>Ga0335080_10003076_pt1 | contig 16794 bp, 17 predicted proteins | sample Lox_Sample_34_FD_206720 | JGI IMG/M metagenome (GOLD analysis project Ga0335080, IMG submission 206720) | Soil microbial communities from Loxahatchee National Wildlife Refuge, Florida, United States - Lox_Sample_3.4 | ecosystem: Environmental > Terrestrial > Soil > Wetlands | place: USA...
AGCGACAATCCGCCGCCGCCCGACGTTGAGAAGATGTACATCGGCATTCTGAAGGAGCTGAACTGGCCGAATCCGTACGAGTCGTCAGCCACGACGAAGCCCACGCCGGTCACTGGTGCGACGGGTGTGAAGATGAACGGCCCCTATGAATACGTCGCTCCGAATTACTGGCTGCTCGACGATAAGTTAGGCGGCGCCTTCGGATTCGCAACGGAGATCAGCCCCGGGCCGGCCATTCCGCCCATCGACAGCCTGCGCACGATGCTGCCGGAGGATCATCTCTGGCCCATCGATTCATGGTGGGATTATCACGCGGGCGGCGGCGCGTTCAGCAATCTGAAGGTGTTCCACAATGCACTCGATGAACGCTACGGTCCTTCGAAAAGCCTCGAAGAGTTCGCTATGAAGGCGCAGGTGATGAGCTACGAGGGCCAGCGCGCCATGTTTGAGGGGTACGGCCGCAATAAGTACACGTCAACCGGCGTGATCCAGTGGATGCTGAACAATGCGTGGCCGTCGATGATCTGGCACCTCTACGATTACTATCTGCGGCCCGGCGGATCGTACTTTGGGACAAAGAAGGGATGCGAGCCGCTGCACATTCAGTATTCCTACGACGACCGGTCCATCGCGGTGGTGAACTCCTTCTACAAGGACTTCGCGGGGCTGAAGGCGTCGGCGAGGGTCTACAACTTCAACCTGAGCGAGAAGTGGGCGCACGAAGAGACGTTTGACATCGCCTCTGACGGTGTGCGCCGCGTCTTCACGATTCCGGAGATCAGGGACCTGAGCACGACGTACTTCGTGAAGCTGATGCTCACCGATTCCACCGGCAAGCTGATCAGCTCGAACTTCTACTGGCTCTCAACGAAAGAGGATGTGAACGACTGGGCGAGCTCCAGCTGGTACCACACTCCGAACACGGCCTTTGCCGATTTCACCGAGCTCAATTCCCTGCCCCGTGTGGAACTCCAGGCCGACGTGAAAGCGGAAGTCAGCGGCGCCGGCCGCATCACGCACGTCTCGGTGACGAACCCAGGCACGCACCTGGCTTTCTCGGTTCATCTGAAGGTGGTTGACGCAAAGGGCGAGGAGATTCTGCCGGTCCTGTGGCAGGATAACTATTTCGCGCTGATGCCGGGCGAAAGACGCGAAATCTCGGCGACCGTGGATCCAATCGAGACGCCTTCGGTCCCCGCGAAGGTCGAGTTGGACGGCTGGAACATCGAACCGGCTTCGCTGAAGGTTAAGTAGCGGAACCGGCGTCCGGGGCGGGTTCAGTCACAGGGCTTGCCACATCTCCGTTGCCGCCCGCGGCGGCCGCAGCGGTTTCGTCATCGGAAGCGCCCGCCGCCTCGCGCAGCCGTTTGGCGGTACGGCCGGCGCGCAAACGCACGCTCAGGGCGGGATCGCGTTCCAGCAACTCGAGCGTCGGAAGCAGCTCGGGGCTGCCGATTTCCCCGATGGCCCAGGCTATGGCCGCGCGAAACAACGGGTCGGGATGACGAGCCAGTTGCTCGATCTTGGCCCGGACGAAGGTCTCTCCGCAGCGATACAGCTCCACCAGGGCGTTCGCGGCAACCCGGTGATGTTTGTCCTCCGCCGCCTCGCGCAAGAGGATTCGGGCACGGGAGAGATGGGCGTAGCCCCACAGCCCTTCCACGGCGTTGGCGCGCACGCGCGGATCTTCGGCGCGCAGGAACCGCTCCACCACCATCGGGTTCCGGGTCAGGCGGCACAGGATCATGGCGGCCTTGGAGGCCAGACGGACGTTGTCGCCGTCCACCAGATTGCGAAGCCAGGGCACCAGCGCCATGGCCTGCTCGTCGCGATTGATGATCTGCAGAATCCGCTGGACGCGCCGCTCATCGCTCGAGCCGCGCATCGCCAGCAGCTTACGGTGAAATTCCGGGTCAGAGTGCGAGAGAACCGCCGCGGCCGCCATCGCTATGTGATCCGAAATCTGGCCGGAATCGGCGAGGAGGTCAACGTAGGCACGTTCGGGAGCCAGCATCCGGCACAGGTACGCCTCTCCCGGCCCGTTTTCGCCGCCTCCGATCTGCATCAGAGCAGCCTTTGTAAACGCGGCCGGATCGGATTCCTTGATTTCAAGCAGTCGCTTTTGCGTGGCTACCGGATCGTCAGGGTAGTCCGCAATCATCTGCGCGAATTCATCGGGGCCGACCGAAGGCCCTTGCTCATTCATTCTAAAGGTCCATTATCCGGCGAGTCGTCCCGTTTTGCGCATAAATCTTCGTCAATGGGACCGTCATTGTCATGAATACTTAGTTGCAGTGTAACGAATCTTACAGCACCGTACTGAATTGGCTCAGGGGTCAGGCGGTTCGTCCGGAACAACTGGCCCGTCGGCTATGCTCAAAGACGGAACATGTCCACGTCCGGCGTAAACTCGCAGTTTCGTTGCTCTTCGTGTTCGGCGAACATGGAGTTCGACCCCCAGTCTGGCGGGCTGAAGTGTCCCTTTTGCGGGCATACCGAGGCGGTTGCCCAGCCCGGCACCGCGGTGGCTGTCCACACGCTGGAACAGGGACTCGCTCTGGTGGCAGCTCCTCACGCCCAGCCCCACGGCGAAGGAGCGATGGAAGTCACCTGCAACGCGTGCGGCAGCGTTGTGGCGTTCCAGCCGCCGGAGGTGGCGGGTGTATGTCCTTTCTGTGCCAGCGCCATTGTGGCGCAGCCGAAGGCGGCCGATCCACTGATCGCCCCGGATGGCGTGCTCCCCGCAAGAGTGCCGAAGGCTCAGGCGCAAACGTGTGTGCGCGAGTGGCTGGCGGCACGCTGGTTCGCTCCGAACGCCCTCAAGCAGATGGCCCGACAGGAAGGCATCGCCGGCGTGTACCTGCCTTTCTGGGACTGGGCCGCAGACACCGACACCCGTTACACCGGTGCGCGCGGGGAACACTATTGGGAAACGGAATACTACACGGATAGAGACGAGCAGGGCCGTACTGTGCAGCGCGAACGGCAGGTGCAGCGTACGCGCTGGTATCCTGCCTCGGGACGCGTCTCGCGCCATTTCGACAACGTGCTGATTGCCGCTACGCGCTCGGTGAACGAGGCGCGTTTGAACGCGCTCGAGCCGTGGGACCTGCAGGCCCTCTGCGCCTACGAACCGGCATGGCTGGCCGGGTTTCGGGCACATCGCTACCAGGTGCAGCTGCCCGAGGGATTCGACAAGGCCAAAGAGGCCATGGCCGAGGTTATCGAGGAGGACGTCCGCCGCGACATAGGCGGCGACGAGCAGCGCGTCGACGACATCGACACGACGACCACCAACGCGACCTTCCGGCATCTGCTGCTGCCGGTCTGGATCGGCGCATATCGCTTCAAGGGGAAGCTGTTCCAGGTAGTGGTAAACGCACGCACCGGCGAAGTGCAGGGCGAACGGCCGTGGAGCGCGGTTAAGATCTCGCTGCTGGTGGCAGCGATTGTGCTGTTTTTCCTGCTGCTCGCGATATTGCGGCACCACTAGGCTTTTCGCTCAGCCGAGCAGCGCGAGCACCTCGGTAATGCGCGCCTGAGTTCGTGCGGGAGTCTCGTCGCGCGGGCGGTCAAGACTGGTGGTGGTGATCTGCGCGGCGATCTCGACGAGCCGCCCGGTTTCCGTGAAGACATACTGGCCGGAGAGGCGGTTGTTGGCGTCGCGGGCCAGCGTCACGCCGGCGCGTTCGGGCTCGCCGATGACAGCACACAGCACGCCTTCCTGCCAGCAGCCCACAGTCATGCTCTTTGCCTGCAGATTTCCCAGCCGCGTAATGGCGGAGTGGACGAGACGCGCAGTCAGATCGGCGCCAAATCGGGTACGAATCGAATCCAGGTTGCGTATCCGTACGAACAACATGAGAAATGAGTTGCCGGCCGCGGTTTCCGCCTCCACCCGTTCGCGCACCCCCTGTGGCACGCCTTCACTGACCGGGGCCCGGAGCTGCTCCACCTGGCGCTGCAGAGCTTGTATCTCGCCCTGCAGCCCGGCGACCGTAACCCGGTTCTGGCGCTCTAATTCCTCGATGCATGTCTCCAGCCGGCCCTTCAGTTCCGCGAGACCGGCGCGCATCTCGGCCAGGGTCGATACCGCGCCCAATTCGCCGAGGTGCTGCATCTCGACGCGCAGCCGCTTCTCCTGATCCTCCGCATCCGAGGTGAGAGCATCGAGCAGGGTTTGCAGCGCTTTGCCGTGCTCGTCGAGCCGCTCACGCAGGTCGCCCAGGTAGCGCTCGGCACGCTCTTTATAGTCGCGCAGCACATTGCGAACCGACGAACGCAACCCCGGCAGGGCGGTTCCGGCTCCGATGCCGTCGGCTGAGATCTGGTCGGCGATGCGCCGCAAAGCTTCCCGATGCGGCGATGTAACAGACGCGTCAATATCGATTGCGTACTGGCTGCTGTCGGCCACGGCCGCGCGGTAGTTCTCGCAAACCAACTGCAGAAGAGTCTGCAGGTCTTCGGCCGTGCGGATTTCTTTCTGAATCGAGATCATGAAGCACGCGCTTGGTGACGGCCCTGCTCTCAAACTAGAATCGGCTGATAGCTCCAATTCCTGCAGGGTGCCAATCAGGCCGGAACTGGAAGCGCATGTTGTTGATACCACAGGTAAGTCTGTCGAATCCCATCTTCCAGTCCAATGGCCGGCTTCCAGCCCAGCGCAGTCAGCCGGGAGATATCCAGCAGCTTGCGTGGCGTGCCGTCGGGCCGGCTGGTGTCGTAGACGACCTGGCCACGATAGCCCACCACCCGGCAGACCATTTCCACCAGTTCCCTGATGCTGACGTCCGCGCCAGTGCCGACATTAACGATCTCCGGCGATTCGTAGTGCTGCATGAGGAACACGGCGGCGGCGGCCAGATCGTCCACGTGCAGAAACTCACGGCGCGGCGTCCCGGTGCCCCAGACGGTAACTGACGGGGCCCCGGTTGTGCGGGCATCGTGCACCTTGCGAATGAGCGCGGGCAGCACGTGAGAGTTGTTCAGATCGAAGTTGTCGCCGGGGCCGTAAAGGTTGGTCGGCATCAGGCTGATCCCACGAAAGCCGTATTGCTTCGTATAGGCCTGCATGGTGCGGATCCCTGCTATCTTGGCCACGGCGTACGGTTCGTTGGTCGGCTCGAGCGGCCCCGTCAGCAGATACTCCTCGCGGATTGGCTGTGGCGCGTCGCGGGGATAAATGCAGGACGAGCCGAGAAACTCCAGCTTGGTTACGCCGGCACGCCAGGCAGCGTCGATGACGTTGGTCTGAATGGCCAGGTTTGAAAAGATGAACTCAGCCGGACGTGAGTTGTTGGCGTGGATGCCGCCCACGCGGGCCGCGGCGAGAAACACGTACTCGGGTCGCTCGGCCGCGAAAAAGCGGTCGACGGCGGCGCGGTCGGTGAGATCCAGTTCAGCGTGCGTTCGCTGAACCAGATTCGTGAATCCATCCGCCTGAAGGCGGCGCACAATGGCCGAACCGACCAGACCACGGTGACCCGCAACAAACACCCGGCTCGTTCTCTCCAAACTGGTCCTCCGCTACCCGATGGATACGCCGCGACTGCTCCGCCGGTGACCGGCCTCATGCAGCGTTTGTTCCTGGCGAGCGAGCTCCAAATCGTGCTCCACCATCATGGCCGTCAGTTCACGAAAGCTGACCCCCGGGGTCCATCCGAGCTTCGTGCGCGCCTTTGTTGCGTCGCCCTGCAGATAATCGACTTCGGTGGGGCGGAGATAGCGTGAATCGATTTCCACATGCTTTCGCCAGTCCATCCCCAGATGCGCCGCGGCCACCTCCAGAAACTCACGCACCGAATGCGATTCGCCTGTGGCAACGACGTAGTCGTCGGGCGTGGGCTGCTGCAGCATCAGCCACATGGCGGCAACGTAGTCGCCGGCGAATCCCCAGTCGCGCTTCGCCTCCAGATTCCCCAGGTACAGCTTCTTCTGCAGATCCAGGCTGATGCGCGTGAGCCCGCGCGTGATCTTGCGGGTAACAAAGGTCTCCCCGCGGCGCGGCGACTCGTGATTGAACAGAATGCCGTTGGAGATGTGCATCCCCCAGGCCTCGCGGTAGTTCACCGCGTACCAGTGCGCGGCGACCTTGCCTACGGCATAGGGACTGCGCGGGTAGAACGGGGTCGATTCCGATTGCGGGGGCTTCGCAGCCCCGAACATCTCCGACGAGCCCGCCTGGTAGATGCGCACATCGCGGCCGTTCGAGCGAATATGATCGCGCACCGCTTCCAGCAGACGCAGTGTGCCGGTAGCGACAATGTCCCCGGTGTATTCGGCCTGCTCGAAGCTGACACGCACGTGCGACTGGGCAGCGAGATTGTAGACCTCATCCGGCTGCACGACTTCGAGAACGCGCCGCAGCCCGGTGCCATCGGAAAGGTCGCCGTAGTGAAGGCGCAGCGCCGGCCCGCCCTCGTGCGGGTCGGCATAGATATCTCCCAGCCGCTCGGTGTTAAAGGTGGACGCGCGGCGGATGATCCCATGTACTTCGTATCCTTTGGCCAGCAGAAGCTCGGCCAGATACGATCCGTCCTGTCCGGTGATTCCCGTGATGAGCGCTTTGCGCATTCCTACCCATCATAGCCGCGAACTTCGGTGCGGGCGGACGCGTACCCGAATAGAGGCAACGATATACTCTCAGCAGCGGTGCGCGCACCGATGCACGCCCGCGGCAAACACCAGGAGCGTGGAATGAAATACAAGGCAGTCATAGGAATACTGCGGTTCATGGGGATTTCAGCGGCCCTCGCCGCCATGTGCGCGGCGACCGCGGCAGCGCAGACGAAGCCCTGGCTCGACAAAAAGCTCTCGCCGGACGAACGCGCCGACCTGCTGATCAAAGAGATGACGGTGGACGAGAAGATCCAGCTCGTTCATGGCAGTGGGGCGATGGGATCGATGCACCCGGCCACCCTGGATCCGGCGGTCGCCGCCCGCGCGAATGGTGGTGCGGGCTTCATCCCGGGCATTCCGAGGCTGGGCATTCCGGATCTGCAACAGGCCGATTCGGCGGTCGGGGTGGCGCTGGGCGCGCTCCGCAGCCGTTATTCCACGGCGCTGCCGTCGGCGCTCTCCAACGCCTCCACGTGGGATCTGAAGACAGCCTATGAATATGGCGCGCTGATTGGCCGCGAGCTGCGCGATCAGGGATACAACATGTCGCTCGGCGGCGGCGTCAACATCACCCGCGAGCCTCGTAATGGCCGCAATTTCGAATACCAGGGCGAGGATCCGATTCTCGCCGGGCGCATGGACGGCCAGCTCATGAAGGGCTTGCAGGCCCAGGGCATCATCGGCGACGTCAAGCACTATGCGCTAAACGACCAGGAAACCGGCCGCAACATCGTCAACGCTATCGCCGACAAGCGCTCCATGCGCGAGACCGACCTGCTGGCCTTTGAGATCGCTATTCGCGATTCTCAGGCCGGTGGCGTGATGTGTTCCTACAATCGCGTCAACGGCGACTACGCCTGCGAGAACAGCTACCTCCTGACCGACGTTCTCAAGAAGGCCTGGGGCTTCAAGGGGTTCGTGCTTTCGGACTGGTGGGGCACACACAGCACCGTGAAGGCCGCGCTGGCCGGGCTCGATCAGGAAATGCCGGGGGCCCCGACAGGTCCGCATTTCGGCGACGCCCTCAAGGCCGCATTGGAGAAGGGTGACGTCCCGATGGACCGGCTGAATGACATGGTGCACCGCATCCTGCGCACCGAGTTCGCCGTGGGTTTGTTCGACAATCGCTACCAGCCGAAGGTGGTGGATGTGCTCGGCGGCCTGCAAATTGCGCAGAGCGTGGCCGAGCAGGGTTCGGTGCTGCTGAAGAACGATCACGCGCAGTTGCCGCTGAACGCGGCCGCGGTGAAGTCAATCGCGGTCATCGGATCGCACGCCGACGTGGGCGTGATCTCCGGCGGCGGGTCGGCGCAGGTGGATCCGCCGGGCGGCAGCGCGGTGCCGAGCACGCGCCGCTGGGATGCCGAAGTGTGGGACCCATCGTCGCCCCTGAACGCGATTCGTGCAAGGGCGACGGGCGCGAAGGTGACCTATGACCCGGGCACCGATCCGGCGGCCGCCGCTGCGGCGGCGAAGGCTGCCGACGTGGCCGTCGTTTTCGTCAATCAGCCGTCCAGCGAAGGCCACGATGTTTCCCTGACACCGCCGGGCAATCAGGATGCCGTGGTGAGCGCGGTGGCCGCAGCAAACCCGCACACTGTCGTTGTGCTCGAAACCGGCGGGCCAGTGTTGATGCCCTGGGCGGATAACGTCAACGCGATTCTGGAATCGTGGTTCCCGGGCATTCGCGGCGGCGAGGCGATCGCGGCGATACTGTTCGGCGACGTCAATCCGTCGGCGAAGCTCCCGGTCAGCTTCCCGAAGAGCGAAGCCGATCTGCCGCGTCTCGCCATCGAGAAGCCGCCGGCCGGCGCGCGTCAGCAGCCCGCTCCGGGAACAACCGCGCCGCCCGATTACAGCGTGAACTACTCGGAAGGGCTGAAGGTCGGTTACAAGTGGTACGACGCGGAGAACAAGAAACCGCTCTTTCCGTTCGGTTTCGGCCTCTCATACACTACGTTCGCCTACTCGGACCTGACGGTGAAACCTGGCAACGCGGCGGAAGTCAGCTTTATGGTCCGCAACACAGGCAAGCGCGCCGGCGCGGAGATCGCGCAGGTGTATGCCGCGCTTCCCGCATCCACCGGCGAGCCGCCGAAGCGCCTGATTGGCTGGGAGAAAGTGCAGCTCAGCCCCGGCGAATCGAAGAAGGTGACGGTGACCGTGGAACCGCTTTTCCTCTCCGTTTTCAATGTGGACAAAGACGCCTGGGAGCTGGCCCCGGGCAAGTACAACGTGATGGTGGGCGGCTCGTCGGCGAATCTGCCGCTGACGCTTTCGCTCACCCTTCCGTAGGCCGACTAACGCGCCCGAAACTTCTCGCGGCAGGCCGGGGAGCAGAAGTACAGGGTCTCCCCGCCAGCCGTGTGTGTGATGGCGGAAGTGGTGGCAATGTAGGTTCCGCAGACCGGATCGCGCCGCAGCTCGCCCGTAAGCGGCACACTCGCGGAGACGGGTTTCGCCGGAGGGGTCTGGGCAGGGCTGAGAAATGCCGCAAGCATCGCCCGCACCATTCGGACCGCGCCGCGCAGCAGGCTGATCAGGATCACGACGACCAGCAAATAGTAGATAAGGCGGAACATTGGGCAATTCAATTGTATCGCCCGGTTCTGCACCGATTGCCCGCTTGTTGCATCGTAGTAATAGAGGGATTTCTTGCGAAACGACGTCGTCAGGGCGCTGAAGCTCTTCATCCTGCTGGCTGCGGTGGGCATTCTGGCGGTTGTGTTTATCCGCGACCGGTCGGGCGATTCATCTGACATCTCCAGCGCCCGAGCCGGCGGCAGGCGGGCTCTCGATTTCCGTCTGCCTGATCTTGCCGGCGCTGACTGGCGTCTCAGCGACCAGCGCGGCAAAGTGGTGCTGGTGAATTTCTGGGCCACCTGGTGCCCGCCCTGCCGCGATGAGACCCCGGGGCTTGTGCGCCTCTATCGCGACTACCAGCCGAAGGGCGTGGAGGTGGTGGGCATCTCGATGGACGACGACCCGCACGAAGCCGTGCCGCCGTTTCTGCGGAGATTCAACATACCCTACCGGGTGCTGGTTCCCGGCCGCGGCTTCGATCTTGCCAATCAGATCGACTCGCTGCCCACCACGCTGCTGATCGACCGCCAGGGTCGCATCGCGAAAGTCTACATCGGCGCGATTCCGCAGGCCGAGGTGGAGAACGAGCTCGACGAGTTGCTCAAGGAGGCAAGCTGAGTTGGTTTCCGGCGCCCGGATCGTGCTCGATTGCGCAGGCGGATTCATCGCTCTCGGCGGCCTGTACGACCTTGCTACTCCCGCCCTGCCGGCGAATCTGTCCGCCGTTTGCGGCGCAAACGCGCCATCGGCCAGGCTGGTTCGCGAACTGTTGCGCGCACTGGGCGGCTCTCTGATTGCCATCGGCATTGCCGTGGTTGCTCTGGCCAACGTGGCCAGCCTGCGGAACCAGGGGTTTACCCCGTGGCTGGTGCTCATGCTGGTACTGCCATCTGAGGGCGTCAACGCGTTTGGCATGTACCGGGCAGGTTCGCCGTTTGTGATCCCACTGGCGTTCATAGCCGTTACCGTGGCCGGCGCCGCGATCGCGCTGATCGGCTAACTTCGCCTGACCGTCGCGCGCGTGGAACCGGTGGAGATGCCGCCGTCCACCAGCAGAGTCTGGCCGCTGACGTAACGGCTCGATTCGGCGGCCAGAAAGACCACAGCGGCATCAAGATCGTCGGGCCGGCCGGGACGATTCGCCGGGATCCGCTCGATCAGGTATTCAAGCCAGCCGGGGTCGTCGTAGAGGACCTTGTTCTGTTCGGTGCGGAACCAGCCCGGCGCGAGGCAGTTGACGGTGATGCCGTGCCTGCCCCAGTCGGCCGCAAGACTCATGGTCATTTGCCGGATACCGCCGCGGCTTGCGCCGTAGGGAGCGAGCCCGGGGTATCCGAAGACGCTGGTGACCGACCCGATGTTGATGATGCGCCCATAACCGCGCGGGATCATGCGCTTCGCGACGGCCTGAGCGACGAAGAAGGTGCCGCGAAGGTTCGTTTCGAGAATCAGGTTCCAGTCGTCCCAGGTGACATCGAGAGCTGGCTTGCGCACATTACAGCCCGCGTTATTCACGAGGATGTCGATGCGGCCATACGCTCTCTCGGCGTCCTCCGCCATCCGCTCGATGCTGGCGTGATCGCGCACGTCGAGCGCGAGCGGAATGGCACGACGGCCGAGAGCCTCGACTTCCTTCTGAAATGGAGCAAGCGACTCAAGGGTGCGGCTGGTGATGACCAGATCGGCTCCGGCCTTCGCCAGGGCGCGCGCGAAATACTGGCCGAGGCCGCGGCTGGTGCCGGTCACAATGGCCACCTGACCGGTAAGGTCAAACAAATCAGACATGGGGATTCTCCGGTGTGAGGACGACTTTCATCAGGTTGGGTTCGCCGGCGTAGAGCCGTTCGAACCACCGCGGGCCTTCTTCCAGTGGCGCCACGGCGGAAATCAGCGGCTCCACCCGAATCGCGCCCGAGCTGAGCAGTTCGATGGCGCGCGGGTATTCGCCGGACGACGCCGCGGAGCCCTGCAGGCGGATCTGGCGCGAGACGACTTTCTGGAGCGGCAGCGTGACCTCGGGGCGGATGTTGCCGACAAGCGTCACCCCCCCGCCTTTGCGCACCGAATCGATAGCAGCGCGCACCGTCTCATCGCGGCCCACGCACTCAATAGCAACATCGACACCTTCTCCGCTGCTGGCCGCGAGGACCTGATCGACGAGGCCCTCCGCCTGAAACGTGGCCGAGGCGCCAAGCGTCGCGGCAAGCCGCAGGCGCGATTCATCGATGTCTGCGATGAAAACGCGCGGGAAGCCCTCCGCCTTCAGCGCCTGCAGCGTAAGCAGCCCGATCATCCCCGCGCCCACCACCAGCACCGCCCCATTGCCCTGACCTTTCGAGAGCGCGACACCGTGCAATGCTACCGAGATCGCCTCCAGCATGGCGGCATGCGTGAACGGCAGCGAGTCGGGCAGCCGGTAGACGATGCGAGCCGGTACCGCCACGTATTCAGAGAATGCACCGTGGCGGCGGAAGTCGGGTGTCGAAACGCCGATGATCTGGCGGTTGTCGCAGAGGTTCATCAAACCGCGGCGGCAGTAAGCGCACCCGCCGCAATAGACCGTGGAGTCGAAGGTAACACGGTCACCTTCCGCAAATCCGGTGACTCCCTCGCCGAGCGCCACCACCGTGCCGGCGGCTTCGTGCCCCATCACGATGGGCGGAATGCGGCGCCCGGTGGAACCATCGAAACCGTGCACGTCGCTCCCGCAGATCCCGCAGGCCACGACGCGCAACAGGATCTCACCGGGGCCGGCCACCGGTGCGGGCATTTCGGTGAGTTCCAGGCGTTTGTACTCGGCGAGGACGAGGGCTCTCATAGATTGCATCTTACAGGTTGCCGGGTTCGGTATCATCAATGAATCTGTCAGAGGAGAATCGATGACCACAATTGCAGCCATTGATGAGCAGATTGCCGCGCGCAGCCTGCTGGCCCATCCGTTCTATCAGGCGTGGACGCGCGGGGAGCTGACTCCAGCGGCGTTGAAAGACTACGCGATTCAGTATTACCGGCACGTGGAGGCGTTCCCCACCTACTTGTCGGCGTTACACTCGCACACCGCCGATGCGGCCACGCGCCGCCGCATTCTGCAAAACCTGATGGATGAAGAAGCCGGCTCACCAAATCATCCCGAGTTGTGGATGCAGTTCGCCGAAGCAGTGGGCGCGAGCGAGGCCGAGGTGCGCGCGGCCGAGCCGTGGGACGAAACACGCAATCTCGTGGGCACCTTCCTGCGGTTGTGCCGTGATGGCGCAACGGCGGAAGGCCTCGCGGCACTTTATTCTTACGAGACCCAGATTCCCGCCGTGGCCGCGTCGAAAATCGATGGCCTGAAACGGTTCTACGGGCATGATAGCCGTGCGGCGCTGGAGTATTTCATAGTTCATGAGGAGGCCGACGTCGAGCACTCAGCCGTGGAGCACCGGCTCCTGAATCAGCACTTGAACGACAACAATGCAGATGCGGTGAAACACGCCTCGGCGCAGGCGCTTCACGCGCTGTGGGAGATGCTCTCAGGCGTGTGCCGGCGTCACAACATGGAGTGCTGAATGAGACGCAGGGATTTTGCCTTCGGGGTCGCGAGCCTGGCTGGCGTGGCCGCCGGCGCCCCGGAAGAAGCGAAGCTCAGCAGCGAGACCCAGCGCCAGTACGACGCTATCGTCGAGCGGTACGGCGCGCGGCTCTCCGAAGCGGAGAAGGCGGACGTCAGGCGGTTGCTCGTCGAAGGCGCAAAAGGCCTGCAACCGCTGCGCAATTATCCGCTGGTAAATAGCAACGAGCCAGCCACGCCGTTCCGGGTGTGGCGCGCCGACCGGAGTTGAGGCATGCTCGGTGACGATGTCCTCTATCTTCCGGTTCGCGACCTCGCCCAACGCATCCGCACCCGCACACTCTCGCCGGTGGAACTTACCGAGGCCTATCTCGAGCGCAGCCAGCGAATCGGCGCGCGCTTGAACGCCTACGCGACCCTGACGCCGGACCTGGCGCGCGCGCAGGCAAAGGAGGCCGAATCGGAGATCGCGGTGGGCCGCTATCGCGGCAACCTGCACGGCATTCCCTATGCGGCCAAGGATCTGCTGGCAGCGCGTGGATACCCGACCACGTGGGGCGCACGGCCATACGCCGATCAGAAATTCGACTACGATGCGACCGTGATTCGTCGTCTGCGCGAAGCGGGCGCGATTCTCCTTGGCAAGGCGGCGATGATCGAGCTCGCCGGAGGAATGGGCTACCGCTTCGCGTCGGCATCGCTCACCGGGCCCGCGCGCAACCCCTGGAACACCAACTGCTGGACCTGCGGATCCTCAAGCGGTTCGGGCGCAATTACCGCGGCCGCGCTGGCTGCCTTCGCCATTGGCACGGAGACCTGGGGCTCCATCGTCTGCCCATCGGCATTCTGCGGGGTTTCGGGATTGCGGCCCACCTACGGGCGCGTGAGCCGGCACGGCTCAATGGCGCTGGCGTTTTCCATGGACAAGATCGGGCCGATGGCGCGCACGGCGGATGACTGCGGAATGATCCTGTCTGCGATTGCCGGGCACGATCCGGCCGACGCAGCCTCACTTTCCGACGGTGCTTTCTCATACGAGCCGGCGTCCGTTCGACCCCTGCGCGTCGGCTGGCTCACCAATGCGTGGAAGGACCTGCCGGCGGCGGTTGCGGACGCATTGAACGAAGCGCGCCGCGTAATCTCGGATGCGGGCGCGCACGTGTCTCCCGCCGAGTTGCCCGATGGACCGTGGGAGGCTGCCGCAGGCGTGGTGATCTCAGTGGAAGGCGCGTCGGCGTTCGGCGATCTCATTGAATCCGGCCGAGTCTCGCAACTCGCAGACCCACTGAGCCGCATCGGCGGCTACATCAACCAGCAGATTCCGGCGTCGGACTACCTGAAGGCCCAGCGCGTGCGCGGAGTGCTGCAACGGAAGATTGACGTCCTGTTTGAAACGTTCGACGTGCTGGCCGCGGCATCGCAGCCCGTGCCGGCAACCACCATCGAAACAAATCTTGAGACGGGCATCCAGTATGCCGATCCTCTCGGGGGAATTGGCAATTTCTGCGGTCTGCCGGCGGTCAGCGTGCCCTGCGGTTTCGTGAACGGGCTGCCGGTGGGTGTGCAGTTCGTCGGCCGCGCGTATGACGACGCGCAGGCGATCGCGGCGGCGCGCCTCTTCCAGCGGCACACTGACTGGCATCGCCGCCGTCCGCCGCTAACGTGATGCTACCCTGAAGGTCAGAGCATGCCGTCCATCAACCAGGTCCTCAGTTCCGCAGCTTCCATCGCGAAAGGCATGAGCATCACCTTCCGCGAAATGCTCAACGAAACGATCACCGACCCGTACCCGGACGCCCCGCCTGTTTTCCAGGAGCGCTTCCGCGGCAAGCACGTGCTGCAGCGCGACGAGAACGGCCTGGAAAAGTGCGTTGCGTGTTATTTGTGCGCCGCGGCGTGCCCGGCCGACTGCATCTATATCGAGGCGGCGGAGAACACCGAGACGGCGCGCATCAGCGGCGGCGAGCGTTATGCAAAGGTCTATAACATCGACTACAACCGCTGTATCTTCTGCGGCTACTGTGTGGAGGCCTGCCCCACCGACGCCATCACGCACGGACATGGTTTCGAGCTGGCCAGCTACAACACGTCCACGCTGGTGATGCGCAAGGAAGACATGCTCGTGCAGATCCCGGAAGGCGCGAAGTACCCGCTAAAGCCGGGTCAGGAGCAGTTGCCGGGCGTGCCAGCCGGACACTGAGGTCAGTCAGCCGCCCTGCGAAACGGCCGCTTTCCTTCCTCGTTTAGAGCGCGCGCCAGCAGCGTTTTAATCACCGCCTGACGGCTGACGTTGAGTCTGGCCGCACGCTCGTCGAGCTCTCGCAGCATTCCCTCGGTAAGGTCGACATTGACGCGGCGGACCGGCCGGATCACCGTGAACTTGTTCGTGAAGTACTCGGAGATGTTCTCCCCGCGGGTGGCCATCTCCGCAATCTCTTCCGGTGTCGCCGACCTTCTAGACGTTCTTGGCATAGCTCTCTTCTTCCTCCTTCGTCGCCTTCCACGCCGTAATCAGACGATAGTATTCACCATCCGAGTCATGCCTGATCTCGAAAATCACCGAACACAAACGTCCCCCGCACCAGCCGATAGCACGATATTGCTCCGGATCATCGCTCTTCTGGTCAAGAAGATACGCCTGATCGAAGATCTCCTGGGCTTCGCAAAGACTCAAACCGTGCTTTCGTTTCACCTCACGGTTTTTCGCGCGATCGAATCGAAAGCGCATCGTCTGTATAACAGTTATATCATCAAACACCGCGGCGCAAGTGGCACGGCACGCGCCGTAGCAGTATGCTGGTTCTTCCGTGTCTCTCAGCTATGTCCGCGGCCGCGAAGCCGCTTTGCTTGAACAAAGCATCTACACGACGTTTACGCGTGCCGTAGACGCGTACCCGGAGCGCGACGCTCTGGTTTCCGTACATCAGAACCTGCGCTACACCTACGCGCAGTTGCATGAGGAGGTGGAACGCACCGCGCGCGGGTTCGCCGGGCTCGGCCTCGGCCCGGGCGACCGCATCGGCATCTGGGCCACCAACTGCGCCGAGTGGGTGATGGTGCAGCTAGCCGCGGCGCGCGCGGGCATTCTGCTGGTGAATATCAACCCCGCGTATCGCATCCACGAACTCGAATACGCCCTGATGAAATCGCGCATCCAGGCGATCTTCCTCAAGGAACGCGACGAGCGGTCGGATTATCGCGAGATCCTCGATCAGGCCGCGCGGCGCGGAGGCGTCGCGCTCGATCACCGCATCTATCTCGACACCGATTCGTGGCGCGAGTTCCTCGCCAACGGCCGGCCGTATCCCGAGGTCGAAGTCGCGCCCAACGATGTCGCCAACCTGCAGTACACCTCCGGCACGACAGGCTTTCCCAAGGGCGTGATGCTCACCCATCGCGGCCTCGTCAACAACGGCCTGTTCATCGGCAAGGTGCTGAAGGTCTCGCACGAGGACCGAATCTGCGTTCCCGTGCCGCTTTATCACTGCTTCGGATGTGTCATCGGCACGATGGTGGCGATTAACGTGGGCGCGGCGATGATCCTGCCGAACGATCGCTTCCACGCGCTGCCCACCATGCAGGCGCTTGAGAGCGAGCGCTGCACGCTGGTTTACGGCGTGCCGACAATGTTCATCGCCCAAATCAACCACGCCGATTTCGCCCGGTACGACTTCACCTCCCTGCGTGGCGGCATCATGTCCGGCGCGCCGTGCCCGGTGGAGATCATGAAGCGCGTGATGACGGAGATGCACTGCCCCGAGATCACCATCGTGTATGGCCAGACCGAGAGCTCGCCGGTGATCACCGGTTCGATGGTGGACGACTCGATGGAGCGACGCGTCTCCACCGTGGGCTTCCCGTTGCATGAGACCGAGGTCAAGCTGATCGATCCGAACACCGGCGCGACCGTGCCCCTGGGAGTGCGCGGTGAGCTTTGCACGCGCGGTTATCTGGTCATGAAGGGGTATGACGGTGACGAGAAAGCGACACGTGGCGTGGTGGACGCCGACGGCTGGCTGCACACGGGCGACCTCGCGATCCTG
>Ga0335080_10003077_pt1 | contig 16791 bp, 13 predicted proteins | sample Lox_Sample_34_FD_206720 | JGI IMG/M metagenome (GOLD analysis project Ga0335080, IMG submission 206720) | Soil microbial communities from Loxahatchee National Wildlife Refuge, Florida, United States - Lox_Sample_3.4 | ecosystem: Environmental > Terrestrial > Soil > Wetlands | place: USA...
ACGGCATCCGCGCGCTCCGGTTCCTTCGCAAGGCAGGTCGCGATGATTCCAATAGCCATACCTGCGCCGTAGATACCGTAGGACATGCGCCAGCCCACGGTGGCAGCCACAAACAAGATGAGGGAGTCTGCAGCCAGGAGCGCCAGGCGGTAGCTGAACTGATAGGCGGAGGCGAGGAGTCCTTGTTCTTCTCCGTCGTCCGCGGATTCGATACGCCAGGCATCGACCACAATGTCCTGGGTGGAGGAGGCAAAGGCGACGACCAGCGCAAGAGCGCCAAGCCGCCCGAGCCCCGCACTTGTGCCAGTCTTCCCCATGGCAAACAGGGCCAATCCGACGACGATCTGAGCAAACATCATCCATCCGCGGCGATGACCAAGGCGTTTGAACCAGGGCAAGTCCAAGCGGTCGATCAAAGGCGCCCACAGAAATTTCAGCGAATAGGCAATGCCCACCCAGGAAAGGAAGCCGATCGCGGTCAGCGCGGTGTGTTCATCTCGTAACCAGTAGCCGAAGGTATTGCCAACCAGAAGAAAGGGCAGGCCCGAAGAAAACCCAAGGAACAGCATCGTCAAAGTTTTGGGCCTCAAATAATCGGCGATGCGGTGTTTGCGGGGATTCACGCTTTTATTCTGTACAGGAGCCTCACGGAACTCAACGCTCGTGCCATCGAACCTTGTCCATGCTGACACTCTTCTGAGCGACTGGACGCGCTAAATCTAGACCGCGTCACAGGCCCGGAATAGATAGACCGCACGGGCTAAAATCCATGCTACAGAGACGGGCAGCCCTCAAAAGGCGTTACTTTTTGACTGCGATGTTGGGTCTGGTCGCGGCATTCGGCTGGCGCGGAGGTTGCTCCTCGGTGGTGTGTTCACGCTCGGGCGGGCGAATGAGTTGAAGTTTGACCCGGGCGACGCGGCGGCCGTCCATTTCTACGACAGTAAACCGGTAAGGCCCGAATTCGAAGCTTTCTCCACCTCGCGGGATAAAACCGAGCTGGTCCATGACAAAACCGCCAACGGTGGCGTAGGCCGGATCTTCGGGGAGGGTGATGTTGTATTGCGTGTCGAGGTCGTGAACGTTGAGCGCGGCGTCAAAGACGACGGCGCCGTCGGCCAGGGTAAGGGGGCGCTCGACTACGTCAAACTCATCGTGAATCTCGCCAACCAGCTGTTCGAGAATGTCTTCCATGGTGATGAGTCCGAGAATGCTGCCGAACTCGTCGACGATGACAGCCATTCCGACATGGCGTGTGCGGAGTTCGACCAGCAACTCGCTGGCAGGCTTGGTTTCCGGAACGATCAGGATTTCGCGGAGCACGCGGCGGAGATCGAAGGTGGCTGGAGGCGGGGAACCCTCTTCGAGGCGGCGCTCGCGGTCGAGAAGAATCCAAATCATGTCTTTGATGTGGACGAAACCGAGGATGTGGTCGATAGAGCCGCGATAGACAGGGATGCGAGAGCGTTGCGTGGTGGCGAAGAGGCTCATGACCTGGTCAAGGGAGGCCTCAATCGGAAGGGTATGCATATCAGGACGCGAGACCATGATTTCGCGCACCTGAAGCTGGCCCAATTCAATGGCACTGAGAATGAACTTCTCTTCTCGGGGTGCGAGCAGGCCACCTTCCCGCGCCTGTTGAATCTGGATTTGCAACTCTTCGGTGGAATGTACAACGCCGTGGCTGCCCGGGGCCATTACGCCAAGGGCTTTTACAATGGTGCCGGAGACGCCGTCGAGGAGATCGATGGCCCAGCGAAAAGTGTTGAGAAACCACTGGAATGGCCGCGCGACCATTAACGCAATCCGTTCCGCGCGAGCCAGGCTGATGGACTTGGGGACAAGTTCGCCAAAGACGACGTGAATGGCGCTAAGAAGCAAAAATGCGAGAGTGAGCGCAGCAGCGTGGATGAGGATCAACGCCCGAATACTTCCCTGCGCCGGCATGATGCCCTGCACCAGGTGCGCGAGGGTGGCTTCGCCGAGTGCGCCGATGCCCAAACTTGTGAGGGTGATGCCGACCTGCACGCCAGACACAACGCGGTGGAGGTCTGAGAGGAGTTGTTCGACGACTTTGGCTTGACTATTGCCTTTGGCGACGAGCTGACGGACGCGGGACTGGCGGACAGCGACCAGAGAAAATTCAACGGCGGCAAAGAAGCCGTTGAGCACCACGAGGAAGACTACGCCGATGAGACGTATCAGGAACATCCTGCCGGTGAATCCCCCAGAGTGGAATTGTAACAGTATTGGATAGATGAGTCGGATCTAGCCGCATGGGTCCCATCTGGTTGCGTGAGGGACGAGGGTCCACTAGACTTGAAGACTCCGATGAAAAGGCGAGCAAGCTAGTGCGAACAGCGCTGCGTTTCGTGGTCTGGGCGGCGGCAATTGTAGCCGTCGTGCTAGGAACAGCGATTTGGTGGTTTGTCTACCGCCCGCTGCCGCAACTCGATGGATCTATTTCCCTTCCCGAGCTCAAATCCGAAGTCAGTGTGGAACGAGATAACTGGGGCGTACCGCATATTCGTGCGGCATCGGTCGAGGATCTTGCCGAGGCGCAGGGGTTCGTTACAGCGCAAGACCGGTTGTGGCAGATGGATCTGCTGCGGCGCGCCGCGCGGGGACAGCTTTCGGAAGTCTTGGGCCCGCTGACACTAGAGATTGATAGGGACTTCCGGACGCTCAATTTCAGCCGGGCAGCGGATACGGATATGCAGATGATGAGCCCGGAGGTCCGGCAGGTACTGGAAGCCTACGCACGAGGGGTGAATCACGCGATAGAGATGCGTGCGAGCCGGTTGCCGATCGAATTCACCCTGCTGAACTACAAGCCGAAACCCTGGCAACCGACGGACACGTTGGTCTTGGGCTGCTACATGTATCGAACGCTTACGGACACGCGAAGGCAGGAAATGCGCCGTGCAATTGTCACAGCGAAGGTTGGGCCGGACATTGCGAAGGATTTGTTTAGTGCGGATGCGGCGATGGACCACTTTGTGGTTGGGGATCCCGGATCGGGGAAGGATGCCCACGCGGCGCGAGCCGACGACGACCCGGACAATGACGACGACTCGCAGGATCCCGAAGACGTGCTGAAGGCGAGCAGGTCGCCTGAATCTACGCCTAATGCAGCAGACCTACCGGACGTGACCTCGGTGTTGGCGAACGAAGTACGGAACTGGTTGGTGGAGTCGCAACGTGACATCAGGCGTTCGCTGGGCAGCAACAATTGGGTGGTGAGCGGAGACCATACCGCTTCAGGCAAGCCGCTGCTCGCAAACGATATGCATTTGGAGCTGACCCTGCCGCCGATCTGGTATGAAGTGCACCTCACCGCCCCGGAATGGAATGTAAAGGGTTTCTCGTTGCCGGGCGCGCCGATGGTGGTGGTCGGACACAATGACCGGATCGCGTGGGGATTCACAAATAACCACGCGGACGTGCTGGATTTGTACATCGAGACATTCAATCCGGCAAATCCGGACGAGTATCGCGTCAACGGCCAATGGAAAAAAGCGAATGTTTATGACGAGGTGATCAAGGTCAAGGGACGGCCCGACGAGCACATGCGATTGGTGGTGACGCGCCACGGTCCCGTGGTGAAGGCGGAAGGCGACAAGTCGTACGCGATGCGGTGGACGGTGCTCGAGCCTGGAGCGCTCTGTACGTTTTATAACTGGCTGGGAAAAGCTCGGAACTGGGCGGAGTTTCGCGAGATCATGAAAGGAATTTGGGGGCCGGGGCAAAACGTAGTGTATGCCGATGTGGACGGAAATATCGGATACATCCTGGGAGCGCACGTGCCTGTGAGGAAGAAAGGACACGGTGAAGTGCCGGTTCCAGGCGACACCGACGATTACGAGTGGACAGGATATATCCCGTTCGAACAGCTCCCGCAGGTGTTCAATCCAAACAGCGGGTTGATCGTGACAGCGAACGCGCGGGTGACCGGGCCCGAATACAAGCAATACATCACGGATCATTGGGAAGAGCCATACCGTACAGCTCGGATCTACGATCTGCTGCACGACAAGCAGAGCTTGCGGCCGGAAGATATGCTGCGCGTGGAAGCCGACACATATAGCTATCCGCATGTATTCATCGCACAGCAGTTGGTGGCGGCGAATAAAGTGGCGCAACCAAAGGATGAGCGAGCAAAGAAGCTGATCGCGCAGGCAAAAGATTGGAATGGGATGGCCGACGCGAATTCTTCGGTAGTGTCGTTTCTAGATGTGGCGATGCAACGAGCGCTGCACCTGATTCTCGAGCCGCAGTTGGGGAATGCCACGGAAGACTATCAGTGGCGCAGTATCGCGTTTCTACAGCGAGTGCTCACGGAACGGCCGGCGCGGTGGCTTCCGGCGGAATACAAGAGTTACGACGACTTGCTGGTCGCAGCCGCGGACCAGGCGGTGCAGAGACTACAAGATAAAACGAACGATAAAGATGCGGACGATTGGGCTTGGAAGAAATTCAATTATCTGGACATGCTGCACGCCATAGGACGCCAAGGGCTGCTGAAAAAGCTGCTGAGCATCTCGGATCAGGCGCAATCGGGAACGGTATACAGCCCGAGGGCCGCCGGGCGGCACCATGGCCCTTCGGAACGGTTCGTAGCGAACCTGGCGGATTGGGACGGTTCGATCATGGTGATTACCGGCGGCGAATCGGGGCAGCCGGGCAGCGAGCATTACCGGGATCAATACCAGTATTGGTTCGAGGGAAGAGCGATCTACGCGCCGTTCAGCGATGCCGCGGAAGCGAAAATGAAACGGCATACCTTGTTATTGAAACCCGCATCATGAGAAATGCGCATTGTGGAAGACGGGGCGGCCAGCGCACCTCATAAACCATTGTGCCGGTTCTGTGGCGTGCTTTAGAATGCTGTTTGAATCCCATGTGTGCATTCGCAAAAGAAAAGTAGCGCTTCAGGAGTTGGCGTGAATCAATCCTTACCCAAGAAACCTGAGCCGGCAAAGAAACCAGACTTCGAACGTTCGCTGGCGCGTCTGGAAGAAGTGGTGCGGAAACTGGAGAGCCCGCAACTCTCGCTGGATGAAGCGATGAAACTCTTCGAGGAAGGCGTCGAGCTTTCTCGCGAGTGCCAAAAACAGCTCGAAGAAGCGGAAGGCCGCGTGGAAATTTTGCTGAAGAAGGCGGATGGAAAGTTGACGGCCGAACCATTTGAACCGGAAGGCGACAAGGCGTGATCCGCGCCCGAGGCAGACAGGTATCCTTAACCGACAGATGAAACTCCCGTCTTTTTTTGAAGAAGATCGTACAGCAGTAGATACGAAGCTCGACCAATTAATGCCGGTGGAGAACGCACAGCCTTCCTCGATCCACCACGCGATGCGATACTCCGTTTTTGCCGGTGGAAAACGTATCCGGCCGATCCTGTGCATGGAAGCGGCGCGCATTTTCGGCGCGGATGTGGAGCACGCATTGTATCCGGGATGCGCGATCGAATTCATTCACACCTATTCACTCATTCACGATGATTTACCTGCGCTGGATAACGATGATTTGCGGCGTGGAAAGCCAACGTCTCACAAAAAATTTGGGGAGGCGACCGCGATTCTGGCGGGAGATGCACTTCTGACATTGGCATTCGCGACGATTGCGGCCTCGCCCGTTTCGGCGGATCGCCGTGCTGCGATGGTCACGGAGATTGCGGCCTGTGCGGGAACGGTAAATGGGATGGTTGGCGGCCAGGTGGCCGACCTGGAGGCTGAAGGAAAGGAGGTGGGTCCGCAGGTGCTGGAATACATACACCGGTCGAAGACCGCGGCGTTGATCCGCGCCTCCGTGACCTCAGGAGCACTCTCGGCAGGAGCGGCGGCTGAGGATGTCGCACGACTGCGCCGTTTTGGAGAGACGATTGGTTGGGCATTTCAGGTGACGGACGACATCTTGGATGTGGAAGAGTCGTCGGCGGCCCTGGGAAAGACGGCGGGCAAGGATATGGCGCAGCAAAAGGCGACTTATCCAGCGGTCTTTGGGCTGGAGAAGTCACACGAAATCGCCAACGAGCTCTCGACAAACGCGATCGGGGAATTGCAGGTATATGGAGAGCGTGCGGAACGATTGCGAAGGATCGCGGAATTTTTGGTGCAGCGGCGAGCGTGATCGATTGGCAAGACGCCGTGGGTGGGATCCTTCACCGCCGGCCGGGCTCCTCAGGATGAGTGTCTGTGTTGATCAGCACTGAATTGCAAATGCCATGAGTGCAAAGGCGAAACGGACACGACTGGATCAGTTGCTGGTGGAACGCGGGCTTGCGGAAACGCAGAAGAAAGCGCAGTCGCAGATACTTGCGGGCGAAGTGGAAGTGGACGGCCAAAAGGTGGAGAAGGCGGGCGTAGTAGTCGCGGAGAGCAGCCGCGTCGAAGTGAAGAGCCGTTCGCAGAAGTATGCAAGCCGCGGGGGACTGAAGCTTGAGGGAGCCCTGGAAGAGTTCGGCGTGAAGGTTGAGGGCTTGATCTGTTTGGACGTTGGATCGTCAACAGGCGGTTTCACGGATTGCCTGTTACAGCGTGGGGCTCGCCGCGTGTATGCGGTAGATGTGAATACCGACCAGCTTGCGTGGAAATTGCAGAAAGATGAGCGGGTTGTGGCAATTCGAAGAAACGCCAAAGAGTTGGCCGCAGTGGGGTTGCCCGAGAATCCTGATTTGGTCGTGATCGATGTGTCGTTCATTTCGGTGCGGAAAGTGCTCGCTGGAGCGATCGCCTGCGCAAAGAGCGGTGCACAATTCCTGATACTCGTTAAGCCGCAATTCGAGCTGCCCCGGGAGGAAGTCACCGAGGGCGGAGTCGTCCGCGAGAGGGCGCTCCAAGAGAGGGCCGTCTCGATGGTGCGCGGTGAAGCGGAGAGACTGGGATTTTTCGTAGATGGAGTAGCACCCAGTCGATTGCCGGGAATGGAAGGCAATCAGGAGTATTTCCTTCATGCAAGGAAAAGTAGCTGAGGGTGAGGTAGAATTCCGGTAGTCCATGCCAATTCCGCCAAACTACAAGACAATTGGAATCTTCTCGCGCCCGCGAAAAGCCGCCGTGGCAGAAGTGGTGCCGGAACTACTGAAATGGCTCGGGGCCCGCGACGTGGCCGCGATGTATGACGGAGAAACAGCGTGCTGCTTGAGCGGCCCTGTCGAAGGGACGCCTCGGGAACGGATCGTGGAGCAGGCAGATCTGCTCTTGGTGCTGGGAGGCGACGGAACAATCCTGGCAGCGGCGCGAGAGGCGGCGCCCCACGGGGTGCCGATTTTGCCAATCAATCTCGGCGGGCTCGGCTTTTTGACCAGCTTCACGCGAGATGAGCTTTATCCGGCACTGGAAGATGCACTGGCGGGACGCGCGGCGATCAGCGAAAGGATCATGCTGCAAGCGAAGCGTATGCACAGTGATGCTGTTCTGACGCAACAGCTGGTGTTGAACGACGCCGTACTGCACAAAGGCGCGCAGGGGCGCATGATCGAGATGGAGCTGCATATCGACGGCGGTTTCGTGTGCCGTTATCGCGCGGACGGCTTGATCGTGGCCACGCCGACCGGGTCCACAGCGTATTCGATGTCGGCGGGCGGACCGATCGTCCATCCGGCGGTGGAGTCAATCCAAATCACCCCGATTTGCCCGCACACGCTGAGCGACCGGCCCGTGGTGGTGCATGACAGTTCGAATATTGAACTGCGGTTCGTGGGCGACGGCTCAGAGTCGGTGTTTTTGACTATGGATGGACAGATCGGCGTGCCGATGCAAGAAGGCGATCGTGTGCGGATCACGCGCGCGGCGGAGCGGCTGAAGTTGATTCACCCGCCGAACAAATCGTATTTCGAGATTTTGCGGAATAAGTTGAAGTGGGGAGAGGCATAAGGGTCTTCCGAGTCCGCCGGCCCGATCATTTCGAATCGCCAATCGTCAAAAGCCTAAGATGAAGAACGCCTGAACATTTGATTGTAAGAACCCACCCTTCGCAAAATACGCGAAGGAGGGGGCACCCAAGTTTGACGGGCTAGACCCAGCGGTGAAGATGCACAGCCAGGAATGACTGCGCCACGTTATGCGAGGACGTCGGTGCGAAGGACGTCGGCTTGGGTTTCGCGGCGGCGAATGAGACGGGCCCGCTTCCCTTTTACGAGAACCTCGGCGGGACGGCAACGGCCGTTGTAATTCGACGATTGGACCATGCCATAGGCGCCGGCCCCCCAGATCGCGACTAAATCCCCCGATTGAACGCTTCCCAAAGGCCAATCGAACAGAAACGTGTCACCGCTTTCGCAAACTGGGCCGACGACATCGTATCGCTTAGCGGAATCATGGCGCACCTTGGCGGGCTTGCGCACCACAGTGATCGGATGAGGCGCGTCATAAAGGACGGGCCGGGCGAAATCGTTCATGGCGGCATCGACGACAGCGAACGACTTGGTGGAATTGTCCTTGGTGAACAGGACGCGGGAAAGGAGAACGGCGGACGACGCAATGATAGGCCGGCCGGGCTCAAGCAGAAGATTAATGCCGAGGGATTTTACGGTTTGGGCGACCATGCGGGCATAGCTGGCACGCTGGACTGGGGATTCGTCGGTATAGCGGACACCGAGACCACCGCCGAAATCGAGGTATTGGAGCACAATGCCCTGAGCCCGGAGGTCGCGAACATAGGAGGCAAGGCGCGAAAGAGCTTGCCGGAATGGGGCCAGATCGACAATCTGCGAACCGATGTGGGCACTAATGCCCTGCCAGCGAATATAGGGAGAGTTGCGATGCGCGAGGTAGAGCGCCCGTGCATCGGCCCAGGAAACGCCAAATTTGTGATGCGAGAGACCAGTGGAAATGTGGGGATGACCGCCAGCCGCGACGTCAGGGTTGACGCGAATGGAAACACCCGCGACGGCGGTTGTGTGGCGCCGGCGTTTCGCGACTTCGTCGAGGAGAAGTTCCAGCTCGGCCGAAGATTCGACGTTAAATTGCAGAATGCCGGGAGCAGCCGAAGATTTATTGCGATAGTCAAGAGCGGCCCGGATTTCCTCGCGCGTTTTGCCAACGCCCGAGAAAACGATGCGGTTGCCGGGAACCGCGATGTGGCCAAGGTGTTCGAGTTCACCGCCGGAAACGATGTCGAAGCCGCTGCCTAGGTTCGCGAGAAGTTTGAGAATTGAGAGATTGCCATTGGCTTTGACGGCGAAGCACAGAAGATGTGGAAGCCTGCCGAGGCCGCTTTTCAGCTCGCGGAAAGCATCGGTGATCGCGGACTCGCTATACACATAGGTGGGCGTGCCAAATTTAGCAGCGATGCGGCGAAGCGGGATGGCTTCGCAGTGGACTTCCCTGGTGGTGTCCCGGCGCGCACCGCGCCACGCGAAATGCGGCGTGAACTCGGCGGGATCGATGTATGGCAGGTGTTTGCGCGCTTTACCCGAAGTGCTCATTTCACTTTGAGGACAACGAGGGTGCGGTCGTCAGAGAGCGGCGCGTTTTGGGTGAACCAGTCGACTTCTCGCAGCACGGTATCGGCGATTTCGGCTGCAGTGCGCTCGTGGTGCTGCTCGATTAGCTTTTTGATGCGGGTTACACCAAAGAACTGGCCCTCGGTGTTGGCGGTTTCGGCGATACCGTCCGAATGGAAGACCAGGATATCGCCGACCTCGAGGGTGGTGCTCCATTCGTCGTATTGGACTTCATCGAAGATGCCTAGTGGGAATCCGACAAGTTCAATTTTGTCGCAGTGGCTATTCTTGTAGAGCAGCGGGAGAGACTGACCGGCATTGGCAACGCGGAGTTTTTGGCGGCCTTTCTGCCAGGTGGCGAAGCATGCAGTCATGAAGCGGCCATCGATGCGGCGCTCGCCAATCAGCAGATTCATCTGTCGCAGCATTTCGGCCGGTTGAAGCTTCTGCGGCGCCAGGCTGCGCATGATGCCGATAGCGACCGCGCCGTAAAGGGCGGCGGCGGTCCCCTTGCCGCTCACGTCTCCAAGAGCGATGCCTAGTTGCTGCGGTCCGTAGCGAAGAAAGTCATAAAGATCACCACAAACCTCGCGCGCCGAAACATAGCGGGCAGCCACGTCGAGGCCATAGTCTTCAGCGGGAACAGCCCTGAGCAGCGCACCCTGTATGCGTTTGGCGGCTTGCAGGTCGCGCTCCATGCGCGCCTCACCTTCGGCGACCTGCTCGTAAAGGCGCGCGTTTTCGATCGCGACCGCAAGGTTGGCAGCGAGAATCGAAAGCGTCTGAACGTGATCCTCAGTGAAGTAGTTGAGCTGGGGGCTTTCCAGATCAAGCACGCCGATGACCTGGCCCTTATGCATCATAGGAATAGCGAGCTCAGAACGCGTTTCGGGATTCACCATGAGATAGCGAGAATCAGCCGTGACGTCGGGAACAACGACGGGCTGACGAAGGGTGGCGGCGGCACCGACAATACCCTCTGTGGCAGCGACACGGAGCTTTCCTTGGACACGCTGGCCATGTTTAACGTCGAGACGGTGACGAAAGATCTGCTGCGCCTCGTCGTACAACAACAGACTGAGGATTTGATAGTCGATAACGCGCTTGACGGCTTCCGCGGCGCGGCGAAGAAGTTCCTCTACATCGAGGATGGAGCTGATCTCGCGGCTTACTTCGTTGAGAACAAGAAGAGTTTCGGCCTGCGTGCGGACCTGTTGAAACAGGCGCGCGTTTTCAATGGCGATGGCCAGGCGATTCGCGAGCACCAGGAGGATGTTTTGCTGGTCGCGGGTGAAGTAGTCGAGGTGACGACTCTGAATATCGAGCACGCCGACAATTTTGCTGCGGAAGATGAGCGGGACGGCAAGTTCGGAGCGGACGCTGTCGATGGCATTGATGTAACGGGGATCTTGGGTGACATCGCTGACGCGCACGGGGTGGCCGGTGCGAGCCGCGGTCCCGGTAATTCCCTGTCCCACCGGAATTTTCAGGTTTTCCGCGAGACCTGGCGGGTAACCGACCGCGAAACGATGCTTGAGGTATTGGCTCTCCCCGTCGCCATCGAGCATCAATACGCCGAAAAACTCGTAGTCGATATGTTTTTTGATGAGGGCGGCGGCACGCGCGAGGACTTCGTCGAGGTCCAGAGACGAGTTGACCTGTTCGCCGATTTCGGCGAGGGTGGCGAGAACTTCCGGATTGTCGGTGGCCAGGTCGGGTGGCAGCTTCGGGTCAGTCGCTTCCATGAATCCTTCAATTATAGCAGGGGCTTTGGTGGCCCCGGTCTGAAAGGCGCTGGCATGACACCAGCGCCAGCGCTAGTTCTTGGTCATCGAGCGAGGCAGCTGGAGGATGCAGACATCAGCAAGGTTACGGTAGCGCTCGTCGTAATCGAGGCCGTAGCCGACGACGAATTCGTTGGGGATCGTGAAGCCGGTGTAGTCGGCGTGGACATCGGCAAGGCGGCGGTCAATTTTGTCGAGCAGAACGACGACGCGCATGTGCTTGGGTTTGCGTCCTTCAAAAAGCCGAAGAAGATATTTTAAGGTGAGGCCGGTGTCGAGGATGTCTTCGATGACGATTACGGTGCGGCCTTCAATGCTAACGTCGAGGTCTTTGATCAGCTTAACTTCTCCGCTGGAAGCCGTACTTTTCCCGTAACTCGAGACGGAGAGGAAGTCGAAGGAAACCTCGCCGCCCAGCTCGCGAGCAAGATCGGCAAGAAAAAGCACGGAACCTTTCAGGACTGCAACGAGGTGGAGAGTGTCTTTGGGGAAGTCGCGGCGGATCTCCCGAGCAAGCTGGCGAACCCGCTGGCGAACTCTCGCGCGCGATATGAGAATACGAACTGTTTCGCCAGGCCGGTTTCCTGGGCGGGGTTTCGAGAGCTTAAGTTTGCGGGCGGTCAAGATGGAGGCTCCTGAGAAATACAGGCTGATTTGAGGTCTTGCGGACAAAGGGCGCAGCCGTGCGCCCCAACAAAGATAGGATGGACAAACTCGCCGGCCAAACTGGTCGAGGTGGAAAGGGACCTGCCCTGTTTTTCATTTAGTCGGCCCAATCCGCGATGAAGATGTTGGTCTCATGCGGAGCCTTCCCATTGCGGTTGGAAGCCCAAACCAGGCGCTTGCCATCGGAAGTGAACATCGGGAAGCCGTCAAAGTCGGGGTGAAAGGTAATGCGCTGCTGGTTGGAGCCGTCTTCATTGATAACGTACAGATCGAATTCTCGGCCGTTCTTCGGATCAGCCTGATTCGAGGCGAAGATGATGCGCCTGCCATCCGGAAGCCAATACGGAGCGAAATTAGCAGCGCCGTTGTGAGTGACTTGGTGTTTGGCCGAACCATCGGCGTTCATGACCCAGATTTCGAGGTTGCCGGGGCGAATTAATCCGGCGGCGAAGAGCTCTTTGTAGTCCTTGACCTCTTCCGGAGTTTTCGGATGCTCGGCGCGGTAAACGATTTTCTTGCCGTCGTAGGACCAGAATGGCCCACCGTCATAGCCGAGTTCGTCGGTGAGCTGTTTCACGTGGGAGCCATCAGCATCCATAGTGAAAATGTCTAGATCGCCGTTGCGGGTGGAAGTGAAAACGACATGCTTGCCGTCCCGAGTAACGGTGGCTTCGGCGTTGTAACCCTTGGCGTCCGTCAGCGGCTTCAGATCAGAGCCGTCCGGCTTGGCGGTGTAGATCTGGTAGGTGTTGTAGATGGGCCAGACATAGCCGTGGGAATAATCGGGTTTGGGTGGACATTCGGCACTCGAGGCGTGCGTCGACGAAAAGAGGATGCGATCACCAGCAGGAAAAAAGTAACTGCAGGTGGTACGGCCCTGACCGGTACTGACAAGTTTCGGCGTGGCCGGCTTGCCGTCGGAAGTGTCGACAGCCATGGTGTAGATCTGATCGCAGGGAACGTCGCTGCCTTGGTGTTGAAAGATGAGCTGCTTGTCGTCGGCGGAGAAATAGGCCTCGGCGTTTTGCCCACCAAAAGTGAGTTGGCGGGCGTTTTTCAGGTGCCTGTTTTCATCGGAGGCAAGCAGAGACTCGGCCGATTTATCCTGAGCATGCAAATGCACGCGCAACCCAGCGGGCCCATAAAGGCAGAGGGCGACCGAAGCGAAAGTGGTCAACAGAGCAGCGAGATTTCCTGTTTTCACGGCAACCCCTGACAGAGTACGTGCGAACAGAACGCGGGCACAACGCGCCTACTTGCGTTGTTCGAGCTTAACGTCGACTTTCAATTCCTTGCCGTCACGCAGAACGGTGACCGGCACCACGTCTCCAACTTTGCTGCGGCGCAAGGCGTCGGTGAAATCGTAAAGATTTTTGACGGACTTGTCACCAAATTGGACGAGCACGTCGCCGGCTTTAAGGCCAGCCTTTGCGGCAGGCGAACCCGGCTTCACATCAGAGAACCGTACGCCATTCTCGGTCTGGCCAAAATCTGGGATAGAGCCGAAGTAAGGGCCGTAACCGCCGCCACCACCGCTGCTGGCAGGCATGCCCGCATGCGGGTTGGTTTCGATCACTTCGGCGAACGTGGGCTTAGGAGACTCGTTGGCGAGTTCAACAGCGGTGCGTCCAACGATATTCACGAGAGCGGCGGCGGAATCGGCATTGATCTTTTCCCACGTGTCCGACGGCTTGTGGTAATCAGAGTGAAGGCCGGAGAAGAAGAAAAGGACCGGGATGCGCTTCGTGACATAGGAAGTATGGTCGCTGGAAGAGTAGCCGCCCTGGGAAATCTCAAATTTAATGGGCGAATCGCCTCGGGCTTCATCTAGGACTTTTTGCAGAGTCGAGCCGGTACCAACACCTCCGACGTAGACCTTGTTGTCCTTGATGCGCCCGATCATGTCCATGTTGAGCATGGCTATGGCTTTGTCGAGCGGCTTCGTCGGATCCTTGACCCATGCGGCGGAACCCAAGAGGCCTAATTCCTCTCCCGCAAACGAGGAGAACAGGATACCGCGCTGGAGTTGGCCCTTGAGTGGGGAGAGAATGCGGGCGAGTTCGAGCAGGCCGGCAGTGCCCGAAGCGTTGTCATCCGCTCCTGGATGAATCTGCCCGATTTGTGAAGGCGCGAGGGAATCGAAAGTGCCGCGGCCAAGATGATCGTAATGCGCGCCGAGGATCACGTACTCGTCGGTTTTGCCGGGCAGGTAAGCCAAAATGTTGTTAACCGTTGCGCGAGTGGTCTCTATGCCAACGGTGAGTGACGCGCGTAAGGAATCCGGAAAGGCGAACGAAGCTGGTTTGGTTGCGGAATTGATTTGCTCGTGCACTTCTTTCAGGGATTTGCCTGCGGCGCGAAACCATTCCTCTGCGACGGCATTTTTCACCTGGAGGAACGGGATCCCGACGTTTTCCGGGCCGCTGACACTACCAAAACGGGTGAGGAGGTCCTCTTCGCCATCGCCCAGCTTGCCATTAACAAGAATCAGAGCTTTGGCGCCGTGATTCCGCGCGTTAATCGCCTTGGTGATGAACTGCGAATGACGCGTGACGCCTTGATTACCGCTTTTCGCAGCAAATCCGAGCGGCTCGTAGCGCAGAACGACGGCGATTTTATCTTTTACGTCGATGCCCGCGTAGTCGTCGTAGCCAAACTCGTCAGCGGAAGCGCCATAGCCGGCGAAGACCAGCGGGGCCAAGGCGGTGCCAGAATCGGAATAGCTGAAGGGCACGTAATCCTGATTCAGTCTGAGTTCGGCCTTCGTCTCACCATTCAGGACAGTGAAGTGATTGTTCCCTTTCAATTGCGCGCCGGTTGTGACAGTGAACGGCTGGAGGTATCCCTTGGTGCCGGCGGGTTGAAGGACAAGGCTCTTGTAGCGGTCGGCAATGACATGCTCGGCGCGAATGAGTCCCTTTGTGCCGTCGCCGCGCCCTTCCATTTTTGGCATGGTGAGCGCCTTGATGTCGTCGATGTAGCGCTGCGGGCTCGCGGGAGCAAGCTGTGTAGCGGTGGGAGCGGCGGTAGCCAGAATAAACGCGAGTGCTACAAAACAAGGAAGGAGCAGCCCAAAGCGAACGTTTTTGATCATCGTGCAGAACCCTGCCCGCAGTTGTGTGGATGAGTGAATTTCCACATGCTATGTGGTAGGCAACCCGCTGTCAATCGAAGTGCGACCGCGATGGAGAAGTCCATGAGTGACATAAATCCTCTTGAGCCGTGGCTGCGTGGAACCATGACGGACGTAAATCCGGTGATTCGGGCAGTGCTGCACGCACTGGAGTTGGCCAGAGAAGATGTCCTGAAATGGTGCTATCCGTTGACACTCGAACAACTGAACCGGCCAGTCGCGAGCGCAGCTCCCGTCTCGTTTCATCTGAAACATATCGCCAGGAGCCTGGATCGATTGCTCACCTATGCGGAGTGTCGTGCCTTGGATGAGGAGCAATTCGGCGCCCTTCGGACCGAGAAGGAACCGGCAAGCAGGCGCGAGGCCTTGTTCGAAGAGCTATCAAAAGCGCTGGAACAGAGCAAGGAACGGTTGCGCAGTTTGGCGGGGGTGGATTTTGGAGCGCCGCGAACCGTGGGAAAGAAGCAGTTGCCGACAACAGTTGGTGGGCTGCTGGTGCACATCGCGGATCACACGCAGCGGCATGCCGGGCAAGCGATTACGACGGCAAAGATCGTGAGTTCGCTGTAGCTTTGGCTGCTGCCCAGGCACTCAAGTATACTTTTCGGCGCTTATGATGCCGCTGGTCAAATCGACTTTCTTGATCCTCACAGCACTCTTCCCCATCGTGAATCCGCTGGGAAGCGCTCCGATCTTCCTTTCGCTCACCCATTACTATTCTGGGGATGAACGACGGATACTCTCGCGACGCATCGCTCTGAACAGCTTTGTGCTGATCGTGGCTTCGTATTTCATCGGCACGCATATCCTGGCGTTTTTCGGGATATCGCTCCCCGTGGTGCAGATTGGCGGTGGGCTCGTCGTGGTGTCGACCGGATGGGCGATGCTCAAGCAAAAGGACGAGGACACGACGAAAAATGAGGTGCATCGCAGCGTCGATGTGCGTGATTTGTTCGCGAAGGCGTTCTACCCGCTGACATTGCCGCTAACCGTAGGACCGGGCTCCATTTCGATCGCTATCACCTTGGGAGCAAACGAGTCTCACACAGACCACCGGATCATTTTTTCGATGATTGGCGCGGTGATTGGGGCGGTTCTGATCGCGGCGAGCGTCTACTTGTGTTACGCGTTCTCGGACCATCTCGCAGCAGCGCTTGGACCGACGGCGATGAGCGTGATCATGCGGCTGTCGTCGTTTTTGCTAGTGTGCATCGGCGTGCAGATTATGTGGAATGGCGTGTCGGCGCTGCTGGCGTCGTTACCCGGACTTCGCTAGCGCTCACGGCTTCCACCCGCTGGCGTGAAGCGGAGCCGGGCTGCCTCCCCAAAAAATCATTTCCAATCGGGAAGGGCGCGCCGGTCGAGAAGAACGTCGGCGGCCCAGATGCCGAGATAAACGGATTGGGCAACGCCATGGCCGGAAAACGCGCCGAGAACCAGCGCATTTTCGCTCCTAGGATGGCGGCAAAAGACCGGCTTCCAATCGTCGGAAATGCAAATGGGCCCACCCCAGCGATGGGTGAATTTCACATTCGCAAGTGCCGGGTGAAGTTTGTGGACCCGGTCTTCGAGCCGCTGGAAGACCTCGGGGGCATCGCCGGCCTCGATGTCGAGGGTGCACAAGTCGCGCCAATCTTCGAAGAACAATAAGCCACTACCAAACATGATCGCGTTGCCGTAGAGCCTGCCCCAAAGATACGGAAGGTCGACGGTATAGAAGGGCTTACGGTCGGCGACGCCGATGTGACCAAGGATATCGT
>Ga0335080_10003079_pt1 | contig 16782 bp, 14 predicted proteins | sample Lox_Sample_34_FD_206720 | JGI IMG/M metagenome (GOLD analysis project Ga0335080, IMG submission 206720) | Soil microbial communities from Loxahatchee National Wildlife Refuge, Florida, United States - Lox_Sample_3.4 | ecosystem: Environmental > Terrestrial > Soil > Wetlands | place: USA...
GAGGCGGCCGCCCTCGACGACGGGCAGGCCGTCGATGCGGCTCGCCAGGAGCGTCTCCACGGCCTCCGCGGCGAAGTCGTCCGGGCTCACCGTGATCACGTCCCTCGTCATGATCCGGGAGATGGCTGTCGTCTCGAGGAGGGCCTCGTACTCCTCGGGCGCCGCGGCCGAGAGCGGGCTGGGCAGCGTGCCCTGGACGTCGCGGTCGGTGACGATCCCCACGAGTCGGCCGCTGCCGTCCAGCACCGGGATGTGCCGGATCCTCCGGACCATGACGATCTCGACCGCCTGGCGCAGGAGGTCGTCGTCCCGGAGCGTCACGGGCTGCCTGGTCATGAAGTCCCGGACGCGTGCGTGCTGGGCCATGGTCCCTCTTCTCAGGGCCCGAGCCTACCGCGACGCCGGGGGGAACGGAACTCCTCGCGTTCACCCTCCGGGAACGGGGGACCGATGGGGCGTGCGGGGCGAGGAGCTTGACAGACCCGCCGGCGAGGGGGTAGCTACTGGTATCAGGACCCTGCGACAAAGGAGTCGTCGGCATGGCGGTGGGAGGCCTGCTCGCCCTCACGCTCACCGTAACCGCGCCGGGGCACGCTCGCCTCCGGCTCCAGGCAGCCCGCGAGGACGCCGTCGTCGACCTGCGAGGCCGCGTCGTGTGCCTGGACGCGGAAGGAGGCGTGCAGCGGTGCGGCGGAGCGTCGTCACGCTTTGCCCTGGAGATGACCGGAGGAGAGGTCCGCCCCTTCCGGCCCGGGGACCCGCTCGCCGCCATGTTCGCGGACGAGCGGGTACGGGAGCGGGAGCTGGTTGTCCGCGCGCGCGAGGCTTCGTCGGGCGAGCTCGAGACGATCAGGGTCCGCTCGGTCCGCGACGGCCGGCTCTGCGACGTCGATTACTTCTGCGAGGTCTGCAACGTCGTCGCGTACGCGCCCGGCCCCTGCGTCTGCTGCGGACGGCCGATGGCCCTGCGCGAGACGCCGCTGCCCTAGAGAGACGCCCGGCGCGAGAGGAGAAGGCATGATGCACGACGAGCACGGCGGGGGCCGACGCGCGAGGAGCGGCCTCGACCGCCGGACGTTCCTGAAGGCCTCCGGGATCCCGCTGGCGGCGCCGCTCGTCCTCGGGCCGCGCCTCGTCCGGGCCGCCGGCGCCGAGGTGCCGGTCTACGGTCCGGGCAAGGTCCAGGTGACGCTCGACGTCAACGGCCAGGCGCGCACGGTGGAGGTGGAGCCCCGGGTCACCCTGCTGGAGGCGCTCCGGCACGAGCTGGACCTGACCGGGGCCAAGCGCGTGTGCGACCGGGCGACGTGCGGCACCTGCACCGTCCTCATGGACGGGAAGCCGGTCTACGCCTGCTCGGTCCTGGCGATCGACGCCCAGCGGCGGGCCATCACCACGGTCGAGTCGCTCACCGCGGGCGGGAAGCTGCACCCGGTCCAGCAGGCCTTCGTCGACAACGACGGCCAGCAGTGCGGGTTCTGCACGCCGGGCTTCGTGGTGGCCTGCAAGGCCCTCCTCGACCGCCACCCCGATCCCTCGCCGGACCAGGTGCGGGCGGGCCTCGGCGGCAACCTCTGCCGCTGCGGGACGTACGCGGGCATCCGGGGCGCGGTGGCGCAAGCCGCCCGCGCCCAGGGAGGAGGGACCCGCCGTGGCTGAGTACACCTGGCCGGCCGCCGAGAAGAGGACCCTGATCGGGAAGCGCATCTCGCGCGTGGACGGACCGGACAAGGTCTCGGGGAGGGCGAAGTACACCTACGACGTCAGCCGCCCCGGGCTGCTTCACGGCAAGATCGTGCGCTCTCCTTTCGCCCACTGCCGGGTGGTGAGCGTCGACACGAGCGCCGCCGAGGCCCTGCCCGGCGTCAAGGCCGTGCAGGTCGTCCAGGGCCCGGGGACGGAGGTCTTCTGGTGGAAGGACGAGATCGCCGCCGTGGCGGCGGTGGACGAGCCGACCGCCGAGGACGCGGCGCGGGCGGTCAAGGTCCAGTACGAGGAGCTTCCGCACTTCGTCGACGACGAGCGCCTCGAGCGAGCCGGCGCGAACGCCAAGCCCGCGGGCGAGCAGGTCCAGGGCGAGCCCGACCGGGCCTTCTCCGAGGCCGACTTCGTCTCCGAGGGCGAGTACGGCGCCTCGGTCATGTCCCACTGCTGCCTGGAGGCGCACGGGGCGATCTGCGAGTGGGACGCGGACGGGAAGCTGCTCGTGCACATCTCCACGCAGAACGTCTCGGGCATCGCGGCCCAGATGGCGGGTCCGCTCGGCATCCCGGCGGGCGACATCCGGGTCCGGCAGGACCACATCGGGGGCGGCTTCGGCAGCAAGTTCGGGCCCGACCGGTGGACGATCGTCGCCGCCCAGCTCTCGAAGAAGGCCGGGGGCCGGCCGGTCAAGATGATGCTCGAGCGCGACGCCGAGGTCTCGATCGCGGGCACGCGGCCCTCGACCTTCGCCAAGGTCAAGATCGCCGCCCGCAAGGACGGGACGATCACCGCGTGGCAGTCGGACAGCTGGGGCAGCGGAGGGGTCGGAGGCGGGGGGCGCCCGCCGATCCCGTACGTCCTCGACATCCCGAACCGGCGCGTCCAGCACACGTCGATCTCGACGCACGTCGGGAGCTCCCGGGCCTGGCGCGCCCCGAACCATCCCCAGGCCTGCGTCGTCACCCTGGGCGCCTTCGAGGACCTGGCCGCCAGGATGGGCCGGGATCCCCTCGACCTGCTGCTGCAGAACATCGCCCTCACCGGCGTCCGCGCCGACATCTACCGCGAGGAGCTGCAGGTTGCGGCCGACCTCATCGGGTGGAGGAAGAGCTGGCACCCGCGCGGCGACAAGGCGGCCGGGCCTCTGAAGCGCGGCCTCGGCCTCTCCCTCCACACCTGGGGCGGGCGGGGGCACGACAGCAACTGCGACGTCACCCTCCAGCCCGACGGCTCGGTCGAGACGAAGCTCGGCAGCCAGGACCTGGGGACGGGGACGAGGACCTGCATCAAGATCGTAGTGGCCGAGACCCTGGGCCTGCCCCTGGAGGCGATCGACCTCAAGATCGGCGACAGCCTCTACCCGACCTCGGGCGGTTCGGGCGGCAGCACCACGATCGGCGGCGTCTCCGCTTCGTCGCGGATCGCGGCGACCGACGTCCTCGGGAAGCTCTTCGAGAAGGTGGCGCCTTCCCTCGGCGTCACGCCCGCCGAGCTCGAGGCGGCGGGAGGCCGCGTCCGGGTGAAGGCCGACCCGGCCCGGAGCCTCCCCTGGGCGGAGGCCTGCGCCAAGCTGGGCGGGGTGCCGGTCACGGCGCGGGGCTCGACTCCGAAGGGCCAGCATCCCCTCCTCAACAGCGGGGTCGGCGGCGTCCAGATGGCCGACGTCTCCGTGGACGCCGAGACGGGACGGGTGCGGGTCAACAAGATGGTGGCCGTGCAGGACTGCGGGCTCATCATCGACCTGAAGCTGGCCGAGAGCCAGTGCTACGGGGCCCTCATCATGGGGATCTCGTACGCGCTCTACGAGGAGAAGGTGATGGACCCCCTCACCGGGCGCATGCTCAACCCGAACATGGAGTTCTACAAGCTGGCCGGGCTCATGGACATCGGCGAGCTCGTGGTGCACATGATGACGGGCAAGGGCTACGACGAGCGCGGCGTGATCGGCCTCGGCGAGCCCCCGGTCGTCTCGCCGGGCGCGGTCATCTCGAACGCGGTGGCGAACGCCCTCGGCGTCCGGGTGCCCTACATCCCGCTCACGCCGCGCCGCGTCCTCGCCGCCCTCGAAGGGAGGCGGGCCTGATGCGTGCCTTCGAATACGCGAGCCCCGCGACCAAGGAGCAGGCGGTGGCCCTGCTGGGGACGAGCTGGAGCGACGCCAGCGTCCTCGCCGGCGGGACCGACCTCCTCTCGCTCATGAAGGACGACGTCGTGACGCCCCGGCGCCTCGTGAGCATCAAGGGCGTGGCCGAGCTGCGCGGCATCCGCTTCGACGCCGCCACCGGCCTTCGCCTCGGCGCCCTGGCCACCTTCCAGGACGTCGCGGACGACGCCGCCGTCCAGCGCAGCTACCCCGCCCTCGCCTCCGCCGTCTCCGGGGTCACGAGCCCCCAGATCCGCGCCATGGGGACGGTGGGCGGCGACCTCTGCCAGCGGCCGCGGTGCTGGTACTACCGGTCCGGCTTCGGCCTGCTAGGCCGGGACGCGGGCGGCCGGTCGATGCCGCTCGAGGGCGACAACCGCTACCACGCCATCCTCGGGAACGACGGTCCGGCCTACTTCGTGAGCCCGTCGAGCCTGGGGCCGGCCCTCGTCGCCCTGGGGGCGACGGTGAGGGTCTTCGGTCCCCGTGGTCCTCGCGAAGTGCCGGCCGGAAGGTTCTTTCTCACCCCGAAGTCGGAGAGCGATCGCGAGCACGACCTGCGGCCCGACGAGGTGGTGACGGAAGTCCGCGTCCCCGCGGCCCGAGGCGCGAGCGCCACCTACGAGGTGCGCGAGCGAGAGGCCCTCGACTGGCCCCTGGCCACGGCGTCGGTCGTCCTCCAGGTGAGCGGAGGGAAGGTCCAGTCGGCGCGAGTCGTGCTCGGCCACGTGGCGCCCACGCCCTGGCCGTCGCCCGAGGCCGAGGCCGCGCTGGCCGGCCGGACGGTGAGCGAGGACGTGGCCGCGGCGGCGGGGGAGGCGGCCTTGAAAGGGGCGCGGGCGCTGAGCGGCAACGCCTACAAGATCCCGCTCGCCCGCGTCGCGGTGAAACGGGCGGTCCTCGAGGCGGCCCGGGGAGGTGCGCGATGACGACCGAGGAGGAGCGCTTCAACCCCCACCGTCCCGACCTCTGCTCGTGCCTGCGCTGGAAGGGGATGCTCGTGGCGGCCGAGGACGATCCCACGGTTCCGCGGGGGGGAGGCGGCCTCTTCTGGTGCCTCTACACCCAGACCTGCATCGGCCCCGACGGCCGGCTGGCGGAGCCCGGCAACTGCTGCTCCCCGGCCCGCGCCTGCTGGGGCAAGGGGCGGATAGGATGAAGGGAAGCGATTCCGGGAGGCGGACCATGCGCACTCGTTTCGTGTCGTCGATCGTCGCGGGGGCGGCTCTCGCCCTTCCCGCGGTCGGGCAGGCGGCCCTCGTGTCGGGGGACTACGTCGAGGCACGCAGCGCCGACGTGTGGACGGGGCCCTGCTTCGCGAACGCGGAGATGGGCCTCGCCGGCCAGGAGGCGATCCTCGCCTGGCGCGTGCGCGAGGGCGGATGGAGCGGCGTCCCCCTGGTCGGTCTCAGCGTCGTCGGGGTGGTGAGGGCGAGCGCGACGCTCGGGGACCCGTTCGCGAGCCCCCTCCCCGTCCGCTCGGTGCTCATCGTCGACGAGAGGGCGACTCCGGCCCAGAGGACCGCGCTCCTCGCCCTCGCCCGCGCGATGGGCGGAGACCTCTTCGGCGACGTCGTCGAGACCGCCTCGGCTCCGATCCGCATGGACGTCCAGGGGGACGACGCCTCCGAGCGCCGGACGCGGCTCGAGGTGGGCGACCTGGCCCGGATCGAGACCCGGACTCTCGCCGACCGCGACCGTCACTGCGGCAACGAGTCGACGTACTACCCGCCCCTCACGCCGACGACGGAGGCCGCCCCCGCCGTGTCCGTGGTCGACGGCTATCACGGTCCCGGCCTCGGCGTCGTCTGGACGACGCACGACAAGCGCAACGCGTTCGTGGGGAGCTTCGCGCGCTAGGCCGATGAGACTCGGCCTCCTGCTGCTCGGCCTCGCCGCGGCCCAGTCGGTCGCCCCGCCCGCCCGCGCCCAGGGCAAGGTGGAGACGATCGGCGCCTTCACGGGGCCGGCCGCGCCGTCCGTCCTCGCCGCGCTCGAGCCCGGCGGGTACCGCGTCCGGCTCGCCGACGGCACGGTGGCGTGCGACGTCTGGTTTCGCAAGGACCTGCCCGGCCTCGTACCCTCGGCCCTCGTCGCCGTGCTCTCGTTTCCGCAGGCGAGCAACGACTTCCGGGGCCAGCCGGTGAAGGCCGGCTCCTACACCCTGCGCTACGCGGTGATGCCGAGCGACGGGAACCACATGGGCGTGGCCCCGACCACCGACTTCCTGCTCCTCAGCCCGCTCGCCGACGACAAGGACGCCTCCGCACTCCCGGACTTCGCGACGCTCGCCAAGATGAGCGCGAAGACGATCGGCGCCAACCATCCTGCCCCCTTGAACCTGGCCGCCGTCGCGGAGAGGAAGGACTACCCGGCGGTCGCGAAGGACGAGTACGGGCACGAGGTCTTCCACGTCAAGCTGAGGACGGCCCAGGGCGAGAGGGCGATCGGCCTCGTGGTGAAGGGTCAGTTCGAACCGTAGGAAGAGGAGCTACTCCGCGTCGCGGTGGACGGTCCCCGGCGAGAAGGCGGGTACGCAGACCGCGACGTACTCGGCGCCCTCGGGCGTGCTGTACCGGACCCATTCCCCGCGCAGGGCGTGCACGGCCTGGCCGGCCGCAACGTCGAGACCGCCCTGCCGCGTCTCGACGCGGAGCGCACCCCGCAGGACGAGCGTGTACTCGTCGAACTCCGGCGTCTGCCCGGGCTCGACCCAGCCCGGCGGGCTCGACATGCGGGCCACGCTCACGCCCGCGGTCCCGGAGTTCACGAGGCCGAAGAACTCCTCGATCCGCTTCGGCTTGGTTCCGGCCGCCTGGACGATGGTCGGCTTCTCGATCCTTCGCGCCATGCGCGCAGCATACTCTGCCGGCCCCTGTTCGCGCTGCGCGTCCTCGACCCGTGCCGCGCTGCGCCCTCGGCCCTCCGGTTGCGATCGCCCCCGGCCTCCACCATGATGGCGCGCGTGGGCGTGGACGACTGCGCGCGTACGCTCTGGGACTACCACCACGTCGGCCACGCGCTCGAGACGGCCGACTGCCTCATCGTCCTCGGGAGCCACGACACCCGGGTGGCGGAGCGGGGGGCGGAGCTCCTCGTCGCCGGCTGGGCGCCGCTCGTCGTCTTCTCGGGGCACCTGGGCAGCCTCACGAGCCGGACGTGGACGCGCTCTGAGGCGGAGGTCTTCGCCGACGTGGCGGCGGGGATGGGCGTGCCGCGCGACCGGATCCTGATCGAGAACCGGTCCTCGAACACGGGCGAGAACGTGGACTTCTCACGGCGGCTCCTCGAGGCGAAGAGCCTCCTCCTGCGGAAGGCGATCGCCGTCCAGAAGCCCTACATGGAGCGCAGGACCCTCGCCACCTTCCGCCAGCGGTGGCCGGAGCTCGAGGTCGTCGTCACCTCGCCGCAGATCGCCTTCGACGACTACCCGACGAGCGAGATCCGCATGGACGACGTCATCCACGTCATGGTAGGGGACTTCCAGCGCCTCCTCGTGTACGCGCAGAGGGGCTGGTCGGCCCCGCAGGAGATCCCGGCCCCGGTCATGGAGGCCTACGAGCGGCTCGTCGCCGCCGGCTACGTCCGGCGGTTGCTGCCGGAATCGAAGTAGGCCGGTCCCCGGGGTCGCGTCGTCGCGCTGTCGCCGCCGCTCCCGGGCTGGTCTGGGGCCCGGCCTTTGGGTACGCTTTCCTGAGGCCGCCCGAGGAGGAACCCATGGCGCAGACCCCGTCGACGATGATGCTGCCGCTGGGCGCACCGGCGCCCGCGTTCGACCTGCCCGATCCCGCGGGCCGAAGGTGGTCCCTGGCCGGCTTCGAGCGGTCCGAGGCGCTGCTCGTAGCCTTCATCTGCAATCACTGCCCGTTCGTGAAGCACGTGCGCTCCGGCTTCGCGTCGCTCGCCGCGGAGTACCAGAGGCGCGGGGTGGCGGTGGTGGCGATCGCCGCGAACGACGCGCAGGCGTATCCCGAGGATGGCCCGGAGGGGATGACCGCGGAGGCCAAGGAGGCCGGCTACACGTTCCCCTACCTGTTCGACGAGACGCAGGACGTGGCCAAGGCCTACGGCGCGGCCTGCACGCCGGACTTCTTCGTCTTCGACCGCCAGCGGCGGCTCTTCTACCGGGGCCAGATGGACGGCAGCCGGCCCGGCAACCCGGTGCCGGTCACGGGAAAGGACCTGCGTGCGGCGCTCGACGCCCTGCTCGCCGGCCGGCCCTCGCCTGAGGACCAGCGGCCCTCCATCGGCTGCAACATCAAGTGGAGGCCGGGCAACGAGCCTGCGTACTTCGCGGGGGCGTGACCGTGAACAGCCGCGCCGCGGCCCTCCGTCCCTGCGGATCCCCCACGGTCGCCTACTTGAAGACGCCGAGAGCCTTCAGGACGTAGATGAGGAGGGCGGCCCCGGCGACGGCCACCGCCCACTGGGCGATCACGCCGTAGGCCGCGAGGCCGGCCACCGCGGCCAGCCAGAACCCGAGGCTCGACCCGACGATCCCGACCAGGACGTTGGCGACGATGCCCATCTGCTTGTCGGTCTTCATCAGCAGGCTGGCCAGCCAGCCGACGATCCCGCCCACGACGATGGTGACGATCCAGCCCATGTGTTCCTCCCGGCGATCGGTTGTGGAGAAGGTGCGCCGCGGCCTCGTGGCCGCGCGCGGGGTGATTCTCCCCCAGGTGGTCCCGCAGGCACAACGGTCGTCCGGGCCGAGTCGGCCGCGCCGTTACCCGGGATCCACGACAGGATCCGCGTCGGCGGAGCCGTAGGTCGCGGCCGCGTCGAGGAAGGCGGCGACGTTGGCCCACGGCACGTCCGGCTCGTCGACGTCGTAGGCGGGGCACAGGACGAGGCCCGCCCGGCCGAGCGTCTCGATTCGCTCCCGCACCTCGGCGCGTATCTCGTCCGGCGAGGCGAAGGCGAACGTCGTCTGGCGGCCGACCGTTCCCCAGAGCGCAAGCCGCCGGCCAAAGCGCCGGCGGATGCGCCGGGCGTCCATGTGCTCCGGTTGGACGGGGTTGATCGCGTCGACGCCGATCTCGACGAGGTCGTCCAGGATCGGCTCGATGTGGCCGTCGCTGTGGTAGAGGACGCGGAGGTCGGGCCGCGCCGCCCGCGCCGCACGGACGATCTCCGACAGGCGGGGCCGGAAGAACTCTCGCCACGTCGCGGGCCTGATCATCATCCGGCCGGGCATCCCCACGTCGTCGGCGAGGGCCAGGACGTCGACTCCAGACTCGGCCAGGGTGAGGGCGTTGCGGCGGGCGAGCGCCGCAAGCCGGTCGAGGATGAAGTGCGCCCAGTCGGGCCGTTCGACGAGGTCGGTCAGGAAGCTCTCGAGTCCCCGCAGGCGCCACGCCGCCTCGAACAGCTCGCCGCCGAGATGCGGAGGGTTGCCCCCGGCGGCGAGGCCGCGGCGGTGCAGCTCGTCCACCTGGCGGGCGAGGCCGGGGGCCGCGTAGGGGACGCTCAGGTCCGGAAACGGGAACCGCTGCAGCTCCTTGAGCGAGCGGGCGCCGGACAGGGGATTGGTCCTCTCCGGCGCCTCCGGGTGGTAGCGCCACCGCGCGTAGTTCCTCGCCTGGGCAGGATGACCGAGGCGGGTGTCGCCCGCGTAGGGGAGGGCCCGCCGCTCCAGCTCCCTCTCCTCGGGCGACACCGGGGGGCGCAGGAAGACGACGTCGACGAGCTCGTCGTGACGCGTTCCCCGGGGTGCGATCGCCTCGATCTCGACCGGGTAGAAGCTCAGGGCCCGCGGGACGCGGTCGGGCTCGCCCCCCTCGAGCGCGGCGAGGAGTCGCTCGCGGGAGGTCATTCCCGCGCCGCGGGAGGCCGATCGAGACATGGGCTCCCTCCTCTTCAGCAATCCAGCAGGACGAGCTCGTGGGGGGCGGTGACCCTGGCGGCGATTCGCTCATCGCGCCCTTCCGGTTGGTCCCCGGGTGTCAGGGGCCCGGGGGAGCCGATTGTAGCTCCCGGACTCGTGGCACTGCGCGTTGACGTCGGCTGAGGCGCGGGCGTAGGCTCCCGCCCGTTGCAGGGAGGTGACCATGCTCCGCCGGTTCGGCCTCGTCCTGCTCGCGGTCCCGCTCCTCGCCGCTGGTCCGGTGACGCCCAGGGCCGACGGGGCGTCCGAGCCTGTCCCCGACGTCCGGTCCCGCTTCTTCCGGAACGACGCGGCGCGCGTTCTCCTCCTCTCCGGCCGGAACAACCACGACTGGCGCTCGACGACGCCGTTCCTCCGGCAGCTCCTCGTCGGTACCGGACGATTCGACGTCCGGGTGATCGAGGAGCCGGCCGGGCTCACCGCGCAGACGCTCGGCGTCTACGACCTCGTCGTCTCCGACTACTGCGGGCCGCGGTGGGGGGCCTCGACCGAGCAGGCCCTCGTGGATTTCGTGCGGGGGGGCAAGGGGCTCGTGGCCGTGCACGGCGCGGCCTACGGCTTCTCGGGTCACGACGTGCTGGCCGACCGTCACGTCCGTACCGGGATCACGGAGCCGCCGTGGAAGGAGTGGGCGGAGATGGTCGGCGGCTCCTGGCCCTCGCCTCCGTCGAAGCAGTTCCACGGGGCCCGGCACTCCTTCGAGGTGCGCTTCGTGGACCGGGAGCACCCGGTCTCGAAGGGCCTCGGCGGTTCCTTCGTCGCGACCGACGAGCTCTACCACCAGATGACGCTGCAGCCCTCGGCGCACGTCCTCGCCACCGCCTGGAGCGACCCCGCCACCGGCGGGACCGGCCGGGACGAGCCGATGCTGTGGGTCGACAGCTTCGGCCGTGGCCGGGCGTACTTCACCGCCCTCGGCCACGAGGTCGCGGCCATGCAGAACGCCGGCTTCGAAGCGGCCTTCCTGCGGGGAGCCGAGTGGGCGGCCACCGGCGCGGTGACGCTGCCTCCCGATGCGGGGGCGGTGAAGCCCCGGCCCGACGCGCTCCGGGTCCTGGTCGTGACCGGCGGCCACGACTACCCGACGAGCTTCTACACGCTGTTCGAGGGCCGCCCGGAGTGGCGCTGGACGCACGCCGTCTCGAGCGAGGAGGCCTTCGCCCGCGAGATCGCGTCCCGCTTCGACGTGCTCGTCCTCTACGACTTCTCGCAGAAGCTCGGCGAGGAGGGGAAGGGCCACCTGCGGGCGTTCGCGGAGGCGGGCAAGGGGATCGTCGTTCTCCACCACGCCCTCTGCGACTACCAGGACTGGCCGTGGTTCGAGGAGATGGCCGGAGGCCGATACCTGACGAGCGACCAGGGGGAGCGGAAGGCTTCGACCTACCGGCACGACGTGGAGCTCTTCGTAAAGCCCGTCGGATCCCACCCGATCGTGGACTCGGTCGGCCCGCTGCAGCTCGTGGACGAGGCGTACAAGGGGATGAGGATCTCTCCGAAGGTCACGCCCCTCCTCGAGACCTCCCACGCGGACGCCGACCGCACCGTGGCCTGGGTCAGCCCCTACCAGCCCTCACGGGTCGTGGCGATCCAGCTCGGCCACGGTGAGCCGGCCCACCGGAGCCAGGCGTACCGCGACCTGGTCAGGAACGCGATCCTGTGGTCGGCGGGCCGGTGAGGCGTCCTCGGGCTCTCGGACGGCGGACGGCGGGGCGGTCCGTCGCGGGTCGATGAGAGGCTCTGCCCCTCCTCGAGGGCCCCTGGACTCCCCGGGCGACCCTCACTAGACTCCGAGCGTTCGTCGCCTCGACCATGGGCAGGAACTGGCTCCGCCGCGCCCTCACCCCGCTCGTTCAGCTCCGCGAGGGCGAGCTCGCCACGGGCCTGATGATGTTCGCCTACTCGTTCCTGGCCATGACGGCGTACAACGTCATCAAGCCGATCACGCGCTCGAAGTTCATCTCCAGCCTCGGCGCCGACAACCTCCCGTACGTCCAGCTCGCCGCGGGCCTGCTGATCGGCGTCCTGATGCAGGGCTACAGCATGCTCGTGGCCCGGTTGCCCCGCCGGTACGTGGCCCCCCTGACCCTCGCCGGGATGTCCGCCCTCCTCGTCGCCTTCTGGTTCCTCTTCCGGACGGCGGGAGACTGGGTCTCGGTCGGCTTCTACCTCCTCGGCCTCGTCCTGGGCATCCTGCTGATCAGCCAGTTCTGGACGCTCGCCAACGACATCTACGACGCCCGGCAGGCCAAGCGGCTCTTCGGCTTCATCGGCGGCGGGTCGAGCCTGGGCGGAATGACCGGGGCCGGCCTGACCGCGGTCGCGGTCAGCCAGGTGGGGACGGAGAACCTGCTGCTCTGCAGCGCGGGCATCCTCCTCCTGTGCGCCGGCCTCGTGGCGCTGATCGTCCGGCGGGAAGGGGCGGCCGGGAGGGGCAGCGGCGCGGTCACCGATGACGAAGGGGTTTCGGGAAAGGAGGCGATCCGCCTCCTGAGCGAGTCGCGCCACCTGCAGATCATCGCGCTCGTGATCGCCTTCGCCGCGATCGGGGCCGGCCTCATCGAGCAGCAGCTCAACATGGCGGCCGAGGCGTTCAAGGGCCGCGAGGCCACGGACAGCCTGACCGCGTTCCTGGCCCGGGTCACGCTCTACCTGTCGGCCATCGGCTTCTTCATCCAGGTCGCGCTCACGAGCCGGATCCACCGCTCGCTCGGGGTGGGCTTCGCGCTCCTCGTCCTGCCGACGAGCCTCGGCGTGACCGGCGTCGTCATGCTCCTGAACGCGGCGCTCTGGGCTCCCGCCCTCGCCCGCGTCCTCGACACCTCGCTCCGCTACACGCTCGACAAGACGACACGGGAGGTCCTCTTCCTTCCCCTGCCCACGCAGCTCAAGTACCGGGCGAAGCCGTTCGTCGACGTGACGGTCGACCGCTTCGCCAAGGGGATGGCCGCTCTCCTGGCTCTCTTCCTCATCAAGCCGTGGGGGCTGGGGTTCAACTGGCAGCAGATCAGCTACGCGAGCCTCACCGTGATGGCTCTCTGGGTGGTGACGGCGATCCGCGCCCGCCGGGAGTACCTCGACACCTTCCGCCGCAGCATCGAGCGCCGGCAGGTGGAGGCGGAGGCGGCGCGGCCGGAGCTCGCCGACCCGGCCACGGTCGAGGCCCTCGTCGAGGAGCTCGCCTTCCCGGACGAGGAACGGGTGCTCTACGCCGTCGACCTCCTCGAGGCGTTGAACAGGCGCCGCCTCGTGACGCCCCTCCTCCTGCACCACGAGTCCGAGAAGGTGCGGGTGCGGGCTCTCCGGGCCCTCGAGGAGGCCCGGCCGGAGCTGCGGGAGCGCTGGGCGGCCGCCGTCGAGCAGCACCTCAAGGACCCGAGCGCCGAGGTGCGGGCGGCCGCGGTGCACGCCCTCGCCGCGATCCGGGGGGAGGCGGCGGCCGAGGTGATGCGCGACTACCTCGGCGACGGCGATCCCCGCGTGGCCACGACCGCCGCCGCGACACTGGCCGCGAGCTCGCGGGAGCAGGACAAAGGCGCCGCCGAGGCGGCGCTCGACCGTCTGGCCGCGGACACGCGCGAGACGGCGGCCGAGGGCCGGCGCCTCGTCGCGACCGCCCTCGGGTCGATCGGCGGCCCCCGCTTCCGCTCCCGCCTCGTCCCCCTGATCTTCGATCCCGACCCCGCCGTGGCGCGGGAGGCGATCCGCAGCGCCGGGCGGAGCGGAGGGCCGGAGGACCTGCTCGTCCCGCCGCTCGTGTCGCAGCTCCGTCACCCCTCGCTCCACGACGCGGCGGGCGACGTGCTCGTGGGCGCGGGCGAGAGGGTCCTCGAGGCCCTCGGGCACTTCCTGGCCGACGAGGGGGAGGACGTGGAGGTGCGGCGCCGGATCCCGGCGACCCTCGCCCGCATCCCCTCGGCGCGCTCGGTGGAGCTCCTGCTCTCGAGCCTGGGCCAGGGGGACGAGAGGCTGCGCGACCGGGCCCTCGCCGCGCTCACCGCGCTGCGCCGGGAGCGGTCGGATCTCGCCTTCGCCCGGGGCGTGGTCGACGAGAGGGCGGTCGCCGAGGCGCGGCAGGCCCTCCGCTACCTGAGCCTGCGCTTCAACCTCCTCCGCGACGACGGCCGGGGGTCGCTGCTCGACCGGGCGCTCGACGAACGGTGCGAGCGCTCGGTCGACCGCGTCTACCTCCTCCTCGGCCTCTCCTATCCCTGGCGCGACGTGGCGGTGGCGCGCATGGGGATGGAGGGCGACGCGCGGGCCCACGCCCGGGCGGCCGAGTATCTCGACAACGTGCTCGGGGGACCGCTGCGGCGCTGGCTCATGCCGCTCCTCGAGGACGCGCCCCTGGACGAGAAGGCGGCCAAGGCCAACGCTCTCCTCCACACCCGGCTGCGGGACCCCGAGGACACGCTCGCCCAGCTCGTCCACGACGACGACGAGGCGCTCGCCGCCGCGGCCGTCCTCCGCGTGGAGGAGAAGGGCCTGTCGCGCCTCGCCGACGACCTGGAGCACGTGCTCGAGCACCGCGCCGCCCGGGACTGGCTCGTCTTCGAGGCCGCGTCCTGGGCGCTCGCTGCGCAGCGCATGCCCCCCGAGACCCGCCGCGCCCGCTGGCGCGAGCCGCTGCCGGCGGTGGTGGCCGCCGACCGCCTGCGCCGGGTCCCGCTCCTCCGCTTCGCGTCGGTGGGACAGCTCCTGCGCGTGGCGGGCGCCGGCCGCACGGTCCGGCCGGAGGCCGGCCGGCCCCTGACGCAGCAGGGCTCCGTGGCCTCGGACGTCGGCCTCGTCCTCGAAGGGTCCGTCAAGGTGCAGGACGGCGGCGCCCCGCCATCCGAGCGCGAGGCCCCGCTCGCCCTCGGCCTGGAGGCGGTCCTCGGCGGGGAGCGTCAGCGGGAGAGCATCCGTGCCGGCGAGGGGGTCGTGTGCCTGTCGATCGGGGCCCGTGACTTCCTGGGGCTCCTGTCCGAGGAGATGCCCTTCGCGCGACGGATCTTCCGGGCGATCCTCGAAGGCGGTCTCGTCGACGCCCGCTCCCTGCCGTCCCGACGACGGATCAACACGGCGGAGCCGGCGGGCGCGCAGGTCCTGGAGGCGGTGCACGTCCTCGAAGCGAGCCCCCTCTTCGCGCGCGCGACGCCCGACCAGCTCCTGCAGCTCGCGCGGATCGCCCGCGCGGTGCCCCTCGACCCGGGCTCGACGTTCTTCGACGAGGCGGATCCGGCCGCGCTCCACGTCGTGGCGAGCGGGGAGGCGCGGATCGAGACCGAGGGCGCGCCTCCCGTTCCCGTGGGGCCCGGCGACACGCTGGGCGTGCTCGAGTCGCTCGCCGGGATCCGGGGAGGCCGCGCCCGCGCCGGGGCGAAGGGCTTCGCTCTCCGCCTCGAGGCGGAGGCCCTCCTCGGCCTCCTCGCGTCCGACACCGCTCTCCTGCAGGGAGTCTTCGCCGCCCTGCTCGACTGGTCCGAGCGTCCCCCGTCGTGACCGGCCCGTCCGCGACCCCGTGCTCGCGGCCTTCGCGCCACCGACTCCGTCCCCCGACCTGCGTCCGTCTCGTCGGTGCGGGCGGCCTCGTTCTCGTCCTCCTGCTCGGGGGATCCGTCGGCGAGGGCCAGCAGGCCGGCCGCACCGACGACAGCCCCTGGAACCGGCGCGCCCCGGGCTCGACCTACGAGACCGCGGTCGAGATCTCGGGACGGCTCGAGCTCACGCGCTTCCTGGCCGAGCCTTCCGACCCGCGCAGCCTCCAGGCCACGTGCGACGTGCGCCGTGAGGCCCGCGAGCTGATGATCCCCGGGCTCACCGCCTACCTGGAGAAGCTGGAGGCCGAAGGCAGGGACCTCATGGCGATCGCCCAGGCCCACCACGAGCTCGGGCAGGCGTACTCGTCCGAGGGGCAGATGGCCGAGTCGGCTCGTCACTTCGAGGAGGCGCTGCGGATCGCGACGGCGAGGCTCGCCGGGCAGCCCGGGATCGACACCCTCCGGAGCTACCTCGAGACCGCGATCGGCGTCGCCCACCTGCGCCGCGGCGAGCTCGAGAACTGCGTCCACCTCTACAACCCCGACCGCTGCCTCTTCCCGATCCGGGGCGGCGGACGCCACGACCTGCCCTCGGGCGCCACGGCCGTGATCGAGCACTTCAGCCGTGTCCTCTCCACGGAGCCTCAGAACCTCGAGGTCCGGTGGCTCCTCAACGTGGCCTACATGACCCTCGGGCAGTACCCGGACCGGGTGCCGGAGGCGCAGCTCATCCCGCCGGAGTCGTACGCGTCGGCCGACGACCCCGGCCGCTTCGTCGACACGGCGCCTCTCTGGGGCCTCGACGCGCCGGACCTCGCCGGTGGCAGCGTCGTCGAGGACATGAACGAAAACGGCTACCTGGACGTGCTCTTCACCTCGGTCGACACCTGCTCTCCCATCAAGTACTACCGCAACCGCGGCGACGGGACGTTCGAGCAGGCGACGGAGCAGGCCAGCCTCTCCGGCCAGCTCGGCGGGATCAACCTCACCCAGGCCGACTTCGACAACGACGGCCTCGTGGACCTCTACGTCATGCGGGGCGGGTGGCAGCGGCCGATGCGCAACTCCCTGCTGCGCCAGAACCCGGACGGTACCTTCACGGACGTCACGCGGCAGGCCGGGGTCGAGCAGGTCTACAGGACGCAGTCCGCGGCGTTCGCCGACTACGACGGGGACGGCTGGCTCGACCTCTACGTCGGCCACGAGGAGGCGCCGAGCACGCTCTTCCGGAACCGCGGGGACGGCACGTTCGAGGACGTGTCGGCGAAAGCCGGGGTCGGGCGGACGGCGTTCACGAAGGCCGTGGCCTGGGGCGACTACGACGACGACGGCTGGCCGGACCTCTACGTCTCGAACCTCGCCTCGGAGAACTTCCTCTATCACAACGAGAGGAGCGGCAGCTTCCGGGACGTGGCCCGGGAGATGGGCGTCGAGGGGCCCCTCATGAGCTTCCCGGCCTGGTTCTTCGACTACGACAACGACGGCCGCCTCGACCTCTTCGTCGGCTCCTTCGTGAACTCCGTGAG
>Ga0335080_10003080_pt1 | contig 16776 bp, 16 predicted proteins | sample Lox_Sample_34_FD_206720 | JGI IMG/M metagenome (GOLD analysis project Ga0335080, IMG submission 206720) | Soil microbial communities from Loxahatchee National Wildlife Refuge, Florida, United States - Lox_Sample_3.4 | ecosystem: Environmental > Terrestrial > Soil > Wetlands | place: USA...
GGCGTCTTCGATTCAGTCGCCGACAACTACGATCTGATGAACGATCTGATGTCAGGCGGCGTGCACCGCCTGTGGAAGCATTACGCGCTCGCGCTGACGAAGCTGCTCCCCGGCCAGCAGGCACTCGATGTCGCCGGCGGAACGGGCGATCTTGCGGCGGGACTTGCCAGGCAGGTTGGCGAGCGCGGACTCGTGACCCTCACGGATATCAATGCCGCGATGCTGGCCCACGGCCGCGATCGACTCATCGATCAGGGCCTCGTCAGCACGGTCCGCTGCGTGCAGGCGAATGCCGAGCGGCTGCCGTTTGCGGACGGAAGCTTCCATTGCGTCACGATTGGATTCGGATTGCGCAATGTGACGGATAAAATGGCGGCGCTGGCGTCGATGGCACGCGTGCTCAAGCCCGGCGGCCAGCTCATCGTGCTCGAGTTCTCCCACCCCGTGCTGCCAGCACTGAAGCCGCTCTACGACGCCTACTCCTTCTATGTACTACCGGTGCTCGGCCGGCTCGTCGCGAACGATGCCGCCTCGTACCGCTATCTGGCGGAGTCGATCCGCATGCATCCGAAGCAGGAGGCATTGCTGGAGATGATGCGGCAGGCAGGGCTCGAGGATTGCCGCTATCACAACTTGAGCGGCGGCATCGTCGCCGTCCATCGCGGCTACCGCTACTGACCGACCGGTATCAGTAGAGCAATAAGTCTGCGCGTTCGGCTCGCCAGGCGTCCTCATCCTTCTTCGCCAGTGCATCGAGATCGCCAGGCGTGGCGGCCGGATCGTCGACCCACCTGCGCAGAAGATCGGTGCCGTTCAGCAGATCGAACGCGAGACGCTCGCGTTCATACTCGTAGTGAAAATCCCGCCAGACCGAATAATCCGGCCGCAGCCGCCGCAGCGCCTTGAGCGCAAGACAGATGAGCCGCCAGGGACGAAACGCATCGTGTGCGTACGAATCATCATCGACATGGAGCTGAAAGCCCGCGCACAGCTGCCCCACATGCTTGTGGAACGTGGGCTCGAACCAGCAGGGTCGGATGCGGCAGCCCTGCAGCCACGCGGGGGCGAGCGAGCGCATTTCCTTGAGCAGTGCAGTGACATCGATATCCGGTGCGCCGAACACTTCGAGCGGACGGGTCGTGCCACGCCCTTCGGACAGCGTCGTACCTTCGAGGATGACCGTGCCCGCGAAGCAGCGCGCCATCGACAGGTTGGCAGCATTGGGGCTCGGATTGACCCAGCTGCGCTCCCCGAGCGGCCAACCATATCCGGGCGCGGCGGCCGGCTGCCAACCCGCGAGGCTCACGACCTCGTAGTCGACGTTCAGCTTCAAGGTGCGCACGAACCAGTGCGCCAGCTCCCCGAGAGTGAGGCCATGCCGCATCGGGATCGCGGCCTCGCCCACGAAGCTCTCCCAGCCCGGGCGCAGCGTCAGTCCTTCGATCGGACGGCCCGCCGGATTGGGACGGTCGAGGATCCAGACGGACTGGCCGGTGAGCGCCGCGGCCTCCAGCACATAACGCAGCGTCGCCACATACGTGTAGATGCGGCAGCCGACATCCTGCAGATCCACGAGCAGCACGTCGAAAGTGTCGAGCATCGCGCGTGTCGGCCGGCGAACCGAGCCATAGAGGCTGAACACCGGAATGCCGTGCACCGGATCGATGAAATCCGGCGACTCGATCATGTTGTCCTGCTTGTCGCCGCGCAGACCGTGCTGCGGCCCGAACGCTGCCGTCAGCCGCACATCTGCCGCCGCAGCGAGTGCGTCAAGCGAGTGGGTAAGATCGGCCGTGACAGAAGCCGGGTTCGCGAGCAGTGCCACACGCCGTCCCGCGAGCCTGCGCCGCAGGCCGGAATCCTCGAGCAGTCGGTCGATGCCAAATTTCATGGCGGTCAGATCTCGGTGCGAAAGCTGTCGGGGTGATGGAAGTCGGGTTTTCCGGCCGGATGATGCGCGGACCAGTAGGAAAGCCGGCCGTTTGCCTCCTCGATCACGGCGGCCAGCCCCACGCGCGCGCGGCGGGCGGGGAGGAGCTGGGAGAGCGTGGCGCTGGCGCTCAGCGACACACCCGTGGTGCTACGGGTCACGCGGATGGACGGGGGCTGCGGCAGCTCCGCGGCGCTCATGCCACTGCGATACGAGCTGAAGCGGTACGCAGCCCACGCACCCGATGGTGCGAAATTGAGCTCGCAGTAGCCGCCGCCCAACTCATCGGCCAGGAATGCCTCGCAGCAGGTGTGCTGCCACAGCCCGTCCCGCCGGCCGCTCGCCGTGCCAAAGGGCGCAAGTGCCGCCGGGTCCGCATCGATCCGGAATTCGAAGTCCACCGCCGAGATCCCCGGCTCGGGCGTCTTACGCCCGATACTCACTACGATCCGGCTGACGGCCCCGCACGGAGTCCGGGGATGACACGTGAGCGCGACCAGGCGCGAAGGAGAGGCACTCATCCCGCCATCCTATCCCAGCGTTGCGCGCAGACGATCCGTATCCACCTGACGGCACCAGCGCCCGACGACGATCGTCGCCACGCCATTGCCGATCAGGTTCGTGATCGCACGCGCCTCCGACATGAAGCGGTCGATGCCAAATATGAGCGCCAGCGCCGCAATCGGCACCTGTCCCACCGCCGGCAGAGTGGCCGCGAGCACGATGAAGCCGCCCCCGGTCACGGCCGCAGCGCCCTTGGAGGTGAGCAGCATGATGGCCAGCAGCACGAGCTGGTGCGGCAGGTCGAGCGGCGTATTCGTCGCCTGAGTGATGAAGACCGCCGCGAGCGTGAGATAGATCGAGGTGCCATCGAGATTGAAGGAGTAGCCGGTCGGAATCACGAGTCCAACGACGGGCTTGGCGACGCCCGCCGCTTCGAGCTTGACCATCATGCGCGGCAGCACGGTCTCAGAAGAGGACGTGCCGAGCACGATCAGCAGCTCTTCGCGGATGTAGTGGATGAAACGCAGGATGGAAAAGCCGTTGAGGCGTGCGATGCCGCCGAGCACACCCAGGATGAAGAGCAGGCAGGTGATGTAGAAGCAGGCCATCAGCTTGCCCAGGTACGCCAGCGTATCGACCCCGAACGCACCCACCGTGTACGCCATGGCGCCGAACGCCCCGATCGGAGCCGCCCGCATGACGAAGCCGACGATGACGTAGAGCACCGCGACGATGCGGCCGATCAGCTCGTTGAGTGCCGTGCCCGCAGTCCCCAGGGCGTGAAGAGCGAAGCCAAAAAGCAGCGCCACCAGCAGCACCTGCAGGATATCTCCCCCCACGAAGGCATCGATGAAAGTGGACGGGATGATGTGCAGGAGGAACTCGGTGACGCTCTGTGAGTGTCCGGCCAAGGCGTAACGCGCCACGGCACTCGCATCGAGAGTTGCCGGATTCGCGTTCATGCCTTTGCCCGGATGCGCGAGATTGACCACCGCGAGTCCGATGACGAGCGCGAGCGTGGTGACTGCCTCGAAGTAGACCAATGCCAGCCCGCCGGTGCGGCCGATCTTCTTGAGGTTGTCCATGCCGGCGATGCCCTGGACCACCGTGCAGAAGATGATCGGGCCGATCAGCATCTTGATCAGCTTGACGAAGCCGTCTCCCAGGGGTTGCAGGGCGACGCCAGCGTGCGGCCAGAAGTGCCCGATGAGCGCACCGCCAGCCATGGCCACCAGCACCTGAAGATAGAGCGCTGGTACGAGACTTTTGCGTGTCAAACCGGCCGACTCCCACGCCCCGCAACGATGTTGGTAATGTACACGCATGCTCCTGTCCGGCCTTGCGAATCTGCTCAACCGCGGTCTGCCTCGCTCGCCCCGCGCGCGCGAGTTGTGTGCCGAGCTGACGGGCCGGACGGTCGCGATCGAGGTCAGGGGCATCGCACATTTCACGCTCCTCTCTAATGGCAGCACTCTGGAGCTCCGCGCCGGCGCACCTGCCGGTCCCGCGGCGCAAGTGAGCGCGGGTCTGTCGGGCTGGCTGACACTGCTGCGCGCTCAGCCTGTCGCCCCTCACCCCGGACAGTTCGAGATCAGTGGCGATCCGGAGGTGGCACAACGGATGCGCGAGCTGCTGCGGCTGCTGCGTCCCGACCTCGAGGAGGAGCTATCGCTTGCGATCGGCGATGTACCGGCGCACCAGCTCGCCCGCGTGACCCGCATGACCTTTGAATGGGGCCAGCGCGCCGGCAACACCGCGCTACGAAACCTCGCCGAGTACCTCGCGCACGAGCGCTCCGATCTCATCTCCCGCCCCGAGGGCCGCCAACTGCTCGAGGGAACAGAGAGCCTGCGCGAGGATGTCGACCGGCTCGAAGCCCGCATCGCACTACTGGAGCGCCGCGCGCACGAGGGCCCACCGCAGTGAAGTTGCGCGTGCTGGCACGGATGATCCAGATCCAGCAAGTGCTGCTGAAGCACGGGCTCGATGACTTCGTGCGCGCAACCCATCTGTACCGGCCGCTGCGCCTGCTGGTGCTGCTCATGCCTGGCGTCTGGCTGGCCCGCCGCCGCAGGGCGAGCCGTGGCGAGCGGTTGCGCGAGGCGCTGACCGAGCTCGGTCCAATATTCGTCAAGTTCGGCCAGGCAATCTCGACGCGCCGCGATCTCCTGCCAGCGGATATCGCCGACGAGCTCGCCCAGCTGCAGGATCGCGTGCCGCCGTTTCCGGGAGCGGTAGCCGCAGCGCGCATCGAGCAGGGCTACGGCCGCAAGCTGAGCGAGGTCTTCGGCGAGTTCACCGAGACTCCCTTGGCCGCCGCCTCCATCGCCCAGGTCCACGCGGCCCGCCTGCACGATGGGCGCGAGGTCGTGGTCAAAGTGCTGCGTCCCGGCATGCATGAGGTGATCAGCCGCGACCTTGAGGTGCTGTATGCACTGGCGCGTCTGGCACAGCGCTACTGGAGCGAGAGCCGGCGCCTGCGGCCGGTGGAGCTGGTCGCCGAGTACGAAAAGACGGTGCTCGATGAGCTCGACCTCATGCGCGAGGCGGGCAATGCCGCGCAGCTGAAGCGCAACTTCGCCGATACGGATCTGCTCTACGTTCCGGAGGTGCACTGGGATCTGTGCCGGCGCGACGTGATGGTGATGGAGCGCATTCACGGCGTGCCGATCAGCGATATGGCGCGGCTGCGCGCCGCGGGCACTGATTTCGCGCGGCTTGCGCACAACGGCGTGCGGATCTTCTTCACGCAGGTGTTCCGGCACAATTTCTTCCATGCCGACATGCATCCTGGAAACATCTTCGTGCTCATCGACGATCCGAGCCATCCGCGCTACGCGGCGGTGGATTTCGGCATCGTGGGTACGCTCGATCCGCGTGACCAGCGCTACCTGGCGGAAAATTTCCTCGCGGTGTTCGACCGTGACTACCGGCGCGTGGCGACACTGCACCTCGAATCCGGCTGGGTGCCGGCCGGCACGCGTGTCGATGAAATCGAATCCGCCGTCCGCACGGTGTGCGAGCCGATCTTCGAGCGGCCGCTGAAGGACATCTCCTTCGGGCACCTGCTGCTGCGGCTGTTCGAGATCTCGCGCCGCTTCAACGTCAGCATTCAGCCGCAGCTGATGCTGCTGCAGAAGACCTTGTTCAACATCGAGGGGCTGGGGCGAGATCTGTACCCCGAGCTCGACATCTGGAGTACCGCGAGCCCGATCCTGCGCGAGTGGATGCGCGAGCGTGTCAGCGTACGCAGCATTCTCAAGGGTCTGCGTCAGCAACTGCCCGAGCTCATCGAGGCCGCCCGCACCGTTCCGCCGCTCCTGGCTGGGGCAATACAGCGCGCGCACGAAGGTGAGCTGCAGCTGCGGCTCGCGGTGCCGGAGATCGATGCCCTGAAGCGCACCGTCGATGAAGCGCATCGGCGGCGCGACTCGGTGATCATGGGCGTCGGCCTCGCCCTGGGCGGTCTCATCTGGGTGGGGCTGTCAAGGCCGGCCTGGATCGGCTGGGTGATGATCGCCCTCGGCGTAGTGTGGCTCTGGATCGCGCGCCGCCGGGGTGCATGACATACTGGCGGCCTATGCAAAGCCGCTCGCTCACCGAAGGCTCGATCGGCCATCGGTTGTTCATGTTTGCAATCCCGATCCTCGTCGGCAACGTCCTGCAGTCGATCAATGGCTCGGTCAACTCGGTCTGGATCGGCCGCTACCTCGGTGAAGCAGCGCTGACGGCCAGCTCGAACGCCAACATCGTCCTGTTCACCGTGCTCGCGACGCTGTTCGGCGCCTCGATGGCCGCCACGATCCTGATCGGCCAGTACCTGGGTGCCCGCCAGCTGCGTGATGCGCAGCGCGTCGTCGGCACGAGCACGACCTTCTCATTCGCAGTCGCGGTCCTGATGTCATGCATCGGCTGGTTCGTGTGCGAGCCGCTGCTGCGCGCGATGAGCACACCGCCGGAGGCCCTGGCGCTCGCCGTGGCGTATATGCGCGTCATCTTCCTCGCGCTGCCGTTCATGGTGCTCTACATCTTCGCCACCTCGGTGCTGCGCGGTGCCGGAGATGCCAAGACGCCGCTGTACTTCCTGATTCTCTCCGTTGCGCTCGACATCGGATTGAATCCGGTCTTCATCTTCGGCGTGGGTCCGATTCCGAAGATGGGGATCGCCGGCTCCGCATTTGCAACGCTGCTCGCGCAGCTCATCAGCCTGATCGCGCTCATCGTCTACCTGTATCGCATCAAGCATCCGCTGTGCCTGCACAGCGGGGATGCGAAGCTGCTCAAGGTCGACTGGTCGATCGTCGCGACGCTGATCGGCAAGGGCGTGCCGATGGCCCTGCAAATGCTCGTCGTCTCGCTCAGCATGATTCTGATGATGTCGCTCGTGAACCGCTTCGGTATCGACACGGCCGCTGCATTCGGCGCCTGCGTGCAGATGCCTTCGTTTGCAATCGGCATGGCGGTCTCATCGATGGTCGCCCAGAACATCGGCGCACAGAAATGGGACCGCGTCGCGCGGACCGCGCGCGTCGGCGTCGTCTACCAGCTGATCCTGACCGGCTCGCTCGTCGTGCTGATCGAGGTGTGCCGCCGCTGGGCGCTGGGACTGTTTCTGCCGCACGGCTCAGGTGCGCTCGCGATCGCCGAACACCTGAACCTGATCGTCGCCTGGAGCTTCATCTTCTTCGGCATCTCGCTGGTGCTGTTCGGCGTGGTGCGCGCGAACGGCGCGGTCGTCATGCCGCTGGTGGTGCTGTCGATCACGCTGCTCGGAATCCGCTTCCCGCTGGCCCTGACGCTGCTCGACAGCTGGCACGCGGATGCGATCTGGTGGAGCTTCCCGACCTCGTCGCTGGTCGCGGTGGTGATGGCGATCCTCTACTACAAGTACGGCGGCTGGCGTTCGGTGCGGCTCATTCATCGCGCGCCACCGGGCGCGCATGGCGCAGCGGGTAGCGCTGCAGCCGGCGCAGCTCCGACTGCAGCGGCGAGCCCCGCCGCCGCGCCGGTGGATCGGGCCGTCGCTAGCTGAGACCGCGCAGCTTTTTCAGCCAATCGCCCGGGTCGTCACCGCGCTCCAGCACCTCGACCAGCGCCGATCCGACGATCACGCCATCGACATGGCCGCGCAGCGCCTCGACGTGCTCGCGCGTGCGGATGCCGAAGCCGGCGCATACCGGCAAACGTGACTGCGCGCGCACGCGATCCAGGTACTGCAGCGCCTCCGGCGCGAGCGCGCCGGAGCCGGAGACATTGCGTCCCGTCGTGCCGGTCATGGTGACGGCATATACGAAGCCCTCGCTCGCCGCGCATACGCGTCGCAAGCGTTCGGGCGTCGTGACCGGCGTCACCATCTGCACGAGTGCAAGCCCCTGCTGCGCGAGCGCCTCGCGCACCGGCGAGCTCTCGTCGTACGGCAGATCGGGGACGATGAATCCGCTGACGCGCGCGCGAAGCGCCGCCTGCGCAAGTCCGGCGAGGCCGTAGGCGAGCAGCGGGTTCAGATAGCTCATGAGCAGCAACGGCGCGGCGACGGCCGGCATTTGCGCGAGCTTCTCCAGAATCCACCTCAACGTGACGCCCTGCGACAGGGCGATGTGACTCGAGCGCTGGATGGTGACGCCATCGGCCATCGGATCCGTGAACGGCACGCCGATCTCGATCACGTCCGCGCCGCGTGCCACAGATCGCACGTGCTCGGCGAAGCGCTCCCGTGTCGGGAAGCCCGCGGTCAGGTAAGCCACCACGGCCGGTTCGCCGCGTGCGGCAGCATTGCGGATCGCTGCGGAGATACGGTCGCTGGGACGCAGGGTGATCTCAGTCATGACTTCTTCGCATCCAGCGCTGCGATCAAGGTCTGCTGAAGCGTCGGCATGTCCTTGTCGCCGCGGCCCGAGAGTCCCACGAGGATTCGCGCTCCGGAGTGCTCGCGTGCCCAGCGGCGTGCACCCGCCAGCGCATGCGCGCTCTCCAGCGCCGGCAGGATGCCTTCGCTCTCGCAGCATTCCTTGACGGCCGCCAGCGCATCCTCATCGCCCACCGCGTCGTAGCTGACGCGTCCGGTCGCGAGCAGCAGCGCGTGCTCCGGCCCGACGCCCGGATAGTCGAGCCCCGCCGACACCGAGTGCGTCTCCTGAATCTGCCCATCCTCATCCTGCAACAGCATCGAGAACGTGCCGTGCAGGACTCCGGGTCGGCCGTACGCGAGCGTGGCAGCATTCTCGCCGAGCCCGCGGCCGCGGCCGCCCGCCTCGATGCCGATGATGGCGACTTGCCGATCGGGCACGAAAGCATGGAACAGCCCGATCGAGTTCGAGCCGCCGCCGACACAAGCCATGACGACATCAGGCGGACCGCCCGCCTGCGCACGGATCTGTGCGCGCGCCTCGCGCCCGATGACGGACTGAAGCTCACGCACCAGATACGGATAGGGATGGGGCCCGACAGCCGAGCCGAGGAGGTAGTACGTGTGCAGCGGATCGGATACCCAGTCGCGCAGTGCCTCATCGATGGCCGCACGAAGCGTACGGTCACCGCTCGTCACCGGAACCACCGTGGCACCGAGCAGGCGCATGCGCCCGACGTTCGGCGCCTGGCGCTGCATGTCGATATCACCCATGTAAACCGTGCACGGAAGACCGAGGCGCGCGCACGCAGCGGCGCTCGCCACGCCATGCTGCCCCGCACCGGTTTCGGCCACGATGCGGGTCGCTCCGAGGCGCTGCGCGAGCAGCGCCTGACCGATCGCATTGTTGATCTTGTGCGCGCCGGTGTGCGCAAGGTCCTCGCGCTTCAACCAGATCTCCGCGCCCCAGCGTGCCGACAAGCGCCCCGCGTACGTGAGCGCGGTCGGTCGGCCGACCCAGGTCGAGAGCTCATTGTTGAGCTCTTGCTGAAATGACTCCTCGTGCAGGATCTCACGCACGCCCTGCTCCAGGCGTTCCAGGGCCGGGATGAGGGTTTCAGGTACGTAGCGCCCGCCGAAGGGCCCGAAGCGGCCGCGCTCATCCGGCAGCTTGCCGGCGATCGCGTCACGAAGCAGCTGCTCGCGATCGAGTGGCGACGATGCAATGGTCATGTGACGGTCTCCTCAGCTGCGCGCGCGTTGCGCACGAACGCGCGGATCTTCTCCGGACTCTTCACGCCGGGCCTGGCCTCGACACCGCTCGAGACATCGACACCGAATGGCCGCACCTCGCGAATGGCTTCGGCGACGTTCGCCTCATTCAACCCTCCGGCCAGAATGAGCTCGGTGCGTCGAGCGAGCGGAGCCGCGCCGCTCCAGTCAAAGCGCTGACCCGTTCCGCTCACCGCGCCCTCGTACAGCAGCCGCGGGGGCAGCGGCTCCGGCGGGCTCTGTCCCGTGCGCAACACCGGCAGCAATTCGAGCCCCCGAGGCAGGGCGAGTGAGTCGAGCTCGCCGGCATCGACCTGCAGTGCATCGGGCTCGAACACGGCCACGATTGCATCGAGCAGCGATTGCGAGACATGCTGGCCGACGGCGACGCACAATGCCCGACCGCGCGCGGGGGCGGCAAGCCGTGCCGCAGCCTGAGGGCTCAGCTGGCGTACCGAGGAGGTGAAGACGAAGCCGACGGCATCGACCTGGGCGTCGAGCGCGGCGCGGACGCCCTCGTCCGTGGTGAGGCCGCAGATCTTGATCCAGCTCATGGCGCACCCCGGGCAGCGCGCCCCGCGGTCAGCATCTCGCCCACGAGCCGGTGAGGATTTCCGCCCGTCATCAAAGCGCTGCCGACGAGCGCGAGATCGTAGCCGGCAGCGGCAACACGGGCGGCATCCCGGGCGCCGCCGACGCCGCTCTCCGCAACCCGCGGCACATCGCCTGGCAGCAGCGCCACGAGCTGCTCGAGGCGGCCCGGCACGACCTCCAGAGTGGCGAGGTCGCGGCAGTTGACGCCGAGCAGCAGCTGTGCGGAGCGGTGCTGAGCGAGCAGTGCTCGCGCGCGCGCGATATCGGTCTCATCGAAAGTCTCGATCAACGCGAACAGTCCCTGCTGCTGCGCGCAGTGGATGAGCCGCGAACAATCCTCATCGCTCAGCATGCGCACGATGATGAGCACCCCCCCTGCGCCTGCGGCGCGTGCCTCGAGCACCTGGTAGGGGTCGACGAGGAAATCCTTGCGCATGGCCGGCACCTGCGCCGACTGCAGCGCGCGCGCTGCCCGCAGCAAATGCTCCAGCGTTCCATCGAAGCGCGAGGGCTCCGTCAGCACCGACACCGCCGCCGCCCCAGCCGTCGCGTAGGTCTGCACTCGATCCGCGAGATCGTCGGCTCCCCGGGCCAGCTGGCCCGCGGCCGGCGAGCGCAGTTTCAATTCGGCGATGAGATCGAAGCGCGCCGGACTTAAGCGCAGCGGAGATGGCGCAGGCAATGCCTGACAGCGCTCACGCAGCGCGGTATCAGAGAGTTGAGCGCGCGCGCGGGCCACGCGTTCACGGCTCCCCGCCGCCATGGTGTCGAGAAAGCTCGCGCTCACCGTGGAGCGCTCCTGTTCGATACGGCGGCGACGGTATCGAGGACGCGCAGGGCCGATCCATCATCGATCGCGCGCGCCGCCCGGGCAATCGCCGCAAGGCGGCCGATCGCCGGCTCAGCCACCTCGAGCGCGAGTGCCGCACCGAGCAGCAGGCAATCGCGATACGCGCCGCGCGACTCGCCCGTGAACACCGCGCGCAACGCGCGCGCATTGTGCTGAGCATCGCCTCCGGCGAGATCCGCGGGCGTGCACAGGGGCAGGCCATAGTCCTGCGGTGAGCGCTGCTCTTGCGTCACGCGACCGGGGTGCACGTCAAAGAGCTCGAAGGGACCCACCGGCGTGGGCTCATCCCAGCCGCCGGCACCGTGCACGACGAACGCATGCTCGATCGGCATGCCGGCGAGAGCATCGGCTATCAGCCGCGCGATCTCGAGGCTGAATGCACCGATCAGATACAGCGGTGGTGCGGCCGGATTGGTGAGCGGTCCGAGGACATTGAATATCGTGCGCAGGGCGAGCGCCTTGCGCAGCGGCGCGAGCTGCTTCATCGCCGGGTGGTAATAGGGCGCAAACAGGAACGTAAAGCCGCTCTCCTCCAGAGCCCGTGCCGCTGTCTCCTCATCGAGCGGCACGGCAACACCGAGAGCCTCGAGTACATCGGCACTGCCGGCGCGGCTGGAGATCGAGCGGTTGCCATGCTTGACGACCGGCAGTCCGCAGGCGGCCGCAAGAAGTGCAGTACCGGTCGAGATGTTGAGACTGCCGGATGTATCCCCGCCCGTGCCCACGATATCGATGGCGCGCAAGCCGGCGGGCAGCGGCGGCGTCAAGGCGAGCCGTCGCATGCCGGTCGCAAAACCGCGTACCTCATCAGCGATGACACCCTTGGTGCGAAGGGCGGCCAGCGCCGCGCCGACTACCACCGGCGGGCACTGCGGATCGGTGAGCCCGGCGAGCAGAGCTTCGGCCTGCGTGGCCGTCAGATGCTCCCGCTCGAGCACCCGTTCGAGCAGATCACGCAGTGACGACATGTGCCCCCGCGTCGAGGAAGTTCTTGAGCAACCGCGGTCCCATCGGCGTGAGGATGCTCTCGGGGTGAAACTGCACGCCCTCGACCGCGAGCGAGCGATGCCGTGCGGCCATGATCTCGCCCTCGGGCGTGCGCGCGCTCACGATGAGCTCGGCGGGCATGCTCTCCGGCGCCGCGATGAGGGAGTGATAGCGGCCCACCTCGCAGCCCTGCTCGATCCCCTGGAACAGGGTGAGTCCATCATGCGTGATGGTGGAAGTCTTGCCATGCATGAGGCGGCCGGCGCGCACGACTTTGCCGCCGAACACTTCGACGATCGACTGATGTCCCAGGCACACGCCGAGCACCGGAATGCGGCCGGCGAACGCGCGGATCATGTCCATCGACACGCCGGCATCGTAGGGCGTGCCCGGGCCCGGTGAGATGCACAGATGCGTCGGCGCAAGCGCGCGCGCCTGCTCGACACTGATCTCGTCGTTGCGATGCACCTGCACATCGGCGCCGAGCACGAGAAAGGCCTGCACCAGGTTGTAGGTGAAGGAATCGTAGTTGTCGATCAGCAGCAAACGTGGTTTCACAGCCCCTCCTGCGCCAGTCCGAGCGCGCGCACCAGCGCCGCGCTCTTGGCGAGGACCTCCTCGTGCTCGGATGCCGGCACGCTGTCGGCAACGATGCCGGCACCGGCCTGGTAACTGTACTCATCGCCGTGAAATACGATCGTGCGGATCGTGATCGCCTGATCCATGTCGCCCCTGGCACCGAAATACCCGACCGTGCCGCCATAGAGCCCGCGGCCGACGGGCTCGAGCTCATCGATGATCTCCATCGCGCGGACCTTCGGCGCCCCCACCAGCGTGCCGGCGGGAAAGCTCGCCGCGAACAGGTCGAAGGCATCGCGCCCGGGGGCAAGCTCGCCCTGCACGCCGCTGACGATGTGCATCACGTGGCTGTAGCGCTCGATCACCCGGTAGGGGTCCACGTGCACGCTGCCGGCACGCGCGACTCGGCCCAGATCGTTGCGCGCGAGATCGACCAGCATTACGTGCTCCGCGTTTTCCTTCGGGTCGGCGCGCAGGTCGGCCTCGCGCTGATCGTCGACCTGCGGGTCGTCACTGCGCGGGCGCGTGCCCGCGATCGGGCGCAGCTGCGCGTGCGTACCCGAGAGCTTCACGAGCGCTTCGGGCGATGAGCCGACGACGGTCACGTCTCCGAGCGCGCAGTAGTACATGTAGGGTGAAGGGTTGATCAGCCGCAGCGCGCGATAGACCTGAAACGGATCGAGATCGTGCCGCCCCGCAAATCGCATCGACAGCACCAGCTGATACACATCGCCTGCAGCGATGTACTCCTGCGTACGCTTCACACCCCCGATGAACTGATCGCGCGAAAACGCCGCCACGGGCGTTGCGTACCGCCCGGGGCGCAGCGCTCCGTGCGGAATGCCGCCGCGCAGAGCGGCGATGATCTCGCGCCGCAGCGATGCGCGCTCCTCCGGAGAGCCGGCGTGCACCAGCGCGATACTGCGCGTCAGATGGTCGAACACGAGAAGCGAGCGCGGCGCCACATAGTGCAGCACCGGCACTCCATCCGCGCCGGCGATGCGCGCCGGCAGGCGCTCGAAGAAGCGCACCACATCGTAGGCGGCGTAACCCACCAGTCCGCCAGCGAGCGGCACGCCGGGGATGGCGGGCTCGGGCTGTGGAGCTGCCGCGAGCGCTGCGCGCAGCGCCGCGAGCAGCTCCGCGCCCGAGCGCGGCACCGCGGTGCGCTTTTCACCCACGATCAGCCCGCCACGATCGAGGCGCACTGCCAGGTGCTCGCCGAAACCGATGAACGAGAAGCGCGCGAGGCGCTCGCCCCCCTCGACACTTTCGAGCAGGAAATGCGGCCTGAAGGCCGCGAGCTTCATGAATGCGGAGACCGGAGTATCGAGGTCGCCGGATATGTCGAAAGGAGCCTTCACGTTCTCACCACCTGCTTCGAAAATCTTCAGCCCAAACAGCGAAAAACCCATCCCGGGGCATTCCGGAGATGGGTTCTTCAGATCGCTAGAATTTGGGAATCGATTAAGTCAGCAGCGACCAGGCCCCACTCCGTGCGAAGTGGCGCCACCACCAGCGGCCGAGCAATTTGCGTGACGGGATCGACATTGCAAACGAGTATGGCCGGCGCCGGCCGCGGGCGTCAAGGGCGTGCAGCCCTTGGGTACAATAGGCCATGCCTTCCTTCGATGCCGTCTCAGAGCTGAATGCGCACGAAGTCGCGAACGCGGTCGATCAGGCCAATCGTGAGCTCGCGCAGCGCTTCGACTTCAAGGACACCGGGGCTGCCTTCGAGCTCACCGAGCTGACGGTCACGCTGCGTGCGCAGGTCGACTTTCAGCTGAAGCAGATGCTGGAGATTCTGAAACTGCGGCTCTCCAAACGCGGCATCGACCTGCAGTGCCTCGAGATCAAGGACCCGCAGGTGAACCTGTCGGCGGCGCAGCAGGAAGTCATCCTGCGTCACGGGGTCGATCAGGAGACGGGCAAGAAGCTCATGCGGCTGGTGAAGGACTCGAAGCTCAAGGTGCAGGCGAGCCTGCAGGGCGACAAGGTGCGCATCAGCGGCAAGTCGAAGGACGATCTGCAGGCTGCGATGCAGCTGCTGCGCAAGTCACCGGTCGGCGTGCCACTGCAGTTCAACAACTTCCGCGACTAGCGCGCGCGGTCGATCAGCGCACACAGGGAGCGGGCTGCGGGCAGCACGCTGGGACCGAGCCGGCTCAGCCGCTGATCATCGAATACCTGCAGATGGCCGGCAGCGACGGCCCGCAGTCCTGGAAATGTTCGCCACTCATTGAGCCACGACTCTCCCGTTGGTGCATCCGGCGCCACTGCAACGATGAGTTCGGGGTTGCGCTCGATCACGCTCTCCACCGTGACGGCCGGACCGGGCGCCGTGAGATCGGCGTAGATATTGTGAGCGCCGCACAACTGCAGCACATCTGACAACAGCTGCTCGCCGCCGATGGTATAGACCGGTCGATTCCACACCTCGAGCAGCACGCTGACGGAACGGGCGTGCGCGTAGCGGCCGGCGAGCTCCGCGAGCTCGGTCTCGAGCGCGTGTGCCGCCCGATCGGCTTCGGCCTGTGTTCCGGCGAGTGCTCCGAGCCGGCGCACTGCCGGAGCAAGATCCGCCACATGCCGCGTGCGCTGCCGGTACAGCGGCAGGCCGAGGGCCTCAACCCGCGCGATCTGCGCGCTGTTGTTGCCGCCGGGCCAGACCACAACCACATCGGGGTGCAGCAGCACGAGACGCTCCAGATCGATTGCGTTGCTGTCGCCGATGCGGGGCACGGCACGGGCCGCGGCCGGCTCGACGGAATACTCCACGGTCGCCACCACGTGAGCGCCCGCGCCGGCGGCGAACAGCATCTCGGTTGAACCGGGAGCGAGACTCACGATCCGCTGTGCGGTGTGCGGCAGGGTGAGCTGCGCTCCCGTGTCATCGACTACGGTCACGCCGGCAGGCGCCGGCCAGGCCTCGGACGCCAGCAGTGCCGCCAGGGCGGCAACGCACAGATTGCAGAATGGACGCATGAAGTGCGGCATGATGAAGCAGCGTACGGGCCGCGTATACTGCGCCGCCGTGCGTGCCGTATTCCTGGATTTCGCGACGCTCAACCGCGGTGATCTCGATCTCTCGCGGCTCAGGGCCGTCGTGCCGCAGATCACGCTGCACGAGGTAACGCCGGAAGGGCGGATCGACGAGCGCATCGCGGACGCTGAAATCATCGTTACCAACAAGCTGCGGATCACGCGCGAGCGCATCGCGCGCAACGCATCGCTGCGTTTGATCGTGCTGGCCGCGACCGGCACCGATAACGTCGACCTGGAGGCCGCACGCGAGCGCGGCGTGGCCGTGTGCAACGTCCGCAACTACTGCACCACCTCGGTGATGCAGCACGTGCTCGCGGTGCTGCTGCACTTCACTCACCGGCCGAGCGAGTTCGGCAGGCTGGCGGTGGATGGGTCGTGGGCGCGCAGTCCGCAGTTCACGATGCTGAACTACCCGATCCGCGAGTTGAGCGGCCGGATACTCGGGATCGTGGGTTACGGCACGCTGGGGCGCGCCGTCGGTGATGCGGCACGCGCGGCGCTCGGTATGGAGGTTCGTATCGCGAACCGCCCGGGTGCGCCCGCCGCGGCCGACCGGCTCTCGCTTGATCAGCTCCTGGCGCAGGCGGATGTCGTGAGCCTGCACTGCCCGCTCACGGCTGCGACGCGCAACCTGATCGCTGCGCGTGAGCTCGCGCTGATGAAGCCGGATTCGCTGCTCATCAACACGGCGCGCGGCGGACTGATCGATGCGGCGGCCCTGGCCGCGGCGTTACGTGCGGGCCGCCCCGGCGCGGCGGCGATCGACGTGCTCACGCAGGAGCCGCCCGTCGAGTCCAATCCGCTGCTCGATCCGACGGTGCCGAATCTGCTGGTGACACCGCACATCGCCTGGTCGGCGTTCGAGGCACGCCAGCGCTGCCTCGATCAGATCGCGGCCAATGTCGAGGAGTTTTTGCGCGGCGGCTCGCGCAACCGCGTCGTCTGAGATGCCTGAACCTGTTCCGCCACCGCCGCCGCCGCGTGGATCACCGCGGCGATGCGCACGGCACTCTGAACCGTTTCGCGCTCGAGGCCGTGGGTGCGGAGCTGGCGCTCGTGCGCGGCGACGCAGGCGCCACAACCGTTGATCGCCGATACCGCCAGCGACATCAGCTCGAAATCCACCTTATCGATCCCCGGCTGCGCAATCACGTTCATGCGCAGGCGCGC
>Ga0335080_10003082_pt1 | contig 16772 bp, 16 predicted proteins | sample Lox_Sample_34_FD_206720 | JGI IMG/M metagenome (GOLD analysis project Ga0335080, IMG submission 206720) | Soil microbial communities from Loxahatchee National Wildlife Refuge, Florida, United States - Lox_Sample_3.4 | ecosystem: Environmental > Terrestrial > Soil > Wetlands | place: USA...
CGTCCATCGCGAACTCCCTTTCGTGTGCTTGGCGGCTCACGTCTGGGAGTCTCCGCGATGGACTCCGGTATCTGTCAAACTTCTACTGCCTCCCCGGCAGAGCCGGGGGGTCTCCCATTCGTACTAGAGCAGGTACGCCGCGTCTTGAACGGGACCAACAGCCATTTCGATTCCGGAGAGGCATCCAATGGCATGGCACATTCTGCGGCACAGTAACTAAACAGTAAACTCGGTAAGTGATTGATTTATATGGTGGGCAGTGCAGGACTCGAACCTGCGACCTCCTGCTTGTAAGGCAGGCGCTCTAACCAACTGAGCTAACCGCCCATTGCCAGCGCGACCCACAGCCGCGCGTCTGAAGTTCGACGGGCGCATCCGAGGAGGATGCTTCATCGAGTTTACGTGAGAGCAGAAAAAAGGGTCAAACCTCACCTGAATTCTTGGGATCTCCGCACTGTCTGGATTTCAAACAGCCTACCAAGCTGGTCCCTGGATTAGGCGTGAATGTTTGGCTGGAAGTCGGTTGGAAACTTCCTGCTAGACTGGCTGTTTGCGGCGGCTGATCGTCAATGCGGACGACTTCGGGTTCACCTCGGGAGTGAATCGCGCCATCGTCGAGGCGCATACCCAGGGAATCGTTACTTCCTCTACCTTGATGGCCAACGGTCAGGCGTTTCCCGAGGCCGTACAGATGGCAAAGGGCGTACCGAACCTCAGTATCGGCTGCCATGTCGTCCTGATCGATGGTGAACCAGTTCTCGAAGCGCCCAAGATTGCGACGATCACTGACTCCGGCCGATTCCGCTACGGACTCAAGATGTTCGCGGCTCGGGCCCTCAGTGGCCGGCTTGACGCCGGAGAACTGGAAAGCGAGACGAAAGCGCAAATTCAAAAGATTCAGGCAGCTGGAATCGTAATCTCCCATGTCGATACGCACAAGCATACGCACATTTTTCCCCCGATTCTTCGCTCCGTGCTCCGAGCCGCGAAGGATTGTGGGGTTCGGGCCGTGCGGAATCCGTTCGGTCCCCGATTGCCGCTCCGATCCAGCGAACTTCTGGCCCGCCCCAATCTGTGGACCCGCTTCAGTGAGGTGCGTGTCCTAAGCCGCTTTGCCGCACAGTTTCGCCGGGCTGTGGCGCGAGAAGGTTTTGCGACGCCGGATGGCACTTTTGGCATTGAAGTTACCGGGACACTGGATGAAACATTATTTCAGGCCATTGCCAAGAATATTCCGGATGGGACGTGGGAGTTCGTGTGCCATCCGGGCTACAACGACGGCGAGTTGATGGGGGCAAAGACACGTCTGCGAGAGTCGCGGGAGCTTGAACTGCGCCTGCTTACTATGCCGCAGGCCCGCGAAATCCTGGCGCAAAGGGGAGTTGAGCTGATTTCTTACCGGGATCTGCGGCAAACAACCTAGTTTCTTACCTTTCTTGCTCGGTCTGAGGTGGTTCCGGCACGAAGGGCTCAGTGTAATCTCGGCACTGTCGTAACCTCGGCAATTAACTACAAGTAGTAAGATGAGGGTAGAATTCTGCGTTTTTCTGTTTGCCTGGAGGCTTTAAGCGCCCATGTCAGCCCAAGGGTCAGCGCCACGTGCGACTCTGGACCTGAAGGTCAAAGTGTGGGGAATGGGTGCGAACAACCAACCCTTCTTCCAAAACGCGATGGCCCAGAACATCAGCGCCACCGGTGCCTGCCTCTACGGAATCGAGCCGGAACTGAAGGTGGGCGATGTGATCGGAGTGCAGTACGAGGGAAAGAAAGCGCGCTGCAAGGTAATCTGGGTGGTCGACGCAGGGGCGCTAAAGAAGACACAGGCCGGTGTGCAACTGGTGGCGGATCAGGATTGTCCATGGGCGGTTGCGCTGCCGGCGGAAATGAAGGTTGAGGAACGCACGGCGATCCGTCAGGACAACCGTAGAAAATTCGCACGCCACAAGATCTCCTTCCCGCTCGAACTGCGGGATGAGCGCGTGAATACTCCCCTTCGCGTTAATGCTACCGACATCAGCGGCAATGGCTGTTATGTTGAGACCGTGATGCCACTGTCGGTCGGCACAGCATTGCGCGTAGATCTCTGGATGGGAGAAGAACGTCTCACACCGAGTGCCGTCGTTCGCACTCGCGACCCAGGCGTCGGTATGGGAATTGAGTTCACCGGACTGCCGGAAGAATCGAAGAAAAGATTTCAGGCACACCTGGACAAACTCGATCCCGGCAATACGTTGGGCCCCAAGAACGGGCAATGATGCTCGCGCGCCCACAGCTTCTGCATCCTGTATTCGTGTAAAATCTGCATCCGCCCCTCATTCGGGCCATCGAATCTTCAAACGAGCAACCGAGTCCTTGCATTCGAACATTGGGTGTGCATGAAGATCGGGATCACTTGCTATCCAACCTATGGCGGTAGTGGCGTAGTTGCGACGGAGTTGGGGCTGGAGCTGGCGCAACGCGACCACGAGATTCATTTCATCTCTTACGCGCAGCCCATCCGGCTACGGGGAGCCGAGCCCAATATTCACTATCACGAAGTCGAGGTTTCGCGTTATCCACTTTTTGATTACCCGCCCTACGATCTCGCACTTGCGACGCGGATGGCCGAGGTTGCCCAACTCTATGATTTGGACCTGCTGCACGTGCACTACGCGATTCCTCACTCAGTGAGCGCGATGCTGGCACGGCAGATGCTGGCTTCGGGGCCACGGGGACGGCGATTGCCATTCGTCACGACCCTTCATGGAACGGATATCACTCTCGTGGGACTCGATCGGTCTTATTTACCTATCACCCGCTATTCCATCGAGCAAAGTGACGGAGTTACGGCCATTTCGAACTACCTGCGTGATCGAACACAGCGGGTATTTGATGTCAAGAACAAGATCGAAGTGATTTACAACTCCGTAAACTGCGACGTCTACTACCGCAATAGTGAGATTGCGGCGGAATTACAGCGCGAGTATGCGCCGAATGGTCAGCGAGTTCTTGTGCATCTTTCGAACTTTCGCCCGGTCAAACGCATAACAGACGTGATCGAAATCTTCGATCGGGTCAGAAAGAAAATACCTTCCAGACTACTGTTGATCGGGGATGGACCAGACCGGTCGGTGGCGGAATGGCTTGCCGTACAAAAAGGCATTCACGACGACGTTCTGTTCCTCGGCAAGCAGGATCAGATCTACGAGAAGCTCTCCATTGCGGACATCATGCTCTTACCCAGTGAACTGGAATCATTTGGACTGGCAGCGCTTGAGGCTATGGCCTGCGAGGTAGTTCCCATCTCCACCCGGGCGGGCGGGTTACCGGAAGTAATCGACCATGGGATCAGCGGCTACCTCGCCGATGTGGGCGATGTAGACACGATGGCGCGCTATGCCATTGAGCTCTTGAGTGATGAACAACGCCTTCGGGAGATGGGCAAGAGGGCCCGGGCCGTTGCGATCGAGCGTTTCTCTTCAACCACAATCGTAAAACAGTATGAAGACTTCTATCGTCGGGTGCTGGAGCGCTCGGCGTAGAAGCCTTCCGGCACCGAGCTTGCAGCTTCGACGAGCGGCAGACGGATACGGACCAGAGTCCCCTTTCCTTCATGGCTGTCGATGGTCATGCGGGCGGCATCGCCGTAGAGGACTTGCAGCCGCTCCGAGACGTTTGCCATTCCAATCCCCATGCCGGACCAAGTGCTGCTTCCTATCGATTGCGCGTTGCCCATGCCAACGCCATCGTCTTCCACTTCGATGATCAAACGGGAGTTCGTCACCCGGCTACGGAGGTAGATGCAGCCTCCGTCGATCTTAGGCGACAAGCCATGTTTGATGGAATTTTCGACCAAAGGCTGCAGCAGCATGCTGGGCACGACGACGTCGAGCGACGCGGGATCGAGTTCCTTTACTACCTTTAACTTCTCCCGGCCGAAGCGCACAACTTCGATATCGAGATAGTTGTCTATAAATTCAAATTCCTCCCGCAGTGGGGCGAACGCTTCGCTACTGTTGAGCAGGCGTCGCAAAATGGTCGCAAGCTTGAAGATCATGTCGCGTGCGGTGTCAGGATCGAAGCGTACCAGGGATGAGATGGAGTTGAGCGTATTGAAGAGGAAGTGCGGGTTGATCTGGTTCTGCAGAGATTCCATGCGCGCGTGCAGGAGCAGCCGTTCCTGCTCCTCCAGCTTGATCTGGATGCGCACGCTGTTGAAGACCTTGATCTCGATTCCGATGGCCGTAACTGTCGCAGCGTAGATCAGGGCCCAGACCCACAGATTGTCGAGACTCTCGATGCTGTAAATCGATCGCGGAAAATAGCGCGCCAACTCGGTTTGCACGAACCGCAATCCCACGATCGTAGCTAGAAACATGACCTGCCAGTCGAAAAGGCGGGGGCGCGGGAGGTTCCTTCGAATCAGCCGGAACATGCTCTGGTCGATAAAGGGCGAAAACGACCAGATGTCGTCTTTATCAACTGCCATCGCGCGCAACTGGCCTGCGAGAAAGCCGCACAGAACGTGGAACGGCATTGCCGCCCATTCTCCATGCAATAGTGCGGGGAGGCTCATGAGCGCGGCGCCCAGCGAACCCGCCAGCCTGCCGCCAATCACGCCAAGGAGCAACGACGTTTCAAAGGTCAAATCGCTCGCCTGGAAACTGGTTTGCGAGATGCGGATCCACACGCCGATCATCATCGGCAACGCGAACCACAGAACGAGGTACAACTTCTGACGGACCGTGCGCTCTTCCCGGAAGAGAAGGGACTTGAATTCCTTGGAACGCACCAGACTGCTGGAAACGGCCGCAGCTACACCCAACTTGACCAGCAGATTGATCAGAATTAAGCGCGGTTCCATAGACGTGGATGGCTCTTCGAAAACTGTAGCATGAACGCCGTCGACTCAATATCCCCTGTGCTTGTCGACGACGTAACGCAGGGCCTGATGGGAGAGGTAGAGGCGCAGATTGTCGGAGAACAGTTCGTAGTGACGATCCCAAAGCTTTTCAGTCAGCCCTGCGGTGTGGGGGGTGATGAGAAGATTGTCCAAACCCCACAGTGGCGAGTGGGGCGGAAGAGGCTCGTGCTCAAACACATCGAGTGCTGCTCCCGCGATCTGACTAGAGCGGAGTGCGTTAGCCAGGGCTGCCTCATCCACCAACGGACCTCTACCCACATTGATCAAAAATGCGCTGGGCTTCATCATCGCCAGCCTTGCCGCATCCATAAGCCGAGTGGTTGCGGGAAGCAGGGGCGCGGCGATCACGACGTAATCGGATTTGCCCAGCAATTCTCCAAGTTCGGAGGGGGCGAAAACCGTCTCTACGCCCTCCGGCGGTCCATTCTCCACATGCTGGCGCACCGCGATCACGCTCATACCCAAACCTGACGCCATCAGTGCGACACGGCGTCCTATGCTTCCAACGCCAATCAGCCCGAGGGTGGCGCCGGCGATTTCTCGTAGATGAAATCCGTCGTTCCACATGGCTTCCTGGCCCCACACCTTTTTCCGCTGCAGGAGCGCTGCGTGCGGAATCTTTTTAGCTAAGGCCAGGATTAAGGCAATTACGTGTTCCGCCACGACAGGCCCGTGGACCTCGGTGGAATTTGTAAGCACCACGTCGCTTTTGATCAACTCAGGAAACAGGAATTGATGCACAGCAGCAGTTGGTGCATGAATCCAGCGAAGCTGCGGAGCCGCGTCGAACTGTTGCGGCCGCAGAGACAGCGTAAAGAGCACCTCGGCATTCTGGAGTTCGCTCTCGATCCCGTCATAGGTGTTTCGCTGAACGACTCTTACCGGAAATTCGCGACCTAACCTCTCGCCAAACCAAGACGGAGTGTTCCATAAATCGAGGCGGTGATGGATGACAATCAGAATTTTCGTCATCGATATTGATCGCAGACCTGGGCGGCGGGCACCCATTCGGACTAGCCGAACGCGAGTTCCTTGGCCCGCTGTGCCGCCTTGACGACGGCCTTGATCAGGGTAACGCGCAGCTTGCCTTCCTCCAGTTCCATGATTGCGTCGATCGTGCAGCCTGCGGGAGTTGTGACCGCGTCTTTGAGCAGCGCAGGATGATCACCTGTCTCAAGCACAACTTTCGCCGCCCCGAGTGCCGTTTGTGCCGCTAGAAGCGTGGCAATATCGCGCGGTAGTCCAACTTTCACCCCCGCTTCTGCCAGTGACTCGAGAATGATATAGATGTACGCCGGTCCGCTCGCCGACAGGGCGGTAACAGCATCCATATGCTTCTCATCGACCACCACCGTGCGGCCGACGACATCAAACATGTGACAGGTCAGGGCCACATGCTCAGCGCTGGCATGCTTGCCCTTGCTAATAGCTGTCATGCCTGCTCCCATGAGGCAAGGCGTATTCGGCATGGCTCGGATCACGGGGATCTCCGGCGGAAGATTTTTTTCGATCATTGCTGTAGGCACCGAAGCCGCGATCGACACGATCATCTGATTGGGCGCAATGTGCTCGCTGATTTCCTGAATGACGTCTTCGACTACCTGCGGTTTGACTCCAATCACGATGATGTCGGCGCCCTTCGCCGCTTCCACGTTGTTGGTGCCGACTTTCAGTTTCAATTTGGCGGACAATGCTTGCGCGCGTGCCTCGTGGGCGACGGTGGCGCGAGTCGATTTCGCAGAAAGCAAACCATTGTTCAACAAGGCCTGCAGAACAATTCCACCCATCTTTCCCGCGCCGAGAAATGCCACCTTTTTCCCCTTCAGATCCGATGCCATAGAGTTTTTGCTTTCCTCACGCTGCAGATTGTTCACTAGCGAGGACACAGGGTCCGCTCAGTGAGCCTTCACCGTTTGACGGTAGCGCTCCCAATTCCAAGCGGTGCTTACGATTTCGTGCAGACCTCGTGTCGCATTCCAGTGCAGCAAAGACTCCGCTTTGGCTGGATTGGCCACGAGGGCCGGAGGATCTCCCGGACGTCGTGGTACCACTTTGTGCGGCACCTTGCGCCCGGTCACCCTCTCCACCGCCGAAATAACTTCACGCACGGATGCACCTGTGCCTGTCCCGACGTTTGCGGCGAAACTTGGCTTCCCTGCCGCCAGGTGCTCCAGCGCTTTCACGTGCGCGTCCGCCAGATCATTGACATGAATATAGTCGCGGATGCAGGTGCCATCGGGAGTCGGGTAGTCCGATCCGAATACGTGCAACTCGGGACCATCGCCCGCCGCAGCCCGCAGCGCCAAAGGAATCAAGTGAGTCTCGGGATCGTGCAACTCGCCGATTTCGCCACTTTCGTCAGCTCCAGCAGCATTGAAATAGCGCAGGCTGGCGTAGCGAAATTCGTACGCGCGGTCGTAGGCCTCAAGCGCCTGCTCAAAAAACAACTTTGACACTCCATAGGGATTTACCGGCTGCCTCGGGATGTTTTCCTCAATCGGAACTTTGGCAGGCTCACCATATACCGCGCAGGTAGACGAAAAGATAATCTTCTTCACTCCGGCTTCCAGCGCGGAGTTCAGCAGCGAGAGCCCTCCCTCGACGTTATTGTGAAAGTACTTCCTGGGATTTACTACCGATTCCCCGACGTAGGCACTGGCAGCAAAGTGCATAAGCGCGTCCACTCCGGAAAGGGTGTCCTTCAAACCCGCTCCGTCAAGGACATCTCCCTTCACCAACTGGAAGGCCGCTGCCAGGAACTCGTACCCCGTGCTGAGGTTGTCAAAAACAATTACCTCATGACCTGCGCGTTTCAACGCCCGAGCCGTATGACTTCCAATGTATCCAGCACCGCCTATGACAAGAACAATCACTGTATTTTCCCCTTCAAGGTGTGACGGTGAACCAACGGAGACCTCATTGTACACAGAGGCTCAGTTTCAGAAACGCATGATCCGCGGCTGGCGTCAGCTGCTAATATTCAGAAAGCGCGTCTATTCTTCGGCTCCCTGGGGAACTTATGACCGAATCTTTAGCCGATAAAAAGTGTGTGCCCTGCCGTGGCGGCACGCCGCCCCTTCGCGGAAAGGAACTTGAAGAGATTCACAACAGCGTTCCCAGGTGGACGGTAACCAATGAGCACCACATCCATCGTGAGTTTCGCTTTTCTGATTTCAAACAGGCACTGGAATTCGTGAATCGCGTGGGCGAACTTGCCGAAACTGAAGGACATCATCCCGATATCCTTCTGTCGTGGGGCAAAGCTGAAGTCACTCTGTGGACGCACAGAGTCAATGGGTTGACTGAGAGCGACTTCATAATGGCCGCCAAAATCGATCGGCTGACCGGGGCCTAAATTACATCGGCGACGTCGACTGCTGAAAGCGGTTGGCGCGCAGTACCCAAGCCAGCAGCCCGGCCGGAATGAGCATGAAGAAACCAGTACCTACAGCCATGGTTCGCGCCGAAATGCCCAAGTCGAGAAAATGTCCGCACAAATAGGCCGTCGTGGCGAACGTAAAGCTTGCCAACCCTAGATCAGCAGAAAAAACCCTCCCTCGGAAACGATCCTCTGTCCTCAGTTGCAGCAGCGTGGTCGAGAAAACCCAGACCGTGGAGCCTCCGGCGTGGGCCAGCATTGCACAAGCGGCAGCACTCCAGACACTGTGACTGACACCAATCAGACCATATCCCAACGCGATGGTGAGATATCCGAGGAGGATTCCAAGCCGCAACCTGTGATCGTTTTGTCCAGCCCAGCGGGCGGAGACCAATGGACCCACCAGAGCTCCTGCCCCGCGTCCGCCCAGCAGAATGCTCATCCCGAGCATGGCTCCGCCTGCCTGGTTGATGCCCTTCCCGTGCACCGCAAACTCGCCGCCTCCCATGACGGTAAAAATCACCCAACTCGGACCCACCATTAACTCCCCCGCCTTGGCGAATACCGCAGGCACGAGTGCGGGATGGCTGCGGATGTATCGAATCCCCTCCATCACCGGCGAGAAATCGACGAGATCGCGTGCACGGAGTGGCGCCGCGGCCTCCGCGTGCGGCTCGCTGAATCGCATTCCCCTGATCAGAAACGCCGACGCCAGAAACGAAAGGGCGTTCAAAACGAAGGCAGCATCGCGTCCAAGATATGCGGCGACAACTCCTCCGACCGAAGCTCCAATCAGCAGATTCACCGACCAGGTGGCAGACGACAGCGTGTTGGCAACCAGAACCTCTCCCTCTTGGGCGATATTTGGAATCACGGCGCTGCGGGCCGGTTCAAAGAATGCTGCCATTGTGGTCTCAGCGAGTAAGAGGGGATAAACGAGCCAGACCAGCGACCGGGAGCGCACCAAAAGCATGGCTAGCACGATCATGAATCGGACCACGTCGGCCGCAATCATGACATGCTTCCGTTTCACCCGATCGTTCACCACTCCCGCCGTTGGACCGACCAGGGTCTGCGGAATCACCTGCAGGACGAGCGCGAGAGCCACAGAGGCTGCGTGCCCGGTCAGTTGCAGCAACAGAGTGTAGATCGAAAGGGTGTAGAACCAGTCGCCAATCTCGCTCACAATCTGCGCGAGCCAAAGGCGACGAAAGTTCCGGTTCGTACGGACCAGTCGCGCATACGAACTGAGGGAAATCGATGATCCGACGTGTTCTGGTTCTGGCTCCATAAGAATCGTTAGGGTAATCGGGTATCGCTGCTTCTTGCAAAGGGGCGGCAAGGACGAATGGACGATAGGCCAGCTTTGCCGATGAGCGAAACCGCGATGAGCAGTTCTGCGGCCGTTGTGCCATTTGTGAAGGAATTTCTGCCAAAGCTGGAAGGCTGAACTTTATAACCGTAATTTTAGTTTCAGATCGGCGGCGATCTGCTTGCCGTGGAAGCGACCGTTCTCAATAAAAATCTCGTTTGTGCGCGAGCCCGCGACGATCACGCCCGCAACATAAATTCCGCGCACGTTGCTTTCCAGCGACACGGGATCACAGACAGGACGGCACTGTTGCTCTGATAACTCTATTCCCATGCTGCGCAGGAAGTCATAGTCGGGGTGATAGCCAATCATCGCCAGCACAAAGTCGTTCTTCAGGCGCACCGGTCCGCCAGGGGTAACCACGACAACGTGGTCAACCCCGATCTCTTGCACGTAGCTACTAAGAAAAGCCTCAATTTCCCCCGCTTTAATACGGTTTTCAAGGTCCGGTTTGATCCAATACTTTACGTGGTGATGAAGCTGTGCCTCGCGATGCACCAGGGTCACGCGCGCTCCGTGACGCCACAAATCCAATGCGGCAATGGCGGCCGAATTCTTGCCGCCAATGACTACAACATCGGTGTTGTTGTAGGGGTGCGGTTCGCCATAGTAGTGCGAAACTTTCGGTAGATCTTCGCCCGGGATATTCAGTTGATTGGCAAGATCGTAGTAGCCGGTCGAGACGACGACCTTCTTGGCAACGTAGTCGTGCGGCCGGCCAGCGCGGTCTGTGGCTGTGATGCTGAAGTTGCCATCTTCGCCCATGACGGTTTTGACCCACTCATACTGGCGGACATCGAGAGCGTAGTGCTCGGCAACCTTGCGGTAGTATTCCAGAGCCTCTTCGCGGGTCGGCTTCTGTTGAGCCGTGGTGAACGGAATTTCGCCGATTTCGAGCAATTCTGGCGTGGTGAAGAACACCATGTTCGCCGGATAGTGAAACAGTGAATTCACCAGGCAACCTTTGTCGAGGATGATGACCTTCAGACCGATCTTCTGGGCTTCGATGGCACAGGCCAATCCCGTAGGTCCCGCTCCAATTACCAGGACGTCGGCCCGCAAATCCGGGTGCGGCTTGACCTTTGCCTTGGCAAGGGTATCGATTTCTTCGCCGGCGAGGAATTCAGGCATGGAGTGGGCGTGCTCAGGTTGTTGCGGATTCGAGCACAATTCGGAAACTGTTGATTCTAGCATGCGCGCCTCGGGAGCATTTTCCGGGCCCGGCTCATGCGAGGTGCGACGGTGGTACCGCGCTATAATTTTCGGTTGTTCTTATCTCGCCGCTTGCTGTAGGAGACCTCATGTCGACGATCACTGAACCGGTCACCAAAACTCGCGTTGAATCCGACAGCATGGGAAAGATCGAAGTTCCTGCGAATGTCTACTGGGGAGCGCAGACACAGCGGTCGTTACTGCACTTCAACATTGGACGCGACACTATGCCCCCGGAATTGATTCAGGCTTTTGGCATTTTGAAAAAGGCTTGCGCACTCGTGAACCAGGATCTCGGAAAACTACCGGCCGATAAAGCGAAGCTGATCGTGCAGGCCGCAGACGAAGTGATCGCCGGCAAGCTGAATGATCAATTCCCTCTTCGCATCTGGCAAACCGGCAGCGGCACGCAAACCAACATGAATGTGAACGAGGTGATCTCGAACCGTGCAATTGAGATCGCCGGCGGCGAAATGGGATCGAAGAACCCGATTCATCCTAACGATCACGTCAACATGTCCCAGTCATCGAACGATACGTTTCCTGCGGCGATGCACATTGCAGCCGCCCAGCGGGTGAAGAATGCGCTGATTCCCGCAGTCAAGTCAGTACGGCTCGCAATCGCCGGCAAGGCGAAGGAATTTGACTCCATCGTGAAGATTGGCCGAACACACCTGCAGGATGCAGTGCCTCTTACGATTGGGCAGGAATTCGGTGGATGGGCCAGCTTGCTGGACCGGGATATCAAACGGTTAGAGCAGGTTCTCGATGGGCTTTACGATCTCGCGATTGGCGGAACAGCGGTCGGTACCGGTCTGAACACGCATCCCGAATTCGCCGAGCGAGCAGCGAGGAAGATCGCCGAACTCACCGGACTTCCGTTTCGCTCGCATCCGAACAAGTTTGCGGCACTCTCCGCACACGATGAGATTGTCTTCGCGCAAGGGGCCTTGGAGACGCTTGCCGCCTCTTTCATGAAGATTTCGAATGATATCCGCTGGCTTGCTTCAGGGCCGCGCTGTGGACTGGGAGAACTATCGATTCCAGAAAATGAGCCGGGTTCGTCGATCATGCCCGGCAAGGTAAATCCGACGCAGTGCGAGGCCATGACCATGGTGTGTGTGCAGGTGCATGGCGCGACCGCCGCAGTCGGCTTCGGAGGATCACAGGGCAACTTCGAACTGAATGTCTTCAAGCCAGTGATCATTTACAACTTCCTGCACTCGGTCACTCTCATTACCGATGCCTGCCACGGATATGTCGAGTACATGATCAAAGGAATCGGGATTGATCGGGCCAAGGTAGACTCTTACGTCAAGAATTCACTTATGCTGGTAACGGCTTTGGCGCCTAAAGTCGGCTATGACAAGGCCGCGCAAATCGCGCACACGGCTCATGTAGAGCACTCGAGCCTGCGCGAAGCGGCAGTCAAGCTAGGACATCTTTCTGGCGAAGAGTTCGATCAACTGGTCAAACCGGAGAAGATGACGCACCCTTAGGCAGGCCAGATGGTCAGTGCAGTTTTGCTGAGGATCTGTTCCTGGACGGACGCACCGAGTGGCAACGCGCGGAATTCATCGAGGTTTTTCCTGATATCTGGGACACCCGGGCCAGGCCAGTCTGTGCCGAACAGGGTCTTGTGCGCGATTTCTTCGAGGCGCGGAAAATATTTCAGAAGAGTCTTTGGCGGAATTCCACTGATATCGAGATAGACATTGGGATGCCGGCGGACAAGAAAGAATGCGGTCTGCATCCATAACGGGCGGCCGCCATGGGCGAGCAGTATCTTCAGCTTAGGGAAATCGACAGCAACATCATCGACGTAGATCGGGTCACCGTATTTATTGCGAGCGCCGGGAAAGATTGAAGTACCCGTGTGAAACATCACAGGGACGCCGTTGGCTTCGGCAGCGCGATAGATGATTTCCAGTTCCTTGGCACCACTAAGATAATCATTCGGAAAGAGCAGTTGGTGCGGCGGGTGGATCTTGATCATCTGCAGGCCCAGCCGCAGGATCTGCTCAACATCGGCCAGAACGTTCGTGGTGTGACGCGGATGCAAGCTACCGCATGAAAGCAGCCGCCTGGGATCCTCCTTCACATACTCGGCGACGAACTGATTCACCCCACTGGTAAAACCAATCACCTCCGGCGCAACGTAGTTGATCAGCATGGCGCGGTCGATGCCGCTGGCATCCATGAATTTAAGGAAGGGTTTGGGCGAGCGGCAGAACTCGACGATCTGATCAAAGTTGGGGCGCTTGTGTTTCATCAACTCCAGCGCGTGGGGCTTAAACATCTCGATCGGCTGGATATGGATGTGGCAGTCGGTGATCATGTCGCCGCGGGTTTCGACTCAGCGCGCATTTTATCAGCCAGCCGCCGGACAGGGCACGAAGGAGGACCAATCAATCCCCTGTTGGAAGTGTTCGTCGGGCTCGAAGATCGTCTTGAAAGTGAAGGCAAACTGCGTAGGGCCGTGCTTTTCGAGGTGGGCCAGGCGCTTTGTCGCTTCGTCCAGTCCGGGACGATGTCCCGCAGGAACCCACCAGAGAGCCACGTACACGCCTGAGAATCGTTCGAACCATTCCTCCCTTTGGCGGAGGAGTTGCGCGTGCGCTGTCTTGTAGACATAGTGGCGAAGCGTAGCAATCGATTCCCACACGGACATGTTGATCAGAATGCGATCATCCTCGGGGTACGGTCGAAAATAGGTAGCATTTCCGACCGGCGCTTGCAGCCGCCAGACGAATCCGGGACTGTGGTCGGCAAGGGCGTTAATTTCATCGAGTCGCGAGACAAACGCGGACATCAGGGGATCGTCGATAGGAGCTCTCACACGGCCGATATTGACCTGGGCGAGGTGATAGATGGACATTCGATTCGCTGGTTTTGGCAATTGCCTTCGTGCTGACCTACATAGCGGCCCAGCGCAGCGGCAAGATCGGTGGCAGCTTCCGCCAAGACTGGTCAAGGGCTTTCCCGGCAGCCAGAAGCTTGTTCAGTACAACGGCACTGTTTGATCGACACGCCGCGACCATGCATCGATTCCACCGCGCATAGACTGCACTTTTTCGAATCCCTGTTGCCGCAACCACACCGTCACATTCATCGAGCGAACACCGTGATGGCATACGACCACGATGTGGTCCTCGGGATCGAGTTCCTGATGAGCGCGCGATGGGACTTCTCCCATCGGCATGAGCTTGGCGCCGGAGATCTTTGCGGTCTCAAATTCCCACGACTCGCGCACATCGAGTAGCGTGAATGCATCGCCGGCGTCGAGTTTCCGTTTTACTTCTTCGGCTGTGATCTCGTATTCCATGTTGCGCCTATCGCCCGGTCCACCTTGGCGGTCGCTTCTCCATGAAGGCTTGTATCCCTTCCTGTGCGTCTTCGGTCTTCATCAGATCTTCGAAGTAAATCTTTTCGGCCCGTGCCATCCCCTTGTCAAAGTGCACGGAATCCCATGCATAAGACGCTTTCTTCGCGACAGATAGTGCGGCCGGGCTCAGGCGCAGCAATTGCCCAATGCACGTCTGCAGGGCTAAATCGAGCTGGCCACCAGGTACCGAACGAGTCACCAAACCTAGTTCGGCAGCTTCCCGTCCAGTCACTGAACGACCGGTGAGGATCAACTCAGCGGCTTTCTTTTGCCCCACCAGCGCCGCGAGCGCCGTGCATGCAATCGGCGGAAAGCAGCCGAGCTTTATTTCCGGGAAACCCCACTCGGCGTCGTCGCTGGTATAGACAAGGTCGCAGACCATAGCCAACTCTGCTCCGCCACCCAGACAAAGGCCGTGGACCACGGCAATGGTGACCCTTTTGACAGCGAGCAACGTCCGTACGACGCCGTGAAATTTGCCCAGCATTTCCTGAACCCGATCGGGAGTGTGCGCGGCGATGTCGACGCCCGCCGAAAACGCCTTGCCCTCGCCGCTTACCACCATCGCCGTAACGCGAGGCTCTGAATCGATTCGCACCAAGACCTGTGCGAACTCCTCGATCATGGGAATGTCGATAACGTTCAATGGAGGGTTCCGCAGAATAATGCGGGCAATCGCGTCTTCGATTTCGAGGGAGACACGCGTCAGTTTTGAGTCTGCAGAAGCGATGTTCATGCGCTTAAATGTTGATCGCCGACTTTCGCACTTCTCCGATCGTAGCCAGTGGATCGCGCGCACCGGCTTTCTCGGCAATCCATTTCTTCTCGGTCTCGATAATGTCCAGCAGCAACTTCTTGTCGGCTGAAGTCGGCATGTATTCCTTCAGGTGCTGTTCGTATGCCTGGTCATCGATTGGTTCGCCAGTCTGGGCGTGGAACTTCTGGTTGGCCCATCGTCCGATGAAGCGGTTGAACTTGATGTCGGGTGCGTACAACTTCGGTTCTCCCGGTTTCAGATAACCGTTGAACCGCTCGATCAGACCTGCGACTTCTTCGCGATAGAGGTGGCGATTGTAGTCGTTGAGATCATCAAGATCAGCGGCTTTGTAGTTCTTCGGCTCGTCGTACCGGCCCTTGATGCCCCACACGTACGCCCAGTGCGCCGACGAAGAATGATCGGTGCCGAACAGATCGTAAGAACTCGAGATCCACTTGTTGAGATACTTCTGAATCAGCCAACCGGGGATGACGCCAGCTTCCACGATGCGGCGAAGGCCATCGTTGCCCGTGCCCATGTGGAAGGCCTCTTCGCGGAGCATGTATGACATGGAGCGGCCCAGAGGAGCGAAGGCTGAATACTTCAGCATCTGCAATTGAAATTTACCGTCACGGTCGACGAAATCGGTGTAGGTGAAGAAGTCCATCCAGTTGTCGACGTCGACGTTGAAGGCACCGAGCAGTCGTTTATTCTCAAAGGCCCGGCGCTCGAGCATTTTCTGCGCTTCAACCCTCCCCGAATAACCAAAGTGATCAATCAGGAGCGCACACATCTGCCAGCCGTGCCGCATCTCTTCGATCATCACGCGAGTGATGGCGCGGCGGTCCCAGTCGGTTGGGGCATTCTCGAGCAGATTGCGCTGCTGCTCGACGCTAGCAAACTCGGTGTCGCCCTGGTAGACAATCATGTTCATCAACGCATCGCGCATCTGTTGCGTTGGAATCTGGCGGAGGTTCTCCCATTTGCGGCGGCCTTTGTAGTGGCCGAACTCAATGTCTTCGGTATCTATCGATCCGTAGAGCGTGTCAAATTTGAAGGCTTCGACGTCGTCGGTGTTTACCCCGATCTCTTTGCGCCAGTCATTGAACAGGCCGATCCAGTCACTGAATGTTCCGATTTTTGCTACTTTGCCGGGCATGTAAACCTCACGCACCGCGAAGGAAGCGAGGAACAGTAGAGGAAACTCTGTGCACCTCGATGACCTTTGTGGTGATCATTGTCATCCTATGTTCAACCAGACGGTTTTTAACTCCGTGTAGTGTTCAATTGCATGCGCTCCGAGTTCACGGCCGAAGCCGGAACTCTTGCATCCACCGAACGGCAAGGACGCATCCATCAGGCCGTACGTATTGATCCACACCGTCCCTGCTTTCAGGCGCCGTGAGACCGTGTGAGCTTTTTTTACGTCTTTCGTCCAGACGGCGGCCGCCAAGCCGTACGGGTTGTTGTTGGCCCGTTCGATCACTTCGTCGACATCGTCGAACGCCAGCACCGAGAGGACGGGCCCGAAGATTTCCTCTTGAGCGATCTTCATTTCGTTCTTCACATTGCCGAAGATCGTGGGCTCGAGAAAGAAGCCCTTGCCGCCATTGATTGACGCGCGATTGCCCCCGGTTAGTAAATATCCTCCGGCAGAGCCGGAGGCTTTAATGTGTGAGCCGCTCAAAGCGGCTAGTCGGGTCGCTAACGCGGCCCGAACGTCTGTGGCCACCTTGCGGTGGCCGGTCAGCGCCACAGGTTCAT
>Ga0335080_10003085_pt1 | contig 16763 bp, 12 predicted proteins | sample Lox_Sample_34_FD_206720 | JGI IMG/M metagenome (GOLD analysis project Ga0335080, IMG submission 206720) | Soil microbial communities from Loxahatchee National Wildlife Refuge, Florida, United States - Lox_Sample_3.4 | ecosystem: Environmental > Terrestrial > Soil > Wetlands | place: USA...
GGTATGGGCGATTGTGATCGCCCTGAGCGGGACGTACGCGCAAGTGGTGAATTATGTGGTGGCGATGGATTCTCTGTTTTTCGGGCTGACAGCGGTGTGCCTGTTGGTGTTGCGCCGGCGCGCCCGGCAGCAAGGACTGGGCGGATTCGAATATCGAGTGCCCGGGCATCCGTGGACGACGCTGCTGTTCATCGCGGCGGAATGGCTGGTGGTGATCAGCACGTTTGAGCACGATCCGAAGCGCGCTTCGATTGGCTTAGTTATCGCACTCGCAGGACTACCCGCATACTATTTGTGGCGTGCACGAAACACGGGAGCAAAGACGGCATGAGCGGCGAAACGAGAACGAAACGTTCCGTGTATATGGAATGGGCGAAGCTGCACTCGCATGCGCGGTTCAATTTGGCGACGAGCGGACTCATCAGCGTGCCGATTTCGGAATTTCCGGTGCAAGCGAGCGACCTGGAACTGACCGCGCCGGGGGCTTATGGTGACCCACCGCTGCAAAAGCGCATGGCGCAGCACAACCGCGTGAGCGAAGATTGCGTCGTTGCCGCAGCGGGAACCTCGATGGCCAATCATCTGGCAATGGCCGCAGTGCTGAATCCCGGTGACGAAGTTCTCGTGGAGCAGCCGGTGTATGGGCCGCTGCTGGACGTGGTCGAATACCTGGGCGGGCGGGTGAAGCGGTTGCCGCGGCCGTTCGAAGCGGGCTTTGCGCTCGATTCTGGCGATGTGGCGCAGGCGCTTTCGCGCGAGACGCGGCTCATCGTGCTGAGCAACCTGCACAATCCGAGCGGCGCGCTGATCTCTGCGGACGCGCTGCGGCGCATCGGGGAAATGGCGCTGCGTGCGGGAGCGTATGTGCTGGTGGACGAAGTGTATCTGGAAATGCTCTTCGCTCAGCCCCCGCCGTACAGTTTTGCGATCGGCGGCCAAATCGCGCCGGCGGATGAGAATCCCTTTATCGTGACGAACAGCTTGACCAAGGTTTACGGCTTCAGCGGTTTGCGCTGCGGCTGGATTTTGGCGGCGCCGCCGCTGGCTCGGCGCATGTGGCTGTTGAATGATTTGTACGGCGCGAACGCGGCGCATCCGGCCGAGCGGCTGTCGATTCTGGCATTCGATCGGCTGGCGCAGTTTCGCGAACGCACGCGCAAATTGCTGACCGCGAATCGCGTCGTGCTGGATGCGTTCCTGGATTCGCGGGCGGATCTGGAGTGCTTCCGTCCGACTGCCGGGACGGTGGTCTTTCCGCGTCTGCGCCGCGGCGATCCGGAGGCGTTTTTTCAGTTGCTGCGTGAGAAGTACGAGACGTCGGTGGTGCCGGGGTCGTTTTTCGAGATGCCGCAGCATTTCCGCATTGGGATTGGCGGAGAAACGGCACCGTTGAAGGCGGGGCTGGAGCGACTGAGCGCGGCGCTGGATGAGTTTTGCAAAAACTGAAGTGATGTTTTCTCTTCTGCTTTTGTCTTCTCTAGCTCTAGGCGTCCCTCCCCTTAAGCTCCGACCCCCAACGACCAGTTCATGACCTTAGGCCGAAACGGTTATGAGGTGGCGATTCACTTCTAATGACAAGCAGAGCACCAAGCTTTATGCTGTAACGAATTGCTGCCCACATTATGGTGCAATAGGCAATTCGATATGACACCCACGAGAAAAATGAGATTTTTGGTTTCGTTGACCAACAACGACAACGACTACCAAATCGAGCAGGCAGAATCCGCGCAACAGGCCGGCCAAAAAGCCGGATTGGATGTTCAGATCATCTACGCGCAGAACGACGCGATCACGCAGAGCACGCAATTGTTGAAGGCAGTGCAGTCGCCGCAAGCATTGCGGCCGGATGCGATTTTGTTCGAACCGGTGGGCGGGACCGCACTGCCGCAAGTGGCCAAAGCTGCAGTGACGGCCGGTATCGCGTGGGTGGTTTTGAATCGCGACGCGAATTACATCAGTGAGCTGCGGCGGGGTTCGACGGTTCCGGTGTTCGCGATCAGCTCGGACCACGTGGAAATCGGGCGCATTCAGGGCCGGCAAATCGGAGCGCTGCTACGGAGCGGCGGGTCAGTGCTGTACATCCAGGGGCCGTCGGAAAATTCCGCGGCGAAGGAACGCACGACGGGAATGCAGGAGACGAAGCCCGGCAATGTGCAAGTGACGATGCTGAAGGGCCAGTGGACGCAGGAAAGCGCGCAGAAGGCGGTGCGGTCGTGGTTGAAGCTGACGACTTCGCAGCGCGCGGCGATTGATTTGGTGGCCGCGCAGGATGATTCGATGGCGATTGGGGCTAAGGACGCATTCAGAGAGCTGACCAACGAAGATGAGCGCGAGCGCTGGCTGCGTCTGCCGTTTACGGGTTGCGATGGTTTGCCGAAGACGGGGCAAGCGTGGGTGCGCAGCGGATTGCTGGCGGCAACGGTGTTTGTGCCGCCGAATGCGGGGCAAGCGATTGAGATGTTGGCCGATGCGCTGCAGAGCAAGAAGATGCCCGCCGAGCGCGTGACCACCGCGCCGAGTTCGATTCCACCGCTTGAGGAGTTGGGCCGCCGAAAGCCTTAGGGAGCGTTCTCCGGTTTGATTCGGTGCGCGCTTGTGGCTGATCAGCGCTAGCAGAATGGCGACGCAAGGGCATGGCATCCGCGGAGTAGTCTGAGTCCCAATTGGCGCGACCGATTGCGCCATCCGCTCACGCTCAACCATCAGACCTTTTCAATTCGCCGTTTCAGGCTCTAACATAGCGCGCTCTCGCTTGAGCCTGAGGATATGCCCGAAATCAGCAGTATCACTCGCCCACTCTCAAAGGTCGAGCAACGTCTTCTGCAGGCTGATTTAAAGCGGTCACAGGCCCGGCTGCGTTCCTTTTCAAGAAGGCTACTTTCGGCGGGTGTCGTTATATTCGGGCCACTTTGGGCATTGACGGTAATTGTGGCGAAGGGGCGCTTGATTTTGCCGACCGCAGTCTGGTTGGTCCTTGCGGTCGCGATTTCCGCGTGGACTTATTTTTCTGAAACCCCTAAGTACGCGGCCGCAATCCGTCGCTTCGAGGATGCCCTGCGTCGGAATGAGGTATCGGAGATCAAGATTCAGTCGGATGCGTTTGTCGAGATCGAGGAAATCGAAGACGAGGGTGCGTGCTATGCATTCCAACTCGATAACCACCAAATCGTGTTCGTTTCTGGTCAGGATTACTACCCCTCAGCGCGCTTTCCCAATGCCGATTTTTCGATCATACGTATTTTCGGCAGTCAAGAGTCACCCGTCGAAGAATTTGTTGAAAAGCGTGGGAGGAAGCTCAAGCCGAAACGAAAGATTTCTGCAAAGGTAAAATCGCAACTAGAAATTCCAGAACATCTGCAGGTTGTTCAAGGCAACTTGGATCAGCTGGAGAATCTGTTGGTACAAAGCAGCCGAGCCCGCCAGAAATCTGATTAACCGGGGATCCGAGAGGCTGCCCCCGCAAGGCAAGTTATTGACCTCTTCTCCTAGTCTGCGAGGTTCCGGCTATCCAGCAAAACGATTTTGTACATGCGTTCTGAGCACAAGGGCGTATAATGCCGCGGGTTGGCCAGCGTGGGGCCGGGCAGCGGAGGCGGAATGAACAGAGGGACCGCTAGTAAATCGATTCACCGGAGACAGTTCCTGGCGTCGACGGGCGGCGGATTGCTGGCCGCAGCGATCCCTGGAGAAGGTCGAGGAAGCGGTACCTTGATGTCCGGCGGCGCAATTGGCGGAGGCAGCGCGCAGCCCAATTCTGCACAAAATTCTGAGAATCCCGCACACAAGAAAAGCAAGATTCCCATCGGCGTGTTTGATCCGGTCTACGAAGACCTATCGATCGACGCGATGTTGGACAAGGTCAGTGCGCTGGGCCTCGAAGCCATGGAAATCGGCACGGGCGGCTATCCCGGCACAAAACATTGCCCGGTGCAGGAGCTGCTCGACGATCCGGCGAAGGCCAAAGCCTGGATGAAAAAGTTTGAGGATCGCGGGATTCACGTGGCGACGCTGAGCTGCCACGGCAATCCGATCCATCCCGATGCGGCGCACGCGCAACGCGATGCGGAGTCCATGCGACGGGCGATCCTGCTGGCCGAGCGGCTGGGTGTGAAAGTGATTGTGGGCTTTTCGGGCTGCGCCGGCGGTTCGCCGACGGACAAGACGCCGGCGTGGATTACGTATCGCTGGCCGCCGGAACATGCCGAAGCGCTGGACTGGCAGTGGAAAGAGAAGCTGATTCCGTTCTGGCGCGGCATGGCGAAATTCGCGCGCGAGCATGGCGTGCACCGGATCGCGCTGGAGATGCACCCGAATTTCATGGTCTACAATCCGCGGACGCTGATGAAGCTGCGCGAAGCGGTGGGCGAAGAGATTGGCGCGAACAACGACTTGAGCCATTTGTTCTGGCAGGGCTGCGATCCGGTGGAAGTGATTCACTTCCTGGGGAAGCAGAACGCGATTTTTCACGCGCATATGAAGGATACGGTGCTGTTTCCGGAGAATGTGGCGAAGTATGGTGTGCTGAACTTCGCGTTTGATACGGCGGACCTGGTGAATGCGTCGGAGACGTTCCGCGCGGTGGGTTATGGGCACAGCGCGAGTTTGTGGAAGTCGGTGCTGCAAGCGTATATGGACATTGGCTACGAGGGGATTTTGAGTATTGAGAATGAGGATCCGATTCTGCCGGGCGAAGTCGGAGTGGAGCGGGCGGCGTACGTTTTGAAGAACGTGCGCAAGGAAATTCTCGAGGGATGAAGCGCGCGTGATGAACCGGCGGGAATTCGGGCGCAGCGTAACGGGCGCGGTGGCGGGAGCAGCGGCCGCATCGCTGCAGCCGGTCATCGCGGGAGAGCGTGAGCGAGCCGCTGAAAGTGGAACGGCGCCGTTTAAGCTGTCGGTGATGCTGTGGACCGTCTTTCGCGGAGAGCCGTTGCCGCAACGATTGGAAAAAGTGGCGGAAGCGGGCTATCGCGCGGTGGAGTTTGTGGATGAGTTCAAAGGCTGGGGTGCGAGTGATTTTGCGGCGCTGCGGAAGAAGAAGAACGAACTGGGCATCGAGATTGATGCCACGTGCGGGGCGTGGCCTACCCTGGCGGATTCGAATAACCGAGAGAAGTTTTTGTCCGAGTTAAGCGCGTTTATTCCCACGATGCACGAGTTGGAAACCAAGAAGATGGTGATGCAAACCGGGAATGCGGTGCCCGGAATATCGCGCGAAGCGATGCACGCGAACTGCATCGAGACGCTGAAGCAAGCGGGCGACCTCGCCGCGCAAAATAACATCGAACTGTTGGTGGAGAATATCGATCCGGAAGAAAATCCGAAATACTTCCTGACGTCCTGCGCCGAAGGGTTTGAGATTGTTCGCGCCGTCGGCAATCCGCATGTGAAATTTCTCTGCGATTTTTTCCACGAGCAAATCGCCGAAGGCAATCTGATCGCGAAGCTGCCGAAAAATATGGATATTCTCGGGCTGGTGCACGTCGCCGATGTTCCGGGGCGCCATGAGCCGGGTTCCGGTGAGATTTATTTTCCGAATATTTATCGCAAACTGGCGGAGTTGAACTACAGCCGGTACATCGCGATGGAGTTTTTGCCGCTCGGCGAGCCGGTGGCGGCTTTGCGCGAAGCGCGCGAAATGGCGATGAGATTCGAAGCGATGCTGGCCAAGTCGGCTTCGGTTGCTGAGCCCGGAGAGTTTTTCAGGAGGTCCCATGCAACGGCGTGATGCGTTGAAACTTTTGTTTGCCGGAGCGGTCTTGCCGACGCTGCCGGCGGAAGCGTTGGCGGTTTTGCGAGAGGCGCATCCGGCGCAGGGCTATACGCTGCGGACGCTGAATCCGCATCAGAACGCGACAGTTGTGGTGATGACGGACCTGATTATTCCGGAGACTTCCACGCCGGGCGCGAAGGCAGTGCGGGTGAATGAATTTATGGATTTGATTTTGACCGATTGGGCTACGGAAGAAGAGCGCGCGAAGTTTTTGGCCGGGCTGGCGGACGTGGATAAGCAGAGCAACGAGTTATTCGGGAAAGATTTTGTGAACGCTTCTCCGGCACAGCAGACCGCGTTGTTGCGCTCGATTGACGATGCCGCGATGGCGGAGCGTGGCGGAATGCCGCGGATGGGGAATCCGGTGCTGGTACACGACACGCAGATGCAGGGAGCGTTCTGGCCGGTGTTTAAAGGAATGACGCTGCACGGCTACTACACGTCCGAGATCGGTTACACGCAGGAACTGAAGCTGGAAATTATCCCGGGCGAACAGCATGGATGCGCTCCGGTCAATCCCGAGCTGATGAAGTCTTAGGCGGAGCGAGGCGAACATGGCGAACACGACGACGTACGATGCAATTGTAATTGGCTCGGGAATTACCGGCGGCTGGGCGGCGAAAGAGTTGACGGAAAAAGGGCTGAACGTTTTGGTGCTGGAAGCGGGGCGGACCATCGTTCCGGAGAAAGATTACGTCGAGCACGTGCCGGTGTGGGAATTGAAATATCGGGCGTGGGACGATCGAGGGACGCGGCAAAAGACGCAACCGGTGCAGCGCGAGGTGTACTACGCGTGCGACGAGTATTCGAGTAAGTTTTTTGTGAACGATTTGGAAAACCCTTACACGTCCGATCCCGGGAAACATTTTTCGTGGATTCGCGGGCGGCAAGTGGGTGGGAAGTCGTTGACGTGGGGACGGCAGAGTTATCGCTGGAGCGATCTGGATTTCGAAGCGAATTTGCGGGACGGCGTTGCGGTGGACTGGCCGATTCGCTATGCGGATATCGCGCCGTGGTACGACTACGTGGAAGATTTCGCGGGGATCAGCGGGCAGGCGGAGGGCCTACCGCAATTGCCCGATAGCCACTTTCTACCGCCGATGGAAATGACTTGCGTCGAGCAGGATGTGCGCGAGGCACTGGCGAAGCATTTTGATGACCGCATGATGACGATTGGGCGCGCGGCGGTATTGACGCGGGTGCACAAGGGGCGGGCCGCATGTCACTACTGCGGGATTTGCCACCGCGGGTGCATCACGGGTTCTTATTTCAGCAGCTTGAGTTCGACTTTGCCCGCGGCGCAGAAAACGGGGCGCATGACGCTGCGGCCGTACAGCGTTGCGCGCAATTTGATTTACGACAACAAGACGAATCGCGTGAGCGGCGTGCATGTGATTGACGCACAAACGAAACAGTCGCTGGAGTTCAAGGCGCGGGTTTTCTTTGTGTGCTGCGCAACGCTGGAGTCCGCGCGGCTATTGCTCAATTCCGCGACGCCGGAGTTTCCCAACGGGTTGGCTAACAGCAGCGGCGAGCTGGGCCACAATTTGATGGACCATCACATGGGCGCGGGCGCGACCGGGATCATGCCAGGGCATGAAGACAAAATGCCGATCGGCAACCGGCCGAACGGGATTTATATTCCTCGGTTCCGCAACGTGGATGCGAAGACGAAGCAGCGGGAGTTTATTCGTGGCTACGGTTACCAAGGCGGCGGAACGCGTGACAATTGGACGCGCGGCGCAGCGATGGCGGGCTTCGGCGCCGATTTTAAGAATTCGCTACGGCGGCCCGGTTCATGGCGCATGGGAATTCACGGCTTCGGCGAATGCCTGCCGAACCACGAAAACTGGGTCGAAATCGATAGGGAAAAAGTGGACGCCTGGGGTGTGCCGACGCTTAAAATCCACTGCTGGTGGGGCGAGAACGAGCTCGCGATGCACAAAGATATCGCCGTGCAAGCCGCGGAAATGCTGGCGGCTGCGGGCGCGAAGAGCATCACGGTGCAACAAGAGATTTCGACGCCCGGACTGGGCATCCACGAAATGGGAACAGCGCGGATGGGTCGCGATCCCAAGACATCCGTGTTGAACGCGCACAATCAGACGCACGACATCAAGAACCTGTTCCTCCCCGACGGCGCATGCATGACTTCCAGTTCCTGCGTCAATCCCTCGCTCACATACATGGCGTTGACGGCGCGCGCTTGCGATTATGCCGTTTCGCAAATGAAAAAGAACGAGCTGTAAGCTGGCGGTAGGCTTACAATTCTGCTGCAAATCGTGTTCGGCTAGCCGGCGGTAAGCGCATTTTTAGAGGTCCAAACAATGGCGCAAGTGATTCGTTCGCCCAAAACTTACGACGTGTGTATCGTCGGCTCGGGAGCCGGCGGCGGCACCGCGGCAAAGATTCTCACCGAGGGCGGCCTCAACGTCGTGTTGCTCGAAGCTGGGCCGGCGGTGAACCCCGACAAAGACTACAAAATGCTGATGTGGCCGTACGAATTGCCACATCGCGGCGTAGGCGTTGGCGGGAAGCAAGCGCAGGACTTCGGGGAATTTCTGGCGCCGAACGGATCGTGGAATATCGAAGGCGAGCCTTACACTTCGGCGCCCGGCGCGAATTTCAAGTGGTTTCGCTCGCGTATTGTAGGCGGTCGCACGAACCACTGGGGCCGCATCGCGTTGCGCTTCGCGCCGATTGATTTTCGCTCCAAGACGCGCGATGGACTCGGCGATGACTGGCCCATCAGCTACGAAGACCTCTCGCCGTACTACGACAAAGTCGAATCGTACATCGGCGTGTTCGGTACAAAGGAGAACGTCTCGAGCGCGCCGGATGGAATTTTTCTGCCGCCGCCGAAGCCGCGCTGCACGGACCTGCTGTTCAAAAAAGCCTGCGACAAGCTGGGGATCATCTGCATTCCGGCGCGACTGGCGATTCTGACGCGCTCGGTGAACGGCCGCCTGCCTTGCCATTACTGCGGCCAATGCGGACGCGGCTGCGTCACCGCCTCTAACTTCAGCTCCAGCCAGGTGATGATTCCGCCGGCGATGAAGACCGGCAAGCTCACGATGATCACTGGCGCGATGGCGCGCGAAGTGGTGTTGGGAAAAGACGGCAAAGCGGAAGGCGTCGTTTACATCGAAAAGGGCACGCGCGCGGAAAAGCGGGTGAACGCGCGCGCCGTGGTGCTCGCGGCCAGCGCTTGCGAGTCGGCGCGTTTGCTACTCAACTCCAAGTCCGCGCAATTTCCCAACGGCTTGGCGAACTCTTCCGGTACCGTGGGCCGCTATCTGACGGATTCGGTGGGCAGCGACGGCTGGGGCATCGTTCCGGCGCTCGAAAAAATGCCGCCGCACAATCACGATGGCGTTGGCGGCATGCACATGTACATCCCGTGGTGGAAATTCGACCGCAAGAATGACTTCCCGCGGGGCTATCACATCGAAATTGGCGGCGGCCGCGAAATGCCCAGCGTGGGCATGTTCGACGATTTGTGCGACGACGAAGAAGGTTACGGCGTGACGTTGAAACGGCGTGCTCGCCAGACGTACGGCACCAGCATCGGCATGTCCGGGCGCGGCGAAATGATTCCCAATCCCGACACGTACTGCGAGATCGATCCGAATGTCGTGGACAAATGGGGCATTCCGGTACTGCGCTTCCATTTCAAGTGGACGGACTACGAATTGCGCCAAGCCCAGGACATGCAGGAAACGTTCCGCGCGGTGATCGAAGCGGCCGGCGGCGAGTACAAAGCAAAAACCGCGATTGACGGTCAGTATCCCTTCGGCATTCAGGAAGGCGGAAAAATTATTCACGAAGTCGGCACCGCGCGCATGGGCGCCGATCCCAAAGCTTCTGTGCTTAATTCGTTTTGCCAGACCCATGACGTGAAGAATCTTTTTGTAGTAGACGGCGCGCCGCTGGTTACGAATCCCGACAAAAATCCCACGCTGACGATCATGGCGCTTTCCTGGCGCGCTTCGGAATATTTGCTCGGCGAGGCGCAGAAAGGCAACTTGTCATGAGCAATCTCTCGATTTCGCGCCGCGACATTCTCAAGACGCTGGCGGTCAGCGCTGCCGGCGGCTCGGTGCTGCAGGTGATTCCCGCGAAGGCCGCCGAGTTCGCGCACCAGTCCGTGCACAACGAAAAGTCCTCAGCTGCCGGCAAATACGCTCCGAAATATTTTTCGCCGCATCAGTACGAAATGCTGACGAACCTGTGCGACACCATCATTCCCAAGGATGAAAAATCCGGCGGAGCTGTCGAGGCTGGCGCTCCCGAATTTATCGATTTGCTCACCAGTGAAAATGATGAGTTTCAGCTCGTTCTCGGCGGCGGCTTGATGTGGCTCGACAATGCATGCCAGGACCGCTATTCCGCCAACTTTCCCGATTGCACGCCCGAGCAGCGCAAGCAGATCCTCGATCTCATCGCGTTTCGCAAAAATGCCAAGCAGGATCACTCGCTCAGCCAGGGCGTTGCATTCTTCGCGTTTCTTCGCAAATTTACCTGCGACGGCTTTTACACCAGCAAAATCGGCATCGCCGATCTCCAATATATCGGCAACACTTCCCTAAGCGAATTTCCCGGCTGCCCGCCGCTGCCCCAGACCTGATCGGTGGAAGAGCACAGGCACTTCTGCCTGGGCTGCGCATCGAACGCGGCTGCGTCAAAAAAAATCGGCGCGGCCAGTTGCGCCGCGCCGACGATTCGTATCCTAAGTATCTGAGCCTTACTTGTGCGGTTTGCTCCCGCCTTCCTTCGGCTTATTCTGCGATTTACTCTGCGGCTTACTTTCTGAATGAGAATTGCTCCTCGCAGTATTCGAATTGCCGCTGCTCGTATGCGTCGTCGCTGCTTTCTCGGACGCATTCGTCGGGTGCGAGGACTGGGCCGATTGCGGCCGATTCGACCGATTTGTTGTCGTCGGCTTATTCTCGGCGTGGTTCACGCTTGCATTTGGCGGACGGTTTCCGTTCCCACCCGCATGCGAAGACGCGGAAGCCGCCACGACTCCGTGTCCCTTGAAATCGCCGGCTTTTCCGGTAGCCGCAATCGAAGGCCGGCCGTGATTTTCGGACGCCCGCAGCTCGCGGTTCGTGCTCGCGGTGTGCTGGTGTTCCGCCTGTTCGTGAGTGGCCTCAACGTGATGCTCGTGCTCGTAGGAGCGTTCTGCCGCCGTGGGTTCCGCGCGCACGCCGCGTTCGCCGCCATTGAACGCAACGTGACTCTCATTCACGTGCACTACGGTGCGGTCCACGTAGGTCGTGTGAATCACGGTGGTGTTCACATGCATCACCGCGGTGTTGTACTCGAACACGCCGCCGTGCCAGCGCCCGCCCACAAATCCGACGCCACCATAACCAAATCCGTAATTAATTCCGCCATAGAAACCGACGTGCGGTCCCCAATAGCCAGCATGCCAGGCATAAACTCCGCCGGCCCAGCCCCAATAACCCGGCGTCCACAGCAAACCCGGAGTCGGCGCCATCACCCACGTTCCCGGCACCCAGTAGTATCCGGCGTCGCCGTACGCCCAATAGCCCGGCGTCCACAAATAGCCCGGCCCTGGACAAATCGGTTGCGCGTACACGGGCAAGGCCGGCGGCCCGACGTGCACGGACATTCCTACGCCTACGGCAATCTGCCCGGAAGACTGGCTTGGCAGCGCCAGCATGAATGCAGCCAAGAAAAAAATACTCAACCACTGCAATTTGCGCATCGTGACTCTCCCTGAGGTGCAAGCACCAGTCTAGAACCCTCTTACGCTCGAGAAGTTGCGCTGTTCCACGCGAAGCACTGGCCCAATGGACAGTCTTCGCGGTTGGCCGCGCTTTTTGCTGCTGCGCAAAAAAAAAAGCGCGGGCTCTCTTGCGAACCCGCGCCTCGAACTGTTCGTTCGTTTTTACTTTTTGTACTTCACAGCGGCTTGATCGTCCCCGACGCCGCATCCCACATCACGCTGCGTTGCTGGAAATACGATTCGTTGGACATGTGACAAGCCAACGCCGCATGGTGACCAAACACGGCGTCCTCCGTTACGGGTTGCCGGGTCTTCACGGCCTGAAAATATCTCCACAAGTGCGGCCGTTCGTCGTCCCACGAATCACCGTGGAAGGTCAGCCCCTCCAGCGTTGGCTCTTTGCCCGGCTCGGGATCGTGTTCCGCGTGCCACTTCGTTGTGTATTCTTCGCGCATTTTCTGCGGATAGCCTGACGTGTAGTAGCTCGGCCCAGAGTCCTCGCCGGTCTGTGGATAATAATTGATGGCGAATTCCGTGACTTCGAGAATTCCCTTCGAGCCCTGGAAGCGGTAAATCTCCGGCGTCTCGCAGCCGAGATTCAGCCGCAGATACACCGGCGCGCTTCCGTAATCGAAGAGTGTGGCGTGGACGTCGGGCATGTTGCGCCCATCCGGAAAACGCAGAATCGCGCCAAGCGACAGCGCCTTCTTCGGCGGGGCGTTCCAGCCCAGCATAAAATTCATGCCGCTCACCAAGTGCACCAGCAGATCGCCCGCCAGCCCGGTGCCGTACTCCTTCCAGCAGCGCCAGCGTGCGAAGTACTTCGGCGACATATCGGGATCCCAAGGACGATTCGTAGCGTTGTTCTGCCACTTAACCCAGTCGAAATTCGAGAGCGACAAATCCGGCGGCGGTGGATACACCCAGGCGCCCGTGGGATCATTGCGTCCGAGCGAACCTTCTACCAGGGTCAAGGTTCCGATGGTGCCCTTGGCGATGAGTTCCTTGGCCTTTGCGCAAATCACCGAACTCACGCGCTGCGAGCCAATCTGCACGATGCGCCCAGTTTTTTGTGCTGCGGAAACCATGGCGATGCCGTCGGAAGCGGAGTGCGACATGGGCTTTTCGCAATAAATATCCTTGCCGGCGCTCACCGCGTCCACGACGACTTGTTTGTGCCAGTGGTCCGGCACGGCGGCCACGATGCAATCAATGTCCTTGTTGTTCAGCAACTCCTGGTAATTTCGGGTCACGGGAATCGGCTTGCCGACAATTTCGCGCGCGAGTTGGTGCCGCCCGTCATATAAATCGCATGCCGCCACGCATTCTACTCCTGGCAATTGCACCGAGGTGGTCAGCAGGCCGGAGCCTTGCATGCCAATCCCGATGATCCCGAAGCGCACGCGATCGCTCGGCGCGACGCGCTCCAGCGCCGAAGGAATGTATTCCGGCTTCAGGAAAATTCCCGGAGCTGCAGCCGCCGCAGCCGTAGCGCCCGCGGTCCGATGCAAAAACTCCCGTCGCGAAAAGTTCTTCTTCATGCTCACCTCCCAATCCTCGTTTCCTTCGTTCCGCGCGCCGAGCCTAGTCGCGAGCGAAAATCCGCTCAATAGCTAGAATCGCAGCGCTGCGAGATAGTCGTAACTGATCTTGATGTCCTCGAATGGCTGCTTCGCATCATCATTCTCCACGAAGTAGTGCTTGATCCCCGCCTTATCCGAATGCGACAAAATCTTCTTCCAGTCGATCTGTCCCTTGCCCACGTCTGCCAGACGGCCCTTGAACTCCACCGAACCCGTTGCTCCCGCATAGCTGCTCTTCGCGTTCGGGTCGTTGACGTAATCTTTTACGTGCACCATTGGGAAGCGCCCGGGATATTTGTTGAAATAGGCGACGGGATCCTTCTGCGCCACGCTGATCCAGCACAAATCCAACTGCATTTTCACGAGTTTTGGATCAGCCTGTTCCAGCAAGTAGTCGTAGGGCAGCCTGCCACCGAGCGCGGGATCGGGCGCGGCGAATTCGAACGAGTGATTGTGATAGCAAAACTGAATGCCCGCTTTCTGACTCGCTTCGCCCGCTTTGTTAAAAACTTCCACAACGTGCTTCCAGCCTTCGGCGTTGCGCAACTTCTCGTCCACCCACGGACACACGATGTATTCGTGGCCGATCGTGTGCGCGGCTTCCAGCGTTTCGGGCCACTTGGTCTCGACGAGATCCAGAGCAATGTGCGTGGACGGCGCGGTAAGTCCGTTCTTCTCAAGAATCGCTTTGACATCCTGCGGCGAGTGATCGAAATATCCGGCAAATTCCACTTCTTTGTAGCCGGTCTGCGCCACTTTGGCGATGGTCCCAGCAAAATCTTTGGGCATTTCGCTGCGCACGGTGTACAGCTGCAGTCCCACTTTTTTGATCTGGTGCGTCGTCTCCGCGGCGAGCAACCACGCGGGCCGCACAGCCAACGCCGCTGCGGCCACCGAACTCTCAATAAACGTTCTGCGCTTCATCGTTTTCGTCCCCTGTAGCACCGCCACTTCTGGCTGTGCCTTCTCATCGACTCGCGCCGCGCCACCCGATGATCCGCAGCTGTGCCCGCTTGATTCTGCTTTGCGGCCGGCGGCAACGCGACCGTGGCGAGTATACAAAAAACCGCCAGCCCTTATCAGCAAAAAGACCAAAAAAAAGGCGGCGCCTCGCAAAAGAAGCGCCGCCCAAACTGCTCACGAATGATTAGAAGAACAGCCTCAACCCAAACTGCATCTTGCGAGCGAGGTGCGTGGAGTTCGCATAAAGGAAACCACTGTCGCCAAGGCTCGTGTCCATGCCGTTGAATTCCGAATGGTTGAAGAGGTTGAAATTCTCCCACCGGAAGTCGAGCCCGGTCTTTTCGCTGAACTTGAACTCCTTAAAGAGCCCAAAGTCAAAGTTGGTGCGGCGAGGCAAGTACAACGTGTTCCTGCCGACGTCGCCGAAAGTAAGGCCGGTGGGAATCGCGAACGCATCCGGGTTGTACAGGAGCGGCCCGGGCGCGGCGTTGGTATTCACGATGCCGGATTTCGGATTACCTACCAAATCGGGTCGTGAGCCTGTGCCGACGCCATTGCCCACGCCAGCGTTATCACCGAACGTGGTTCCGTTCGCTATGCTCACGGGAGTTCCGGTTTGGATGACCGTGATGCCCGACAGCTGCCAACCGCCGAGCGCCGTGCGCGCCAAGGCCGAGGAGGCGTGCCTGAACAGTGGGATGGCGTAAACATAGCTGACGGACAGCGCATGCCGCTGGTCAAAGTTGGAACTCGCGCGGTTCGCTGCGAGATCGTACGCGTTCACGAACCCAGCGTCGGAACGGTCGGACGAGTCGTCGATGGAGTGGCTGTACGTATACGCCACGCTCAGCGTCAAGTCTCCCACGGAACGATTCGCAGCCACTTGCAACGCGTTGTAGATCGAATTCGCCGCGTTTCGCAGGAAGGTGATGTTGCTGTAGCCCGGGAACGCAGTGCGCAGCAGATCAGCGCTGGTACCGCAGGCCGCGATGAGGACATTGTTTGCCGCCGGTCCAGTAACCGCCACTCCGTTTACCCTCGGGGCCTGTCCGGGAGCCGTCGGGCACACTGTGTTACCGGTTGGATTGGTTGTCGCATCGAATACCGAAATCGCCTCGCCGGCTGTATAAGGATTGGCTATGCCGGTCGGGCAGCCGTCACCGCCCACGATCGGGCAAAGCTGATTTCCGTCATTCTGCAACGTCAGATGTGTGCCCTTGCTGCCCACATACGCCACCGAAAGGACTGTATGTGTCGGCAGTTCGTGCTGCACGCCGAGATTCCACTGTTGCACGTAGGGAAATTGCGCCTTTTCCGGGATCGACACGAGGGACAGCGGAGGCAGAGGTACTGCTCCTGCGCCCGCGCCGATGTTGGTAAATCCTACGATGTTGGATTGCGTTGCTTTCAGGACGAATGGCGCGGAACCTTCGAGGGATTCCGTGTTGCCCTCGTTGCCATTGGTATGTTCGTAGAAGATTCCGTATCCCCCGCGGATCGCCGTTTTGCCATCACCCTTGGGATCAAAGGCAAAACCGATGCGCGGCGCCGGGTTAAACAAATGTCCCTTCAAGCAGCCTTCGTTGGACGAGCCCCCAATCGCGACGGTTGGGAAAAGAGACCCGGGCAGTAGAGGAAGGTTTCCGCCCTTTCCTCCGCATTGAATGACGCCATTCAGCGGATTGGCGGTATTCGTTCCGTTCTGTGCCAGGTTGCCATCTGTGTCGAACGTCGGTTCATTGCCGGCCACGAACGCTGCCGGATCGAAGCTAAACGCCTGATGGAACTTTTCGCGATAGGTTTCGAACAGGCTGATGCGCAGACCCAGATTCAGGGTAAGTTTCTTGGTGACGCGCCAGTCGTCATTGAAATACGGTTCAACTAGCTTGTAGCGGTTGTAGTACTTCGCGATTTCGCTCCACTGCGTGTAGCTGGCGACGTTGCCCATCAGCATATCCGCCAAAGCGTTCCCGGTACTGACGCCGGAGCTCGCATCGAACGTCAGAATGCCTTGCACGTTCGGTGAGTTATCTTCATTCTTCTGCGCAAAGGCGACGTATGCGCCCATTTGGAAGGTGTGATTGCCAAAAATCTTCGTTAGATTGTCGCGATACGTGTATGTCGGGTTGGCGTTGTTCCAGGGGAAGTAACCGGTATCCTGGCCGAGTCCGCCGTAGATATCGGTGTTGCCGTTCAGCTGGATGGCTGGGAGTTTCCCGCCAAAGCCGTTAGCAAAGATCGACCCCATAGCTCCGGCCGGGAGCGCTGCCGGTTCATTCGTGCCGTTCAGGAAAATGTGATCTGCCGTGTAGCTCGCAACAAACTCGTTAAGCAGAGTCGGTGAAATATTGGCATTCAGGCGAGCCACAAAACTCGTGCCCGGCCCGACGAAGTTCGTCTGAATATTCTCGAAACTGGACGTGCCGTTGCCCCAGAGAGGATTCGGCACGATTGTGCTCCACGAATCGTGAATGTAGCGGAACGTCAGGCGGTAGTTGTCAGTGATGTTGTGGTCCACGCGAATCAGTTCTTCGCGCCAAGTCGTGGGCGTAGAGACCGTCTGCGCAAACGCCGGGAAGCCGCCGATCGTGAAGCCCGGCGTCGCCTGCGGTATCAAAGCGAGTAAGGCCTGGCCGGCAGCGGTGATCGGGACTGCCGCGGGATTTGCGACATTGGGACAATCCGGTCC
>Ga0335080_10003086_pt1 | contig 16759 bp, 16 predicted proteins | sample Lox_Sample_34_FD_206720 | JGI IMG/M metagenome (GOLD analysis project Ga0335080, IMG submission 206720) | Soil microbial communities from Loxahatchee National Wildlife Refuge, Florida, United States - Lox_Sample_3.4 | ecosystem: Environmental > Terrestrial > Soil > Wetlands | place: USA...
GGGGAGGATCAAGGCGCGAAAAAGTCTACCGGCTCCAACGCCGTAATCTTCCAGTTCTTCCCCTGTTTCTCGACCCGGCACTTCAACACCTGCTGGCGCCCGGGCGTCGCGGTGGCGTCATTGCCGACCTTGAGACGCATCTTCCAGTTGGCCTCGACTTCGCGCTTCTGGTCGTCGCCTTCGTTACGCACTAGGTCCACGAAGCTTTCGATGTCAGCCTGGCGGGTCAGGGCGGTCACGTTCTGGCTCAACTTCTCGTATCCCGGCATTTTCTTGTCGAACTTCGAAAGGAAGTCCACGGCGTTGCCCGCGGAGAGGGATCCTGCCAGATTGGTGAACAGGTCGAGCACCTCGCCGGCAGGGTCGGCTGCCAGGCAGACGGTCAAGGGAATCAAACACAGCGCGCGGCGGCCCATATCATGTCCGGTAGCTGGCGTTGATCTTAATGTAGCCCTCGGTGAGGTCGCAGGTCCAAAACCGCGCCTTGCCTTTGCCCCTGCCGCGGACCGCGACCACGATCTCGCATTCGGAGGCGTCCAATCTCTGCTTGAGTTCTTCTTCGGAGAAGGGCGCGGCGAGACCGGCGCGGCACACCGGCACGCCCTGCATGGTGATGTCCGTCCGGGTCGGGTCGAAGGCCACGCCGGCGTTCCCGGCAGCCGACAGAATCCGCCCCCAGTTCGGGTCGGAGCCTGCGATCGCGGTCTTGACCAGCGGCGAATTGGCGACCGCCCGGGCCATGCGCGCGGCCGCGGCGTCGCTGGGAGCGCCGGTCACGTCGATAGTGACGAACTTGCGCGCGCCCTCGCCATCGCGCGCGATTTGCTGCGCCAGGGATTGCATCACCTCCGTGATCGCCGCTTCGGTCTTTGCCATCTCCTTCGGATCCGGGCGGACGCCTGAGCCTCCGTTGGCGAGCAGCACCAGGGTATCGTTGGTCGACGTATCGCCATCCACCGAGATGCGGTTGTAGCTGCGTTCGACTCCGCGATGCAGCATGGCGCGCAATTGCGGGATGGGGATCTGGGCGTCGGTCATGACGAAGCCCAGCGTGGTGGCCATCAGAGGCTGGATCATGCCGCTGCCCTTGGTCATGCCCGCAACTCGCACGGTGCCACGCCGCAGCTTGGTCTCGGCGAAGGCGGTTTTCGCAACCAGATCCGTGGTCATGATGGCCCGGGCGGCGTCGTGGAAACGTTCGCTGTACAGCCCTGCGACCAGGCGCGGCAGCGCCTCGATGATTTTGCGCGGATCGAGCTCCACGCCGATCACGCCGGTCGATGCCGGCAGTACCTGCGCCGGCGGCAGGCGCAACGCCTTGGCGGCCGCCTTGGCCGTTGCCAGCGCGACCGCGTCACCGGTGCGGGTGGCGCAATTGGCGTTGCCCGCGTTGACCAGGACCGCGCCCACCAGGCCGCGCGAGACCTTCAGGTGGCGGCGGCTCAAGCGCACCGGCGCAGCCTGCACGCGGTTCTGCGTGAAGACGGCCGCGCCGTTGGCGGGCAGGCCCGTGACGATCAGCGCGAGGTCGTCGCGCTCCACGTTGCGGATGCCGGCGTACGTGGCCGAGTAGGCGTATCCGAGCGGCAGATTCAATGCGACGGTTCTCCTAATCTGTCATTTTCCGTCAGCCGCTGGCCGTTCGCGAAATCGGCGGCGGACATTCGCTTGCGGCCCTCGAGCTGAACTTCGAGCAGTTCCAGCGCTCCCGCGCCGGTGTCGACGATCCACGGCCGGAGACACGGCTGAGCGTCCGCAGGCGCGACCCGGGTTTTCCAGAGGTGCAGCGTCTGGCCGCGGAACGTCGTGTAGGCGCCCGGCCAGGGCTGAAGCCCGCGCACCTGATTGTGGAGGCCGGCAGCGGCGCGCGACCAGTCGATCACGCCGTGCTCTTTCTTGAGCAGGGGCGCGTAGGTGGCTTGCGACGGATCCTGCTTTTCCGGAACGATGGTCGTCAGCCTGGCCAGGGTCTCCACCAGCAGGTCCGCGCCCATCACCGCCAGGCGTTTCCCCAGCTCGATCGCGTTCTCGTCGGGCGCGATGTCGGTCTCCGCTTTGAGCAGCATGTCGCCGGTGTCCAGGCCGGCATCGATGCGCATGGTGGTGACCCCGGTGCGCGTCTCGCCGTTGACAATTGCCCACTGGATCGGCCCCGCACCCCGGTATTTCGGCAGCAGGGAGCCGTGAACGTTGATGATGCCCAGCGGCGCCAGATCGATCACGTTCTGCGGGATGATCTGGCCGTAGCCCACCACGACCATGGCTTCGGCCCCGATGGCGCGCAGCCGTTCGACGGCTTCCGGCCGCCTGACACGCTCGGGCTGGTAGACCTCGAGGCCCACCCGGAGTGCCGCTTCCTTCACGGGAGGCGCGGCAGGTGTCTGGCTTCGGCCGCGCGGGCGGTCGGGCTGTGTCACTACCAGCGCGATTTCGTGGCCCGCGCGCGCGATGGCCTCCAGCGTCGGGACCGCGAAAGCGGGCGTGCCCAGAAAGACCAGGCGCATGGCGTGGGCCTCTATGCCCACTCTCCAGCACGAACCAGCTTCTTGATCTTGCGCTTCATCAGGTCGCGCTTCAGAGTGCTGATGTGGGTGATGTACAGCCGGCCGTACAGGTGATCGGTCTCATGCAGCAGGGCGCGCGCGAGCAGGTCCTCGCCGGTGCGTTCGAATTCCTCGCCATTGATGTTCTGCGCGCGCACCGTGACGCGCCTGCCGCGGCGGACCTGTTCGCGGAACCCGGGAATGCTCAGGCAGCCTTCTTCACCATCCTGCCGGCCTTCGATCTTGACCACTTTCGGATTGATGATGACCAGCTTCGCCGCCGGATCTTCGCCGTTGCTGGTGTCGATCACGGCGATCTTCTTTCCTACGCCGATCTGCGGCGCAGCCAAGCCAACGCCTTTGGCGGCGTACATGGATTCGAACATATCCTCGATGAACCTGTGCAGTTCGGGGGTGTCGAATTCTGTCACGTCGGCCGCCTCGGTCTCCAGGACCGGGTCGCCGAACTTCACAATCGGATAAACCATATCTCTCAAAAGTTTCTGACGTACTCCATGTAGCCTTCAAAATTGTGCTGCATCTCGCCCAGGGAATCGCCGCCGAACTTCTCCAAAAATGCCTGCGCCAGCACGATCGCCACCATGGCCTCCCCGATCACACCCGCGGCCGGCACAACGCAGACATCGCTACGCTCATAAGCGGCAGCGGCCGGATCGTGCGTCACCAGGTCGACCGACTCCAGCGGCCTGCGCAAGGTCGAGATGGGTTTGAGCATGCCGCGAACCAGGATGTCCTGCCCGTTGGTCATGCCTCCCTCGAGTCCGCCCGCGCGGTTGGCGCCGCGCGTGAACCGGTGCGCCTCCTTGTCGTAATGGATGGTGTCCTGCACCTTGCTGCCGAAGCTGGACGCGCCTTCCACCGCGAATCCCACCTCGACACCCTTCACCGCCTGCATCGAGACGATGGCTTGAGCCAGGCGGCCGTCGAGCCGGGTGTCCCAGGTGACGTGCGAGCCCAATCCAATTGGCGCGCCGTGAGCGATAACCTCGAAAACCCCGCCCACCGTATCGCCGGTGCGATACGCCTGGTCGACGACTTCCTTCATGCGGCTTTCGGTGGGTCCATCGACGCAGGCCAACAGGATTTCGTCGCGCCGGCTCAGTTCGACCAGTTCCTCCCAGCCGGCGGCGCGTGCCAGGCGCACCGGGCCGACCGCGATGACATGGCTCAGCACCTGGATTCCGAACTCGGCCAGCAGCGCCTTGGCGATGGCTCCCACCGCCACGCGCGCGGTGGTCTCCCGGGCGCTGGCCCGCTCCAGGATGTACCGGGCGTCGTGGAAACCGTACTTGATCGCACCGGCCAGGTCAGCATGCCCGGGCCGGGGACGCGTTACTGGGCGGCGTTTGTCCTCGCCCCCGGCGACGTCTTCCACCGCCAGGGCCTCGGTCCAGTTCTGCCAGTCTTTATTGCGGATGATGATGGCTACCGGCGAGCCGATGGTTCGCGAGTGGCGGACGCCGGCGACGATTTCGGCGCGATCAGTCTCGATCTTCATCCGGCCGCCGCGACCGTAGCCCTGCTGGCGGCGCCAGAGGTCACGGTTGACTGCGTCCAGGGAAATGGGAATTCCGGCCGGCAGTCCCTGAAGCGTGGCCACCAGGCACTCGCCGTGGGACTCACCCGCCGTCTCGAATCGCAACATTAGATAAGACCTTATCGTAGCAGCCTTTAGGGCAAATTTCCGACCTGGAAATTGCGCCTCGGCGCTGGGCAGGGAGGGAACCTGCCCACGCAGCGAACCTTCGCGTCTGGTTCTGCGTATTCTGATGAGGTTATGAAATTTCTGCTTTGGCTGATTCTACTGGTCTTGTGCTGGCCGCTGGCGCTGGCGGCGCTGGTGCTCTACCCGCTGGTCTGGTTGTTCCTGTTGCCCTTCCGCGTCGTTGGGATTGCGGTCGAGGGGGCGTTGTCGCTGGTGTGGGCCATTGTGACGCTGCCGGCGCGGCTCCTCAGGGCGCTTTAGGGTCAAAAAAAAGTGGCCGTGCCACCCGGTCGGAGGAGTTGGGGCACGGCCACGCCTTTTGGGCTTGGTCAAGCTCTAGTTGCTGAGACGAACCTCGAATTGGCTCGGGGCCTGCTGCTGCTGGAATGAGCGCGAACCCTGGGTGCGAAACTCGTACCGCTCGATTGCCACGGCGGCACCTTTTTCGTTGCTGCGCACCACGCAGCCGTAAATCATCAATTTCATGGGACAGGAGTCATTGAGCAGCACGGGCCAGTTCATGGACAACTCGACCGGCATGCCGCTGGTCAACATGCTTTCGGTGCTGAACCATACACCGCCGCTGGAGATGTTGATGGTGCGTCCAACGCCGGTTTCGGCGATGCGCTGCCCGTACAGCATCTTGTACTTGACTTCCTGATCAATCTGAAAGCGGCGCTTGGTTCTCCGCTCCCGCTCGGTGTTGCCGCTGAACGCTCTATCTTCTTGATTTTCGAACACCAATCAATACCGCCTTCCACAATCAAAATTACAGGTGTGGCGAGCTTGGCTCAAGATGTCTTTAGTTATTTGGGCATCGCTATCACCTCTTCCGCGGCAATTCTTAGCTACGGCGATAACATTAATTATTTCATCGGATTAGCCAAATTCGAGGAGTTAGTGTTGTCCTCTACTAATCCAGGTTTTACCTGATACGTCCCACTGAGCACCTACCGATCGGTGGTGTCATAAAAGGGGGCGGCTTTGATCGCAAGATGGCGGTTCGCCCAAGATTTTTTCAAAAATTACTGGACAACAAGATCCTAAACTGCTAGTATCAAATCAACACAGACAGCATCCCTGGCGGTGAGTCCCCTCCCACCGCCACCCTCTGAGTGCAGGCCCCGAGATACCCAGCTCGGGGCCTTTACTTTTTCCACAGAATGAATTAGCGGATCTTGGCCACCAGAGCCGTAATCTGGTCCGGCGAGGCTGCCGATCCAGTCGCTTTGAGTGCTTCGAGGAGGGCCTGTTCCGATGAGTTGCGGGCCGATTCCCGGTCCAGGACGGCCGCGAGGTGCCGACGGTACCCTTCGTCGGAGGGGTCGCGGCCAACCAAGTCGAGCAGGAGGGTCCGGGCAGTGTCGAGATCCCCCGTGCGGGTGTAAACCACGGCGAGTGTGTCGGCGAAATCGGCGCTATCTGGAGCGATCCGATGAGCTTTGGCCGCCAATGAGCGAGCCTCGTCGAGCCCGCCCCCATGCATCGCCAGCAGGTATGCCAGATTGTTCAGGGTAGTGGGATTCTCGGGGTCGAGTTTGAGGGCGGCGCGATAGGCCTCTTCGGCTTCGCTGAATTTGCCGGACAGGTCGAAGACCAGGCCCAGGGTCCCTGCAACAACGGGATTGTCCGGCAGCAACTGGCGCGCTTTCCCGAGAGCGGTGGCCGCGCTGTCGAGGTCGCCCTTGCGGCGGTAGGTTTCGCCGATGCGGAGCTCGACGTCTCCGGCGGCGGCAGAATCGGGATCGATCGCCGCAAGAACTTCCTGGAAAGCCTGGAGGGCCATGTCGTAGTTCTCCGCCTGTACTGCCGTGTTCCCCAAGGCAAGGCGCAGATCGAGGCGGCCGGGATGCTCAGCCGCCTGTTCGCGGAGTTCACGGAGCCTCTGGTCGAGCCCGTCCTGCATGCCAGCGAAGGACGGCGCCAACAGGGTCAGCATCAGCATCCCGTGGCGCAACAACTTGGTCATTTACCCCTCCCCAAAAAAAATTTTCAAAATTACTGGACAACGAGATCCGAAATTGCTAGTATCAAATCAACACAGACAGCATCCCTGGCGGTGAGTCCCCTCCCACCGCCACCCTCTGAGTGCAGGCCCCGAGATACCCAGCTCGGGGCCTTTACTTTTTTCCACACGATCCCCGAACACCGGAGAACCCCCTGAACTCTATCACAATCCGCCGTTACGGCTTTGCCGGCGGAGGGCGGGCTATAGTATAGTCCTGAAAGCCTGGAGGGCGGACATGCCGGATTTCGGACCAAGCGTAGGAATTCAGTTCGTGGAGGCCGCATCCGGCCATGTGGCCAGCGGGATCTCGGATGCAGCGGTTGCCCAGGATGCCGGTCAGGCGTTTCAGCTCAATCTGCAGATCGCTATCCCGAAGCTGCAAGGCTTCCTGGATTCCGGCGTGCACGTCGCCCAGCTCGGCGGCGGCACGATCTCCTGGAAGCCCGATCTGCAGGCCGCCCCCGTCCTCGCGGGCGGGACCGCGACGTACTTTCGCGATGTGGACGGTACGGGCAAGCATAAGTCGATCGAGTTTGCTTTTTCGTTCCACGATGCGCAAGGCCGTGTTGTCGACTTCAAAGGCGTCAAAGATCTGCACGACGACAACGGGCTCGATACGGTCACCGACCTTTCGACGATAACGGTGTCGCTTCAGGCGAATGGGCAGAGCGCTGGCGCGGGAGTTCTGCGGTCGAACGTCGCCGATTTCTTCCGGCAGGTCCAATCCTGCAAGGTAACCGGAGCCCAATCGGATGGAGAGGAGGACGCCGCGCGCAAGGCCTTCCTCGGGTTTGTCAACGGCCAGTTGCGCGAAGTCTATCCGAATCTGCCGCTGATCTTTCCAGATGCGACCCGGCTCAGCCCGGAGCAGCGAAGGACCCTCGAACTCTGCGCGCGCCTCCTTCTGCCCGAGAAGCTGCCGCAGCAAGGGCCTCAGCTCAACGACCTCATGGCTTCCCTGGATCGCTTTCTGGCGAATGCCTCGTCGTCGCAGCTTACGACGATCACGGGATGGCTCCAGGCCATCGGCATCTTTCTCCCGCCGGGGATCACCGATGTGACGCTGCTCCGGAAGCTGGTCACCGCGCAGCTCAACAACACGGACCGCTCGCCGATTCGCGATGTCCTGCAGCTCATTCACCTGCTGGTGGTCTTCCCGTATTACGCCGACCCCAAAGCGGACGCGCTGGTCAACTATACGCGGCCGGTACACCAGCCTCGCAACACACCGGACCTGCCGGTGGTGGCCGAGCCCCCACAGCGGGTTTTCGATTTTGTCATTGCGGGCAGCGGGCCGGCGGGCACCCTGCTGGCGCAGCGGCTGGCGGCGAAGGGCAAATCAGTGCTGGTGCTCGAGTCGGGGCCCTATGTCCCGGAGCGGACCATCGATTCCGACGAAGTTCGTGCGACGGCGCGGCTTTACAAGTCGTCGGGCTTGCAGCAGGCAAATTCAGGATCCCTGTTCGCGGGATTGCAGGGCCCCACCTTCACGGTTCTGCAAGGCGCGTGCATCGGCGGTGGAGGGATCGTCAACAACGCGGTCTGCTTCCGTCTGCCTCCGGGGCGATTGAGCTACTGGCAGAGTCTCGGGTTTCCGGTGTCGGCGGACGACCTGTCGGCAGCCTACACCCGGGTGGCACAGGACCTCGGCATCAAGGCGGTGTCGGATGCGGCTGTCACGGCGCCGCGCCTGAATCCGGCATGGACATTCCTCACCAACAAACTCGGGCCGCCGAAGAAGCCGACGGTTGAAGACCCAACCGAGCCGGGCCTCTACGAGTGTCTCGTCAACCTGGACGATTGCCTGAGCACAGGTCTCTGCAACGTGGGCTGCGGCTCTGAACGGAAGCGAAACGGTGCGCAGGTCTATTTGCGGCAGGCCGCGGCAGCAGGATGCGTGATCGTGGCCAATGCGGAGGTCCAGGCGGTCAACCTGGATGCGGGCTCGCCCGCAGGGGCCCGCCGCGTGGGAAGCCTGGAAGTCCGGCTCCCAGGTGGCAAGCAGGTAACGGTGCGCGGCACGGACTTCATTCTCTCCTGCGGGGCCATCGGCAGTTCGGCTGTGCTGCTCAACTCCGGCGATCTCGACGAACATATCCAGGTGAACCGGCTCCCGGTCGGCCAGCGATTTTCGGCGAACCTGGGATCGCCGATATTTGCGTTCTGCCCCAACACAGTGAATCAGCGCCCGGGAGTGCAGATCGCACACTACTACTTCGCGCCGCCGGATGACGGATTCGTCATCGAGACCTGGTTCAATCCGCCCGGCGCCAATGCGATCGCCATGCCGGGTTTTCAGCAGGCGCACTTCGACCGCATGATGGCCTACTCGAAAACGGTGGCCGCGTCGCCGCTGGTGGGATCGGATGCGGTGGGGCAGATCACTCTGGATGCCCAAGGCAATCCGGCAATCGACTTCCCGATCACGAGCAACGACGTCGCGCGGCTGCGGCGCGGGCTGGTTCTGCTGGCGGGAGCGTTTCTCTCCGGCAACGTCGATTCCGCGCTGGTCGCACTCGGTAACGGGCGCAAAATTCAGACCGCCGCGGACCTGGCCCAGTTGGACAAGGACCTCGCGGACATTCAGAACGATCCTTCAAAAGCCTACCTATTGAGGCTGGGGACCGGGCATCCTCAGGGCGGCAACGCGATGAGCAGCGATCCGAAGATCGGGGTGATCGACGAGCAGTTCCGGCTGCGCGGGTTCGAAAACCTTCGGATTTGCGACGGCAGCATCTTCCCCGACAGCGCCGGCGTGAACCCGCAGTGGACCATTATGGCCCTGGCGCACGAATGCGCAAGGCTGCTGGTGGGCGCCTGATCCGGCTTTGACTCAATCGTTTAGACGTCCGGGTGCGGGTGTGGGCTTGTTTACCAGGTGCATCATTGCCGTTGCGGGGCGTCCGGTGCTAAAAGGGCCTGAGACGGGGCTAATCTCGGGCAGCGATGAAAGATCGCCACATACCTGCGCTGGACGGCGTCCGCGGGATCGCGGTCCTGCTGGTGATCGCCTTTCACTGCCGGACGATCCTTCCATCGAGCGGCCCGACGTATCTCCTGCTGCGCTTTCTCGACCTGGGGTGGTCGGGAGTCGACCTTTTTTTTGTGCTGTCCGGGTTCCTGATCACCGGAATTCTGCTGGACACGCGGCACCTGCCTAATTATTTCCGGAATTTTTACGCGCGGCGGATCCTGCGGATCTTTCCGCTGTATTTCTTATACCTGTTTGTGATTCTGGTGCTGGTGCGGCCGGCGGCCATCTGGATTTCGGGCGTAGACTCCTGGTCGAACGTCAAGCCTTGGTGGTATCTGACTTACCTGGCGAACTGGCAGCCGGGGCACGGGGTCGAAGACAAGTACCTGGGGCACCTGTGGAGCCTGTCGATCGAGGAGCAGTTCTACTGTATCTGGCCGGCGGTGATCTGGATCGTGCGCCCGCGCCGGATGGCTTTGTGGTGTGTGCCGCCGATCGTGCTGGCTCCGCTTTTCCGGTGGATGGCTGGAATGCAGGGCGAGGCGGCGTACCGGCTGACCTCGTGCCGGATGGACGCGCTGATCCTGGGAGCCTTCGTCGCGGTCGGCGTCAGGGAGTTCCGTGAGACCTGCGAAAGGCTGGTTCGATACGTGTTTGGCGCTGCGTTTCTGGGCTTTCTGTGGGTGGTTTCGCAGTTGCGCGCCGCCTTTTGGCATGATCCGAGAATGTCGGTATTGGGGGCGTCGTTGGTGGCGGTGGTGTATGCGTGCGTGGTGTTCGCCGGGGCGACCTGCAAGGGCGGAGCGCTGGAACGGTTGCTTACCTGGCCGTTTTTGAGGACGTGCGGCAAGTACAGCTACGCGATGTACATCGTGCACCTGAGCGTGTTTCAGTCGCTCGAGCCAGTGGTAGCGGGAGCCCTGCGGGAGCGCGTTTCGGCATTCGTTCTGTACGGCATTTTCCTTTTGACGGTGGCCGGGGTTACGCTGGGGACGGCGTGGGTGTCGTGGCGGCTGGTGGAGCGGCCGTTCTTGAGGTTGAAGGGGAGGTTTGCCTATTGAGCCCGGCGGCGGACCACCAAACGCCTGTCCGTCCCACGTGTGATGTATGATTGGTCTGTCTGATGTCCTCTCGTCCCGGGCGCCGCGCTTACCTTTTGATTGGGGTGTTTGCACTGGCGCTGGTTCTGCTGCCGTTCCTGTTCTGGTACAGCACGTGGTTCGGGCGCTCGCTGAGCGATTCGGACCTGGATGCTTACTTCGCCGACACAGGGAAGCCGCGGCACGCCCAGCACGCTCTGGTACAGGTGGGCGAGCGGATCTCGCACGGGAAAAACGCATCGCGGTGGTATCCGCAGGTGATCGCGCAGGCGGGCAAACCGGGGGTGGAAATCCGTCAGACAGCCGCATGGATCATGGGACAGGACCGGAATTATTCGCCGTTTCACCAAGAACTGCTCAAGTTGATTCACGACCCGGAGCCCATGGTGCAGCGGAATGCGGCCCTGTCGCTGGCTGCCTTCGGCGATGCCGCGGCGCGGCCCGAACTGGGGACGATGCTGCGCCCGTTCACGGTGACGGCTCCGGCCACGGGTGTGGTGCGGTACCGGCTCAAGATCGGCGAGTACGTGAATCCGGGCACTATGGTGGCGCACATCGGGGAGCGGGAGGTGCGGTCGTCGGTGCCGGGAGAGGTGCGGGCCCTGGATTCGACCGAGGGCGCGGGTATCCAGGCGGGCGCCGCGCTGGTAGAACTGTCGCCGGACCGGAACCACGTTTGGGAGGCACTGCGGGCGCTGGTGCTGGTAGGGCAGAAGGACGATCTGGAAGATGTGCAAAGGTACACACGCCCGGTGCCCGAGATGCCGGAAGTGGTGGTGCGGCAGGCGCAGTTGACCGTGCAGGCGATCGAGTCGCGGGGGCGGTAAGACCGGGCCCTGATCAGCGCACATTGTTTACCATGGGAAAGTTGAGAGCCCACGACCGGTCATGCGATAGTAAAAAGAGCACTAGCTGCAGAGGTCATTTGAAAAAACTAGCTCTCGTCGGCGCCATTCTAATATTGGTTTTTCAGGCACAAACCTCCCAGTTGGCATTCATCGTTTTGAACACCGGGAATTGGGCTTCAGGACGACTGCCTTCCGACTGGATGATCAAAGTCCATCACGGCAAGCCGGTTCTCTCGGTGTGCAGCGACGGTCCGAGCTGTCTTCACCTGAAGAGCGACCGGTCCAGTTTCGGGCTAGAGCACGAGGTGGATGTGGATCCCAGCGAGCTGCCGTGGCTGTCGTGGCGGTGGAAAGTGGTGCAACTGCCCGAGGGCGGCGATTTCCGCCGCGCTGCGAGCGACGACCAGGCTGCCCAGGTACTGGTCGCTTTCGACGACAAGCGGGTTCTCACATACATCTGGGACACCACGGCGCCGAAAGGCACGATGCAAAGCGCCAGCAACATACCGCTGGTGCGCATCTTCGCGGTAGTCTGCCAATCGGGCGCCAGCGATGTCAACAGGTGGGTCGCGGAGAACCGGAACCTGGCGGCGGATTACCAGCATGCGTATGGCAAGCCTGCTCCGCGCGTGAAGGGTGTGCGTCTGCAGATCAACTCACAGCACACCGGCACGATGGCGGAGAGCTACTTCGGCGAAGTGGCGTTCCGCAGTTCGCCGCTCTGATGACGGTAGTCACGGGCGGCACCGGGTTTATCGGTGCCCACCTGCTCGAGAGACTGGCGGCGGGGGGCGAAACGGTGCGCGCGCTGGTTCGCCGGAAGACAGCGCTCCCCGCGAATGTGGAGCCTTTCCCCTGCGACCTGACCAGGGACACTCAGATCGCGGAGGCGGTGCGCGGCGCCGACATCGTGATCCACCTGGCGGGCACCACCAAGGCACTGCGAATCGACGACTATTACACGGGCAACGTACGCGCGACGGAAAACCTGGCGCGCGTGCTGGCGGGGACGGCAGTCCGGTTCGTCCACGTGAGCTCGCTGGCGGCGGTGGGGCCTAACCTGGGGGAGGAGCCGCTGGATGAAGACGCGGAGCCGCGGCCGATCACGCACTACGGAAGATCGAAGCTGGAAGCCGAGCGCCTGGTGCGCCGCTTGACGCCACAAGCGGTAATTGTGCGGCCGCCGGTGGTGTACGGTCCCCGGGACACCGACGTGTTTCCATTGCTGAAATCGATTGCGAAGGGGCTGGTGGTGGAGATCGCCGGAGGCGAGCGGTGGTTCAGCGCGATTTACGTGAAGGACCTCTGCGAGGGGCTGGCGGCGGCGGCGCGAAGCCCTCAAGCCGGCGGGCGGACGTATTTTCTGGCCCACGAGAAGGCACTTTCGTGGAGCGAGTTCGGCGCGGCGGCCGCGAAGGTGCTGGGGCGGACTCCGCGCGTGCTCCGGGTGCCCGGGCCCGTGGCATACGCGGTGGGAGCATGCGCGGAAGTGTGGGCTCGCTTCACGGGCAAGCCGGGAATCGTATCGCGGGAAAAGATTCGCGAGGCGCGGTGCCGGGCGTGGACATGCGATACACGGCGCGCGGCCGAGGAACTGGGATTCACCGCTAGGACGGGGATAGACGAGGGACTTGCGGAGTCGATCGCGTGGTATCGGAAAGCTGGATGGCTATGAACCGGGGCGACACCCGTTTCTGGCCGGTGGACAAGGTGATCCTGGCGTATTTCGTTTTCGCCGTGATCCTCATTGTGGGGTGGTGGGGCAAACTGGCCGATGCACCGACGCTGCTGGCGGCGCACGTGATCGGCGCTGCGGTGATTGTCTTCGAGGTGAAGAGGCCCAATCCGACGAGCTGGGTCTTCCGGAACTGGTATCCGCTGCCGTACGTAGCCTCCTGTTACAAAGAAATGGCACTGTTTGTACCGGCAGTGCGAAGTTCGGACGCCGACCGGTGGCTGGCCAACCTGGACTACCGGATCTGGGGAGCCAACCCCACGGTCTGGATGGAACGTTTGTACCATCCAGTGCTGACGGAATTTCTTCAAATAGTCTATACGCTTTTTGTTCCGGTAGTGCTCTGGGTGGCATGGATGCTCTGGCGGAAGGGGAAGGCGGCGGAATTCCAGTATTATGCGTTCCTGATTGCGCTGGGTTTTCTGGCTTCCTATATCGGTTACTTGATCGTGCCGGCGCGCGGACCCCGCTTTCTTTTGAAGGACTTGCAGCACGTTCCGTTACAGGGGCTGTGGCTGTTCCGGGACATGCAGTCGGCGCTGGACCGGCTGGAATCCGCACATTACGACTGTTTCCCGAGCGGGCACACGGAACTCACCATTTTGGCGTGGTGGGGGTCGCGAATGGTTTCAAAGAGGTGGTTCCGGCTCTATTTCGCCTACACTCCGTTCATCATTTTTGCTACAGTTTATCTTCGATACCACTATACGGTCGACTTGCTGGCCGGCGCCGGGACAGCCGCGTGTTTGATTCTGACGGCGCCCATGCTGTACCGAAAACTGTCTAAAGGGGCTTGACGATTGGGAGGCATCGATGTTGGTGCGGTCAACGGTAAGAAGGCGCTGAATGAGTTCGTGGAACTGCCATTCGCGCTGTACCGCGGCACGCCCAACTGGGTGGCTCCGCTGCGGATCGCGGTCAAAGAATTGCTTGATCGCGAGAAGCATCCGTTTTACGCCAACGCGCAGGCGGAGTTTTTCCTGGCGCGGAAGGCAGGTCAGGTGGTCGGCCGCGTCGCCGCCATCATCGATCGGAACCACAACCGTTTTCATGGAGAAGAAGCCGGCTTTTTCGGGTTCTTCGAGTGCGTGGACGACGTAGAGGTGGCGCGTGCGCTTCTGGAAAAGGCGCGCGCCTGGGTATTCGAACGAGGCGCCAAGTTTCTGCGCGGCCCGGTGAACCCTTCGACGAACTACGAATGCGGCATGTTGATCGAGGGTTTTGATTCGACCCCCATGGTGATGATGACTTACAACCACCCATACTATCCGTCCTTGATGGACCGGATTGGGCTAGTGAAGGCCAAAGACCTGTACGGGTATCTGAGCAACGCCAACACCATCACCACGGAGAAGATCAATCGGGTTGGCGACCGGGCGCTGGCGACCAGCCGGGTCACGGTTCGTCCCATCAACATGAAGGAGTTCGACGCGGAAGTGGCCCGCGTCTGGGAAGTCTATGGCGCGGCGTGGGCTAGTAACTGGGGTTTCATTCCCATGACGCGCGAAGAGTTTTTTCAAATGGGCAAAGAGATGAAGATGATTCTCAAGCCCGATCTCGTACTCATCGGAGAGGCGGGCGGCCGGGTGGTGGGCTTCGCCCTCGCCCTGCCCGACGTCAACCAGGCGTTAAAAAAGGCAAATGGGAGCCTATTCCCCACAGGCCTCTTAAAAATCCTGTATTATCAACGTTTGATCAAAAGTGTGCGGGTCCTCGCACTCGGGGTAGTGGAAGAGTATCGAACCTCGGGTCTGGCGGCCGGATTTTATGCCATGCTTGTGCGCAATGCGCGCAAACTGGGGTACGGTGACTGCGAGATGTCGTGGATACTTGAAGACAACGTGCTCATGAATCGCTCGCTAGAGGCGATGGGAGCCAAGCGGTACAAAACATATCGAATCTATGATTGGAACTGAGGATCATGCGCGCATCCACTAGCGACTTCGCCGGGAAAAAGAAGGCCAACGGCTCGAACGACATCTTCGAGAAGTGCCGGAATTTCACTCGTCCGAGTGACTTGCAGAGCGCGGGACTCTACATGTACTTCGAGGTTTTCGGGGAGCGCGACGGATGCGGTGCCGGCGAAGTGCGCATGGGGCGCCGCAAGGTTCTGATGTTCGGTTCCAACGATTACCTGGACCTGATTACCCATCCGAAGGTGAAAGAAGCCGCGATGAACGCGGTCAAGAAGTACGGGTCCGGGTGTTCCGGCTCGCGCCTGCTGAACGGCACGCTGGATATCCACGTGAAGCTGGAAGCGGAGCTGGCGGAGTTCGTGCGCAAGGAAGCGGCGCTGATCTTCGGCACGGGATTCCAGGCGAACTACGCGACCCTTTCGGCGCTCACCGAGAAGGGTGACGTGATGATCTGCGACCACAACCTGCACGCCTCGCTGGTGGAAGGCGCGCTGCGGTCGCCGGCGCGCACGGTGCGGTTCCGCCACAACGACATGGACCACTTCGAGCGCTGCCTGGAAAACTGCCCGCCCGAAGAAAAGATCTTCATCGTCAGCGAGGGCGTGTTCTCGATGGAAGGCGACGTAGCCGACCTGCCGGGGATCCTCAAGCTAGCCAAGCCGTATGGCGCCCGAACGTACGTGGATGAGGCGCACGGAATCGGCGTACTGGGGCAGACGGGCGCGGGAGCGGCAGAGCATCTTGGCGTGCTGGACGATGTCGATATCGTCATGGGGACGTTCTCCAAGTCTCTGGCCAGCGTGGGCGGGTTTATCGCGGGCGAGAGGGCGGTAATCGACTATCTGAAACACACCGCCCGGCCGTTCGTGTTTTCGGCCAGCCTGCCGCCGGCGAGCGTGGGAGCAGTGGCACAGGCGCTGCAGATTCTGCGCAAGGAGCCGGAGCGGAGGCTGCACCTGCTGAAGATCGCGGCCACGCTGCGCGCGGAGCTGGCCGCCCGCGGGTTCAACGTGCTGCCTGGAGAGACAGCGATTGTGCCGGTGGTGATCCAGCACGAGATCGATCTCTGCCGGTTGTGCAAGGCGCTGCTGGAGGAAGGCATCTATATCAACCCGGTGCTCCGGCCGGCGGCGGCACAGAACCTGCTGCGCATCTCGTGCACCGCGGCCCACACCGAGAAGCACGTGGAGCGGCTGGTGAATACTCTGGTGCGAGTGGCGCGCGACCTGGGCATCGAGTGATCGCGATCGCGGCAGCGTGAAACGCAGTAAACAGTCGGCAAGGTCCGTTCCCCCGGTTCCCCCCGCCCAGGGATCGTCTGTCCCCGCCCCGGTATGGGAGGGGAAGGTGCGTCCGTTGCTGGAGCGGCGGGCGCCGTTGTTCGCCTGCTGCCTGGTGGCGATTGCGGTCCTTCGGATCGGCGCGACGTGGCCGGTTTTCAGCGCGGTGGGAGACGAGCCGGCGCATCTCGCCGCCGGCATGGAGTACCTCTCCAAGCACGTCTACAACTACGACCGGCAGCATGCGCCCCTGGCCTGCGTCATGGCCGCGCTGGGACCATACCTGGCGGGGGCGCGATCGCAAGGGTATCCGGGGTTCATGCAGGAGGGGCTGGCCATCGTCAATTCGCAGGGACATCCGGAGTTGACGCTCGTGCTGGTGAGGCTGGGAGTGCTGCCGTTCTTTCTGCTGGGCTGCTTTGTGGTCTACCGGTGGGCGGCGCGCGATTTCGGCAGGGCAATGGCGGTGATCGCCACGGGGCTGTTTACGCTGGTGCCGCCGGTGCTGGCGCACGCGGGCCTCGGCTGCACGGACATGGCGCTGGCGGCGTGTTTGGGCGCGGCGTTTCTGGCGCTGGTCGAGTGGGTTGAGAGCCCTTCGTGGGGGCGGACGGTGCTGCTGGGCGCGG
>Ga0335080_10003087_pt1 | contig 16757 bp, 16 predicted proteins | sample Lox_Sample_34_FD_206720 | JGI IMG/M metagenome (GOLD analysis project Ga0335080, IMG submission 206720) | Soil microbial communities from Loxahatchee National Wildlife Refuge, Florida, United States - Lox_Sample_3.4 | ecosystem: Environmental > Terrestrial > Soil > Wetlands | place: USA...
TCCAACGTCAAGGCCGCCCATGCCCGTTCCGAAACCAACAATGAGTATGTGAACAGGCTGAGAGCCAGCTTCCTTGCCTGCGTCTCCAGTGACGAGGCGAAACTGACGCGCATCGAGAATTTCAATATCCGCACCTCGATACTCGAATTTTTTGAATACATAAACTAATTTCACCATCCAGCTGAACAAATATTTCAGGGGCTACCGGGAGATCATCTCTTACTCCAACCGTTATTTTTACCGGAACAGCCTGCAGGTGATGAAGATCCGCGGTGACAGCATCGATGATGTTCTCGCATTCACCTTCATCGACCACGATGGCAAACTGGAGCCCGTGGCTAATACGAACCGACCGGAGGTTGATTTCATAACAGCTGAGTTGCAGCGTCTGAAGGGCGAAGGGTTTGCCGGAACCGTGGGGATCATAACCCCCCATACCAATCAGCAGAAGATGATCATGGAGGCCGTCAATACCCTTCCCGAGCGTGACTGGCTCTATGATCACCTGCACCTCAAGATAATGACCTTCGACACCTGCCAGGGTGAGGAACGGGATCTAATATACTACTCGATGGTCGCAAACCCGGCCAGCGATCGCCTCTGGGGGATATTCGTGAAGGATCTTGCCAACGTCGATATGGAAGAGGACGGCAAGATCAAGGCGCAACGTCTCAATGTCGGTTTCAGTCGCGCCAGGGAGAGGATGCATTTTGTCCTAAGCAAAGAAATCGACAAATTCGGCGGTTCCATTGGCGAAGCGCTGAGCCATTACCGTGAGCAGCTCCGGCTGGCCCAACAGGAACCGACCGTTAACGATGTGGATCCAAAATCACCCATGGAACGTGAAGTCCTGGGATGGATTCTTAACACCCCACTCTGGCAGGAGAACCATGATAATGGCCGTATCTCCCTGGTCCCCCAGTTTGAAATTGGAAGCTACCTCAACCAACTGGATCGGACGCACACTTACAGGCACCCTAAATACAAGTCGGACTTCTTTCTGACTTACCGTGATGACTCTGGGAAGAAGCACCACATAATCATAGAGTACGACGGTTTCCAAGAGCACTTTGTTGACCTAGAAGCGGTAACGGCCCTTAATTATGACCAGTACTACCGCGAAGAAGATGTTTACAGACAGAAGGCCATAGAATCGTATGGCTACAAATTCCTCCGGATAAACAGGTTCAACAGCGGAAAAGACCCTGTGGCCACACTTGACAGGCGTCTCCGGTCTCTGATCGAAGAAAGGCAGGAATCCAACGGAGTGCTTGACGACGTATTGGACAAAATAGAGGGTCTCCGTGCCAATGAGGTTAAGGAGTGTCCCAAATGCAAGAGACTTCGGGATATAGAGGAATTTTATGATTCGTCCCTGGTGAGAGGTGTTGGAAGGATCTGCAACACCTGTAAGGGTGCGAAGAAGGAACCTTCCAAGAAGCATGCTGATTCAGCCAGCAAACCTTCAAGAATCATGTGCCCCAGGTGCGGAGCGAACATGGTGACCCGCCGCGGCAAATACGGACGGTTTTATGGATGTAGTACATACCCACGCTGCAAAGGTACTGTTAACTTATAACAGCCAAACTTGTGCGTCTATTTTATGGCTTTATACTTGATACTTATTCCGCAACCCCATTCGCGGAGAATAAAATGATGCCGGTCTCTATGATGGAAACCGGTATCATAATTCACTTCGAGTCTTTGGCTCCCCAGCTTGGACTTGAAATGAGACTTAAAGATAATCCGTCATTTGGATAAAATAATGCTTTTACATTTATGCTTGATATTGCGTAATCTCGCCAAAGCATTGTTCAATTGCTGCGAACAATTCCTGAAAAATAACCGGCTTCACTATAAAATGATCGAATTCAAAACCCTTTTCGACTGAATCCTGCAAATCATTTTTTTCGATTGTGCCAGTCAGGACTATGAATTTTGTGTCCGGCTTGATTACACGGATTTTGCTGGCCATTTGCACGCCCCCCATCTCCGGCATGTTGATGTCGGTGATAACGATGTTCGGAGTGTGAGATTTGAAGAGTTCCAGACCCCTTCTGCCATTGATGGCCGCATAAAGTGGAATTTCGGGATATTTCTTGGTAAGTATATCGGCGAGAAGATCCCGCGTCAGCTCTTCATCCTCCACAAGCAGCATCGAAATCGATGGTATTGGATTGGACATGGATTCCATTTCAGACCTCTATCCTGAATTCGGCGCCATTGGCAATGTTGCGGGCGGCAAGCTTCCCTCCCATGTTTTTCTCTATAATGGCCTTCGACATGAAGAGGCCGACTCCGGTTCCATGTTGCGGCCCCTTGGTGGTAAAGTACGGGTCGAAGATCTTGCCAATGATCTCCTCCGGTATGCCACCGGCGTTGTCGGCAATGATCACGACAGCATGGCCGCTTTCACTGCATATCGTAATCGTAACCCTGGGATCGTTAATGTCCCGTTCCGCCATGGCATCCCTGGCGTTGTTCAGGATGTTCAGGAGGGCCTGTGCGAATTCATTCGGATATCCATAGATGACAGGATCATCCTTCACAACAACTTCGATGTCGATATGCCGATTTTTGAAACTGTCTTCTATGAGTGACACCGTGTTCGCAACTGACTCATTCATTTTGAACTCGGCCTTTTCCTTGTCCGGTCTGAAGTAGTTCCTGAAATCGTCAATTGTTTTGGACATGTGCTTGATGAGTTCCACCGATTGCGCCACATTATTATCCAGAAATTCCCTGGTGAATTTGCCGAGATCATAATAGAGCATGAGTTGCTGGACCGAGAGTCCGAGGGCGTTCAAGGGCTGGCGCCACTGATGGGCGATGTTGCCGATCATCTCCCCCATGGCTGCCTGGCGGCTCTGCAACAACAGTATCTGGTCCTTTTCACGCAGTTCCGCGGTCCGCTGCGCTACCAGGTTTTCAAGCTCTTCGTTCAACTTCTTCAGGACCTCTTCCGCTTTCTTGTGCTCTATCAGGTCAGCTGCCAGGCGAACCAGCATGTCAATACGCCATAGGTCATGCTCGTCGGGGACATGCGGAACCCCCCACTGTGTCGTGAGAATGCCGAGCATCTCCCCCTGGTGGCTAAGAAGAGGCGTCGATTGCACAGCCCGCACGCCAGCTTCCCGCAGGACCGCCAGCGACTGCGTTCCGGCGAAGATACTGCTTGACTCCACGTCATCTACGACTATACGATCCACTCGCTTCGTCGCCTCGCCACACACGGAAGCCACGCTCTCAGCTTTGGCAAAGAAGTCGAGGAAAGGACGGTCATGGCCATGATGGGCAACAATTCGTAGGGAATTGTCTTCCATGAGTTGCAGCGTGCCCTTCTCTGCCTTCATTATCGTAACGGACGCATCCATGATTTCCTGCAGAAGTGGTTCGAGTCTGTCTGCTTCCAGGACTTTAGTGCTCAGATCATGCATCCGGCTGAGCGCGGTCACGTCCGCCGCCAGACGATCCTCGAACCTCTTGCGCTCGGTTTCGTCACGCGCGACCGAAATGGAGCCGATGATTTGGCCATTGGCGTCGCGGACCGGCGCAAAACTCACCTGCCGGTGCCGCAATTCGCCAGTGCCGGGTGTCCTGATGATTTCTTCCTCACCACGGATTTCTTCACCGGCCAGGGAGCGCAACAGCGGTGCCTCCTCCACGGGGCGCAAACTCCCGTCGCTGCGATACACTTCCAGGCCTGCCGCCATAGCGGCGGCGTCTATCCCGTCCGACAAATTCAGACTGAACTCCCGGACTGCGGACGGATTGGCCAGCGTGATCTTACGGTTGGTGTCCGCGAACAATATCTCGTCATTGATACTGTTCAACAAGCATGAAAGCCGTTCCTTTTCTTTCTGGACGGTCGCCAGTAGCCTCTGTAGCGTCTCCTGGGCGCGCCGCTTTTCGGTAACGTCATGAAAAACGAGCACGGCACCTATCACCCGGCCTTCGGCGTCGAGGATCGGCGCCGCGCTGTCCTCGACGGGGACCTCTCGGCCATCCCTGGTCACCAACGCCGTATGATTGGACAGCTTACTGGGCCGTCCCTCCTGCAGCACAAGAGCCACGGGATCCTCAATCGGCTGGTGGGTATCTTCGTTGACCAGAAGGAACACCCGCTGAATCGGCAGTTCGCGGGCGTCATCACTCTTCCAGCCGGTTAACGCCTCGGCTACGGGATTGAGGAAGGTGACCCGGCCGTCAGTGTCGCAGGTGATTACCGCGTCACCGATGCTGGTGAGTGTTACCCGCAGCCACGCACGCTGTTCGCGCATATGCCGCTCAGACTTGTGCTTGTAGAGCGCCATCTCGATGGCGGTCGCCAGTTCCCTTTCTTCGAAGGGCTTCAGGATATAGCCGAAGGGCTCGGAGATTTTTGCCCGTTCTAGAGTGGCGGGGTCGGAATGAGCGGTGAGATAAATTACCGGCACATCGTATCTGCGGCGGACCGCCTCGGCCGCTTCAATGCCGTCCATCGGGCCATGAAGCCGGATGTCCATCAGCACGACCTGCGGCTTCAGGCTGCATGCCATCTCGATGGCCTCCTCCCCCTCCGCCGCGGTCCCTACAACCTTATACCCAAGCTGCCCCAGCTTGTTTGCAAGATCCGCAGCTACGATCTCTTCGTCTTCAACTATAAGGACGGTGGTGTCTCCCATGATTTTCTCCTGAAAATACCTACTTCCGGCTTTTTTCAACCTTCAGCCAATATCTGAAAAACTATCTCAAACCGTGTCCCGTTCCCGCCACTGACTTCCACGCTGGCGCGCAGTTGCTTGGACAACAGCTTCACCAGGTGCAGACCAAGCGAACTGGCCTCACGCCAGTCGAATCCGGGCGGGAGGCCGACACCATTATCGCTCACACTCAAGCGGATGCGGCCGTCCGCACCGTTTTGCAGCGCCATGGTTACTTCCCCTTCACTCCGGCCCCAAAAGGCATGTTTGAGGGCGTTGCCGGCCAGTTCGTTCAGGATCAGGCCGCACGGAACCCCGGTATCCACCGGTAGCAACACCGGCTCCAAGTCGAGCGTCAGCCGGACATTTGCAGCTGCGGCCCCATGGGCGCGCCAGAGGTAGCTAAGTAGACTCCTGGCGTATTCTGCAAAATCGATGCGGGCCAGGTCGGTGGACTGGTAGAGCTTCTCGTGCACCAGGGCCATGGTGCGGACCCGGTAGGTCAGATCCCTGAGTACCTCGCGTACCGTTTCGTCTTTTGATTCGTCCGCCTGCAGGCTTAGCAGGCTGGAGATGACCTGCATGTTGTTCTTTACCCGGTGATGGACCTCCTTGAGCAGCACTTCCTTCTCGCGTAGCTCCCTGGTTCGCTCCTCTACCTGAATTGCCAACTCGTCGTGGGCTTTTTGCAGGGCAAGTTCAGCCTTCTTCATGCTGGTAATATCGGCGCCGGTGGTGATGAAGTGGTCCCCGAAGGGGACGCTTGTAAACCGAAAATATTTGTCCAGGTTGGGGAAAAAGTCTTCGAAGACATAGGGAACCCCTTCCGTCATTATCTTTTGTACAACCGGCATGTAATGTTCGGTTGCGCCCGGCCCAAATATCTCATCAGTTGTCTTCCCCTGAATTTCATCCAGCGTCTTATCCCATGTTATTAGAGTCGGCGGGTTGGCATCCACTAGTCTCCAGGTCTTGATCCCGCCGTCCCTATCTCTGACAAGTTTCCAGAAATGCACTTCCTCGGTTATGTTGGTGAAGAGGTTGCGGTACTTGGCCTCGCTTTCCCGTAGCGCTGCTTCGGAGCGTTTGCGTTCTGTCAGGTCAATGAATGTGGCAAGGAAGTTGTCTTCGATGGTGATGCCAGAGATCTCCACAATGCGCACTGTCCCGTCCTTGCAGGTGACGTTGTATTCGTTCGGCTGGATGTCGGTATTTTCCTTTGCGGCGCGCTCTACGGCCGCTTCCCAGGTGTCGAGCACCCAGTGACGGTAGTTCTCTTCAGGATAAGCCAAAAGCCACCATTCCTTCAGCGTAGGCACGTCTTCGTGGGTGTAGCCGAAGGTTTGCACAAACCGGTCGTTGAAATAGACCAGAATCCCGTCTTTGTTGACGAAGCAGAGCGGGATCGGCGCCTGGTTCACAAGCCGCCGAAAGCGCTCCTCACTCTCCAGTAACAACTCCTCTGCCTTCTTGCGATTGGTTACGTCGGTCTGCACGCCGTCCCAGATGATGCGGCCATCCGGCAATCTACGCGGGCGGGAGTGCAACTGCACCCAGCGCACCTGCCCGTCAGGGCGGAGCATCGGCACTTCCATGTCGAAGTCAGACAGTTCCAGGGCGCTGCGCGCCTCGGCTTCAACGAGCCGTTCAAGATACTCCGGCGCGATCTGCCGGTGGAGAGTCCCCGCATCAGCCAGCACCTCCTCGACACTGACTCCGTTGAGACGTTCCATGCCTGCACTGAAATAGAGGAAACGGACAGCACCGTCAGGTTCATGCGCGTATTGGTAAACGGCGCTCTCCGGCAGGTTGTCTCCCAGAAGCCGCAACCGTTCCTCGCTTTCCCGCAAAGCCTCCCCGGCCTGCTTGCGCTCGGTGATGTCCTGTACGGTGCCGCGAAGTCCCACTATCCGGTTGCCGATGTCCTTCATCACTTCACCGCGTGTGGTGACCCAGATTATTCCTCCGTCGCGGATGGCGCGAACGTCCAGTTCATAACCGACGCCAGTTTTCATGGTTGATTGAACGGCTGAATTTACTCTCATCCAGTCGTCCACCGGATAACATCGCCCGCGCTGTTCCTTGAAGTCTGGCATTGTCTGCGTGGAGGGGTCGAAGCCGTAAATTCGCAACAGTTCGTCCGAACCGGTGGTAATATCTGTTTCGGCGTCCCAATGCCAACTTCCGATGTGAGCCAACCGCTGAGCCTCGCTGAGGTCTGCTTCCTTCGCCCGCAACTCTTTCTCGGCCCGCTTGCGTTCGGTGATGTCGCGGTTGGTTTCCAGCACCAACTCTACACCATCATCACCCCGGATGAGCTGGAGTCTGGCGGAAACAATGACTTCACGGCCGTCTTTAGTTTGGTGGATAAACTCGCCTTCCCACTGACTCTTCTCGCGCAGGTATGATTCAATCTGCACCCACGGTTCGGGATGAATGGTTGACAGTAAGTTGTGGGTGATCTTGCCCAGAGCCTCGTTTTCGGTAAAACCGTACGTCTTTTCAGCGCCGCGATTCCAGCTCACGATGCCGACGTCCGGTCGCCAGACAATGATGGCATCGAAAGAAAGCTTTATGATGTTTGCATAACGGTGCAACGCCTCCTCCGCCAGCTTGCGCTCGGTGATGTCGATATTAACACCGAACACGCGTATAGCCTTGCCCGCTTCATTGAAGATCGCTCCACCCTTTGTCGATATCCAGCGATACTCCCCCGAGGAGTGGCGACCGCGGAACTCCAGGTCAAAGGATTCGTGCTTCGCTATGGCTTCATCGCGGCTTTCCTCAATCCTGGCGATATCATCCGGATGCACCCGGTCGCGCCAGTCCTGATATGTCTTGATGGTTCCGGAGGGTAGCCCATACAGCTTGTTGAGCTCGGGTGTGAAATTCAGCTCCCCGGTCTCGACCTTCCAGTCCCAAATCCCCACATTTGCGCTCTCCTGCGCCAGACGAAGTAGTGCCTCATTCTCCCGCAGCGCCTCCGACGCCGCCTCGCGTTCGGCGGCGAGCAGGGCCTGCGTCTCGGCCGCGATAGCACGGGCGCGGGCGCGGTGCATGGAATCGATTACCCAGGTGATCATCGCCCCGCCCAACAGGAAGCTCATTATCACCAGCCAGTCGGAAGATTGCCCTATGGTAAACTGGTGCACCGGCTCAATCCAGAAGTAGTCAACGAATATCGCAGACAGGACCGTTGCCAATAGGCCCCCGCGCCTGCCTCCGTAAAGAGCGGCGAAAATCACGGCTGGGTAGAACGTCACAAAAGGGGCCTTCATTCCCAATGCCTGCAGGAAAGTCAGGCGTATGGCTGCCGCGGCGAGCACTATTGCAACGGCACTGGCGTCCCGGTAATACACCGGATGTGACTTGTTTTCCGCTGGAAGAAGCGGCAGATTTGATTCACGCAGTGATGCGACTGCGGCGAAGAGAAGATATAGCCCGCCAAGCCACTGCGCGGTGCGGCTCAGCCAGTTAACGACACTGCCAAGGGACAACTGGATCATAATACCGAACAGCCCCACAGCCAGTAGCAGCAAGGCAAGGATATACCAGGAAGTAAACGGGAGGCGTGCCGTGCGCTGGCTGACCTTCAACAGGCCGGCGGAGAGCACGAACATGGCGATGGCCGAAATGAGCACACAATAGCGTACCGGCGTGCCCCCATGCCCCGGAATGAAGAAGACCGGCAGCCACCCCGACACAGTCGCCTTCGCGACCAACCACAATGCCCCCAGGGCAAACGCGCAGCCCACTGCCAGCCACACGGGCTTGGCGCGGAGCACTCGCTGCTGTCTCGGGGCGAGGATGGCGCCCGCCAGATGGCACATCCCCGCCAGCAAGATGCCAATATTGAAAACGGCGACGTCAATATCCGCGTCCCCGTGGGAGACGAAGTCCCCAACCGTGCCGGCCAGGCTCCAAAGTAACACCCCGCACTCCAAAAGCAACATTCCCGGCGAGCCTGACGCCAGGAAACTTCGTCCGATGAGATAGAGGGTGCCCAGCGAGACCAGCGTGTAGAAGGTGACGCTCAAGACGAGACGCAGCGTGTCGTATTCGTAGGAATCATGCAGGCCCGCCAACCTTGCTACAATGATAGCCGTCAGCAGCAGGGGAATCGGCAACCAGGCCAACCGGCTCCACTTATCGGGCATTTGAGTTTTTGTCTCAGAATGTGCTGTGGAATTCATCGCTGCTCCTTCTTGAATTTCAGCGGATTTCGGGGAGATTGACAGCACAATCCCATTCTGGTGACTAACAGGAGGATGTTCGCTATCGGAATCAAACTTGATGAATTGAGGAACACGGAAGGTTTGACGGTAAGGTGCAGTGCTGCGATGATGAGGATCATGGCCGGTATCGGCAGGAAAATGAAATATCTCTTGCTCATATCATGAATCCATCGCCCAGATTGGTCTCATATTCCAAGAAGGGAGGCAAAAACACAATAACCTGATAATCCGTTAAATTATACATATATTCATAATTTAAACAACGATTCTTATGGGTCTCGTATGGTTATATTTGTAAGAGGCAAACATTGTTTTCTACTTTATAGGGAAACGAGGAAGCAATTGGAGTATAGAGCGCCTGCCTGGCTCTCCAAACAGGGAAGAGTTGAGATTTTTTCCGTCTCAGAAAAATGAGTCGGTACTTTTTCCGGTAATGATGGTTTCCTGGTCCGGGGGATATTATCAATAGGGCATGTCTCAGCGATAGAAGGAACTTATTAAATTCAATCTTTCAAATGAATTTAATATTGCATTTTGAGAAACTGTTAACAGGTTCTTCTTGAGTCTGTTGATATGCTAGGAGAGATAGCGAAAGAATTTCAAACCAGTACGGCACAGGTGTCTGCCCAGAGCTGCCTCGTATGCCTCCCTATGTGGCCTAGAAATGAAAAAAGAACTTGCGCTGTCTGTAAGGTCAAGTATCAGTTTTTACAGATAAACATCATGTAGTCATCGCATGCATCTGGACAACACTGCGAAGATGCCGATCGCCACCATTCCGATCAGGCAGAGTTTCAGGGTCAGCTTTGGAGCGATAGCTTTAGATCCATGTTCCCACCCGATCGTCTTTTGAGGGTCCTCACTCCATTCCAGGGGATTCTGGATGTACCCGTCGCGCTGAATTTTGGGCCGTTCTTTTCTGACTCTAGGTCCAATCAACAGAGAGAAATACTGGGAAAAGATTACCAGTGTCGCCAGGCTGAGTACAAGGGCCCCGATTACCCCCTCAAATCCGCCAATCCCCAGTTTATGCCCGATCCTGTCCAGGTATTCAATTATGTCGTTCATGCTTCTACCTCGGTCCATGAGTTGTTCTCAGGCATATTTTGGCAATCTACCACTGGGGAAGCAACGTTATTGTCGGCCGGTTCCCTGAAGGTGCCTGACCGGAGTTCCTCAAGGAGCCATATCACACTTTCCCGGTTGTCGGCGGACAGTGTTCCCTTATGGGCGATTATCTTCCCGCATAGCTCGTCCACCCCCATCACCGGGACCCTCGGGGAGCTGATGCTGGCCAGGGAATTGTTTTGGGAAAGGGAGACCAGCGGAGTGATCCGGGCCTTTATGCCGCGCGTGGCGAACAATCTGGACAGAAGCGTGACATACACCCGCACCTGGCGAACCGGGTTGCGACAAGACTTTGTGTACGGAGTCCCGCCAATGCCTATTTTGTGGAGCTCCCAATTGGCGGCGGTGTCTTCTCCCCGAATCTCTCCCCGGTAGTCCTTGTTCTCGATGATAAAGACACCGTTGTTGCCGACAACCACGAAGTCCGCTTCCCTGAAACCGGTCCTGGAGCGCTCATCGGGCAACCGGATCTGATTGAAGAGGGTATAATCCGCCGGCAATGTGGAAAGCGTCGCCAGCACCCGATCTTCCCCTGCTGCCCCTGCAAGCATGACGGCGGAGCCTTGACACCTCGTTACCTGGTAAGCGACAAACCAGGCAAGTAGCCATATCCAGAACCCTCCCGGGCAGAGGACGGAGGCGATGATCACCGCCGGTATCCCGATTCGACAAACCCAGCGGGCCGCCACCTTCCGGCTTAACCTGATATCTGCATAGACATGATTCTCTGTCGTCCTGTCTATCGCCATAATCGGATCCCTCTACGAATTGCCATGAATTTGAGAAGTTGCAACATAGTCAACAACAACATTATATTTTGTTAAACACTATAAAACATTATGTGACAGAAAGGCAAGAAAAAAAGTTCACCTTGTTATATATGGTTAAACAGTGTATATTTGCGCGAATGACACCCAGGATAAAAAAAGAGGACACGAGTCTGGTGGGGGTGCGGCTCCCCGTGGAGCTGCGCAAGGCGCTGGAGAAGGTCGCTGAAGAACAGCAGCGGACCCTCTCCCAGGAGATCATCTTTCGCCTGCGCCGATCGTTTAAGGAGAATTTGGAAGGGAGCGGGAAATAGTTCTGTAGAAATATCCGGATGAATCTGATTTTTTGAAAAGCCTCTTTGAACCGGAGGCTTTTTCATTTACGCTCGCATGAGCGGATGATAGTATCGCCATAAAATCCTTTGGAACCAAAGCAACGGATAGTGGGTGTATAATTAATATTTGCAAAATATATCGATATACGGTATTTATTGCACATGCCGAATAAGGGGTGATCTCGATGTATATGGAGATTGTTGACGAACTTGCAGCACAGGGACGGTTCTGCTTTTCGTTTGCCGAAATGGTAGAACGGCTGGATGCTTCCCCTGCGGCAATCAGGTCTGCCCTGAACCGCCTGAAGAAGAAGGGCGTGCTGGCCTTACCCTACCAGGAATTCTACGTAATCCTCCCTCCCGAACACCGTGCTCGTGGTTGTCTGCCGCCGCAGCAGTTCATCCCCGATCTGATGGAATATCTTGGAGAGGTCTATTATGCCGGTCTACTGACTGCAGCCGAGTTTCACGGTGCAGCGCATCATCGGCCCCAGGTCTTTCAGGTAGTTGTGGCAAAGGCCCGGCGTCCCATTGAGTGCGGCCAGGTCAGGGTTCAATTCATCTTCAGGAAAAATGCGGCCGATATCCCGACCGAACCGAGGAATACTACCGCTGGTATTGTGAAAATATCCACTCCCGAAGCCACGGCGCTTGATCTGATTGGATATGTCCGCCACTGTGCGGGTCTGGATAACGTTGCCACTGTTCTGGCCGAGCTGGCAGAAAAGATCGACATCAAACGGCTGGTTGAGGTGGCTGGTTATTCACCCATTGCCTGGGTGCAGCGGTTAGGTTATCTCCTTGAACTTCTCGAAGAACACGACAAAGCCGATTTACTTGCCGACTACTTGAAAACCGGCCATCCGATGCCGACCCCCCTGATGCCGGGAACGAGCATCAAAGGGGCAAAGAAGAACAACCGCTGGCAGGTCTTTGTAAATACCGAAGTGGAGCCCGACCTTTGATCGATCGAGCCTATATCTCAGAATGGCAGAAGACAGCCCCTTGGTCGCAACGCTACCAGGTAGAGCAGGACCTTGTCATCTGCCGGGCGATGGTTGAAATATTCAATCACCCTCTGCTGACTGAACAATTGGCGTTCCGGGGCGGTACAGCCCTGTTCAAGCTCCATCTTCCACCGGCTCGTTATTCCGAGGATATCGATCTGGTTCAAGTCCAAGCCGGTCCAATCGGTCCGGTGATGGATGCGCTACGGGAAAAACTCAATCCCTGGCTCGGCATTCCGAAGCGGAAATTGACCGAAGGGCGGGTTACGCTCACCTACCGGATGGAGTCGGAAGAAGGCCTGCCGTTGAAACTCAAGGTGGAGATCAATTCCCGCGAACATTTCTCCGTGCTCGGATTTGAAAGGAGGCAGTTTTCTATCGAGTCACGCTGGTTCAGCGGAAGTGCCGCCATTCTGACCTACCAGCTTGATGAATTGCTGGGGACCAAGTTCAGGGCTTTATACCAGCGCAAGAAGGGGCGCGACCTGTTCGATCTCTGGAAAGCCTTTACCTTCGCTGAGATAAATATGGCGCAGATTGTCAGCTGCTTTCTGAAGTACATGGAGCACGAAGGTCACAGGGTTTCCCGTGCAGAGTTTGAAGAAAATCTCAGCGAGAAGCTCCAGGATCCCAGATTTCTTGAGGATATCGGGCCGCTCCTGATGAAGGACAGCGGGTGGGATTTACAAAAGGCCGCGGAGTTTGTGATGAATGAGCTGGTTGCACGTTTGCCTGGGGAAGCGTGGCAGGGCGGGAAAACAGGCGAGTGATTTATGCCGCAGTCCCTTTGCCAGACTTCTTGTGCAGCATCAATAGCTTATCATTCCAATATTCAACATAACAATCGTAAGCCTTTCGCGATGTTAAGAATGCGATATGATGCTCCATCGCCAACCGGTACGCCCAAATATGCGTCGCACCCGCTCTATGAGCCTTTTCCATTCTGTGTCTTCCATCGATAGCATTATATCTGCCGGGCGATATTTCGGCCAGAATTATAGGGTCTGAATTATTTGCAGAACCCATGTAATCCTCATTGATTAAAGACAATCCATGATAATCCTTTATCTCAATACTCTCAGGTACAAATTTATCCGGGTTGGATTTAATAAATTCAATCATCTTCGTAATGTTGAAAACAAAAATTCCATTCGGACAGAATTCATCCCCCTCTTCCATGGGACAAGGTACAAAGTTTTTGTCAGGGGCAAGCATTCTTGCGATCTTAAATTTCTTCATAGTTCACGATCAGGCTCTTTGCGAGCTTCTTGCCCTGCTGGATGCAATCCGATTTAATCACTACCTTTTCCAGCCAACAAGCCCTTGATACCCAAAAGAAAGGTTTCCGCATGCTCAATGGCCTGTGCGGCAGCATCCTTTGTGACTTGTGCGAATTCCTTGTAGTCGCACTCCTGGCGGGCGTCAAACATCCGGTGAAGCAACCGTGAATAGTCGGGTCCAAGTTTCCCGGTATGGACGAATGCCTTGTCGAATATGGCTATAATGCCTGAATGCTTTGAAGTCCTGTGCTCAACCTCTTCTGCTATAAGAAGAGCCAAAACACCGTAGAACATGGCGTAGTAGGCCCTATTAACGACGGAACGCGCGCTCCTTCCGGTTTCCAGAAGCACCCGCGCATCGGAAAGGGTCTCTTCCGCTTCCGCCAATCTGTACCTGAAGAGGGTTTGTTGGTCGGTCATATCACCACCCCCTCGGTGGTGATCGCTTTAACGATGGGCGAAGATCGAAGGGGAGAGTTTTCCAATTCATCGCGGCTGAAAATGAGTGGCGCTATGACCATGAAGTTCTCGAATCCCACTTCCCATGAAATATCCATGATACGTTCCTTGAGACCACTGTCTAGCTGGTCCACTTCAATGAACACGTCCATATCTGAATATTCGTCGGCGTCACCGCGGGCGCGGGATCCGAAAACCCGGAAATCCACAAGCGAGACCGCGGAGGCCAAACGCAATTTAAGATCTCTGGCAACTGTGTAATCTCTATCCGTCATGATCTGTACTCATAAACCTTCTGTTCCGTGGGTGGTATGGCTGGAGGCGTCTTTAACATGCTCAAATCCTAGCAGATTTGTAGTTTCAGTCAATATAATTCATTTATCCCAGTATCCGGAGAAGCTCGGCCTCCCAGGCCGTGAGAGCGGCCTGCTTTTCCTTATCGTACTTGTATGTGTTGTATACCTTCTTTATACCGACCTTGGAATGGTTCAGCACCTCCTCGGCATGCTCATCCGGGATACCTATCCTTGCCATGACGGTTCGGGCGGTTCTCCTGAGATCATGCGGCGTCCAAGGCGTCATGCCGTAGTATGGGAGTTTGGCGACTTCTTTCTCTTTCTTGTTTCCCTCGACCACTTTCTCCATTTTGCTGCTTACCAGTTGCGCCAGAGCGTTACGGCCCATTGACTTGCTTTCACTTAGGGAAGACCCTATTGGCGTGACTTCACGCGGAGAGGGGAAGATATACCCTTCAGTCTCTCCGATCAGTTTCAATGCGGTCGGTGTGAGATATACCCGGTGCTCATGGCCGTTCTTGGCCCGTTCCGTGGGAATGGTCCACCACTTGCCATCAATCTCCCGGCTGTGGAGTCCGGCCACTTCACTAGGCCTCTGGGCGGTGACCAGGATCAGCTTCAAGGCCCTCTTCGTTATTTCGGAACCAGGACCCGCCGCTATCTTTTCCCATGCCTCCTTGATTTCCGCATCGGACAAGGTCCGTTCCCTCCCTTTCGGTCGAACGGAGGGTACGGCCCTGCTGATTTTGGTTAACGGCGAGGCGTCGATGTATTCCCTCTGCAAGGCATAGTCGAACATGGAGCGGGCCGCCTTGAGGACGTTGCGCGCCTGCCCGGGCGCGCGGCCGGCAACCTTTTCGATCAGTGCAATTGCATCCCTGCGGCGGATGGTATTGATCGGTTTCTCGCCCCAGAACGGCAGCACGTCGTTATTGAGAGACATCCGGTTGGTGACGTGCCAGCTCAACGTATGGTGCTGCTTGGACCATTCGAGATATAGTTCAGCCAGTTTGGATACCTTCATTTCGCCGTCAAGAGGCTCGTCAGAGGCATTTTCGTCCGGCACGGCAATTTCTTCATCCCCATGGGGGTCTTTCCCCCTGGCGACGAGGAGCGCCGCATCCATGTATTTCTGGCGGGCCTCGGCCAATGTGGTGACGGGGTATATGCCCAGGTTCATATGCCGGCGCTTACCACCGAACGTGTAAATGTACATGAAGGTCTTGCAGCCGGAGGGGAGCACCTGGATGGCGAAACCCCGCCCTTCCCGCATATAGTATTTCGCCCCCTTCGGCTTCAGGTTGGAAACGAGCTTGTCAGTGAAATTTTTAGCCATTTCTAATCCTCGTGCAACCTCTCATGCAACCTCTAATGGGTTGGCTAGGCCAGAATTATGCAGAAACATCGTGAAACAAAAATACCAGATATAATGCGCTATGTCAATATGTTATGAGAGAAAAATGGAATGAAATGTTGCATACGGAAAAGTTCTGAAATGCCATTTTTACAGCCTTACAAGCTGGATGTCGGCGGTTCGATCCCGTCTTCGCCCACCAGAATTAAGCAGTAAGAGTAAAGGGTTAGGCACTTCAGCCTAACTCTTTGCTTGTTTCCAAAGAACACCGTGCAACCTCTTGACCCGATAAATGTCATGATTGATTGCGTTTCTTTTCATTCCTGTCAAGCAACCTTTTTCAGCTCTTCCCGGATAACCTGCCTGATGATTTCAGGAAGCGGCTGATCCTGGCTTATGTATTCTCTCAGGGCGAGATTGATCATAGACTGATAGTTACCACCTCCCTGACGGTTGACCTTGTCCTTGAACCATTCAAGCACCTCGTTATCAAGGCGAATGGTGATTCTTGTCTTGCCAGGCTCGGGGGCCGCCACCGCGCCTCTTTTCCCTTTGCTGAAATCATATTCCTTCTTCATATATCTTTCTCTCTTTCCTTGTTGCCTTACGCGCCGAAATGATCCTGATGGTGTCGAGGTGCCGATATGTATAGACGACCACCAGGTTTCGCGAAAAGAAATCCAGGCCGATGGATATGAATACCTGTTCTCCTTCGGCGTCCTTGTCTTCTATGGTAATAGCGTGCTTGTCTTCAAAAACACCAACGGCGTCCGCAAAATCAAGACCATGTTTCTTGAGGTTTGCCGTCGCTTTGTCCATGCTCCACTCGTAATTCATATGTTGATTATGTACAACGTATGCACAATGTCAAGAGAATTTTGTTAAGTTCGAGATATTCTTCTATTTCCTTCGTAAAATTTGCAGGCGCCTGAACATTCCTCTGCCGGTCTAGCGATAAGCCTCTTCACTCAACCCGGATTAAAAGTGATTTCCACTGATTTCCACGAGTTACAGAGACAGCAATGCTCAATATATCAGTATACTTTAGTAGCAGGTATTAAAGTTTATGAAAAGAACAATATTGTCTGGAAGAAAGGCCTCAAACAATCAATAACAGTGTCCTGTTGTTGATCCCCACATTAAATGGACTCGGATTTCCTGATTATTTTGAACAAGTGTCGTAATTTTCACATGAATGGACCGAGTTGGAGTGG
>Ga0335080_10003089_pt1 | contig 16750 bp, 15 predicted proteins | sample Lox_Sample_34_FD_206720 | JGI IMG/M metagenome (GOLD analysis project Ga0335080, IMG submission 206720) | Soil microbial communities from Loxahatchee National Wildlife Refuge, Florida, United States - Lox_Sample_3.4 | ecosystem: Environmental > Terrestrial > Soil > Wetlands | place: USA...
GCGACTATGACCCGATGTTTTTGCCCTGGCTCAGAGAAGCAGGCATTGTCTCAGCAACAACTTGCTTCCCAGCACTTGTGTCGACGGGGAGTCATCGCTTGGCACTTCCCCGCTTCGTCGATACCACCGGGCAAACCGAAGTGGAGTTCGAAGGCTGGCTGACAGGTGCAGCGGCGCTTCTCTCAAGCGTCGCAGCGGCAACCGGTCTCCGCAACGTCACCAAGCACCGGTACAAGCTCCCCGAATCGCGACTCCAGGATTAAAGCCTTCAGATAAAACGGCTCGGCAAATCGTCAGAGGGTTCATCTAGCCTTTGCCAAGTCCAAGTAGAGCTGTTCAAAACGTTGGGTTATAACGTCGACGTGAAAGTTAGACCGTGCAAAGTGCTTGCTTTTCACCGCAAGTTGTCCTCTGAGCGTCGCGTTACTTACGAGATTGGTGAGCTCTGCAAGAACCTTCCCTTCCTCATTCGGAGGCACCAGCATTCCAGTCTCCCCATGCGTCACTAACTCTGGTGTTCCGCCGACCGCAGTCGCCACTACCGGCACACCGGCCGCCATCGATTCCAGGATGACATTGGAGAGGCTCTCTGAGGACGAAAGCAGCACACTCACATCCAGACTTGCAAGAACGGCGGGGATGTCATGACGCTCACCCAGGAACAGCACTCTGCGATCGATGTGTAACGCTGCTGCCATTCGTTCGAGCTCGGGACGACAACAACCATCGCCCACCAGCGCAAATTCGACTGCCGGGTAAATCTCGCAAAGGCGAGCCGCTATCCGTAAGAAGGCCGGATGATTTTTTACGACGTTGTTCATCCGGGCGATCATGCCCACACGCACCACTCCGGGCTTGCGAGGGATCGCGGGTACACACTCCGCGAACGCCTCCTCGCCCAATGCGTTGGGGATGATCTCGATCTTGTTCTCCGGCAGCCCCGCAGAAAGCAGAGTTTGTGCTGCCGCCCTGGAGTTGCAGACGATGCGATCGCAGAATCGGAACGCCCAATATTGGGCGGAAAACTTGGCTCTGGAGAGAAGATCGCCAATTTGCCGATGACTCCCAATCACCGGAACCCCGGCCATGCGTGCCGCCGGAATCAGCATCAAGTTCGTGTAGAAGTCGAACGCATGTGCGACCGCAATCCCCTGGCTCCGCATACTGTGGATGAGGGCGAGTTGCGAGCGCAGCGCCCGGAGGCCAACAAGTCCTCCCCCAACGGGAAACTCCGGGATCTCGCCGAGTCTGGCGACCAGGCCGCCGATTCGCTTCAAACATGCAGGCTGAACCTCAAAACGATCAAGGCTCAGAGATTCGACCAGAAGAGCAAACTGACGCTCACTGCCACCCACCTCCAGGGTATTCGTCATCAGCAGGACTTTCGTCCGGGAATCGACGGTCGGCACCGTTGGTGGAGACGACGGGTTGTTCCTCAATTGGGTAGTTTGAGGCACGCGATGTCTCCGGCTCGCTGGAATTGCGGCAACGTCTGCGAATGAGGAAAGACCAGTTGTAGAATAGAGCAAACTGGGGATTTTGGCATAGTTCGCTGGAGGTGCCGCTTCCCGATTCCTGCAAGTCACCATATGCTGCAAATTGCCTTGCGGCTTTATCGAACAGATTCACAGTAGGGGCCTTGTTCCATGAGAATTCTGGTTCTCGATGGCGACCAGAACCAGGCCGTTGCCTGCGTGCGATCCCTTGCCCGGCAGGGTCACTCTGTGTTCGTCGGAGAATCGCACCCCTGGTCAAAAGCGGGTTGGTCTCGATACGCCTCGGGTGTATTTCAGTACCCTTCGCCCGCCAGGAGTGCAGCCGGATTCGTCGCGGAACTGATTGTTGAAGTCGCGAAAGAACCCGGCACGCTCGTTCTGCCCATGACGGAGGTGACCACTCTGCCAGTTTCAAAACATCGAAAGCAGTTCATGGCCGCTGGCGCCCGTCTCGTATTGCCGGGTCATGATGATCTGATGCACGCGATCGACAAGAAATATACAACGCGACTGGCGCGGTCACTGGGCCTTACCGTCCCCAAAACCTGCTCTGTGAGTGATGGGGACGAACTGAACGATCGTTCGCGCTCCATGTCCTTCCCACTCGTGTTGAAGCCCCGAACATCTCAGGAACATTCGGCGGATGATGCCCTGCAAATGACAGGCCGTCCCAAGTACGCGCGAAATGCCGATGAACTTGCGGCGCGGTTTAGCGAAATGCGCCGGCGATGTTCCAGTGTTCTGGTTCAAGAGTTCGTCGAAGGGACTGGCAGCGGATATTTTGCATTGATGGACCATGGCGAACTGCGCGCGGAATTTGCCCATCGTCGAATCCGCGATGTCCATCCTACAGGATCCGGAAGTGCGCTCCGCGAGAGCATCCTGCCTGTTCCCGGGATTCGAGAAAAAAGTCTGGCGATGCTTCGCGCCTTGAACTGGCATGGCGTGGCGATGATCGAATACCGGATCCGTCCCGACAACGTTCCCGTGTTTATCGAAATCAATGGCCGGTTTTGGCATTCTCTGGCGCTGGCGTGCTATGCAGGTGTCGACTTTCCGGGGCTTCTGAGCCGAATGGTTGAACTCGGCGACCTGGGTTCGGCTCCTGACTACAAGCCCGGAGTCAAATGCCGCTGGCTCGTCGGTGACTTGCGCCACCTGATCGAGGTGTGGAAAGGGCCTCCGGCAGGCTTTCCCGGGCGATTCCCCGGCCGCCTTCCGACCCTGTTTTCTGAGCTCGTTCCAAAGCTCGGTACTTTCCATGATAATTTCATGTGGAGGGATCCTCTGCCCGAGATTGGCGACTGGATTCGGTCGCTTCAACAGGCGTACGAGCGCAATTTCTGACGCATGCCATGCTCAAAGCTGCTCTTCATGTCCACAGCACATATTCCGACGGCGAGTTTACGCTCGCAGAACTGAAGCGGATTTTCACCCATGAGGGCTGCTCCGTGGTCGGAATCACCGACCACGCTGACTCGTTTCACGAACAGAAACTGGCGGATTATACGAAGGAATGCGCTGACTTATCTGACGACCAATTCTTGTTTCTCTGCGGCCTCGAATACTCCTGTGAGCAGAAGATGCACATTCTGGGTTACGGAACCACGGCATTAGTACAGACCGCAGACCCGCAAAAGGTAATCGCTGCGATTGAGGGAAGCGGTGGCGTTTCGGTAATTGCCCATCCCAAAGATTCAATGTTTGCATGGATCGAGAATTTATCGGTTCTGCCCCGTGGCATTGAGACCTGGAATTCGAAATATGATGGCCGCTACGCCCCACGTCCCGCTACCTTCGAATTGCTCCGTCGGCTTCGTACCCTGCATCCGGAGATGCATGCTTTTTTTGGCCAGGATCTCCACTGGACAAGGCAGTATCGCGGACTATTCACTCATCTGTATTGCGATTCGCCGCATCGAGAAGATGTTGTGAAAGCAATGTCACAGGGGAACTACGTTGGAAGCAAAGGTACTCTGCAATTGCCGTCCACCGGAGAGTTGACACCCGAGCTTGCCGCTCAATTTACCGCGCGGCACGCGCAATCGTCCAGGATGAGGAGTGCCATTGGCTGGGCCAAGAGGATGGTTGACAGAGTCGGAATCAAGCCACCCGCATCACTGAAATCCCATCTGCGAAAAATCTTCTAAACCTTCTTGCATGCGCGACGACGAAGTGATCTATCTGATGTATCACGAACTCGAGGTCGAAGGGCGGCCGACATGCCGCACGGGAGAGGGTTATCTCCGTTACGTCGTGCGGCAGAAGAGGTTTCTTGAGCAAGTCCGTTGGCTCCGGAGCACAGCGACCCAGGGGAGGTCGGTCACTCAAGCGCTCGAGAAGCAGGATGCTGGCCAGGTTGTCATGACTTTTGATGATGGGTGTGAAACGGACTTGACGGTTGCCGCGCCGATCTTGCGCGAGGCCGGCTTCGGCGCCACCTTCTACATCACTCTCGACTTCCTGGGTCAACCCGGCTACCTCACGGAGCGACAAGTACGTGAACTCAACGAAAAGGAATTCGAAATCGGCTGCCATTCCATGACCCATCCCTATCTTCCAGAGCTATCGGAGGTCGAGGTTCGCAGGGAGATTGTGGAGGCTAAACATCGCCTGGAGCAGATCACCGGGCGAGCGGTAGTTCACTTCTCATGTCCCGGCGGTGGGTGGACTCGTCGAGCGGCGGAGATAGCCAGAGAAGCCGGGTATCGCAGCGTAACCACCAGCCGGGTTGGCGTTAACCGCCTCGATAGCGATCGTTTCGCACTGGCTCGGGTTCCAATCATGAGAAACTCACCACTGTCCGAGTTTCGAGATTTATGCCAGGGCCGGGGACTCCGCAAAAAGCAACTCCGTAATCTTCTTCAGACTACCGTGCACGGGTTGCTCGGAAACAATCTCTATGACCACATTCGCAGTTTGATTCTGGAAAAGCGGAGTTAAGCGTTGAGATACCGCATTCCTAGGCTATCTGCTACTTCTTTTCAACGCCGGAGCAGGTTTCACTATTTCCTTCGTTTTGCGAGATTGCCAACCTGAATTCTCTCTCGTCGATGACAACGTTCTCTGCTGATGAGACCATGTGTACGCCTTCCTCGGTAGTGGTCAACTCGCAACGCAAGAAATTCTCCTTCGAAGTGATGATCCTCTTGTGGTTGGCCTCGACATAACTCGCGTCGCAGCAAATCAGCAACCGGCCGTCTTTCGCTCCTGCGTCTGACCAATAAAGGAACGCAGCGTCACTGGACCATTGCCCAAAAGTCCAACGCCCGCGTTCTGCGAAGACCATGTAATGGTCGACCCCGGCGGACTTGCAAAGATATGCATGAATCGCGCCCTCAGCACGTTCATTGGATTCATTGGCGCGCACAAAGCGCGGCGAATCCTCCGCGCCCTTTGCCGAACACGGCATCACCAAAGTTGAAAACTCTGCCGGCAAAACAGCCGACTTCGAGAAGCGCAGCGTAGCACTCCGCTCCTTTCGGCCATAGGCTGGGGACCACTCATCCTGCAGCGTTTCCTCAGCCCAGCCTTGGTTCTCCAGGGGCAAGACCCACAATTGGACACCGCTCTCCGCCACAATGGAGCCATTCCCGTGCGAGGAAGACAGACCAGGCGGGAAATGCCAAAACTGTTCGAGTTGATATCTTCCCATCCCTATCACTTGGTCGCGAACTAACCAGAAATGCTTCTTCCGAAAAAAAATGTAGCGGCGATGCAGAAGAGGATTAGGCAAACACCGATAACCATCGTGGCTGCCGACAAAGAGATCGAAGTTTTCGCCGGAAATCCAACCTTCAGCCTTCACGGCAGGCACAGTGCTCCAACTGAAGGGTCCTCGTGGAAGTGCCTGATCGGATCCATCTGCGACGAGAGTGTTGTGGGCTCGACTACCTCGAAACCGATCTCGATCACCGTGTGCTCCGACGTATTCAAATGTGCCCGGATCGGTCAACAGCGAGCGCTTTCGACTATTGAGGGCGATGCTTAATGCGTCGGCGTGGCCGTGCCCTGCAGTGTCCGCGCCCTGCGGCCCCGCATCGACGACTAACTGCTGCTGCCCATCACACATAACATATAATCCCGACTCAAAAAAGGCGTGAGAATTGTACGACGGTGTGTTGTCCGGCAAGCGATCATATTCCGCAACTCCCGACTCACCCAGCAGCCAGAGAGTCTCTTCGATCAGTCCTCCTGAAACAGCTTTGAAATCACCACGACCGAATAAAACCGCGCCGGTGGCGAGCGGGTCCAGTAAATGCTCGGTACGATTGCGGCTGGCATCAAACAGACGCCCTCCATCGTCGTCGCCAAACCGCGGAACCGGCCCCGAGCGGCCCAGAATACAGAGCGCTTCGCACATCTTGGTTATCTTTCCCTCGAAATCCGCCGGAATTGTGTGGGCGTTAACGGATGCTAAAACCAAAGCGTGCAGAAACAAATCCAGAGCATACACGTGGTAGTAGATCGACTGTTCGTAATGAAGCCCATCGCTCCGCACCTGCCGCGACGCTTCCGTTTGAACGATCTGCCATCCCACGCTTTGCCAATGACGTGCATTCTTCAGCTCAGGACAGAGGGTACCGATGAAAAAGAGCGCGACCCCCTCGCCGAGCAAATGCGTGTTGGGCGAAAAATAAGTGGAAAGGTGCATCTCAATATGGCGGGCTGAAATCCCGAGAGCGCGATGGAATTCCGATCGAAATTGGTCGGAGAGGAGCGGCGTGCCGCTCAAAAGGAACAACGTCCATATCCAGGAGAGACTTCGCAAGGCAACTTCCAGACTACTGGCCCAATTGATTCCAATCGGATACGGATTCTCTTTCAGCCAACGACTCCACTGACTCAGCAACTCAGAAGAATATTTGGGGTCCGCCGTCAGGCGGAATGCCTTCGCCAAGGTTACAAAATGCTGATGCCGATTCAGTTCCCAAATGACCTTGCTGTCACCGACCTCCACGAAATCGAGATAGTGAATCTTGTAAAACGGTTCCCGCGGTGCGCGTCGCCCATGTACGCGGTCAAGATGCCAGTCAATCTCTGGTCCATAGTCCAGTTCCCCATAGCCCAGCAGATCAAAACTATGCTGGCAGATTCGTTCTGACCGCTGGACGATCGACTTCGCCTCCTCCGGAAAGCGCTCCTGAAGAAGCCGACATAGATATGGAATACTATCCGCGGAGAAAAAAAACTTTGGCTCTCTGTCGGCCACAGGTTTTGCAATCAGGCTCGGCTCAAATGAGAATCCGAATCTGTATCGCAACGCGTCTGCTCGGCCCACCGCTTGCTGGCGCAAACGGCTTGCGATTTCTTGCGGACTCATGGCCAGAACACGCTGGGAGAGCCGCTTCCACCCGGACAATTCCTTTTTCATTCGTGCTAAGATTTTATCTCGTTGGCATCAAACCGGTTCAGCGCCTCGCGTGCATTCTGTTAACCGCCAAATACTCCTAAACCCGCACTCGCAAGCCCCGGTACCGGGCTGGCTGAGGTCTGCTAAATCAGCAGGTTATCGAGAAAGTATCACATGAGCCGTGTCAGCATATTTGGTTTGGGTTATGTGGGAACAGTCACCGCCGCGTGCTTGGCTCACAGTGGCAACCATGTCATCGGAGTTGATCTCAACCGGTCGAAAGTGGACGTCTTGGCGGAAGGCCGAAGCCCCATTGTAGAGCACGGCCTCAGCGATCTGATTTCTGCCAGCCATGACTCCAAAAGGTTGCGGGCCACGATGGATTCTGAGTCAGCCGTCTTGAATACCGATATCTCCATTCTTTGTGTTGGCACTCCAAGCCTGCGCAACGGAAAGCTGGATTTAGGGCACTTGGAACCCGTCTGTCGCGAAATCGGCTCTACCCTTCGGAACAAGCAAGCCTTCCATCTGGTTGTCCTGCGTAGCACTGTTCTTCCCGGGACGACTGAAACGGTCGTGATACCGGCCTTGCAGGACTCCAGTGGGAAGAAATTGGGCGACGGTTTCGGGGTCTGCGTAAATCCAGAATTCATGCGCGAGGGCACGGCTGTGGCGGATTTCATGGAACCATGCATGACGGTCATCGGCTCGAGCGAGCCGGTGCATACCCGGGTCCTACGAAACCTGTACTCGTGGGTGCCCGGGAGAGTTTTCGAGACTTCATTCCGCTCGGCAGAGATGGTGAAGTATGTATGTAATGCCTGGCACGCGGTGAAGGTGTCATTTGCCAATGAAGTTGGAACGCTGGCAAAGGCACTAGCTGTCGATGCGGAATCCGTGGTGGAAATGTTTGCGGCCGACACGAAGCTAAACATTTCTCCGCGATATCTGAAGCCTGGCTTCGCCTTCGGTGGATCGTGCCTTCCAAAGGATGTCAGGGCCTTGAACTACCGAGCGAAAGAGCTGGACCTGAAACTTCCACTCTTCGAATCGATCATGCCCAGCAATGAAACCCATCTGGATCGCGCTGTCTCCATGGTTCTGGCTACAGGCAAGAAAAAGATTGCCGTGCTCGGACTCAGCTTCAAGGCAGCCACCGATGATTTACGAGAGAGCCCCCACGTCCAACTGGTGAAACGCCTCATCGGCGAAGGGTGCCAGTTGCAAGTCTGGGATGACAATGTCTCCCTCGGACGCCTGATCGGATCCAATCGTCAGTACATTGAGGAAGCGATCCCTCACATCGGGTCATTGCTTCATTCCGACCTTCGGCAAGTGCTGAGCTCAGCCGAGGTGGTCGTGCTGGGGACGCGCGGAATCGACAAAGATAGCCTTGAGTCCAATTTGCACGGCGATCAGATCATCGTTGATCTCGTAAACCTGGAAAAAGAACGCCGGCCACACTCCAATCGCACTTATGAGGGGATCTGCTGGTAAGCGTGGAATGCGAATACTTTGGGTCAAGGCAGGTAAGCTTTTGCCGGTGGATACCGGCGGCAAGATTCGTTCTTACAACATTCTCCGCCATCTGTCGCGCAAGCATCAGGTTAAGCTGCTCTCGTACTACGGCGGCGATCGCGACTTGTCTTACGAGAATTCTATGGGCGAGACGTTGCCTGGATCCCATGCAATTTACACTGGAGCTCCAGAAGGCACGATCCGTCAGTCTGTCGACTATGTTTGCAATCTGGCCTCCGGTGTTCCTTACGCTGTAAAGAAATTCACTGCTCCCGCGGTACGACAGACTGTGGCGCTTGGGCTGGCCGAGAAACAGTTCGACGTGGCCGTATGTGATTTCCTGTCAGCATCATTGAACTTTCCCGAACGATCGGAAACTCCCTGCATTCTCTTTCAGCACAATGTCGAGCACGTGCTCTGGAAACGTATGGCGGAAACTGAAAGCAATCCGGTGCGGAAGCTTTCTTACAGCATCGAAGCGTCCAAGATGATTCGCTACGAAAAGGCAACGCTACGCAAGTTTGATCACGTGATCGCGGTTTCTCAGCAGGACCGCGAAGAAATGCTCAAACTCGATTCTGCTTGTCGGATCACGGTTGTGCCGACAGGAGTCGATACCGAACAATATCGGCCTGTCTCAACGGCCTGCGGAGATCCACCAGTGATCGTGTTTACTGGTTCTATGGATTGGGAAGCGAACATCGATGCCATGGAGCACTTTTGCCAGCAGATCTGGCCGACTATGCTCAGCACCTTCCCGAATGCGCGCCTTCAAATCGTCGGACGCAATCCTCATGCTCGCGTGCTCCGGCTGCAATCCGCCTCCGTCGAGGTGACCGGAAAAGTCGCGTCGGTGAGGGACTATCTTGCTCCCGCCACAGTGGTCATCGTGCCCCTCCGCATCGGCGGTGGAACGCGTTTGAAGATCTTCGAAGCAATGGCGATGGGTAAGGCTGTCGTTTCTACTTCCATCGGCGCGGAGGGTTTGGACGTAACAGACGGTCGAGACATCCTCATTGCCGACAGTCCGGAAGTATTCGCTTCACGACTTGTGGAGCTTCTGCGGAACGAGGGATTGCGCCGGGCTTACGAGAACGCGGCTGCTTCCTTGGCGGCTCGCTACGATTGGTCGGAAATCAGTGAGAGTTTCGCGAATGTATTGCAGTTGTCCGTGCAGAACTCTGCTGCGAACGGGCGAACGAACTAGCCTCCTACATGTTCGAAAGGTCCCTTGTCACGAGGAACTTGCCCAGCGGGGTCTGTACTTTGATGCGAAATTTCCCTTCGAAGAACGCTTTGTACTGTGCGCGAAAGATGGTCCATCCCAAGCCAGTGCTCTGTTTTGGGGTTGAGCGTTCATATGAGAGCCTTGCTAGGGAATCGCCGACTAGATTTTCGAAATTCCGCATCTCTTCCTGAGAATAGAGTTTCTTCCATCTCCCCAGCGGAGCGAACTGAGCGGCCCCCTCCTCGTGGAAGGAAGTATTCGGCCGGCTCACCGAACCGATCGCCACTCGTTGAATCTCATCGTAATCTAAGTCCTGGCCGACGAAACTACTTAGATCGTTCAACACGGAGCGCGGATTGTCGACCAGGTGTTCATATCTCACTTCGGTATAGTCAGCTCCCAAGTCCTTCCCGGCTTCACGTCCCTTGTGAACCATCCACTCCCAGAAAACACCTGCGGCCATCCGCCTTTTCATCCGGTCCCAGGGCAATTGCTGGGGCCAGCCTTGTTTCTCCAGTGAGACCGCCACATCGCGCCCATCGCGGATCATGTGCACGATAAGAGCATCTTGGATCGTTTCCTTGATGCGCTTCAGGTAGAGCACGTGGTCCGGGGTGCACTCCGCCCACCGTTTCACCCCCTGCTGCGTGGCCATCTGATCCATTACTAGCCTGAGAAAATCGCCGCCGTTGTGGCATTCGCACATGACCTTTTCTTCGACGGCCCCACGGTCTAACCCAGTAGCTGTAAACAGGCGTGTCTGAAACCATGCCTCAAGCAATTGCTTCCTGTTGGCCGGACTGTTCAGGTCACCGAAGCGCGGTTCGAGAAGATGAAAAACCTGAGACTCAGCCCGATAGATGGCGAAACCTCCAGCCGATAAGAGTGCGTGATACAGGTAGGTGGTACCCGAACGCGGACACCCAACCACGAATACAGGTGCTCTGGTTCGGCGGGAGGGGATGACGGGATTGAGTTGGGCTTGAATGTGCATGAGAACTTAAGGCTAACTCCCGGATTTCCACTTTCCCGGGTTCACAAGCGCGGGATCGTCAGCCGAGCGGGTCTCGGCGAAATCTTCGGCCCTCGAGATGGCTCCTATGCCAGAGTTCCAGAACGAGTTGCCTCAGAAATGCACGACGCCGTTGATTTCCGGAACGTCACTTGCGACAGCCAAGGTCCGAACCTTGTACGCTGATTCGACGTCACAAGGAGCCAACTAGGCACTCTCAAAGCCCCCTCCGCGATTCCTGTCGGGGTCTGTCCAAACGGTAATATCAATGAAATCCCTTACCAGCCTCCGTTGCATATTGCTCGACGCGTGCGCCGAAGATGGTTGCTCTATGATTCGGATGATGTCGCAGGTGTAAACGTATCACGAAATACGGCTATAGGTTGCATTCCGTTGAGAGAAACAGGCCTCTGTGGAACCGGCCCGCAAGCCGCCGCCGCGAGCGCCGCATGACGTGCAACATTTCGCCTTTTTCGGAAAAACGGACTATCTTGCCAAATGCCGATATTATCGCCAAGCAGCCGTAGGCGCGACTTCGGCGGCTACAAGCCTGGTTAGGAATTGTTCGATGCGACAGCCGACAGCGATGTGCCTGCGCTGGCGGCAGAGATGGAACCCACAAGTAGTTAATCCCCTCATGACCAAGCACTGGAGTTCGCGTTCGTTTCGGTCAATAAGCTGCCAAGTTATTGAAATCACAGATATTGAACATGTTCAACTTTTGATTTGACACAGGCGCGCCTAAAGATTACAGTTATTTTGAACACGTTCAATATTCCTACGGAGGGGATCTGGTATGAACACAGCCAACAACATTATCGTCGTAACCTACCTCACGTATCTGCTGATCAGCGTCACCCTGACGATCTGGGTCGCACGCACTCTGTATCATCGCGGCGCCATCTTCCTGGTGGACGCATTTCATGGCAATCGTGAACTGGCTGACTCAGTGAACCACCTGCTGGTGGTGGGGTTCTACCTTATCAACATTGGTTTCGTGTCATTGGCACTGAAGACGGCCGAAGTGATCAGTACCTCGCGGGCGGCGATTGAACTCCTGAGCGACAAGATGGGGATGGTGCTGTTGATTCTCGGTGGGATGCACTTCTTCAACCTGTATGTCTTCTCGCGGATTCGGCGCAGTGCGCGGGTGCCCCGGCCTCCGGTGACTCCAGAGCCGCCAGTAGCACCGGACGCGATGCTGAAGGTGGCGATGCCGCGCTAAAGTCTCCACATTTCCAGGAGCCATAGTTCGAAGACCAATGCTCCGAGGCAGATGCGACCTCGAATGGGTTAGGGGGCGTTATGGAAAAACTCTATGTGCTTTACGATCCGAAATGCGAGTTGTGCTGCCGCCTGAAAAACTGGATTCTGGTGCAACGATCATGGCTCGGGATCGCCGTGGTTGAGCAGGGGTCGGAGAAAGCGAAGCGGCTGTTCCCCGAACTCGACCGCGTCGCGACGAAGGAGGATCTGGCTGTCATCAGCGATGAAGGCGCGGTATATCTCAACGATCGGGCCTGGATCATGGCGATGTACGCCATGGTGGAGTATCGCGACTGGGCGCGACGGCTGACACATCCTCTGCTGATGCCCCTGGCGCGGCAGGCGTTCGCGGCACTATCAAAGAATCGTCACTGGCTTTCGAAGATGCTGAACTCGGACAATGTAGACGCGATCGCCGTGGAACTGCGCAAGGTGGAACTTGAGCCTTGCGCCTTGCCGGGTAGCAATGCGCAAATGTCGACGGTCAGGGAATATCTCCAATGACAACCACAATGATCAAGCCCAGAGTCACGCCACGCGCCGAAGATACGCGGCGGAAGATCTACGACGCTGCCATGGCGTTGTTCCGCGAGAAGGGGTTCGAGGAGACCACGATGCGCGACATCGCCGCCAAGGCGGGCGTGGCTCTGGGCGCGACCTATTACTACTTCTCTTCAAAAGATGCGATCGTGCTGGCGTTTTACCAGGCGATGCAGGAGACGAGCGCTTCCCTGGTGGCAGACGGGCTTGCAGATAAGAAGAAGTTGAAGGATCGTATCCGTGCTGTGCTCGAGCGGCGGCTGAAGCTGCTGGAACCGAACCGGAAGTTCTGTGCGGCGCTGTTCCGGCATGCTCCGGATAGCGCCGATCCGCTGTCGCCGTTCAGCAAAGAGACACGGTTGATCCGCGATGCGGCAGTTGAACAGATGCGAGTCGCGTTGGACGGTGGCGATGTGAAGGTGCCGCATGATTTGAGGCCTCGATTGCCTTACTTGCTCTGGCTTTACCAGATGGCGCTGATCATGTTCTGGCTCTACGATCGCTCTCCGAACCAAGAACGGACGCAGAAACTCATAGAAAAGAGCTTAGGTCTGCTGGGAAATCTGCTACGGATATCATCGTTACCGCTGATGAGGCCGCTGCGGAAGACAGTGCTCGAGTTGGTAGAGGCGGCCAAGCTCTGATCCAAATGTCGGCTCGAAATAGCGACGACGGAGTTCACCTATGCCAGACTGTAAGGCATCTGAGACCATCACAATTACAGGTGCGTTCAGTTATACGGGCAAGTACGTTGCAAGGCTTCTGCTTGCTCGGGGATTCCGTGTCCGGACGCTCACTGGTCATCCTGGCCGCGGCAATCCATTTGGTGCAGCCGTAGAGGTCCTTCCTTTTAACTTTGATCATCCTGATCAACTCGGACAATCGCTCGCCGGCACATCCACGCTGATCAATACCTACTGGGTTCGCTTTCCTTACGGACAGTCTACCTTCGAGGCGGCGGTGCGGAACACGAGGACACTGATCGCAGCGGCGAAGTCTGCAGGAGTCGGGAGGATCGTGCATGTGAGCATTGCGAATCCATCGGCGGAATCGCCACTCGGTTACTACCGGGGGAAGGCCCAGGTGGAACGGGCTGTGATCGATTCCGGTCTTTCCTACACCATTCTGCGACCCACGGTGATCTTCGGAGCGGAAGACATCCTCATCAACAACATCGCGTGGTTCGTACGAAGGTTTCCGGTGTTCGGTATACCGGGAGACGGACGGTATCGAATCCGACCGATTTATGTGGAGGATATGGCCCGACTAATGGCAGATGCAGTTTGCAGTTCTGCAAATTCCCTGCTTCATGCGGTGGGGCCAGAGACTTACAGGTTCGAAGATCTAGTCAGCCTCGTTGCCCGTTGCGTCGGACGGTCGGTGCACTTGTTCCATTTACCAACGAGTCTCGCCTACCTTACCACCCTTCTGACGGGCCGGCTCGTCGGCGATGTGGTGCTCACGTGGGAGGAGTATCAAGGACTGATCGGAAATCTGTTGGCAACCGACGGCCCGTCGACGGGTCAAATGCAATTGAGCGAATGGTTGACGGAGCATGGCAAAGAAGTTGGAATGCGATATGCGTCGGAGGTTGCGCGGCATTACGCGGCGTCTGAAATCAACGAAGTTCGAGATCCTTGCAAAAGGCGTAAGCTGCATAAGAAAACCTTGAAACCTCCATCCCTTTCATAGCATCTGTAGAAACCACTCTGTTCTCGTCTTTGAAAGCGCAAAGACATGCCTCCAGCACAAGTGACTTATGACAAGCCGACGGTGAATCCGTGGCTAATTGCGGCGGCGGTGATGCTGGCGACGTTCATGGAGGTACTGGACACTTCCATTGCGGCCGTCGCGCTGCCCTACATTGCCGGAAGCCTGTCGGCAACGAATGATGAAGCGACCTGGGTCCTGACCAGCTACCTGGTGGCCAATGCAATTGTGTTGCCCGCCAGCACATGGTTTTCGCTGCGCTTTGGGCGGAAGCGGTTCCTGCTGTTTTGCATCGTCCTGTTTACGGCGTCGTCATTTGCCTGCGGAGCAGCGACAAATCTGGGCATGATCCTCCTTGCAAGAGCATTGCAAGGCGCCGGCGGCGGAGCGCTGCAGCCTCTCTCGCTTTCAATCCTTCTCGAGACCTTCCCCCCCCAAAAGCGCGGGATCGCAACTGCGGTATTTGCCCTGGGAGTCGTGGTAGCACCAGTGCTGGGACCGACACTGGGTGGATGGCTTACGGATACGTACTCGTGGCGGTGGGCATTCTACATCAACATTCCGGTCGGCTTTTTCGCGGTGTTCATGATCTCGCGATACGTGGAAGATCCGCCGTATATCAGGAATGCACATCCGGGAAAATTTGACGGCATAGGCTTGGGCCTGCTCGCGATATGGCTTAGTGCGCTGCAGATCATCCTGGATAAAGGACAGGAAGATGACTGGTTCGGGGCAACCTGGATTCGATGGACCGCGGCGATCCTGATTCTGAGCTTCGTCGCGTTTCTCATTCGAGAATTTCGCCACGACAAGCCCTTGGTGGATCTCCGCGTCTTTCGACACCGCAACTTTGCCATCGGGTGTCTGCTGATCGGCCTGTTCGGCGCTGCCATCTACGGTCTGATCACATTACTGCCGCTGTTCTATCAGGAACTCATGGGATATACGGCACTGGCGGCAGGCTGGGCGGTTAGCCCGCGCGGGATTGGTGCCATCTGCGCCATGCCCATGATCGGGTATCTCACGGCAAAGATCGATAATCGCTTGCTCATTGCGTTCGGATTCTGCTTGTTCGCTATAACAAGCATATGGTTTAGCGAGGTCAATCTTTCGATCGGCCCATGGAGTTTTCTGTGGGCGATTGTCCTGAGCGGGTTTGGGTCGGGATGCGTGTTCGTCCCATTGTCCACAACCACGATGGCGTTCCTGAAGAATGAGGAGATTGGGAACGCCAGTGGCCTGTATAACCTCATGCGGAATATCGGGGGGAGCATCGGGATCTCCATTGTGAATACGATCGTGGCGCGGCACGAACAACTGCACCGCAACGAATTGGCCACCTCATTGTCGCAGGGAAGGATTGAAGTGCGCGGAGCCGTCGAAGGCATGCAGCAGTACCTGGGCGCGCAGGGGGCATCGGCAACAACGGCAATACAGCAAGCGTATGGTTTGCTCGACCATACGCTGACAGCGCAGTCACGGCTCTGGTCGTACGTGGATGATTTTCGCTATATGGCGATGGTGTGTTTTGCGTGCGTCCCAATTGTGTTCTTGTTGAAGAAATCGGTTGGGCGAGCGCCTCCCGGTGCGGCGCACTAGGTTTCATCCCCCACTTTCGGCGCAAGCGAGTCGGTGCGCCTTGTTCAGGATCATGCTTTGCGAACTCGCGAACAATTGAGGGGGTTGACAGAAAAGATCAAACAGGTCGCGGCATTCTTCGTGCTTTTTGTTACTGTGACTGGAGTTGGCTAACGCTCACCCTGGTACGCGCCCGGCGCAGAGCTAGATGTGCCGCATCGTCCAGTTCCGACTCGGTCAGGATGGAACCGGCAACCGCTCGTGCCAGCATCTCAGCAAAAAGGACCTCATTCCATTTCCGCATTTCAATCACGGTACTCCCCTGTTCCCCACGGCGGACGGTAACGCAATCGCTTCTTCCGCCCAATTTCAACGTAAGAAACAGGCGCACTTTCAGCCGACGATCAGGGTTGATCAGCGACGTAACCGTCGCAACGGTCTCAGAAAACAGATGGGCGGCAAGATCAAGCGGAATCCGCGCTTTCTCAGGTTTTACTACCACAAAAGTGTAATCGTGAGAAGGACACTCCGCACCGAGAGGAACTTCGATTCGCACCGAATGGGTACCGGGGGTTGAATCATCCTTGTATTCCGTCGCCATTGGATTGTCACGCTCCTGAGCAACAGTCTTTTGCGTTGGAGACGGTACAAGAGAGAGGAGGAGGATGCGGGAAATGCATTTGAGTCGCATGGTCACTCCTATGATTGGAGCGCGCGCATTGGACTTTCCCACGTCGGGGAAGTGGTTCGGGGGAAAGCTCGCCTCAGGGGGTGCTGCGTCTCAGTCGGTGGGGACGGCTCTTCGGAGAGGCAAGAGAACGATCTTATTATCACCATCAGATCCAGGCCTGTCAGTGATTGCGCTCACCCCTTACGGCTCGACAGCCTTCCCTTTCCGTGGCGGCGTTCAGACGTTTGCCACGATCACTGAAAAGGAATGCTTGACAGGGTGGACTGCACCCCAAAAGTGAGACACGGAGTTAAGGGGGACATTACATTGAATGGAGGAGACCAATGCTTGTGCCCCGACAACAATATTCCCGTGAATT
>Ga0335080_10003090_pt1 | contig 16743 bp, 14 predicted proteins | sample Lox_Sample_34_FD_206720 | JGI IMG/M metagenome (GOLD analysis project Ga0335080, IMG submission 206720) | Soil microbial communities from Loxahatchee National Wildlife Refuge, Florida, United States - Lox_Sample_3.4 | ecosystem: Environmental > Terrestrial > Soil > Wetlands | place: USA...
GTTGAGCGTGAACAGGATGCGTTTGGTCGAGCTGACCACCTTAGGGATCACCAGCGGTCCGCCGAACATGAAGCCGCCGCGCGCGATGGCATACGACGGCTTGTCCACCTCAGCGCCGGTCACGGAACACGTACGGGCATCCCACGCCGAGTTATCGAGGCTGAAATCCGCGCTGGCCATGTAGGAGTTCGCGGGGCTGCGGCGATTGTTGCCGAATGCCATGGCGTTGGGCCGTCCCATCCAACCGGGAGGAGGTCCGCCAAATCCTCCGGGACCGCCGGGACCGCCTGGTCCACCACCGCCGGGTCCACCTCCAGCCGGTGCGCCGCCCCCGGGACCGCCGCCGCCAGCCATGGCCATCGCGCCGGATGGGGGGCCGCCGGGGCCTCCACCGGGGGGAGGCCCCCCGCGGCCTCCGCCCATTGGGGGTCCGCCCGGTCCGCCGCCGGGTCCGCCCGCCTGGCGCACACCGCCGGCGCCATCCATGCCCATCATCCCGGGACCACCCGGACCGCCGGGTCCGCCCAGTCCGTCCGGTCCCGTGCCGGGCCCGCGTGGGCCCCAATCGTTCTGCGGCCCGAGGCCGAGCGCGCTGCTCATGCTGCCCTGCACCAGGAACGAGTTGGCCGCACTCTGCGTAAGATCGGTGACCTCCTGGCTGGTGATTCCGCCCTCCTGCGGGACGCTCGCCTGCAAGGCGGCCTGCTGCCGCGATGACGTCCCCCGGGTCGCGGGCGCGTCCTGCATCATTTTCAGCTCCCACTCCGGGGCCGGCGCTCCGGGCGCGATCCCGACCTGCCGGGTGGCGGTCTCGAAACCTGTCATTTCGAGCTCGATAGTCCACACGCCGTCGGACAGATCGGCAAACGCGAACGCGCCTGTATTGTCGGTCGAGGTGGCGAGCTTCTTCTCGCCCTTCGACGCGATGACACTCACGCCGGGCAGCGGGAGACCATGCGTCTTCACCGTGCCGTGATATTCGGATGCGAACAGGCTGGAGGCAGCAGCCAGAGCAAGCAGGAATTGTGCGGCCTTCATACTTTTAGAGTCGTGCGCGGCACGCGAAAAGTCTCCCTTTGCGGGCCAAGCTTAACGTCCTTAACCAAGGCTTTACGTTGCCCGCGGTAGCATGCAAATGGTGCAAACTGTACCTTGAAGATATGGGTGGTAGAGCCATGTCCGCCTGGCTGTTCCTGGGCGCGTTGTTCGCGCTATGCGCCGTGTTGGGCGTGCTGCAATACCGTTGGATCGGGGAAGTGAACGTCGCGCTTCGCGAGCGCCTGCACGGCAGCCTCCAGGCGAGTCTCAACCGCGCGAGCCAGGATTTTAGCGCGGAGCTCGCCGCGGGCGTCCGTGGACTGGCTCCGGGAAACTCGCCGTCCGACGCCGAATCGCTGGAGCGCGCGATCCTTGCCGGACTCCCGCGCGACATCCGCATCTTCGATCGCATCGCTGTTGCCATCCCTCGGGATGGCGGGCTCACGCTGCACATGCTCGATCTGGAGACGCGCACGTTTCAACCAGTCGTTTGGCCGCCGGCATGGAAAGAGATGGAAGCCAGGCTGCGAAGCCACCTTGCGCCCGGCCAGCCGCCCATGGCGCCCGATTCCGAAGGCCTGTTGTTTGAAGCGCCCATTCTCTCCACGCCGGACCCGCACGGTGGACGCCGCGAAATTGCGTGGCTGGTTCTCGAGCTCGATCTGCCGTACCTGCGCGACACGATTCTTCCCACCATCCTGCAACGCGATCTCGACACCGCCGACTACCAGTTGGAGGTGGCCGCCAACGGCGGCTCGCAGTCCGTGATCTATCAGTCCGATCCCGCCTTGGGCCGCATCGGCGCAACTGCCGACGCCGCCACCGGACTGCTGGAACTGTCGCCCGGGTTCCTATTCGGGCCGGTGCGCCCTATGGGATTCGCGCAGCGAGGGCCGGAGCGGGGCGGCGGCCGGCGCGGACACCGGGGCGGGGAAGCGCCGCCCGCCATCGGCGGACGGTGGACGCTCTACGCCCGCCATCGCGCCGGCTCCCTGGAAGCCGCGGTATCACGGGTCCGCGCACGCAATCTCGCAGTCACCGCAGGGGTGCTGGCATTGCTGATTGCCACTGCCGGCGCGCTGGTCCGGTTCACACGCCGCTCGCAGCGCCTCGCCGATCTGCAGATGGATTTCGTGGCCGGCGTCTCCCACGAGCTGCGCACGCCGCTCACGGTGATCCATACCGCCGCCTACAACCTGCGCGGCAAGACGGCTGCCAATCCGACGCAGGTGGAGCGCTACGGCGCGCTGATCCAGCAGGAAAGCGCGCGGCTCAAAGACCTGGTGGAGCAGGTGCTGCGCTACGCCGGCGCCTCCAGCGGCAAGGTGATTCGTGAGCCGGAGCCGGTCTCGCTGGAGGCCGTGATCGGCGACACCCTGGCGCTGGGCAAGGCCGAGATCGAGCTGGCTCACGGCACTCTCGAAAGCCGGATCGATCCGGGGCTGCCAGTGATCATGGGCGATCCCCTGGCGCTCAAGCACGCGCTAGGGAACCTGCTTAGCAACGCGGCAAAATATGGCCTGAAGGACAACGAGTGGGTGGGTCTGACCGCCAGCAGGGTGGGTACAGAGGCCGCACCCGAGGTTGAGATTCGCGTCGCCGACCGCGGACCCGGCATTCCGGCTGACGAACAGCGACACGTCTTCGATCCCTTCTTCCGCGGCAAGCGTGCAATTCAGGATCAGGTTCACGGCACGGGACTGGGGCTGAATCTTGTCAAGAAAATCGTAGAGGCACACGGCGGCACCATCCGCGTGAAAAGCGATCCTGGCAGCGGCACGGAATTCATCGTCCGTCTGCCCGCCCTGCCGAACGGAGATGCGGCATGAGCGCGCGCATTCTGCTGGTGGAAGACGAGCCAGGTCTTTCGCTGACACTCGTGGACCTGCTTACCAACGAGGGCTATCAGGTCGAGGCGGCGATGGACGGTTCGGCCGGCCTGGACCGCGCCGCACACGGTGGCTTCGACCTCGTAGTACTCGACCTCATGCTGCCTCGCATGAACGGCCTCGAAGTCTGCCGCGAGCTGCGCCGGCGCGGCAAAGACGTGGCGATCCTGATGCTGACCGCGAAATCGCAGCTCACCGACCGCGTGGTGGGTCTGAAGCTCGGCGCCGACGACTACCTGACCAAGCCTTTCGAACCTCCGGAGCTGCTGGCGCGCATCGAGGCGCTGCTCCGCCGGACGAAGCGCGACAAACTCGCCCCCCTAGCCAGCTTCCAGTTCGACGACATCGCGATTGACTTCGAGCGCAACCAGGTGACGCGCGGCGGCGCGCCGGTGTCGCTCGCCGCCAAGGAGCTCGAGCTTCTGCGATACCTGATCGAACGCCGCGGAAACGTCGTCTCGCGCGACGAGCTGCTGGAGGGCGTTTGGGAGTATCAGCCGGGAGTCTCGTCCCGCACCATCGATGTGCACGTGGCGTGGCTCCGGCAGAAGCTGGAGGAGAACCCGCAGAGTCCGCGGCACATTCACACGGTGCGGGGAGTCGGCTACCGGTTTGTGCCGTAGAAGGGCCGCCGCAGGCTGTTACACTCGAAGCATCGCCACCCTCATCGCACTAGCACCACCGATTGTCAAGCCCGTCGTGCGCCGCGACCTGCCGGCGCTCACCGGCCTGCGCTTTTTCCTCGCGCTTTGGGTTATCCTGCACCACCTCACCGGCGACGGACAGCCGCTGGCGGCCAGCCTTTCCGCCGCTTTTCCCGCGCTGCTCTTCACATTGATCCGCGGCGGATACCAGGCGGTGACGACGTTCTTCGTCCTCAGCGGATTCGTGCTCACGCGCAGTTATTGGAACGCGTCCTGGACGCGCACGGCGCTGACGAAATACTATCGCGGCCGCGTGGCGCGCGTTTATCCCATTTGCGTCTTCAGCATGCTGGCCGTGGTTCCGTTCATCCTCGCCGACACCACGCCCGGCATGTGGATCTCTCTCACGGCGCACCTGACTCTCACGCAGGCATGGTTTGGCCCGATCCCGGTGAAGTGGAACACTCCGGCGTGGTCCCTTTCCTGCGAGATGTTTTTCTATGCGGCGTTTCCGGTGCTCGGTGGGTTTCTGGTGCGCCGTCTGCGCTGGACCTGGATCCTGGGAACAGGCGCATTCGCCTGCATCCTGACCCGCGCGATGTGGGCCCTGGGTATTTCGGATGGGATCAAGCCCCTGGTCCACCTTAGCGACTTCCTGATGGGAATCGTGGCCGCATGCGCCTTCGAGCTGGTGCGGGGCAGAATGCGCGGATGGTGGCTCTACGTGCCGGGATTCCTCGGTCTGGCCGCGGCCATCGCGTGGGCGGACTGGCTGCCAACCGACCTCAACACCGTCCTGCGTCCGCTGAACGGCCTGTTGCTCGTGGGCCTGGCGATCGGGTGCCGCATGCTCAGCGGGCGCGTGCTGGTGTACCTCGGGAAATCCAGCTACGCGATGTACATTCTCCACGTGCCGGTGATGTGGTGGTACCTGCGAACGTCGCACAGCGTTTCGCCCGCGCTTTATATCGCGATCGTGATCGCTGTGTCGGCGGCAGTCTATGCGTTGCTCGAAGAGCCTGCGAATCGCCTGCTGCGGCGCTAGCTATAGCTAGCTAGAGACCGAGCTCCTTCGACCGTTCCTGCATGGCCTTCACACAGAAATCGATATGCTCGTCGAGGGGAATGCCGAGCTCCTGCGCGCCCTCCGTGATGTCCTGCCGGTTCACGCTTCGGGCGAACGCCTTATCCTTCATCTTCTTCTTTACGCTCGCCACATCGACTTCGTGCACCGTGCGACCGGGCTTGACGTACGAGATCGCAGTGATGAATCCGGCAAGTTCGTCGCAGGCATACAGCACCTTTTCGAGCGGCGAAACTCGCGGCACGCCGCTGTAGTTCGCGTGCGAAAGAATCGCGCGCCGGATTTCGTCATTCACGCCGCGTTCGGCCAGGAGCGGCTCGCCTTTCATCGGATGATCGGGCGCCTGTGGGTGGATCTCCCAGTCGAAATCGTGCAGCAGGGCGGTGACGCTCCACTGGTGCTCGTCCTCGCCGAACTTCTTCGCGTACGCCACGACGCACGCTTCCACCGCCAGCGCGTGCTTACGGAGCCCCTCGCTCTTGGTGAACTCGCAAACAATCTCCCAGGCCCGCTCGCGCGTGAGCACCTACCGGCCTCCTGCCACGGCGCTGGCCCTGTGCAAGGCCGCTAGCACGGCGCTGGTCGAGCGGTCGAACGGCTCTTCACCGGAGACAGTGAGATCGGCGTACTTCTGGGTCGGGTTGACGAACCACTCGGCGCTCGGGCGGACGGTCTTCTCGTACTGCTCGATCACGCTCTCCGGGGTCCGGCCGCGCTCCGCCACGTCGCGCGTCAGGCGGCGGTGAAAGCACACGCCCGGGTCGGTCTGCACGTAGACCTTCGTGTCCAGCATGGCACGCAGCTCCGGCCAGTAGAGCACGAACAATCCTTCCACAATGAGGTATCGGGAAGGTTCGATGCCGCGGGTCTCGCTCGTGCGCGCATAGCCGGCGAAAGAGTAGACTGGCTCTTCGAACGGCCGGCCCGCCGCAATGGCGACCAGGTGCTCGTGCAGCAGCTCCCAATCCAGCGCGTCCGGATGATCGAAGTTCACCCGCTTGCGCGTTTCGAGCGGAATCTCTTCCATGCCGCGATAATACGAGTCCAGCGAAACGATCGAGGTCCCCGGCAGTCTCATGGCCAGTTGCCGCGCCAGCTCGGTCTTGCCGGAACTGGACGGACCGGCAATCCCGATAATGTGTGCTCTCATGAATTTGTCGTCGCCGGGGGAGTCGATTCAGTGTACAACCCGAGCAGCGCTTCCACAAGACCCTTCACGGTGTACACTCGTGCCTGCGCAGTGACGGCGATTCCGAGCTCCCGCGCCGTCTGTGTCGTCACTGGTCCGATCGACACCACGTTGACGCCCTGCAACGAATCCGCGCCCGCCGCGGCCACGAAGTTCTTCACCGTCGATGAGCTGGTGAAGGTGATGCAATCCGGTTTGTGCGCCCACGCCTCGCGGACCTTCGCGGCGAGATCGTCAGGCGGAACGGTCCGGTAGGCCTCCACCACGTCCACCTTCGCACCGCGCTTGGCAAGCTCCACGGGGACCAGGTCGCGCGCCACCGCTGCCCGCGGAAGCAGGACGCGCTTGCCCTCGAGCGGCTCGCGCGCGAAGGCCGCCACCAGACCCTCGGCCACGTATTCCTTACCCATCAGGTCGACTCTCAAATGCAGCGCTTCAATGGCTGCACGCGTGGCAGGTCCGATAGCACAGATCTTGCCCCTCAGTGCGCGAAGATCCGGCAGCCGGTCGATGAAGGCCTTCACACCGTTGGCGCTGGTGAAGATGAGCCAGTCGTACGAAGGTAGATCGGCGATTGCGCGATCGAGCGGTCCGGGGTCGGCCGGCGGACGAATCTCGATCGTGGGCAGCTCGATCACCGCCGCCCCGAGCGCGCTCAGCTTCGCCGCCAGTGTGTCCGCCTGCTCGCTCGCCCGCGTCACGATGACCCGTTTGCCGAACAGCGGCAGCCGCCCGTACCAGTCCAGCTTCTCGTGCAGCCGCACCACCTCGCCCACGATGATGGTGGCCGGCGGCTTCATTTTCGCGGCCAGGGCGGGCAGCGTGGCCAGTGTGCCGACCGTGGTCTCCTGGTCGGAACGCGTGGCCCAGCGAACCGCCATGGCAGGCGTTTCCGGTGCGCGGCCGCGGGCGATCAGCTCGCGGGCGATCTGCGGAAAGGTTGTAAGTCCCATGAAAATCACTAGTGTTTCCGCGTGGCCAACCTTGTCCCAATCAATCTTGTCGACGGCGTGCCCGGTAACGAACGTCACTGCGGAGGTGTGCTCGCGATGGGTCAGCGGCACGCCGGTATATGCCGCGATGCCGAGCGGAGTCGTAACGCCGGGGACGATCTCGAACGCGATCCCCGCCTCGGCCAGCGCTTCGGCCTCCTCGCCGCCGCGGCCGAAGAGGAACGGGTCGCCGCCCTTGAGCCGCACCACTGTCAGACCGCGGCACGCGCGCTCCACCAGCATGGCGCCGATCTCCTCCTGCGTGAACTCATGGTCCGATCGCTTCTTGCCGACGTAGACGCGCTCGCATGCCAGCGGCGCGAGGTCGAGCAGAGCGTGCGGCGCGAGATGGTCGAAGAGGATTGAATCGGCCTGTTGGAGGATGCGCCTCCCTTTCACGGTGATCAGCTCGGGATCGCCGGGGCCTGCGCCGATCAGGTAGACTTTGCCGCTCACCTACCCGTACACCGCCTCCAGGATTCGCGCCGCGCCCTGGCGCAGCAGCTCCGCACCGAGCCGCCCGCCGATTGCCGTGGCGTCCGCCGCGGGGCCCTCGTCTTCGCCGCGGATGAGCTCCTCGCCATCAGGCGAAGCCACAATCGCCTGCACCCGGACTCGCCCATCGGCCACGGTGGCATAGGCTCCGATCGGCACCTGGCAGCCTCCGCCCAGGGCGCCGAGCACGCCGCGTTCGGCGAGCACCGCCGCGCGCGTGGCCGTATGGTCGAGCGCCCGGCAGGCCTCGAAGCCTGCGCCGCTCGCCTGCGTTTCGATGGCCAGCGCGCCTTGCCCCACGGCTGAGCACATCCGGTCCGCATCGAGAATCTCGGCGATGCGATCGGCCCATCCGAGCCGCTTCAACCCGGCGGCCGCGAGCACGATCGCGTCGTATTGTCCTTCATCCAACTTGCGAATGCGCGTATCCAGATTTCCGCGAACCGATTCGATGGCCAGATCTGGCCGCAGTTTGCGCAACTGCGCCGCCCGCCGCAGCGAGCTCGTCCCGACCTTGGCGCCTGTCGGCAGATCGGCGAGTTTTCTCCCCAGCACCGCGTCGCGCGGATCCTCGCGCTCCGGCACCGCAGCCAGCGCCAGGCCCGCCGGCAGCTCGGTCGGCAGATCCTTCAGCGAGTGTACGGCGAGATCGGCGCGGCCATCCAGCAGCGCCTCTTCGATCTCCTTCGTGAACAGGCCCTTGGTGCCGACCTTCGCCAGCGGCACGTCGGTGATCTTGTCGCCGGTGGTTTTGATGATGTCGATGCGGCACTGATGGCCAAGCTCGGCGAGCCGCGCCGAGACCCAGCGAGCCTGCCATAGTGCGAGCTGCGATCCGCGCGATGCGATAACCAGCATGTCAGTCCTGGAGATGAAACGCCTTTCGTATGGCCGCGATCACGTGTGCTCCGTCGGGTTTTCCCGCCTGCGAGCGCAACTCCGAAATCGGCCCGTGCGCGATCTTGTTGATGATACCCCGCGTCAGAGCTTCCAGCGCCTCTTCCTGCTGCGTGGTGAACGGTCCAAAGCGTCGCCGGACCTTGTCCAGTTCGCCCGCGCGGATCTGCTCGAGCTGTTCCTGCAGGCCCACGATGGTCGGCGTCACCTCGGCCACCTTGAGCCGGGCCATCATGCGCTCGACTTCCTCGGCGACCATCTTCTCGGCGTGATCGGCTTCCTTGGCCCGCTCGCGCAGGTTGGAGTTGACCACCTCCTGCAGATCGTCGATGTCGTACAGGAAGACGTTGTCCAGGTCGTTGACAGCGGGTTCGATATTGCGCGGCACGGCGATATCGATCAGGAACATCGGCTTGTTGCGGCGCGCCGCGATCACGCGCTGCATCTCGTCCTTGTGCAGGATGTAGTGCGGCGCGCCCGAGCTCGCTATCAGGATGTCCACCTCGGGCAGCAGGGCCGCGAAACGGGTGTACTCGACCGGCGTGCCCTGGAACAACTCGGCCATTTCGACTGCGCGCTCGTGCGTGCGGTTGGTGACGAAGACGTGCGACGCCCCGCTACGGCGCAGGTGCCGCGCGGCCAGCTCGCTCATCTTGCCCGCCCCCACGATCATGACCGTGCGGTTATCAAGAGTCCCGAAGATTTTGCGTGCCAGCTCCACCGCGGCATAGCTCACCGATACTGCCATCTGTCCGATGCCGGTCTCCGAGCGGACCCGCTTGGCTACACTGAACGCGCGGGTCAGCAGCCCTTCCAGCCAGCCGCACACCGCCCCGCATTCCTTGGCCACCGAATATGCCGATTTGAGCTGGCCTAGAATCTGCGGCTCGCCCACCACCATCGAATCCAGGCTGGACGCCACGCGAAAGATATGGTGAATCGCCGCCCGGCCCTCGTGCCGATAGAGATGCGGACCGATGGAACTCGCGGATACCGACTTGTGATCGGACAGGAACCCGTCCACGATGGCCCGCGGGTCCGCCGCGTCGTCGGTAGTCAGCGCGATCTCCACGCGGTTGCAGGTGGAAAGGATCACCGCCTCGCTCACGCCCAGGCGAGAACGGAGGTCTGCGAGAGCGTCGGGCAGCGATTCCTCCCGGAAGGCCAGGCATTCGCGCACTTCGATGGGCGCGGTCTTGTGGCTTACTCCGGTGATCAGCAGTTTCATGGCCTGAAGAGGATGCTCCCCAGCCGCGCGTGGGCGGCCCATGTCAGCGCCGAAAAACCGACCACGGTCAGGGTCATGATTGCGGCCTTTCGCCCCCGCCATCCCACGGTCACGCGCAGACAGATCATCGCCAGGTAGACGCCCCACGTGAAGAAAGAGATGGCGATCGCGGGCTGGCGTATCCAATCGGCCTGCAGCGACATGAAGGCCCACGTGCTGCCGGCGATGACGCCGAGCGTGAACAGCACGAATCCGAGACCCATGAACTTGGAGATCAATTCATCCAGGGTGCCCAATGCGGGCAGCCGGTAGTAGAACTTTCTAGGTTTTTTCGCCTTGAGCTCGCGCTCCTGGTAAAGATAGAGCAGCGAGGCGCCGGAGGTGAGCACCAGCGCCGCGATCCCGAGCAGGACGAGCACGATATGAACCGTGAGCCAGGCGCTCTTGAGCAGCGGGCTCGACCATCCGGCCACCGGGTTGCCGAAGGTGGAAATCAGCGCCATTACGAAGACGAGCGGAAAGATGAACACACTCAGGCTCTCCACCTTGTAGCGCAGGTGAACCCCGATATAGATAAGGACCACGAGAAACGCGCACATCGAGAGCGTCTCGTAGAAATTGGCGATCGGGCAGCGGTTGTTTGCCAGCCCTTCTTCAACAATGGAGACGAAGTGGAACACGCCTCCAAGAGTGAAGGCCCCGAGAGCGACGCGGAAGAGATGTTCGCGTCGCCGCACCAGGGTGAGGATGGCGTGCAGCAGCCCGATCGAATAAAGCGCTGCTGCCACGCGCAGCCAGATTATGCTCATCTCAGCCATGCGCGTTCCAGTTTTGACTCTTAAGCCCCAGTATAACGTGGAGGATACGGGGGGCCGCGCCCGCGCATTTGGGGGTGGCGGCAGAGTTTGGGGTGGGTGTTGCTAAACTGAGTGCCGTGAACCATCGCCGGGCATTTCTCCAGACGGCGCTCTCCGGAGTTGCCGCTGCGCAAGCCTCCGCACAGACGCCCGAAAACGACCGTCAATACTGGGTTCGCACACTATCGAGGGTGGCCGAGCCCGTGTTGACGAATCTTGCCGCCGGCACGCTCAAACGCAACATGCCCGTGGAAAGTGTGACCGGCAATATCGCCGACCGCCGGAAGTACTCGCACCTGGAGGCCATCGGACGCCTGTTGAGCGGCATCGCGCCCTGGCTGGAGACCCCGCTCGACCCCGGCCCTGAGCGCGACCTGCAACAGCGATATGCCGACCTCGCGCGGCGCGCCATCCGGGCCGCGTGCGATCCAGCGTCGCCGGACCTTCTCAACTTCCACGATGGCTCGCAGCCTCTGGTCGACTGCGGATTCCTCGCGCAGGCGATTCTGCGCGCACCCGGCGAGCTCTGGAAGAAGTTGGACGCCGCCACGCAGAAAAATCTGGCAGCGGCGCTGGCCTCATCGCGAGTCATCACGCCCGGGCAGAACAACTGGCTGCTGTTCGCCTCCACCGTCGAGGCGGCGCTGGCAATGATGGGCGAGCGCTACGATGCGATGCGCATCGACTACGCGGTTCGCGCGCATCAGCAATGGTACGTGGGCGACGGCCTCTACGGCGACGGTGCGCGCTTCCACTGGGATTACTACAACAGTTACGTGATCCAGCCGATGCTGATCGACACTCTGCGCGCCATCGCTCCGCACGTCCGGACGTGGCAGAGCATGTACTCCGAATTTCTTGCGCGAGCCAAACGCTACGCGGCCATCCAGGAGCGCCTGATTTCGCCCGAGGGCACATTTCCGGCCATCGGGCGTTCCATTTGTTATCGGACTGGGGCCATGCAGGTACTGGCGCAGATGGCTCTCATGGGCGAACTACCCGAGCCGCTCACTCCCCCGCGGGTGCGGGCCGCGCTGACGGCGGTCATGCGCCGCCTGTTGGAGGCGCCGGGAACGTTTGATTCGACCGGCTGGTTGACCGTCGGCTTCTGCGGCCACCAGCCGCACCTGGGAGAGAGCTATATCTCAACCGGCAGCCTGTACCTGTGCGCGGCTGTGTTTCTGCCGCTCGGGCTGCCTCCAGCCCATCCGTTTTGGAGCGCGCCCGCGGAGGATTGGACGTCACGCCGAATATGGCGCGGAGAGGATGCCGCAGCGGATCACGCGATTGCGGGCTAGCCGGGCCTACTCCGTTACCGGCACGCCCGCCGCTGAGAGCGCCTGCAACACGTCCGCCCGCTGAAGGCGTGTCGCGTCGTACTCCACTTCCACCGAGTCGAGCGACGGCGACAGCTTCAGCTTCTGAATCCCATAAATGGCGTGGGCCGCGGCGAGATGCGGGAGAGTTGCATCGTCGAGGGCCTTCTGCAGGCGGAAGCGGATCTGGACCTTAGTCATAGCGCGTGAGCGGGCCCTCGGGCCCAAACCACAGGATACAATGTCGCTATCGTCGAGTTCGACCAGGTCGTATTCTCGTACGGGCACGTCGAGGTGCTCCACGAGATCTCGTTCCGGTTGGGGCGCGGCCAGATTGTTGGCCTGCTCGGGCCCAACGGCGCCGGCAAAAGCACCACCATCAAAATCATCGCCGGGATTCACGCTCATCGCAGCGGACGCGTGCGCGTGGCCGACCTTCCGCTACCGGAGTACGCCGTCGATGTCAAACAGAGAATCGGGTATGTCCCGGAAGCCGCAGTGCTCTTCGAGAGCCTCACCGGGCAGGAGTTCCTGGAACTCTGCGGGCGCCTGCACGGCGTCGAGGAGGCCGCGCTCCAGGCGCGCATCGCCCGTATCCTCGAGACCTTCGGGCTTTCGAGCGACCGCGTCATGCGCCTGGATGCCTATTCGAAGGGCATGCGGCAGAAGATTCTGATCGCCGCGGCGCTGCTCCACAATCCGGATCTCATCCTGCTCGATGAGCCTCTCTCCGGTCTCGACGTCAATGCCGCCATCCTCATCAAAGACCTGATCGCTGCGCTCGCCGCCGAGGGCAAGACGATACTCTACAGCTCGCACGTGCTCGATGTAGTCGAGAAGATCTGCGACCGCGTGCTCATCATCCACCAGGGCAGGCTGATCGCGGATGGATCGGCCGAGGGCCTGAAAGAATCCACCAAACAAACCACGCTCGAGGACGTGTTCCGCGTGCTGACCAATTCCGCTAACGTCGACCCGGGAGTGGGCCGGATCGTCTCGGCCCTGCGGCAATGAAACTGCGCGGGCCGGCGGTGAGCCGCGTGTTGGGATCGCTGGGCATCGACGCACCGCGCTACTGGCTTCTGCTCGACCTCTTCACCGAGCTTGCCGAGCGCCGCGAGATTCTCAACCAACTGGGACGCGACGGAATCACGCTTAAGGTTTCGAGTTGGATGTTCCTTGTGGTGGGGGGCCTGGCGTGCCTCGGCTTTCTGCGCTCGCCACCATCGGCAGCGACCTTTTTGGGTGCCTTTACCTTGATTACTGTCATGATGCTGGGATGCATCCTGATCTCGGAGGCGGGGAACAGCCTGGTGAATCCGGTGGAAGGTCTCGTGCTCGCACACCAGCCGGTCGATGGTGCTACCTACACCGCGGCCAAGCTCACCCACCTGGCGCGCGTGGTCGGGTTTCTCGCTCCGGCGCTGAACGCGATTCCGGCGTTCGCGTCGCTCGCGCTGCTGAAGCGGCCCTTCTGGTATTACCCGCCACTTCATCTCGCGGCCACTTACTCAGCCGGCCTGCTCACGGGGTTCTTCGCGTGTGCCCTCTTCGGATTTCTCCTGCGCTTCATCCCCGCTTCGCGTCTGAAATCGGTGGCGCAGATCGTCGAAATGCTGCCGTTCCTGGCGATGATGTTCGCGGGCCAGATCTGGCGCTGGGTCGTATTGCGAATCGGCGGGTGGCTGCCGGCGGGAAGCGCGGGGCGGCGCTATTTTGCGATCGGCCTTCCGGTTGCCGCCGCTGCAACGCTGATTATGGGAATTCGCTCTCTTTCCGCCGACTATCTGATTCGCGTCTCTAATCTGGCGCATGGCGGGGGCGGCGGGCGTGCCGCGGCTCGCCGCTCGCGGGTTGCGGACGTGGTCGCACGCTGGCTGGGTGGTCCGCCCGCACGCGCCGGTTTTGCCTATACCGCGCGCCTGATGCGGCGCGACTGGGCCTTCCGCCGGCAGTTGATCGGCATTCTGCCGCTCCTGATCTCGATGGGAGTAATGCTGGCTCAAGGCGGGACGGCCGACCCGTTCGCAGGCCGGTTCAGCGCAGTCCACGTCATGCCCCACGTTTTTGGTGTGGCGCTGTTCCTCGTGGCGATCTCGATCATCCATGGCGAAGACTACAAAGGCGCTTGGGTCTTCCTTCTGGCGCCGGCGAGCGCATTCGACGCTTTTGCGCGCGGCGTGTACGGCCTGCTGTGGTTCTCGATTGTCGGGGTGCCGCACGCGATCCTTCTCGCGGTGCTGGCCTGGTTCTGGCCGGTTTCCCATGTCCTGCTGTGGCTGGCGTACAGCCTGGCTGTGTCGTCGCTATACCTCGGCCTGGTTCTGCGACTCATCGATGGCATCCCATTCTCCAAGCAGCCGGTGACCTCGCGCGGCGCGTATTTCATGGGGATCATGATAGGGGGCGGGCTGGCAATCGCCGCAGCCGTGGGCCTGCAATACTACCTCGTCTTCCGCTCCGTAATGCTCGCCGCGGGCGTCACGGCGGTATTGTGGGGGCTTGTGTGGCTGGTGACACGCTCCTCGCTGGAGGCTTTTGCGGTCGCAATGCGCTTCAACCTGGGGCTAGCCTCCGCCGAGACGGGAGCGATCTACACCGAGGTGGACGCGTAAGCGGGGCACGCGCCATAAATTCAGTAGACAGTCTACGGCATAAATAGTAGAATGCCTACAGAATGCGTCCCGATTCCGCTTCCCGCCTCGAGCTCCTACAAGGCACGCTCGACCTGCTGATCCTGCGTACTCTGCTGCCGGGACCTTCCCACGGCCACGCCATCGCGAAACACATTCAGCGGACCTCGGAAGACCTGCTCCAGGTCGAAACGGGCTCGTTGTACCCGGCGCTCCATCGCCTGGAGGCGAAGGGCTGGATCGCGGCGTCCTGGGAACGGTCGGATAAGGGCAAGCGGGCAAGATTCTACCGCCTGACCGCGGCGGGGCGGCGGCACCTGGTAGTCGAGCGATCGAAATGGGACGCGTTCTCGCGGGCCATGGGCTTGGTCTTGAATCCCGTCGATCAGGAGGGACAGTGAACTCATTTCTTCGCAAGCTGCGCTGGCTGATCCGGCGCCGCGACAAGGACGAGGAGCTTCGTGCGGAACTGGAATTCCACGTGGCCGAGGAAGCCGGCGAGCACGAGGCCGCGGGACTCGGGAAGGCGGACGCCCTGCGTGCCGCCCGCCGCGAGCTGGGAAACTTCACGCTCGCGCAGGAAAACACACGGGCGGCATGGGGATGGACCATTGCCGGGCAGCTTGCACAGGACCTCCGCTACGCGTTTCGCACCATAGGCGCCAACCGGCTGTTTACACTGCTCGCCGTGATGTCGCTGGCGCTCGGTATCGGTGCCAACACGGCGATCTACAGTTTCATGGATGCCATTCTGTTGCGGTCTCTGCCGGTCTCCGATCCGCAGTCGCTGGTCGTGCTCAACTGGCGCGCCCCCTGGGCCGCGCGCGCCTTCGTGATGCACGGCATGAGCGGCACCACCTGGGGCGATAGCAAGGTGGGAGAGAACAGCGGCATCTTTCCTTACCCGGCTTTCGAACTGTTGCGGAAAGATGGGGCGGTGCTCTCCACGGTGTTCGCTCATTTCCAGTACTGGAAGTCGCGGAGGCTGAATGTCGTCATACGGGGGCAGGCGGAGATAACCAGCGGGTGGAGCGTATCGGGCGACTATTTCCGCGGGCTGGGCGTGGCTCCGGCGGAGGGACGGCTGATCCTTCCAGACGACGACAGGCCAGGAGCTGCTGCCGTCGTGGTGGCCAGCTACAGGTTCAGCCAGCGCCACTTCGGAGGGACCGGCAATGCGGCCGGGCAGCCGGTTCTGATCGATAACGTGCCGTTCACGATTGTGGGGGTGGCGCCGCCGGAATTCTTCGGCGTCGATCCCGCCGGTTCGCCGGATCTGTACTATCCCATGCACGCGAATGAACTGCTGGGCGCGGGACAACAGTTCGGCTTTAAGGCGGACAGCTATTTCGAACCGAACTATTACTGGACGCAGATCATGGGCCGGTTGCGTCCCGGAGTCGGGCTGGCCGAGGCTCAAGCCCGCCTGGCGCCAGTATTCCGGCAGTGGGTGGCGACTACCGCCGCCAACGACCTGGAGCGGGCAAACCTGCCCGAGCTGGTAGTGAAGGAGGGTGCGGGCGGATTGAACAGCCTGCGGCGCAGGTACTCAAAGCCCCTGTACGTCCTGATGACGCTGGTGGCGCTGATTCTGGCCCTGGCTTGCGCCAATGTCGCCAACCTGCTGCTGGCACGCGCGTCGGCGCGACGCCGGGAAATCGCGCTGCGGCTGAGCGTCGGTGCGAGCCGCGCGCGCGTCATGCGCCAACTGCTTACGGAGAGCGTCCTGCTGGCCTCGGTGGGCGGAATTTTGGCAGTGTTCTTCGCTATGTGGGGCATCCGTGCCCTCACCCTACTGCTGGCAAGCGGCCGGGCGAACTTCACCCTGCGGGCGGAGTTGAACTGGCACGTGCTCGGGGTCGCAGCCGCGCTGTCTCTGCTGACCGGAGTACTCTTCGGCTTTGCACCAGCGGTACAGGCGACGCGCGTGGATGTGATGCCGGCGCTGAAGGAAGCGCGCGGCGCTTCGACGGGCCCGCGGCGCTTCTTTGCGCGCGCGAGCCTGAGCCAGTTGCTGGTTGTGGGACAGATCGCGATTTCGCTGCTCATGTTGGTTGCCGCCGGGCTGTTTGTGCGCACGCTATCCAATCTCGAGTCGATAGACGTGGGCTTTAACCGCCGGGACATACTGCTCTTCCAGCTCGACGCGCGCAAGGCCGCACACAAGGACCCGGAGATCTGCTCTTTCTATGGGGAGCTGCGCAAGAGGTTTCGGGCGATCCCCGGGGTGCGCAACGCCAGTCTCTCCGAGGATTCGCTCATTACGGCCGGCACCGGACTTCCCCTTGCGGTGTACGGCGAGCCGTCGAATCCCGAGAACCGCATCCTGGCCGTGGGGCCGGATTTCTTCCGGACCATGCAGATTCCCATCCTGGCGGGCCGTGAGATCGAAGAGCGCGACGGGCCGGGCTCAGCCGCTGTGGCGGTGGTCAACGAGGAGTTTGTGAAGGCGAATTTTGGCGGGCGGAATCCGCTGGGACG
>Ga0335080_10003091_pt1 | contig 16743 bp, 13 predicted proteins | sample Lox_Sample_34_FD_206720 | JGI IMG/M metagenome (GOLD analysis project Ga0335080, IMG submission 206720) | Soil microbial communities from Loxahatchee National Wildlife Refuge, Florida, United States - Lox_Sample_3.4 | ecosystem: Environmental > Terrestrial > Soil > Wetlands | place: USA...
GGTCTGAATCTCTCGCCGCTGGGCCGCCACCATCTGCTCCGGCGCCGCGGGAAGATAGACCTTGAGCTGTGTCCCTTGGCCCTGCCTGGTCTCGACTTCGATCGCTCCGCCGTGATCGGCTACGATGGCCTGCACCAAAGCCAAGCCCAGCCCGGTACCCTTTCCTGGCCCCTTCGTCGTGTAGAACGGCTCGAACATGCGTGCCGCCACTTCGGGTGGAATGCCAGGACCGGTGTCGCGCACGCTCAGCGCTGCGTATCGGCCCAGCTCGAGCTGGCCCTGGCTCAAGGCTCGCGTGCGCTGAACGGTCTCAACCGCCAGGCCGATGGTCAGCTGCCCGCCTTCGCTCATCGCCTGGATCGCGTTGGTGCACAGATTCATCACGACCTGGTGCATCTGCGTAGGATCGGCCAGCACCGCGATATGTGGATCGTCCACCTCGAGCTCGACCTTAACGTTCGAGGGAGTGGAGGCCGCGAGCAGATCGCACACTTCGCGCACGATGGGCCACAGCTCGACGGCGCGCTTGTCGCTCGCGCCGCGCCGGGCAAACGTGAGGATCTGCTGCACTAGGGCTTTGCCCCGGCGGCCCGCATCCATGATGGCGCGGAGCTGCTGGCGTTGCCTGCTCTCCATCGCGCTCTGCGCCTCGGCCAGCTCCTCCGCCAGCTCGCCATGCCCAAGGATGGCGCCGAGGATGTTGTTGAAGTCGTGCGCGATGCCGCCCGCCATGGTGCCGAGCGCTTCCATCTTCTGCGCTTCGCGCAGTTGCGCATCCAGCTGTGCGCGCTCCGCTTCCACGCGCTTGCGTTCCGTCACGTCCTTGAGGAACCCGATGGCGCGTACGGCCCGTCCCTGCGGCAGCCGCACCACGCGGCCGGTGTCTTCGACTTCGATGTAGACGCCATCCCTGCGCCGCACGCGATACTCGAGGGTTTGTGTCTGCCCCTCGCCCGGCGTGCCTTCGCCGATCTGCGCTTCGATCTTGCCGAGATCGCCCGGATGCACCCGCGCCAGCCACGCCGAAGCGTCGCCCAGCTCGCTGGCATCGAAACCGAGCATGCCACGCGTATTGCCGCCCCAGACGACGCGCTTGGTTTCGAGATCCACGTCGTAGAGCACATTGCCCGAGGAAACCGCCGCCGCGTCGTAGCGCAGTCTCCACCGTGCCGCCGTGCTCTCCGCGGCGAGCCGCTCCTGCATGACCGCACACACGAGCAATGTCATCAGTGCCGCCACCACCAGATACAGCTGCAGGTTCAGCACCGAGCGCTCGGGCTGAATGAAGGCGGCCGAGAACAACCCCAGGCCGTGCATCGTGCACCAGACCGAAATGACCGCGAGGAGCAGGAGCGCTGCGCTCTGGCCGCGCGTCCCGAAGCGCAGTGCAGCCCACACCAGAAACGGCGCGATGAAATGCATGAGCGGCGGAATGCCGCCACCGGGGATCGGCGGCGCGCTGAAAGCCCAATTGGAGACGAGAACGAGCCCGCCGAAGCACACGATGCCTTCGGCGGCGCGCGCCAGGCTGACGGGCCGCAACGCAATGGCTCGGATATCGGACCACGCCAGAACCAGCGGCACAACCAGCAGCATCCCGAGTGCGTCCGACACCCACCACACCTGGAACGTTTGCAAAAACGTATGCTCTCCAGGCGTCACCGACATCAACGCGCCCAGCCCAGAGGCCAGAAGGTTGGCGACGATGGGGGCGATCAGCACGAACCAAAGCACCCTGCGAATATTGTCCAGGCGCAGCGGCACACCGACCCAGCGCCTCAGGACGAGCGAGGCCAGAAGCAAGCACGCAAAGTAGAGTGCAGCGTAACCGACGCTCTTGTGCAGCGCGTTGGTGACGGTTTCGGCGTGCACCACATCGGCTATGAACGCGGCTCCCAGGAAAGGCAGCCAGAGCCGGTTCGGCGCTACGAGCAGCATGCCGAGCGCAAAACCGCCCGCGGCCCAGAGGTAGGCGACATCCCCCGCGCGCGGCGTCAGGCGCGTGGACAGCCACGCCAGCGCGAAATAGATGACGCCGACCAGAATGCACTTGGCGGCATCGTGCAGGCGTTGCAGATAGACGGGGCTCAGCTTGCTCTCTTGTTGCGGGTCAAGGGGAGCTTTGCGCGCAAGCGCAGCGCCTGTCAGCTGCTGGCCGGGGCGGAAAAGTCCGATTCGGAGGAGCGGCCGCGTGAGGTGCGGCTGAGCGCAGCCTTCACGACCAGCCCCAGAGCGAAGAAGCTGTAGGGCTTGCCGAGCTTCACGCAAGGCACTTCGGTCGAGATCGAAGCCAAGACGTCGTCGTAGCCCACGGCACCGGTCAGTATCACCATCGGCGTTCCGGACAGCTTACTCTCAACCGAACGCAGCAGCGATATCCCGTCACCGCGCGGCAGGTCGAGCTCGAGGAGCACGAGATCGAAGCGGCGCCGCTCGAGCCAGGCCAGCGCGTCGTGCGCGCTGGATGCGGCGTGGGCGATATAGCCGGTGCCGCCGAGCCAGTCGCAGATCATCTCGCGCAGGAAGCGGTTGTCCTGCACCACCAGTATCGCAGGACGGTCGCCGTAAAGGTCAAAATCAAGGGCCAAGGTTCTCCTCCCTTCACGCAGGAACACGGGGAAAGTGGGAAAGTGCGGCGGCGGAAAACCGACCTCGACGGCCCAGGGAGGGGTGGTACGTCTGAGGGAGGATCGCCGCCGCGGTGCGCATTTGAACCCGACCCCATTTCGGGCCAATGTCCACGCGCTTCCGGGCGGTTACATCTGAAACCGTTGTGCGCAGCCGTCTGCTGGTTTATGGTTCGCGAGTCGCAGCCCGGGGCGGGAACCGCAGGTGACCGAGCACATCTTGGTGGTGGAGGACGATCGCGCCACGCGCGACCTCATCGCCCGTTACCTCGCGGAGAATCACTTCCGCGTGAGCACCGCGGTGACCGGCGCCGAAGGCGAGCGTGCGCTCGACGGCGATCCAGTCGACCTGGTGGTTCTGGATCTCAACCTGCCGGACCAGGATGGCCTGATGCTGGCGAAGAAGCTGCTGGCGGAGCGTGATATCCCGATCGTCATGCTGACCGGGCGGGTCGAAGAGATGGATCGCGTACTCGGGCTGGAGCTAGGTGCCGACGATTACGTGACCAAGCCGTTCAGTCCCCGTGAGCTGCTGGCGCGAATCCGCGCCGTCCTGCGACGCGCCAAGAGCAAGCCCGGGACCCGGCGCGGGCAGGCGCTGCGCGTCTACCGTTTCGCCGGCTTCGAGCTGCGCAGCGGCACGCGCAAGCTCGTCTCTCCGGCTGGCAAGGAGCTGACGCTAACCGGCGGGGAGTTCTCGCTGCTGATGACCTTCGTGAATGCGCCGCGGCAGATCCTGAGCCGGGATCAGCTGCTGGAGGGAAGCCGCATGTACGACGACGTCTATGACCGGTCCATCGACGTGCAGATCCTGCGGCTACGGCGCAAGATCGAAACCAATGCGTCGGAGCCGGCGCTGATCCGGACCGAGCGCGGTGCCGGCTATTTCCTCGATTGCGACGTCGAGGTGAGCTAGAGCGACTCCTGACCCTAGCGCTCTCCCGCAAGGGGAGAGGGAAAACCCTATAGCTCGTAGCTCTCGCCATTCGCAGACCGGGCACGGTCGACGATCTCTGGCGTGAGCTGTGGCGCGAACATCTGGATGAAAGCGTAGGTATAGCGGCGCAGGTAGGCGGCGCGCTTGACCGCCAGGCGCGTCGTGTTGTCGCGAAACAGGTGGCCGGCGTCGATCGCACGCAGCTGCGCATCGCGCTTGGCATCGTAGGCCATGGCTGCGATCACACCGACGCCGAGTCCCAGCTCCACGTAGGTCTTGATTACGTCTGCGTCGATCGCGGTCAGCACGAGGTCCATTTTCAACGCCTTCGAGGCAAAGGCCTGGTCGATATGCGAGCGGCCGGTGAACTCCGGGCTGTACGTAATGAGGGGATACCGGGCAACCTCTTCGAGCGTCAACAGCTTCACCTTGGTCAGGGGATGACCCTGCGGGACAACTACACAGTGGTGCCACGTGTAGCCCGGCAGCGCGAGCAACTCCGGGTAGTGGTCGAGCGCTTCGGTGGCGATAGCGACGTCGGCCTGCCCTGCGATCACCATCTGTGCGAGCTGGGTCGGGCTGCCCTGCTGCAGCGACAGCCGCACCTTCGGGTACTGAGCGCGAAACTGCTGCACCACGCCCGGCAACGCATAGCGCGCCTGCGTGTGCGTGGTCGCGATCGTCAGCGAGCCGCTATCTCGATCGGCGAACTCCCTGCCCACCTGCCTCAGATTGTCGGCCTCGGCCAGCAGGCGCTCGATCACCTGCACCACGGTGCGCCCGGGCTCGGTGAGGGCTACCAGCCGCTTCCCCCGCCGCACGAAGATCTCGACGCCAAGCTCATCCTCGAGCTCGCGAATCTGTTTGCTGATGCCGGGCTGGGAAGTAAACAGGGCGTTGGCGGCTTCGGTGAGGTTCAGACCCTGGCGCACGGCCTCCCTCACATAGCGAAGCTGTTGAAAGTTCATGATTCCTTCTGCTTAAAACCGAAAGTTATTTGAATATACGGATTAGTTCGTTTTGTTTATAAGCCCAGCTTATTACGATCGAGGGCTGCTTGGGAAGAGGGCCCAGGCGCTGCTGCGTGGATGAGCGGCACCGTAACGCGACCAACCGCCAGAGAATATATGGAAGGGTCTGTCAGCTTGAAGCAGGGCCTCGCCGACCTGCTCGAAATCGAACAGTACGAGCGCGATCTGCAAGGCTTCCGCAACCTGCAGATCGACGCCGATCGCTTCACCGCCATCCGCCTGCAGATGGGCTGCTACGGACAGCGGCAGGAGGGCGTCAACATGCTGCGGGTGAAAATCCCGGGCGGACGTCTGCGGCCCGACCAGCTGCGCACCATCGGCGACGTGCTGGAGCGCCACTCCCGCCACGAGGTCGCACACGTGACCACGCGCCAGGACATCCAGATCCACCACGTGCCGCTCGAGAAGACGCCGGAGGCGATGCGCGACCTGGCGCGCTCCGGGCTCACGACGCGCGAAGCCTGCGGAAACACCATCCGCAATGTGACGGCCTGTCCCCTGGCCGGCGTCTGCTCCAAGGAGCACACCGACGTCAATCACCACTTGCAGACCGCGGTGCGGCACTTCCTGCGCAACCCCCTCAACCAGCAGCTGCCGCGCAAATTCAAGGTGAGCTTCTCCGGCTGCGAGTCGGATTGCGCGCAGGCCATGATCCATGACCTGGGCATCGTCGCTGTGCAGCGCTTGGAAGCCGACGGCACGCGGCGCTCCGGCTTCAAAATCCTGGCGGGCGGCGGCCTGGGCCACAAGCCGCACGAGGCGATACTGATCGAAAGCTTCCTCGAGGAGCACGAGCTGCTGATCGCGATGGAAGCCGTGGTCACGCTGCACAGCAAATACTCGGACCGCACCAAGCGCGCCAAATCGCGCATCAAGTTCCTGGTCGACCGCTTCGGCGCAGAGGGCTTCGTGCAGCGTTACCGCGAGGAGTTCGCTCGCATCAAGGAAGCGCTCGGCCAGCGGGAGTTCCCGCCTGCAGAGTGGCGCAACGGCGCCGGCGGCCACCCGCCGGGCCCAGGCGCGCCGCGCACGCTCTGGCCGCAGAAGCAGGGAGGTCTGTCGGTGCTGCCGCTCGCTTTGCCGATCGGCAACCTCACCACCCTCCAGATGCACGGCATCGCCGACATCGCCGAGCAGCACGGCCTCACAGAAATCCAGACGACGCAGGATCAGAACCTGATCTTCCTGAACGTGCCCGACCAGCTCGCACCGCGATTGCTCGAGCAGTTCGCGCAGCTTGGGCTGGGCCTGCCCAAGGTGGGCGATGACGTCGTCGCCTGTCCGGGCACCTCGACCTGCCGCCTCGGCATCACCTCCTCCACTATTCTTGGCCCGAAGCTCGACGGCGGTGAGCACGATCTGCGCATTCGCGTCTCCGGCTGCCACAACGGCTGCGCGCAGCCTGAAAGCGGCGATATCGGCGTGTACGGCGAGGGGCGCCGCCTGCACGGCAAGCTGATTCCGCACTACCAGATCTACCTGGGCGGCGACGGTATGAGCGGCGGCGGCATCGGCCGCAAGGGCCCATCGGTGCCGTCGGCCAGGATCGAGGAAGCCATCGAGCGCATCAAGCGCGCCTATTCCGAGCAGCGCGCCGGCGATGAAAGCTTCTTTGCCTGGTCCCGCCGGCAGGAGGCCGACCATTTTCAGAAGCTGCTCGCCGACCTGATCTCCGTATCGGCCGAGCAGGTACCGGCCGTGCTCCGGGATCACGGCGACGCCGCCGACTTCCGTGTACTGCAGCTGGGCGGAGGCGAATGCGCCGGCGCATCGCAGCAGAAGATCGGGACACTCTTCTTCGAAGCGGCTCACGAGCGCAACTACCGCGACGCCCTCAAGTTCCAGCGCAAATACGCTGAGGCGCTCACCTGCGCAGAGGCGAGCCTGCAGGCCGTTGCGTACGCGCTCGCTGACGCCACCACGATTCCCGGGAACGATGATCTTGCCGCGTTCGCCGGCAGTCTGTCCGCTGCGCCCGATGCGCAGCCGCTCGCCTCGGAGCTCGCGGTACTAGCCGGCGCCGTGGCGCTCGAGGACGCGCCGGGGGAGCCGGACATTTCCGCGCTGTTCACCCGCGTCGACGCCTGGATCCTCGCGGCAGCAGAGCTGTGCCAGCAGCGCGATCCGACGCTGGTTCTGCGCGACGCGCTCCCGCGCACTCCAGCGCTCGCATCATGAGCGACCTCGCACCCGCGGCGCTTGCCGGCGTGCGGCAGCGTTCGGAAGAGCTGGAGCGGACGCTGCGTTCGATCGCGATCGAGCACGCGCCCGCTACGCTGGCAAGCAGCCTTGGCGCCGAGGACATGGTGCTGACCGATGCCATCCTGCGCGACGGCATCGCGATCGAGATCTTCACCCTCGACACCGGCCGGCTGCATCCCGAGACCCTCGAGCTGCTGGAGCGCGTGCGCGAGCGCTATGGGTACGACATCCGCGTCTATCAGCCGGATTCCGCTGCAGTGGAGCAATACGTCCGCGAGCTCGGCCTCGACGCCATCTATCGCACTGTGGAGCTGCGGCGGCGCTGCTGCGAGATCCGCAAGGTGGAGCCTCTCTCGCGCGCGCTGTGTGGAAAGAGCGCATGGGTCACCGGGCTGCGGCGCGCGCAGTCGGTGACGCGCGCCCAGTTGCCGCTGCGGGAATTCGATCCGGCACATGGCCTGTTGAAGTTCAATCCGCTGGCGGAATGGAGCGAGCCCGAGGTGTGGGAATACCTGCACGGCCACGGAGTGCCTTACAACGCGCTGCATGACCGCGGTTTCCGCAGCATCGGCTGCGCGCCCTGCACCCGCCCCACCGCCGTGGGCGAAGATCTGCGGGCCGGCCGCTGGTGGTGGGAAGACGCGCAGACTAAGGAATGCGGGTTGCATCCGCGCCGGGCGCAGGAACCGGACGAACGGGCAAGCCGATGAGCCTTGCCAGCGAAGCGCGCATCCTGGACGACGCCAGCGACGCGTACATCCGCCACAGCCATCTCGACTGGCTGGAGTCGGAGGCCGTGCACATCCTGCGGGAGGTTGCGGGCGAGTGCCGCAGCCCGGCGCTCCTGTTCTCGGGCGGCAAGGATTCCGCGGTGGTCCTCAGGCTGGCGGAGAAGGCGTTCCGCCCGGGGCCGATTCCTTTTCCCGTCCTGCACATCGACACCGGGCACAATTTCCCCGAGGCGATCGAGTTCCGCGACGCGCGCGTGGCGGAGCTCGGGGTACGGCTTATCGTCGGCGAAGTGGAGGAGTCGATCCGCCGCGGCACGGTAAGGCTGCGCCGCCCCGACGAGAGCCGCAACGCCGCTCAGTCCATCACGCTGCTCGAGACCATTGCCGCGCATGGGCTGGATGCCTGCATCGGCGGCGCGCGGCGCGACGAGGAAAAAGCGCGCGCCAAAGAGCGCGTGTTCTCGTTCCGCGACGAGTTCGGCCAATGGGACCCGAAGAACCAGCGGCCCGAGCTGTGGAACCTGTACAACGCGCGTGCTCACCGTGGCGAGCACGTTCGCGTGTTTCCGATCAGCAACTGGACCGAGCTCGACGTGTGGCAGTACATCGAGCGCGAGCGCCTGAGCCTGCCGCCGCTCTATTTCGCGCATCGGCGCGCGGTGATCCGCCGCAACGGTCTTCTGGTCGCCGTCACCGCCGTCACGCCGCCAAAGCCGAGCGAAGTGGTGGAAGAGTTGAGCGTGCGATTCCGCACCGTGGGCGACATGACCTGCACCTGCCCGGTCGAATCGAACGCCGATACCGTCGCGCAGATCGTGGCGGAGACAGCCGGCGCCCGCATCACCGAGCGCGGCGCGACGCGCATGGACGACCAGACCTCCGACGTCTCCATGGAGCGGCGCAAAAAGGAAGGGTATTTCTGATGAGCGCGACCGCGCTTCAGGCTGCGCGCACCGACGCGCCGACCGCCAGCGGCGTGTTGCGCTTCATCACCGCCGGCAGCGTCGACGACGGCAAGAGCACGCTGATCGGGCGGCTGCTGCACGACAGCCGCGCCATCCTGGAGGATCAGTTCGCCGCGGTGGAGCGCGTCTCGCGCGGCCGCGGGCAGGAGTTCGTCGATCTGTCGCTGCTCACGGATGGGCTGGAAGCGGAACGCGAGCAGGGCATCACGATCGACGTGGCCTACCGCTACTTCGCCACATCGCGGCGCAAGTTCATCATCGCCGACACGCCTGGCCACGAGCAGTACACGCGCAACATGGTGACGGGCGCCAGCACGGCCGATGCGGCAGTCGTGCTGGTCGATGCTCGCAAAGGGCTCCTGCCGCAGTCGCGCCGGCATGTCTATCTGGCCGCGCTGCTGGGCCTGTCGGAGATCATCATCGCAGTGAACAAGATGGATCTCGTCGAATTCGACGAGGCCCGTTTCCGCAGCATTCGTAAGGAGGTCCTGGAGTTCGTTGCGCGCCTCGATGCAGAAGCGGTCAGCTTCGTGCCGATCAGCGCGCTGCGCGGAGACATGGTGGTCGAGCGGGGGCGAAACCTGCCCTGGTGGAACGGCCCTACGCTGCTCGAAGCGCTGGAAGCGGTCGACGCGACCCGCAGCCTGCAGGATCTTCCCGCCCGCTTTCCGGTGCAGCTGGTAAGCCGGCCGGACGCTGCAGAGCTGGGTGGTGCACGCGCCTACCTGGGACGTCTCGAGTCGGGCATTCTCACGCGCGGGCAGCGCGTCTCCGTGCTGCCGGCGCGTCACAGCACCAGCATCCGCGCCATCATCTCGCTCGAAGGTCAAATGACCGAGGCGGTCGCGGGCGATTCGATCACGCTCGTGCTGGCCGACGACCTGGATGTTTCGCGCGGTGACATGATCGCCGGCAGCTTCGAGCCACCAGCGGTCCGGCAATCGATTACCGCGCGGCTATGCTGGCTGAGCGCGGAGCCGTTCGAGCCGCAGCGGCGCTATCTGCTGCGCCATACCACCCGTTCGGTCAAAGCTCAGCTGCGCAACATCGACGCGCGCGTGAACATCCACACGCTCGAGCGCGATGCGTTTTCCGGAGAGCTCCGCATGAACGACATCGTGCACGCTCACCTCGCCCTGCAGCAGCCGATCGCCTGCGACTCGTACGCCGTGAACCGTGCGACCGGCGCGTTCATCCTCATCGACGAGGTCACCAATCAGACGGTGGCCGCGGGGTTGATCGACTGATGGGCAAAGTCTATCTCGTCGGGGCCGGTCCGGGCGCGCCCGATCTTCTCACTGTGCGTGCGGCGCGCCTCCTGGAACGGGCCGACGTCGTGTTTCACGATGCCCTGGTGCATCCGGAAGTACTGGCGATCGCATCTCGCGCCCGCATCGTTCCGGTCGGCAAGCGCTGCAGCCGCATCTCTACCGATCAGCGCTTCATCAACCGCGCACTGGTCGAAGCCGCTGCGCGCTACGACGTCGTCGTGCGGCTCAAGGGCGGTGATCCGATGGTGTTCGGACGCGCCCAGGAGGAGCTCGACGCGCTTGCCGTGCATGGCGTCGACTGCGAGGTGGTACCTGGAGTGACTGCCGCGCTGGCCGCCGCTGCCGAGCTGAAAATCTCCTTGACGCGGCGCGGAGTCAGCCGCAGCGTCGTGCTCGCGACCCCGCGCATTGGAACCGAAGAGCCTCCGGGGCGTTGGGCCGACGGCGTCGCCGCAGCCGATACGGCCGTGCTCTATATGGGAGTGGGCGAGGCGGATCTGCTGGCAAGCGCGCTTAGACAGGCCGGAATGTCAGGGCGCATGCCGGTCGCAATCGTCCAGAACGCTTCGTCGCCGGCATGCACGACACTGCACACGACGTTGCAGGATCTGCCGCAGCGCGCGGCGGAGCTTCCCCCGGGCGGCCCGACGCTTCTCGTGCTGGGTGAAGTTTTGCGGCCGGCATCCCGCGCGGAGCAGAGCGGCGAACCCGGCCACACGGCTGATCTCTCCGCACCCCACGCCAAGCTGGCCTGAGGGCCGTGGCGATATAAGCAAAGAATTCGCGATTCGTTCCTCTGCTCTTGCAGCAGTATTACAGTTCGTTGGTCGAAGCATATCCGGGGCGGGACGTGGGGATCGCGACATCCGAGAAGCCAGCTGACGTGCGGCAGAGCCTGCCGGACGAGGTTCTGGGCGCGCTCGCGCGCCTGATTCGCGAGGTGCGCTTCGGCTCGATCGAGATCGTTGTGCACGACGGACGCGTCACTCAGATCGAGCGCAGGGAGAAGGTGCGCTTCGGCCCGTCGGATTCGGCGCGCAGAGAGTAGCGCGAGCCGCCGTCAAATCACGCCGACCAGTCCGCTGGAGGCGATCAGAAGAACAAGCATCGAAGCGAGCTGACCGAACCATCGGAAGGTCTCTTCAGGCAGTTACGGAGATCCTTCCATGTGGTCGTTGCGATATGGGACGCTCGCGTCCGTCGCCGTCATTGTGTTGTCGCTGTCATGTCAAGCCGCGCATGCGCAGGCGGCCCCTTCGCCCGAGGAGCAGGCGTTGCGCCAGCGCGTAGAGGACCTGGAACGCCAGTTGAAGCAGCTCGAGGAGCGGTTCAATCAGCAGGCCAGGCCCGAAACGCCGCCGGTTGCCGCGCAGCCGACTCAGCCCGCGGAAGCCCCTTCCGCTCAAGAGCAGGCGACGCAGAAGCAGATCGACCAGCTGAATCAGCAGGTCAAGGCGCTCGAGCAGAAGGAGCAGTCGCTCGAAAGTGTGACAGAGAAAAAGACAGTGCTGCCAGTCACACCGGGAGTGAGGCCCGGACTGGTCCTGACCTCTCCCAGCTCACCATTTCAGCTTCGGTTCGGAGCGGTGGTGCAGGTCGACTATCGCCAGTTCTTCGATGAGCCTTCGCCTCCGCCGCAGTCGGGCGTCGACACTTTCCTGCTGCGCCGTATCAGGCCGATCCTCGAGGGCGGCTATGACGATTTCGGCTTCAAGATCATGCCGGACTTCGGCAACGGCTCGAACACCACGCCGAGCACCGCGCCGACGCCGCAGATTTTCGACGCATGGATCTACTGGACGCCGTACACCGAGTTCAATGCCCGCGTGGGCAAGATGAAGGCGCCGCTCGGTCTGGAGGAGCTCCAGGAGGACGTGAATATCGCTTTTCCCGAACGAGCCTTTCCGTCGGAACTGATTCCAAACCGCGACATCGGCTTGCAGGCCTCGGGCGCCCTGTTCAGCCGCACGGTCAGCTATGCTGCCGGAGTGTTCAACGGCGCAGTGGACAACAACAGCGCCAACGATGGCAGCGGGGATTTCAACAACGGCAAGGACGTCAATGCGCGCGTGTTCGCACAACCGTGGAAGAACACCGATCTCAAGGCGTTGCGCGGGCTCGGTTTCGGCGTCGGCTACGGATTTGGCATCCAATCGGGCAGCGTGGCGACGCCGGCTGTGCCCACTTATACAACCCCTGGCCAACAGACCTGGTTCGCGTACAACGCCGGGACATTCGCCAACGGTCGGCGAGAGAGCTGGACGCCGCAGCTCTACTACTCGGTTGGCCCGTTTGGACTGCTGGGTGAGTGGACGAACACCGCGCAGGTCTTCACGCGCGGGGCCAACACCCAGACTGTGTCGAACACCGCCTGGCAGGTCCAGCTCGCGTGGGTCCTGAGCGGGGAGGACGCGTCATACCTGGGTGTAACTCCAAGCCAGAACTTCAGCCTCAAGGGCGGTCATTGGGGCAGCCTGACGCTGGTTGGCCGGGTGAGTCAGCTCAACGTTGACAGTGACGCCTTTGCAGGCACGGCGGCAACGCGGCTCGCCAACCTCAACACACAGCCCAACAGGGCCACCGACTACGGCATCGGGTTGAGCTGGGACTTGAGCCGGGAAGTGCGCATCATGTTCACCTACGATCAGACCGTTTTCGACGGCGGTGCGGCGAACGGCGCCAACAGGCCCGACGAGAAAGTGCTGATCACTCGCTTTCAATATGCACTCTGACCCCTCGAACCATGCACAGCGCTCCACCAAAACGTAAGCTCGCCGCCGCGGTCCTGGCAGTGATCTGCGGGCTCGGACTGCCGGCGCACGCCGATGTCAGCCTGCTCAACGTCTCCTACGACCCGACACGCGAGCTGTACCAGGAAGTCAACGCCGGCTTCGCAGCGCTCTGGGAGGTGAAGAACAAAGAGAAGGTGACCATCAAGCAATCTCACGGTGGCTCTGGCAAGCAGGCGCGAGCGGTCATCGATGGTCTCGAGGCCGACGTCGTCACGCTTGCGCTGGCCTATGACATCGACGAGATCGCCGAGCGGGCGAAGCTGCTGCCGGTCAACTGGCAAAGCCGCTTGCCGCATGGCAGTTCTCCTTACACCTCGACCATCGTATTTCTCGTGCGCAAGGGCAACCCCAAGCAGATTCGAGACTGGGATGACGTGGTCAAGCCGGGAATTGCGGTCATCACGCCCAACCCGAAGACCTCCGGCGGCGCCCGCTGGAACTATCTCGCCGCATGGGGCTACGCCCTCAAGCGCTACGGCAACGATGAAGCCAAGGCGCGGGATTTCGTCGTTCGCCTGTACAAGAACGTCCCGGTGCTCGATTCAGGCGCTCGCGGCTCGACCACCACGTTCGTGGAGCGCGGCATCGGCGACGTGCTGCTCGCCTGGGAGAACGAAGCGTTTCTCGCGGTAAAAGAGCTGGGTCCGGACAAAGTTCAGATTGTCGCTCCTTCGGCAAGCGTCCTGGCCCAGCCGCCGGTAGCGTGGGTGGACAAGGTGGTGGAGAAGCGCGGCACCCGCAAAGTGGCTCAAGCCTATCTGGAATACCTTTACACGCCTGAGGCGCAGCAGATCATCGCACGCAATTTCTATCGTCCGATCGACGCCAAGGTCGCGGCACAATTCTCGAAGCAGTTTCCCAAGCTCACCCTGTTCACCGTCGATGAGGTGTTTGGCGGGTGGCAGAGAGCGCAGAAAGTGCACTTCAACGATGGCGGGGTGTTCGATCAAATCTATCAGCCGGGACGGTAGCAAACCAGCCCTCCTTGAAAAGGAGGGAGAAAACGCATGGATGCGAATCAGTTGCTGACCGCGTGGAGCGAGGCGCGCGCCGACGGCCTCAACAACCGCGCCGTCGCCGCCAAGCTCGGCGTCACCGAAGCGGAGTTGATCGCTTCGGCCTGCGGCCGCTTCGTGACGCGGCTGCGGCCTGACACGCTACCGTTGCTGCGCGAGCTGCCAGCGCTGGGTGAGATCAAAGCAATCGTCCGCAATCCGACCGCGGTCATCGAGCGCGCGGGCACAGTGCGCGGAAGCGAGACTGCTGCTGTCGGCGTAGTCCTGGTTCAGGCAGACCATTTCGAGCTGATGTGCCAAGCGCCGCGCTGGAGTAAAGCATTTGCATTGCGCGAGGAGACCAGCCGAGGCGTCAAGCAGAGCGTCCAGTTCTTCACCGCCGCAGGAACCTCGGCGGCAAAGTTCTTCCTGCGCCCAAGCAGCAACTTGAGCGCCTTCGCAAATTTAGTCAGCACCTTTGCCGATCCGGATCAATCACAACTGGAAAACATCGAACACCCGGCTACAGAGTCCGGGAGTCCGCTGCAGCGCCTACCGGCCGCGCCTCTCGGTGGGCTCACGGCATTTCTCGGCATGGCTGAGCAGTTGCGGCAGCTGTTGACTTTTGTGGTCCGCAACGAAGCCGCGACGCTTTCCACCAGCAGAGCGGTCGAGCGCGTCAAGCGCTCGGATCGCGGCGGATGGATGAACGTGCTCCATGATGAAATGGACATCCACCTGCACGATGAGCGTATCCGCTACGTGAGATGCGTGCCGGACGCGGATGCCGGTGCCGGGTGGCTGCACTGGTACTCCGACGAGCAAGCGATCGCGCTGTCGGTGCGATGCGGCGAGAGCTGGGAGGAACTGGCGCAGGCCGCGCGTGCGGCCGCCGCTTGAGCAGCTAGCCCCGGCCTCAAGCTAGCGCGCGGTGCACGAACTGCCCGGCGTCGAACTCCTCGGCGACACGGTTGTCGTGCTCGAGGAGCGCTTCGCCGTCGACGTCGGCAAACTCCATCGCGCCCATGTCGGCGAACGCCTTCTGCACGCCCTTGCCCCACAGCCCGATGTCCTTGACGGTCGGGACGATGCGGCTGAACAGACGCCGGCGGAACAGACGCATCGTTTCGGAAGACATCGTAGCCTCGACCGCCTGCCCCACCGGGAGGCCCAGGTGCTCCCACAGCTCCTTCTGATTGAAGCGGTCGCGCATGTGGTAGCAGGCTTCGACGACGAACTCCTCGCGCTCGTTGCGCTCACCTTCAGTGAGCTCGGGATAAAAATCACGCAGCGCCAGCCGCCCGAAAGCCACGTGGCGCGCTTCGTCCTGCATCACATACGCGTTCACGGAGGCGGCCAGCCGATTCTTCGCGTAGTCGCGGATGCGCTGGAACGCCGCCAGCGCCAGCCCTTCGATCAGGATCTGCATGCCGAGATAGGTCATGTCCCAGCGCCGGTCGGTCAACGTCGTCTCGAGCAGCGACTTGAGGCCCGGCGTGATGGGGTAGGCGATACCGAGCTTCTCGTTGAGCAGGCGCGCGTACGCCTCAACGTGCCGCGCCTCATCCATCACCTGAGTCGCCGCGTAGAACTTGGCGTCGAGGTCGGGTACCATCTGCACGATGCGGGCTGCCGCCATCAGCGCGCCCTGCTCGCCGTGCATGAACTGCGACAGCGACTGCGCCTGCTGGTGCTGTCGCACGCGGACGCGCTCGTGGTTGTCCATCTTCTCCCAGAGCGGGGAGCCAAAGATGGGAATGAGACGATCGTCGATCTCCTGCGGATTCTCCGGATCGAGGTCGAGCGACCAGTCGATACGCGTCGCAGCATCCCACTGCTGCTTCTTGCCCTTGTCGTAGAGAGCGAGCAGCTTCTCGCGCTCGTCCTCATACTCCCAGGTGAAGGAGGTCTGCGTCTGGCCGTTCAGCTTCCAGCCGGTCTGCTCGACGGGCAGCTGATACCGATACATCGTCGCCATGGGGTTCTCCTTGGCGCGAAGGAATGGGGAACTGCACCATACCACGCGCCAAGGATCGACGTGGAACGACCGCCCCTCACCCCGGATCGAGTCCGGGCCGGGCTCTCTCCCGCAAGGGAGAGGGGGTATCTACCAGATTACGTTGCCGGAGGCGGCCAGCCAGCCGGCGGGATCGGCGGGGGCCGCAGGTGCCGGCGCTGCATCCTTGCCTGGATACACCGAGCCTCGCTTTTCGCCAAGGAACACCTGCATGCGGCTCGGGCGGATCAGGAGCGTTTCTCCCTGCCTCAGGTTCAGGCTGCGCACACGCTCCGCTGCGATCTCGGCTTCGATGATCTGCGTGCTGTCGTCTCGCTCGAGCTCGAGGCGAGCGGTCGGGCCTATCAACAGGATGCGCTGCAGCACGGCGGGGATGCCGGGCTGGCCGGGCGAAAAGCGCTCGATCTCGATCTCGTGGGGTCGCGCATATACGGTAGCCGGCCGATCATCCGCGTCCGAGTGCTCGGGCGCTGCCACGGTCACCGGCCCGAGATGCAGACGGCCCGCGTCGGCCCGGCCGTGAAACACATTGACGGTGCCGAGAAACCCGTACACGAACGGGCTCGCCGGACGCTCGTACACCTCCTGGGGCGTTCCCACCTGTTCGACGCGCCCCTTGTTCATCAGCACGACGCGGTCCGCCACCTCCAGCGCTTCCTCCTGATCGTGCGTGACGAAGATGCTGGTGATGTGCAGCTCATCGTGCAGCCGCCGCAGCCAGCGCCTCAGCTCTTTGCGGACCTTAGCGTCGAGCGCGCCGAACGGCTCGTCGAGCAGCAGCACCTTCGGCTCTACCGCCAGCGCGCGGGCCAGCGCGATGCGCTGCCGCTGCCCGCCGGACAGCTGGTGGGGATAGCGGTCGGCCAGCCAATCGAGCTGAACGAGCTGCAACAGCTCGTGCACTTTGCGCCGGATCTGGGCGGCATCGGGGCGCAGCACACGCGGTTTCACCGTGAGGCCGAAGGCCACGTTGTCGAACACCGTCATGTGCCGGAACAGCGCGTAGTGCTGAAACACGAAGCCGACTTCGCGCTGACGCGCGTCCCGCTGCGCGGCGTCCTCGCCGTGGAACAGGACGCTGCCGGAATCCGGTATCTCGAGGCCAGCGATCACGCGCAGCAGCGTCGTCTTCCCGCAGCCGGAAGGCCCAAGCAGCGCGACCAGCTCACCGGAAG
>Ga0335080_10003092_pt1 | contig 16740 bp, 14 predicted proteins | sample Lox_Sample_34_FD_206720 | JGI IMG/M metagenome (GOLD analysis project Ga0335080, IMG submission 206720) | Soil microbial communities from Loxahatchee National Wildlife Refuge, Florida, United States - Lox_Sample_3.4 | ecosystem: Environmental > Terrestrial > Soil > Wetlands | place: USA...
GGGCGAGAGCAATGGTCGGGACGGGCAGATTTGAACTGCCGACCCCTCGCACCCCAAGCGAGTGCTCTACCAGGCTGAGCCACGTCCCGACAGGAAGGAACCCGCCGCCAGAAGCCGGCGAGTGGGGTTGACGGGGTTAATTCTACATCAAGGCTGCGGGGGCCGTCCGGGCGTTCCGACCTCTTGCGGGGGGAATCCCTCGCGGGGGTTTCTGTTGCACAGCTATGAAGAGAGGGATCGTTCGACTGCGCACCCGCCTCGCTGCGCGAAACGGGTTGCTCCGCCCAAAATGAGATTGCTGCTTGGAGTTTAAAGATGCAAGGCCGCACGATTCTGGAAGCGCTGGCCGTGGCCCACTGCAAGCGCGCAAAGAAAGATCTGGCGGCCGAGGGCGGCCGCCCCACATGCTAGCGGGACTTCTTGCGCCCGGTGCGGACCGGCTCCTCTTCAAAAAGCGCGAATTGCAGCTTTTTTTCGACTGGGTCAATGCGATCGAGCAAGACGTGCACTTTCTGGCCCAGGCGGTAGGTTCTGCGGGTGCGCTGGCCGATGATCTCGCGCGTGTTCTCGTGATAGGTGTAGCGGTCGTCCTCCAGCGAGGCGATGGGCACCAGGCCCTCGACGAAAAGGTCAGTCAGCTCGACGAAGAAACCGAATCTGGTCACGCTGATGACAAGAGCATCGAAGTCTTCGCCGACGCGGTGCTGCATGAATTTGACTTTTTTCCACTCCATGAGCTCGCGCTCGGCATCATCGGCGCGGCGCTCCGACTGGCTGGATTCTTCGGCGATCTCGTGAAGCTCTTCGAGCAGCATGGGCCCGCCGACAGGCGCGAGCGATTCACGATGAGCAGCGCGATCGTGGCGCTTGGACCAGGGGGAAGGCTTCTCCACGGGGCCTGAAGCGGCTCTATTGGCAGACTCCTGGCTCCCGCGGCTGAAGCCGTGGGCTTCCACCTGCGCGGGCGTCCGCCCCACATTTTCAGCCAACACGCCCTTCAAAATGCGGTGCACGATCAGGTCGGGGTAGCGGCGGATGGGCGAAGTAAAGTGAGTGTAAGTTGGCGAGGCCAAAGCAAAGTGGCCGAGATTTTCTTCGGAATAGCGCGCCTGCTTGAGGGATCGCAGCATGAGGTAAGAGAGAATTCGCTCTTCTGGCTTGCCGGCAATCTTCTCGGTCAGTTTCTGGTACATGCGCGGCGTGATGTGGACTTCCTGCGGCAACTCGATCTCTCGGGCACGCTTGCCGGTGCCGTAGCTGGCGCGGCGGTCGGTCTTGAGCTGCATGCGCTGGATGGGCAGAGCGCCGACGCCAAGCGAATAACCGAAGGTTGCGGCGATCACTTCGAAATCGTAAACCCGCTTGGCGTCTGGCTTCTCGTGGATGCGGTAGAGCGAGGCGATGCGGTGGTCTTCGAGATACTGCGCCACGCACTCATTCGCAGAGAGCATGAACTCCTCGATCAGGCGATGAGCGATGTTGCGCTCGGAACGCGTGATGCTCTTCATCAGGCCGTTTTCGTCGAACTCGATCACGGGCTCGGGCAGGTCGAAGTCAATGGAGCCGCGGCGCTCGCGCTTGCGATTGAGAATGAGGGCGAGGTCGCGCATCATCTCGAAGGTTTCGACCAGCCGCGCGTAACTCTGGCGCAGGGCGGGGTCGCCTTCGAGAATGGCGTTCACGGCGGTGTAGGTCATACGTTCAGCGGAATGAATTACGCCTTCTGACAATTCGTAGCCGACGATCTCGCCTTGATGGTCAATCTCCATCACGCATGACATGACCAGGCGGTCGGTCTGCGGGCGGAGACTGCAGATATCGGTGGAGAGCTCGAGCGGCAGCATGGGCACGGCGCGGTCGGGGAAATAAACGCTGGTGCCGCGCAGGCGGGCTTCGTCATCGAGGGCGGAACTGGGTGTGACGTAGTGGGCTACATCGGCGATGTGGACCTGAAGCTGGTAATTGCCGTTCTCCAGGCGGCTGACGGTGACGGCATCGTCGAAGTCGCGGGCGGTTTCGCCGTCAATAGTGACGATAGGGAGGTGGCGAAAGTCGCGGCGGTGGCGCAACTCGGGGGCAGGGATGACTGGCTCGATGTTTTGCGCTTCTTCCAAGACCTCGGATGGAAAATGGTGCGGGAGGTGAAATTTGCGGATGATGATTTCGACATCCACACCGAAATCGTCGGGGTAGCCGAGGATTTCGACGACGCGGCCGCGCGGGTTCTGGGTAGCGGTAGGCCAGTCGGTGATCTCGACGTCCACGACTACGCCTTCGAGATCAGTCCATTCGGTGCGCCGGGCGGCCTCTTCGCCGAAGACGCGGTGAGGCTGCCTGGTCTGGCTTCTCTTCGGCTTCGTCAAACCGGGATGAACCACCGAGGACGCCGAGGGCATCTCCATACCCAATGGGATCAATATCTCCTGGGCAATTTTCTGATCAATCGGGGTGACGTAGTTGTGGCGGCGCCCGTAGTGGAAGGTTCCGACTACCGTAGCATGAGCGCGATTGACGGTGCGCAGAATGCGGCCTTCGGCGCGGCCATCGGGACGGATGGCGCCGATCTCAACCAGCACGCGGTCACCGTGCATGGCCGAGCCAACGGCGGGCGGAGGAATGAAGATATCGCCGACGAGTCGCGACTTCAGACGATCATCCAGCGCACTGGCGTCGGGTATGACGAAGCCGAAGCCATCGCGGTGCATGGCAAGCTTGCCTGTGACCAGATTTTTGCCCGCAGCGGCCTTGGGGATGGCATAGCGGTCCGAACCGAGCGCCGCGAGTTGTCCCGCACGGACCATCTTCTCCAGCCGCTCCTGCAATTGGCGGCGATCCTCGCCGTGCAGGCCGAACTCACGCACCAGTTGCTTGAATCCGGCCGAATGTTTGGGCTGGCGCTCGATCTTGCTCAGGATGTCGGAGTCAGAGAGCATGGGAGGAGCAAGCGTCAGAACCGGGGGAGGAGCAGGTCCCCGGAGAAATTTCAGTTCTCAGTTGCCAGATGATAGTTCTCAGTTTACGGCAGCGCCGGTACTAAAGGGGGAATGAGTTTCCCGAATTGGAGGCAACGGGAAGAAAGTACCAGCTTCCTGAGCATGTTTTTCGTAGAGCTAGAGTTCAAGGTGCAGCCGAAGTGTTCCGCCTGCGGGATAGCCAGAGGGCAATGGGAAGAATCACCTTAGACATCAACGGGCCGGCGAATTTCCGTGAACCGCGCGGGCGGCAACGGAGTACAATGCGGTTTGGTCACCGAAATGCGGGAGTGACAAGCTATTTCAACCCAAGGAAAGGATTTATTGTGCCATGTGGAAACCCACGAATCAGCCTCCCAACCCCTCGGCCCGGCCGAATGAGCCGGAGCGTCCGGTGATGCCTGCGCCCCCCGTGGCGGCGAGTGAGCCTGCGGCGGCGGCGCCGCGTCCGGTTTCCACCAGCGCGGCAGACCAGGCCACCATCGGCAAATCGCTGGTGATCAAGGGCGAGGTGACCGGCTCGGAATCCCTTTATATTGATGGCCGGGTGGAGGGTTCCATCAACCTGGCGGGCAATCGGGTAACGGTTGGCCGCAATGGCGTGGTCTCAGCCAATATCAATGCCCGCGAAATTGTCGTATTGGGCAAGGTGCGCGGCAACCTGACGGCCAGCGACCGGGTGGATATCCGCAGCGATGGTTCGCTGACTGGCGACGTGGTGGCGGCGCGCATTTCGATCGAGGATGGGGCCTACTTCAAGGGCGGGATTGACATCCGCAAAGCCGGGCAGAAGGCCAATGGCGAAGAGGTAAAGACGCCGGTTTCGACCGCGCCGGCGGAAATTGCTGCCCGCGCCTGACCCAGAGTCTTAACAGAACCTTAAGAGGGCGGAACGCTCCGCCCTCTTTGTGTGTGTCGCGCAAGGCTTCTTTTTCAAAACTTTCAATGCCAAACTAAGCGCCACCCCCACCTTCTAGCCACCGCCACGGAAGCGCCAGATTAGAACCAGGTGAAGAGATCCTCTTTTTTTTCAGCAGTTTCCACGGGTCACAGGTTTTGGATTACCAAGGTATTAATGAATTTCTAATTCTCACGTACCGTTTGCTGACACAAGCCTTTCGGAAATAATGCCTCCAACGCTTCCGTTCCCCCGAGTCGGTTGACCGGGACGCCCCTCATCCCGGCGGCAGCGAATTCAAGCAGCCAAAGCGAGTAGAGAGGAACCCACGCAATGAAATTGCTACGTAATCACTGTGTACCAGTGGCGATGGTCGCCCTGGCCCTGATCACTGCCACATCCTTGGCGTCTGCACAATCCCTGAATTCGGGCCCGCAGACCATCGCGCTCAATGCCACACTGAGCGAGTCCTTAACCTTGAGCCTGTCGGCCAACGCCGTCAATTTCACGCTGACTCCGGGGAGCGCCACCAACGCGGGCAGCACCAACATCACCGCCACCACGAGCTGGACCCTTCGCCCGGGCCGCACCGCCGTGGGCGTCTATGCCTATTTCACCAGCGCCGCCGCGGCAATGACCGACGGGGGAACGCCGGCCAACAACATTCCGTCTTCGGCCTTCAAGATTGCCGATAACGGAGGCGCCTCCACCGCGCTCACCAACAGCGTGGCCTTCGGGGCCGCCAACGCCGGCCTGCAACTGGCCAATGTGACCATCACCGGCGCCAACCGCAGCAGCAGCCGCACCGACGCGATGGCGTTCAACATTGACTTGAGCGGCGGCACCCTGCCACAGCTTCCGGCGGGGACGTACACCGGAACGCTGAACATTCAGGCCCAGGCCACGCCGTAATCGGGCTTTCGTAGCAAACCATCTGTACCAGACGGGCGGCAAGGGACCTGGAATTTCCTGCGCCGCGTGCCGCCCGGCTTTTTCAAAAATCTGAAGTGGAGAGGGCCGCATTGGGCGTGAGGCAGCTCCGCAAATTCGCAGAGTTCATAGTTCTAAGCGCGGTGATGGTGATGGCGGCGGCGCGCCCGGGTTCGGCGCAGGTGGTCGCCTCAGGGGTTCGCGCGGTGTCGCTGGATGCGACGCTGGACGAATCCGTGACGCTTTCACTTTCCGCGAATGCCGTGAACTTCAGCCTGGTTCCAGGCCGGGCCAGCAACCCGGGCAGCACCAACATTACCGCGACTACTACCTGGACCCTGCAGCCGGCGTTTCTGCGGAACATCAGCGTGTACGCGTTCTTCAACAATGCCAGCACCGCGCTGACCAACGGATCGGGAGGCAACATTCCGTCATCCGCGTTTCAGATCTCCGATAACGGCGGCGGCCTTCAGGCCCTGACCAATACCGTGCCCTTTGGCGGGGCAGGCGCCGGGCGTCTGCTGGGGCAGAGTACCGAGTTTTTGTTCTTCAACCAGCGCGGCAGCCGCACCGACACTATGAGTTTCAACATTGACTTGAGCCAGGGAACGTTGCCCAGCCTTCCGGCGGGCACTTACACCGGCACGCTTACCATTCAGGTGCAAGTGCAATGAGAACGAAGCAAGCCCGCTGGAGGTGCGCGGTTGGAATTTTGGCGGCGATGTTAACTCTTGCCGCATTGCCGCTGCGCGCGCAGACCGTAAGGCCGCTGATCGCGGAATTGGGCAACCCGGCCAAGGGACGCATTGAGTATGTGAATGACAGCCTGACCCCGCTGAACGTAGTGCTCGAGGCCAAGAGCTTCTCGGTCTCAGAGACCGGCGAAATGTCATACCGGCCGCTCGACCCCAGCGTTCATCTGCGGCTTTCGGTCACCAGCTTCCGGCTGCAGCCGCAGCAGTCTTATTACGTCTTCTACGAGGCAAAGACCGACGCGGCGCCGGCCTGGTTCGTGATTTATGCGGCGTTCTCGGGCTTCGCGTTCCGTACCCAGCAGGGTATGAGCGTACGGCTGGAGCTGCCGCACACGGTGTATCTGTTGCCCAAGCAGTCGTTGCAGAAATCAGACGTGCAGGTGGACAAGCTGGAATTCAACCAAGCACAGAAGAAGCTGGTACTGGAAGTCGAAAACACGGGCAACAATTTCGGCCGGGTGCAGGAAACCGTGGTGGCCTTCGGCAAGAAGAAGCAGGAAGCGCCCGGTTTTCCTGTGTTTCCGCACAGCAAGAGGCTTTTGGAGATTTCTCTCGACCAGGAACCCTCCTCTCCCACGGGAGTGGTGCTGCAGTTTCCCAGCTTCAAAATCGAGGAGCAGCTTCAGGGCCGGGACCCATGAAACGCAAGTCCGCAGTCCGCTTTCTTGCCGGGCTTGCATCTCTTCTCTGGCTGGTGCTGGCCGCCAGCCCTCTCTCTGCGCAAATCTTCAAAATTCAGGGCGGCGACTCCACACTTTTCCAGGCTGAGGGCGGATCGCTTGACGTCAAAGCCCCCAACTACGAGGGCAATCTGGGGGCGGGCTTTTTCGACGGACACTTTCAATTGGGCGCGGTCATGCGGACCAAATTTCGCGATGAGACTCTCATCGGCGGCGACGACGCGATCCGCTTCAATCTGCCCACTGATATTTTTGACGGCGGATACTACTTTTACGCCCGCGGCGCCGGAATCGAACGCAGCGAGAAAGACCAGAGCCTGTATTTCTTCGGAGGGGTGACTTCCACCTGGCTGGGGACCAGTTTTTTTCAGTCGGCGCGGGCGGAAAATCCGGTCGCCATCCTGTTTTTCGACCGCAAGCTGAGCCAGCGCTTGCATTTCTATTCGCGCGGCATCCTGGCGCATCACAAGACTTCGCTGCAATCGCTGGAGTGGCGGCCGAGAGTGTGGCTCAAAACTGCAGTGACGGGAGGGTTGGGCTCAGGCAAGGGCTATTTCGCAACCTCGTTCGATGCGGAGACGCGAAAGCTGGCGCTGCAAGCCGCCTATATTGCGGCCAGTTCCGATTTCCGCCGCATCACCACGCCGAGTATTTTGAACTCTGAGGCCGACCGGGGGAATGTGGAAGTAACCTACCGTCCCGATTCGTACATGAGCTTCACCGGCGGGCATCGCGACCTGTTGCAGCCACTCACGCTGCTGAGCCCGCTCGAAGAGGCCACGGTCAACAATCTGGGGGCAAATTTTCACCTCGTCAACACCAACTTCGGGATTGGATTATTCAATTCCGCCGTCGCCGGCATGAAGACCAACGGTACGAACTTTTATGCCGGGCACCGCATTCACGACCGGGTAGAGATCACGGGAAACTACTTTCAGAGCCGGAGCGGGACCTACAAGCCGGAATCCATGGTGACGGGGACATTCAGGGAAATTATTTCGCCGCGCTTGAGTCTTCTGCAGCTGGCCACGCACGCCGCCGGGCAGTGGAACCTGGCCTACGGCGGGCAGTTTCTTACCAACCGCTTCAGCGCCAGCGTGGATTACCAGAACGTCTATCTGCCTTTCGAGCCGCAGAGGCCGTTTCAGCAGGCGCTGGCGGTCAACGTGACGGCGCGGCTCCACGGCGTGCAGTGGACGGCAGCTTCGGCGGTCGCTCCCGACGGGCACGTGCGCTATACGTTCGGGGTCACGACTTATCTGTATCGCTACAAGGGCCTGATGGGAAGCCAGGGGCCATCGGCCGATTCCTACAGTTTTCCCAAGTATGTGGTGCAAGGGATCGTGCTCGATGAGACCGGCAAACCCTTTGGCGGAGCGGCGCTGCGCATCAACGGAACGCTCGTCTACAGCGACGATTCAGGGCGATTCTTATATCGCTGCCGGAGACATGCCGAGTTGAACTTCGAGGTCGAGCCCTCTGAGTTTCTTGTGCCGGGCGTTTTCAAGGCGCTCAAGGCGCCGGGCAGCGTGATGCCTCAACTGGAAGATCAGGCGACCGATATTAGGGTCGTGGTTGAGATGGTCAGAACCACTCCCATCGGGCTGCATCCCTCAAAGCCCGGCGGACAGGGCGCGGGTGTGGCCGATCCGTTGAACACGCCGCAGCTTCCGGCGGCGACTCCTCAACCTCTGCAGTAAAAGTGTGGAATCCTAAGGGCTTAGAAGGCCTGGGCGCGGATGGTGAGCACACCGTTCTGGCTGCCGGCGGGAATTTGCAGACGGCTGGTATCAATCTTCAGCTCCAGCTGGCTGCCGGGCGCGGGCGTTCCGGCGGCGGGAAGGAAGTTATTGGCCGGGAGGGAATCGTCCGAATGCGAGAGCAGTGGAAACATGGGAGAGAACGCGGCGACCGGAACACGGGAGATAGCGTCGTTTCCCAGCAGCGGATTGCCCGAGCTGAGCACTGCCATGCTGATATTCCCTGGCCCGAGCACCCAGTTCGCAGTAATAACCGGGCCGGCCGCAGCGCCGTCTTCAGCCAAGAACGGACTCGAAGCCTCCTGCTGAGCGGGCGAAACCGTGACCGTCATGGATTGGCTCACCGTTGCGGTGAGCACAATAGCGCCGCCGCGAGAATTCATCTGGCTACAAGCTGGCAATGCGAAGGCCAAGGTCGCGAGCAAGATTTGTGCCGGGCGGAGTGTGGGTTTTCTTTCTGCGATCAATGAGCCGGTCATATCGAATCAGCTTGAGTGTGAACAGTGGGAAGCGTAACAATTCGGGCTGGTGCTGTCGATACCACAGAGACCTGATTACCAAGCCGCAGTCATATCTGCAAAGACAGGCCAGTAAATGACTTACACCTTTCGTAATCCGGGCGTGAGTTACAAACGAGACCTGCGCGCGCAGCCTGTGCACGGCATGTACGCGCGGTGACGTTCGCCGGTCAGCGTGAAATGGCGAGTGTAAATATAATCGTAGCGAGTGATGCGAGAGAGAAAAACGCCCCGGAGCGGCGTTCACCGGGTCTGCGCAGGAATAGCAACGATGTTTCTGGCCGCGGCGGTGGCCGTGTTTGCGCGTGCTCAAGCCTCCGAGACCGGCCATCACAGAGAGCGCATGCTGCCGATCGCCAGCTTCTATGATGCTCCCAGGCCGCTGCCGGCGGGGCAACCCGGCACGCTGATTCGCTCTGAGAAGTACGACGACTACGAGCTTCCCTACCAGTTCACAGTCAAACGGATTCTGTACCACTCGCGCTCGGCGAGCGGCCGGGATGTTGCGGCCTCCGGAGTAGTCGTGATTCCTCCTGGCAAGGCGCCAGGGGGCGGTTGGCCGCTGATTGCCTGGGCGCACGACTTCACCGGCGCAGCGCGGCAGTGCGCACCGTCGTTGATGAGGAACGTGGGCTCCGGTCCGGTGCTGGCCATGTATGCCCGGCTGGGTTACGCCGTGGTGGCGACGGATTACACCGGCCTGGGCACCAGCTTTTCTAACGCAGCTTCGGATCTGCCCTCGAATGCCGCAGATGTGATTTACTCCGTCCCGGCGGCGCTGGCAGCGGTGCCCCAGGTTGGGCGGCGCTGGCTGGCGATGGGCAAAGGTGAAGGCGCTCTGGTGGCGGTGAAGGTTGACGAGGAGGAGAATGAGGTGCGCGACGCGAATTACCTGGGAAGCGTGGCTCTTTCCGGAGTGGCCGATCTCAAGCAGATTTACGGCCGTCCGGGCGGCTCGGCGCCGGGCACGTTCTCTCTTGCCCACGCCGTCAAGGCGGTTTACCCAGGCTTCGATCTCGATGACATGCTGACAAAGAAGGGCATGTCTGCGTACGCCGAGGCGGAAAAAGGATGTTCGGGTATTCCTGCCGGCGAGGAAAATTCCTCAGGCGAATTGCTGAAGCCCGATTGGGAGACCAACCAGTTCATCGAGCAATTTTTTCAGCGCAACGCCTTCGGCCAGAAGCCCGCCTTCGGCCCGCTGCTCGTCATCAGCGGCGGGACAAACCCGGAAATTACATCTGCGATGATTGAAGCCACTGTGGCCAGCATGTGCAAGCAGGGGGACCGTGTGCAGTGGTATGACTACCCCGGTGTGGAAGCTGGGGAACTCATCGGAGCCTCGGTGCGCGATCCGATCGCCTGGATCCAGGGGCGATTTGCCGGACGTCCTGCGCCCAGCAGTTGCCACTGACCGGCTTTTGCCGTGGACCGATCTTCGCAATGGACAATTGATTCCCTCCGCCGTATGTTTGGGGAAAGTGTCATGAAACCTCGCCTGCCTTCCCGCCCGGCGCGCCTGCTTCCCATAACTTTCGTTATTGCCTTGGCTCAGTTGCTCGTGGCGCAGAGCAAGACCCCGGCCGCAAATTCTGATGTTGACCCGAACAAGCTGTGGACCTTCACCCGCAATGAACAAAAAGCCGAGCAGCAGGTGGAGCAGACCGAGGGGCCGGTGGTGGAGCGCAAGACGTTTGCACGGGTAGGCCTTGATGGCCGCTACCTGCCGTATTTGCAGGTTGATAAGAGAGTGATCCAGGTGAACGGCATGACCGTTCGCACCACGGAGCGCGATTATGCCATTGACCCGGAGGGCAATAAGTCGTTGACGCAGGTAGTGCGGGAAGAGAAGCAGGAGCTGGGCGGCGGCGGCGAAAAAATTGAGCGCACGACTTCAGTTTCAGAGGCGAACGGACGCCTGCGCATCACCCGCCAGGAGACGGAGACTTCGCGGCAGGCGACAGCGGCGGTGCGGGAGTCTGACACCAGGGTGCTGGCGGCCAACCCGAATGGCGGGGCGGCGGCGGTGAGCCGGATTCAATCGCGCACACAGCAGAAGGACGAGCACACGGTGGAATTTCGCGCCTCAACCCTGCTTCCCGATGGCAAAGGGGGCTGGCTGGTCAGCGAAGTGCGTGAGGGCACCATACGCGACGAGGGCGGAATGCATTCGGAAGAAGAGCGCACCTCGCAGCCGGACAGGAGCGGCAAGTTGGCGGCGGTGAGCCGCGTGGTCACCAGAGAATCTGAGATCGCGCCGGGGGAGAAGCAGAAAATCATTGAGACCTACTCCGCCGAAAACCCAGGGCAGGGGCTGGAGTTGTCGCGCCGCGTCACTACTACGAGCCGGCCGCTCTCTGACGGCAGCCAACTGGTGGAAGAGCAGGTGGAGGAGCGGAACCCGGCGTCGCCCGCGTCCGGCCTTGAACTGGCGCGCAAGAAGACTGACCTTGTGATCCCTGGCCTCGGCGCGCCCGGGAAGCTGGGGGACGAGACGAGTTTCAGCGGTAATCGCAGCGTCACCATTGACATGCGCAGCGGCGGTACTCCGGCCGTGGAAACGGATACCGTCGGGGCCAAGCCGCATTGAGCTTTTTGTCTGTCAGGGTCCGTAATGCCGGTTTTTTCGTGCACCTTCGTGTCCTTTGTGCTTAGCCTGCCGTAGGTTTGACGCCTTTTCCTGCAACACGCTAAAATAACTGAGTTTGCCTGTACTTGCGGCTCCATTCTGGGGCTGCCCGCAGCCAAGGCGTGAAGGCCGGGGCGGAAAAACACAGCAAGCAAAGAGAAATCAGCAGGTTCCCCGCACGGCGTTCGTGTGGGTCGAGCACGGACGTTACGGAGGCATAAGTATGTACGCGGTCATCCGCGCTGGCGGCAAGCAATACCGGGTGGCGCCCGGCGATGTGGTTCGAGTGGAGACCATGGCGGGCTCGGACGGCAAAGTGTCGTTCGGCGAGGTGCTGGCCGTCTCCGGCGGTGAGGGGCAAATCGCGAAGCCTGGCGCCGACGTGCATGTGAGCGGCGAAATCGTGGAGCAGGGCCGCGCCGACAAGGTGCTGGTCTTCCACTACAAGCGCAAGAAGCAATACAAGAAGATCGCCGGCCACCGGCAGCCGTTTACGGCGGTGCGCATTACGGAGATTGCCTTCGGCGGCCAGACGTTCACCGCGCCCGAGCTGCCCAAGAAGGAAGCCAAACCGAAGAAGACCACGCGGGTTCAGGCGGAAGAAGAAGCTGCGCCGAAAGCTGAGACAAAAGCGGCGCACGCCCCGGCGAAGAAGAAGGCTGCGGCAAAGAAACCGGCGGCCAAGAAGGCCGCGCCGAAAAAGAAAAAGTAATCGCTGGTTGCGGGCATAGAGATTCTTCGCTTCGCGCAGAATGACAAAGGTCTGGTGAGATCTACTTATGGCACATAAAAAAGGTCTGGGCAGTTCGCGCAACGGGCGCGATTCCAATTCGCAGCGGCTGGGCTTTAAGGCTTTCGGCGGGCAAGTAGTGCCAGGGGGGACGATCATCGTTCGCCAGCGTGGCACGCGGGTGAAGCCGGGGCTGAACGTGGGCCGCGGCAAAGACGACACCCTTTTCGCCAAGATCAGCGGCCGCATCAAGTTCATGGACCGCGGCTCCATGGGCAAGTTCGTGATGATCGAGCCGCTGGAAGCGAAGTAGGGCCCGCAAGCAGGCCAATCTCAGCTGAGGGAAATCGCTGAGAAGCGGCCTATTGGATCCACACGTGACCCTTGGCTCGGGCGGCGCGCGGCGTTGGCCGGTGTTGGTCGGAGTTACCTCTCTCGTCGTCATTCTAATCCTGGAGTTGGCGTTGTCGGTCAGGCAGGAGTCCCAGACCTGGGACGAGGCCTGCCACATCTTTGCGGGGTACAGCTACTGGACGCGCGGCGATTTCGGGATCAATCCGGAACATCCGCCGCTGGTCAAGTTGCTGGCGACGCTTCCGCTGTTGCGCCTTTCCTTGCGGGTTCCGCCGCTTCAAGGTCGCGACGCCAAGGTTGAAGCGTTTCTCGACGGCCGGGACTTCCTCTACGGCAATGACGCCGACTCGATTCTGTTTCGCACACGAATGGCCGCCAGCATTCTCACCCTGGTGCTGGCTCTTCTGGTCTTTGCCGCGACCCGCGAAATGCTTGGCGCCGGCGCCGCTTTTATTGCACTGATTCTGTTCGTCTTCGAACCCAATCTGCTGGCTCATGGAGCGCTGGTGACCACAGATATGGGTGTCACGTGCCTGCTGTTCGCGGCGGTGTATCTCTTTTATCGCTATGTCAAGACACCTTCGATTGGCGGGCTGCTGATTGGGGGCATCGCCACGGGGTGCGCTCTGGCCAGCAAGCATTCGGCGGTTTTGTTGGCGCCGATTTTGATCCTTCTGGCTGCGGCCGAGGTTGCGTGCGGCCCGCGAGTACCGCCACATAAACCGAGACCCGGCCGAGGGAAATTGGCGGCCCAGATGGCGGCCTCGCTGCTGGCAATCGCGATCGTAGGGACAGCCGTACTTTGGGCTTTCTACGGATTTCGTTTTCAGATGCGCCCGGATGGCTTGAGAATGAACCCGCCGCTCGCGCAGTTCGCGGCGCGCATCAAGCACCCGGCTGAGGTTCGCGTCCTGATGGCGCTGGCCCGCTGGCATGCGCTGCCGGAGTCCTATCTTTACGGCCTGGCCGATGTGCAGCAGGTCAGCGACTCCAGCGCGACCTATCTGCTCGGCAAGGTCTATCCGCAAGGCAGGTGGTTTTATTTTCCGGTGGCCCTTGCTATCAAAGAGACCTTGCCGATGCTACTGCTGGTGTTGTTGCTGCCGCTGGCTTTGTACCTCCGATGGAAGCACTCCCGGCCAGACAAAGAGGCCTGGCGCACGGCGGCGTTTCTGGTGCTTCCGCCGGCTGTGTACTTGGCAGCCGCCATGCGATCCGGCCTCAACATCGGCGTACGTCACATTCTGCCCATCTTTCCCTTCCTTTTGATGCTGGCGGCCCTTGCCGCGTGGGCTCTGGTGCGCAGCGGCCGCGCCTGGACGTATGCCGTGACTGGATTGCTGATTTTTCATGCCTTCTCTTCAGTTCGCGCCTTTCCGGTTTATCTTGCATACTCGAACGAGGCCTGGGGCGCCCCCTCGAACACTTACAAGCTGCTCAGCGACTCGAATGTGGACTGGGGTCAGCAACTCAAAGCGGTCAGTCTCTATCTGCGGCAGCGAGGAATTAAGAACTGCTGGTTCGCCTATTTCGCTGATGCCGCCGCCGATCCGGCCTATTACGGAATTCCCTGCCACTCGCTCACCACCATCAGCACCATGTGGCTGCAACCGCTGCCCGATGTGCCGAAGACCGTTGAAGGGAAGGTACTGGTAAGCGCAGGCGTGCTCTCCGGATACGAACTCGGCCCGGGGGAATTGAACCCCTACGCGCAGTTCCAGAGGCTGCGCCCCACGGCGGTGATCGAGGACGGAGTGTTTGTTTTCGAGGGGCGTTTCGATTCTTCCCTCGCCTCGGCGCTGAACCACGTCGGCAAGGTTTGGCATCTTGCCGAGGCAGGCGATCTGCAGGCCGCCCTGGCGGAAGCGCAAGCGGCCGTGGCTGCGGACCCCAACTCGGTACGCGCGCAAACGATTCTGGGTGATATGTTGAAGGCGAGCCAGCATCCGGAGGAGGCCCGTCTTGCCTATGAGCGAGCGCTCGGCCTCACGCAGGCTCTTCAGCCGGAATACCAGCAGTATTGGGGAGATATTCTGCGAAAGGACCTGGCAACGCAGTAGAACGCTCCCCTCGTTTCAGTGCGCCCGTTTTTTCACTGAGCCAATGTTCATTGACGAAGCCAAAATTCGCGTCAAGGCCGGCGACGGCGGCAACGGCTGCGTTGCCTTTCGGCGGGAGAAGTATGTTCCCCGCGGCGGGCCCTCGGGCGGCGACGGGGGCAGGGGCGGCGACATTCTGATGGAATCCAGCGAGCGCCACAACACGCTGGTTCACTTCCGCTTCAATCCCGAATACAAAGCGCAGCGCGGCCGCCACGGCGAGGGCTCGAACCGTACCGGGCGCGAGGGCGAGAGTATCGTGCTCAAGGTTCCTGTGGGCACGATTCTCTACGACGACGAAACCGGCGAGAAGGTACACGACTTCTCATCTCCGGATGAGCGCATCGTCGTAGCCCGCGGCGGGCGCGGGGGACGCGGCAACGCGCAGTTCGCCACTTCGACCCATCAGGCGCCGCGCGAGGCCGAGCCGGGACGCCCAGGGGAAGAGCGCCACTACCGCCTGGAGCTGAAGCTGCTGGCCGATGTTGGGCTGGTGGGCTATCCCAACGTGGGCAAGTCCACGCTGATCTCCCGCATTTCGGCGGCGCGGCCCAAAATCGCCGATTATCCTTTTACCACTCTGCAGCCCAATCTCGGGGTGGTGGTGGTCGGCAAGGAGCCGGACGAAAAGAGCTTCGTGGTCGCCGACATTCCCGGCCTGATCGAGGGCGCGCACACCGGCGCCGGGCTGGGCACGCAGTTCCTGCGGCACATCGAGCGCACCCGGCTGCTGGTACACCTGGTGGATGTGTCAGATGCCAGCGGACGGTCGGATCCCGCCAACGATGTGAAGGTGATTACTAACGAACTGGCGAGCTTTGGTGCTCATCTGGAAGACAAGCCCATGCTGATGGTCGCGTCAAAGATTGACGTTGCCAACAAAGACAAGCTGGCTAAACTGAACCGCTTTTGCAAAAGGCAGGGACTGGAACTGTTTCCGATCTCGGCGGTAACCGGCAAAGGTGTGAATGAACTGAAGCGCGCCATGGCAGAGAAGGTTGAGGAAATCAGGCGAAAACAATCTTCTGACGAGGTTGCGCGAGAGGCCCCTGCGTCTTCTGTGCCCTCTGCAGTGAAACCGCAAAGCTAGCCACAAAGGAACGGGGGGCGCGGAGAAAAACCAGGGCGGCCCTTTTCGAGCCGCCCCATAGCATCAGTCCTCGCAAGAAATCTCAGAACTTGCGTCCTGAATCCCCTAAGCCGGGATCTGCGCCCCATGCTGAAAGTGATATTGCAATATCTTCGCCGCCAGCGCGGGCATAGTCGCGGTTTGTTTACCCTCCACGGCGCGCACCACTTCGCCGCGGCACACTACTTCCGCCGGAGACAAGCCGGCGACTTCCACCGGCAGCACCAGATTGATTTCGAGCTGCGCAGCCGGAGAGATGCGTTCTTCCGCCCGGAACAAGACACCGGTGCGACTGATGTTCTCGGTGGTTCCCGTGTGCCAATCGTTTTCTCCCAACTGGCGGTACTTCATGGGCAGGTGAAGGTTGAAGCGCGGGGCGCGGAAACGCACAGGCTTCTCCATGGTCTTATTGAGCTGAGGTTGCGGTATCGGACGAGCAGACATGAGACCCTCCTGGGGGGTGTGGGTGTCGAGTACCTCCCGCACCTTGGCCTTCAAGGCGAGGAGGGTAAAGGGCTTCTGGAGCAGGTGGAGGCCGGCTTCCAGCAGACCGTTATGGCCGATTGCGTTCTCCGTGTAGCCCGACATGTAGAGCACTTTCAGCTCGGGGCGTGCGGAGGATATCCGTTCGGCCAGCTCGCGCCCGTTCATTCCCGGCATGATGACGTCGGTCAACAGCAGATGAATGGGGCCTGAATGGGAGTTGGAAATCTGTAGGGCCTGCTCGGTGCTGGTGGCTTCGAGCAGCACGTAACCCTGGTTTTGCAGATAATGGCGGACCAGCTCGCGAAGCGTGACTTCATCTTCCACCAGCAGAATGGTCTCGTGCCCGGCGGCTACCGAGGTTTCCACCGCGGGCGCGGAAACCGGCACAGGCTCGCCGGCGGCAGTCACGCGCGGCAAGTAGATCTTGAAGGTCGTGCCATTGCCGACCTCGCTGTAAACCCAGATGTAGCCTTCGCTCTGCTTGATGATGCCGTACACCGTAGAGAGCCCAAGCCCGGTGCCCTTCTTGCCTTTGGTGGTAAAGAAAGGCTCGAAGATGTGGCTCTGGGTTTCGGCATCCATGCCGGCGCCGGTATCGCTGATGGCCAGCATGATGTACTCGCCCGGGCGCACGGGGGCATGCATGCGGGCGTAGCTCTGGTCGAGGTGAAGGTTGCTGGTTTCGATGGTGAGCCGGCCGCCCTTGGGCATGGCGTCGCGGGCGTTGACCGCGAGATTCATGATCACCTGCTCGATCTGCCCGGGATCGGCTTTTATCGAACCCAGCCCTTCGCCGGCAC
>Ga0335080_10003093_pt1 | contig 16739 bp, 15 predicted proteins | sample Lox_Sample_34_FD_206720 | JGI IMG/M metagenome (GOLD analysis project Ga0335080, IMG submission 206720) | Soil microbial communities from Loxahatchee National Wildlife Refuge, Florida, United States - Lox_Sample_3.4 | ecosystem: Environmental > Terrestrial > Soil > Wetlands | place: USA...
CGCCTACGCCAGCCTCATCGCGTATTCGGCGCGCCGGCCCGAGGATTTTGAAAAGCTGGAGCCGTGGGCCCGCCTGTGGGAGCGCTCCACGTCGGCGGAGTTCTTGCGCGCCTACCGTGAAACTGCCGCTGGCGCCGCCTTCCTGCCAGCGGATCGCGAGCCGTTGCATGCCCTGCTGGCCATCTACACTCTGGACAAAGCTCTCTACGAGCTGTCCTATGAATTGAACAACCGCCCGGATTGGGTACGCATTCCGTTGATCGGGATCCTTTCGCTGCCCATCGAGACGGGAGGCCGTGAATGGAGCTCGATACCGTCCCGCAACCCGCGCTAGAGCAGCTCGACCGCGTGCAGGGCGCCGATCTACTGGTCGGCTTGCTCAGCAGTGAGGGCAACGGGCGGGGAACCGCTGCCGCGGCGGTGGTGCGTCAGGCGCTGGAAGCGTTCCCGCAACCGCCGCCGCGTACCGTCCTCCTGCTCGACGACAGTTCCGGCTCGCCGCGCCTCGCGGAGGAACAATCGCTTCCGGTTCTGTTCTGCCGGCTGGCGAATGCCGGCGTGCCGACGGCCTCGCCCCAGGCGATCGTCACGGCATACCAGACCGTATTCGGAATCAGCCGCAGAATCGGCGCGCGCGCGTGTTCTGTGATCGCTTCCGAGTTGCAGACCGTGACCCCAATGTGGATCGACCGGCTGGTGCGCCCCGTGCTCGACATGGGGTTCGACCTGGTGGCTCCTCGCTACGCCCGCCACCGGTGGGAAGGTCTCATCAACCGGGCCATCCTCGCGCCCCTGAACAGGGCGCTGTATGGGAGGGCGATTCAAAATCCCCTTGGGCCCGATTTCGGCCTTTCCGGCAATCTGATGAAGTCCATCCTCGAAGATCTGCCGGGCCCGCGCGCTGCGTCTTCCGGCCGCTCTGTGCCGTCGGTGGTTTCGACCGCGATGCGCGGGAACTTCCAGATCTGCGAGGCGCAGCTGGGCCCGCGTGCGCAGCCGCCGGCGGATTGGATGAATCTCAGCTCGCTGCTGGCCCAAATCCTGGGACCGGTCTTCCTCGACATGGAACGCAACGCCGCCGTCTGGCAGAGAGTACGCGACACGCAGATCGTGCCCGCGTTCGGCGGCTCGGATCAGGCGCCCGAAGAGAGCGGAGCGGTAGACGCGGGGCGGCTCATCGACTCGTTTCAGTTGGGCGCCAGGAATCTCCAGGACATCTGGGCTCTGGCGTTGCCCCCGACCGCCATGCTGGAGATCCGCAAGCTCGCGCGCGTGCCGCCGGAGCAGTTCCGCATACAGGACGACGTCTGGGCCTCAATTGTCTACGACTTCGCGCTCGCGCACCGCGTTCGCACCATCAACCGCGATCACCTGCTCCGCTCATTTACGCCGCTCTATCTGGGCTGGGTCGCGTCCTATGCCCTGGAGATGGCAGGCAAAGATCCGCTCGAGGTCGAGCCCCGGCTGGAGCTTTTAGCTCGCGCGTATGAGGCGGGCAAGCCGTACCTGGTCTCCCGCTGGCGTTGGCCAGACAGATTCAACCCATAAGGCCCGGAAAATGGAAGGAGGACGTATGTGGGAACAGATTCAACAGGCGCTGAGCCAGTCGACAACACGGGTTCTGAGCGGAGTGGCAGGCTTGCTACCCGGCATCGCGGCGCTCATCCTGGCGCTTCTCATTTCCATTGTGGTGGCGCGGCTGGCCGCGGGCCTCGTCCGGCGCTCGCTGCTCCGCTTCCACTTCGACGAACGCGTGTTCGATTGGGGGTATCCATCCGTCGCCGAATGGGCGCCGGGTAAGAGCCCCACTCTCCTGGCCGTCCGGGTGGTCTTCTGGACCATCATCTTCATCGGTTTCGCCATCGGTTTTTCCGCCTTCGACCTGACGCTGACCTCCGCCCTCGTGCTCCGCTTCTTCGAGTATCTGCCGCACGTGGTGGCCGCGATCGTGGTTCTGGCACTGGGCGGCCTGATCGCACGTTTTGCGGCCCGCAGCGTCCTGATCGAAGCCGTCAACATGAACCTGCAATACGCGCGCCTGCTGAGCGTGGGCGTGCGGTGGCTGATCATGGTTCTCGCGGTCGCGATGGCTCTCGAGCATCTCCGGATCGGCGGCGGTATCATCCGCCTCGCGTTTGGAATCCTGTTCGGAGGCATTGTCCTTGCCCTCGCCCTTGCCGTCGGCCTGGGATCGAAGGAACTGGTCAGCCGCTCGCTCGAGCGTGAAGCCAGCCGCGCGGCGGAGCAGTCCGAGGAGCCTGTGCGCCATCTGTAGCCAACCGGTTTCCCACCGGTTAGAATGGCTCGTGGACCTGATCGACTCCGTCTCCCGCGATGCCATTGAGGCGCTACGCCGCTGTTGCACTCCGCAGGGTTTGAAAGCCTCGGGCCGGTCCGTGGGCCATCATCAGATATGGGCTCGCGACAGCATCATTGCCTCGCTCGGCGCCCGCCTTGCCAACGATGGCGGAATTCAAGCGGCCCTTCGCGCCGGCCTCCGCACGCTCCGCGACTGTCAGGTCTCCAATGGCGCCATTCCCAACAACGTGGACTGCGCTACCCTGCACCCGAACTTCCGCGCCTATGCCGATGGCGGCCTTTGGTGGATCATCGGCAGCGCGCTTCTCGAACCGGACCCGGCCACCGTGCGCGCAATCCTCCGCTGGTACGAGTGCCAGGACGTCGACCAGAGCGGCTTGCTCAGTATGCAGGAAAGCTCCGATTGGCAGGACCTGTTTTGCACCCGGGGGAAGGGCCTCTACCTGAACTGCCTGTATGTGCTCGCCCTGCGCGCGGCGGCGGAGCTCTTCGAGAGTTCCGATCCTGCGGAAAGCCGCCGCTGCCTCTTCCTTGCCGGCCGCGCCGCGGATGCTGTCAACCGGTGGTTCTGGTATGCGGGCGACGGCAATCTCCTGCGCCACATATCGCACACGTTCAGCACCGAAAGCCAGGGCGCCGAAGATTCACTGGGCCGCAAGCGCTGGTTCCCTGAGAAACGCTGCCTCGCCGGTGAGTCCTATTATCTGCCGTATCTCGGATTTCGTGCCGCCGGCGAATGGTTCGACTCCCTCGGCAACCTGCTCGCGATTCTCGCCGGAATCGCCGATTCGCAGCGCACCGCGGGCATCCTGAGTTTCTTCACGCGTCATGCGCTGGACCTCTGGCCGGTCCGCAGCTTGACCCCCGTCGTACAGCCGGGCGATCCCGACTGGCGCGATTACTATGGGAGCCTCAATGCGCCGTACTGCTATCACAATGGCGGTGTTTGGCCCTTCATCGGCGGGTTCTATGTAGCGGCTCTCACGGCTGCGGGTTGCCGGCACGAAGCGGCTGAGGCGCTTCAACGGCTGGCGGAACTGAATCGCCGGGGAGAATTCAACGAATGGCACCATGGGGAAAGCGGCGAGCCGATGGGCGTAAGAGATCAAGCATGGTCCGCGGGCATGTATTTGGTCGCTTGGGATTCTGTCCGCCGGGGACGCGTCGCCCTCGTCGCAACGGCAGGCGCCGGGCCTGAATGTGGACGATGAATTGCTGCGTACATATCGGAGCCAGCCAATATGAAGGTCCTGGTAGCGTCCAGCGGCACCAGCGGAGAGGGTCCCGATCCGGTCATCGCCGCTGCCTCTTTTCCCTGGCCCGCAGGGTCGGAGATTCACGTCTTGAGTGTCGCCGAGATGGCTCAGCCGGTGACCGTCGGCACGGGTCCCGACGTGTTCGATCCCGAGATCGTGCAGCTTCGCACGAAGGCTGAAGCCTGGAGAATTGCAGCCAGCGCCGCCGCGCAGCTGCGGGCTTGCGGAATCCTCGCCGAGGGAGTGGCCGCCGAAGGTGCGGCTGAAACCGCAATCACCGGGTATGCCAGCGAATGGGGCGCCGATATCATCGTGGTCGGCGCGAGCGATCGGTCGCTGCTGGAAAAACTCGTCCTCGGCAGCGTATCGGATGGCATCGTGAAGCACGCACCGTGCTCGGTCCTCGTCGTCAGGCAGGGTTGAGCCGCGTGAGCCGGTCGAGCTTCCTCCGCACCGACTTGAGGTCCGCCACGAACCCCTCATAGGCTTCGCGGCGCTGCTGAGAGTCAGGAGCGCGCAGAACTGCCGACGGGTGGAGGGTCGAGGCGACGGCCTGCGCCATCGGATGCCTGAAAAACTTGCCGCGCTCTCTGGTGATGCGATGCTCTTTTCCGATCACCGAACGCGCGGCAGTAGCGCCCAGGCAAACGATGATTTCCGGCCGCACGCGCGCCAGTTCGGCCCAGAGCCACGGCTTGCACGCGTCAATCTCGCTGTCCGAGGGTTTCTTGTGAATACGCCGCTTCCCGCGCTCCTCGAATTTGAAGTGCTTCACCGCGTTGGTAATGTAGACATCCGAACGGGCGATGCCGGCGTCGTCCAGCGCACGCCCCAGCAGGTTCCCCGCCGGACCGACAAACGGGTGTCCGGCGATATCTTCCTTATCGCCCGGCTGCTCGCCGACCATCACGATGCGCGCCTCCGCGGGGCCTTCACCGAGCACCGCCTGTGTCGCGTTGCGGTACAGGTCGCAGCCCTGGCAGAGCTGTGCCGCATCCCACAGTTGACTCAGTGTAGCGTTGAGTGGCACGAACGATTCCGCACCTGGGAAGCGCATATATGAGCTGATGCAGTTTCGCAACCATGCGGCTGGTGCCGGTGGCGAGCCGATTGCATCCTCGTGTACCTGGAGGTGCTATGAAGAAAACCTGCGTACGTATCTTGCCGCCTTTGTTGGCGGCCGCTTTGATTGCGTTCGCGGCCGACGTCTCGGTCGACTACAACCACCATGCCGACTTCAGCAAATACCACACGTACTCCTGGCTGGGAGTTCATGCGAACGGACTGTGGCAGGATCGGATCATGTCGGCGGTGGATTCCCAGTTGGCCGCCAGGGGCTGGCAAAAAGTTCCGTCCGGCGGCGACGCAACGGTTTCCGCTCTGGGGCGAGTAACCGAACGCGACACTCTGGAGACCTACTACGATGGATTCCCCGGCTGGGGCTGGCGCGGATGGGGCGGCATGGGAACGGCCACAACGACGGCAGTACCGGAGAGAATCGGCGGTCTTACGGTGGACATTTTCGATAGCGGCAACAAGCAGTTGATCTGGCGCGGCCAGGCATCGGATGTCATCAGCTCGAAGCCAGAGAAGAACGAGAAGAAAATGGACGAAGCAGTGGAGAAGCTGTTCAAGGCCTTTCCGCCTCAAGGGAAAGGCTAGCGAATTCGCCCGGGGGCGGCGACAGAACCGCCCCTATTTTCTCTTGGTGGCAGGCTTTCGTCCGGCGCGCTGCCTGGTTCGAGCCGTCGCCGTTCCAGCCTTTCGAGCCGGTTTGGGTTGAGTCTCCCAATCGTGCTCTTCGGGATGATGGTGTCCGTGCGCCAGGTCCTTCAGGTGGCGTTTGAATTCGAGGTCGTTCATCGCCCAAATCTCTTATCGTGCAGAGCGCCGGTTTCGCGCGCGGGTACGGGCCGCTTTTTGTGCGGACCGATGGCGACTCGCACTACCGCGCTTGCGAGCGCTGGACTTCACCTGCCTGGATATCGCCTGGTGGGAAGCGGCGCTGGATCCCTCACGCTTCAGTGCCCCTAAAGTCGCACGGGAACGCCTGGGATTCGGTTTGCGGCCGGTGGCTTTGGGTTCCTTCACACCGGGCCTGGAGGGTATCTTGACGCCGGCTCGCCTGGCTTTGGAGAGCCCGATCGCGATCGCCTGCTTTGTCGAGCGCGCTCCGTGCTTACCCTCGCGGACGTGCTCCATTTCCTCGCGCACGTATTCTCCAGCCTGACTCGATGGAGATTTTGCGCGGCGTGCGCGCGCCGCGGTTTTCTTTTCCGGCATAGCTTAAAACAATCCTGCAGCTTTGGGACCTAAGGACCATTTACCCCATGGCCGCCCGCTTCGCGCGTGTAGAGATGGACTCGACGGGCAAAGCTTGCACGGGATGGCGCGGAAGTTTGCACGGCAGGACGGGAACGCGCCGGGCGAATTCCAGCGTGCGGCGGGCGCTAACGGCCAAAGGAAGGCAGCGTGCATGATGCCGGATTATGAAACACCATCAAGCCGCTGCCGTGATCGCCTTTGCCGCCCTGCTGGCCGGCGTCGCCGCGGCCCAAAAGAATCACGAAAACAAGATGCCGTCCGCGGACGGCACCTTTATGACCAAAGCCGCACAGGGGGGCTTGGCCGAAGTCGAGCTCGGAAACCTGGCCGTACAGCACGCCTCCGATCAAAAGGTGAAGGACTTCGGCCAGCGAATGATCGACGATCACACGAAAGCCAACGATGAGCTCAAGTCGATCGCATCGCAAAAGGGCGTCACGCTGCCGGCGAGCGTCGATTCGCAATCCGAAGCGGTGAAGAACCGTCTCTCCGGACTTAGGGGCGCAGCCTTCGACCGGGCGTACATGCGGGATATGGTCAACGATCACCGCAAGGATGTCGCGGAGTTTCAGAAAGAGGCGGACCACGGCTCGGACGCCGACGTAAAGGCCTTCGCAGGCAAGACTCTTCCCACTCTTCAACAGCACCTGAAGATGGCCCAGGAGACTCTGTCCGAGGTCGAGAGGCACTCAGCCAGCCGGTAAGCCACCGCCCAAAGCGATCACACAGATCGGATTCGCAGCAACTCTTAACCAAGGGGAATAACTATGAAGATCGACACGTTGAACACTCTATTAGAGGAAGAAATCAAGGACCTGTATGACGCGGAAAAGCGCCTGGTGCGTGCCATTCCCAAGATGGCCAAGGCCGCCAGTTCCGAAGAGCTCCGCTCCGCTCTCCAGGAACACCTGGAGGTGACCAAACAGCAGGTCGAACGCCTTGACCAGGTTTTCGAACTGCTCGACATGAAACCGAAGGCGAAGACGTGCGCGGGGATGAAGGGCATCATTGAGGAAGGTGATGAGACACTGGAGATGGACGGCGAAGATGCCCTGATGGACGCCGCGATCATCGGCGCCGCCCAGCGCGTCGAGCACTACGAGATGGCCGCATACGCTTCGGCGCGCACCATGGCCGAGCATTTAGGCAATCAGGAGGTGGCCGATCTCCTCCAGCAGACCTGGGATGAGGAGAACGAGGCAGACGAAAAACTCTCCGAAATCGCCAGTGAAGTGCTGGGAACCGTTCAGGGCGGGGGTGACGGGAGTGGCGAAGGTACCGAAGTCGAAGACGAGGAGGCGGAGCCCGCGCAAGCCCGCAAGACAGGCGGCCGCAGGCAAGGGGCCGGCGCCTCGCGCCCATCCTGACCGCTGGTCACAGTCCGTGACCACGAACAGCAACGCGCTGGATTTGGAACAAGGTGTTTTCGCCCTCGAAAACCCCGCCAGCGTGGCGCGATCCCTGAAGCGCTCGGCTGATGAGAGCGCCCGCCGCAAGGCGTCGCCGTTTCAATCAGCCATGTCGATGCTCAACTTCTACATCAACCGCGCGGGAAAACGTCTTCCCGCGCGGCGCCGGAGAGTGCTGGATCAGGCAAAAACGGAGCTGCGGCGCCTTTACGGGCGCCATTAGCTTGGCGGGTCTCCGGCCTGAATCCCGTCAGTGCGTCATCGAATACACGACGTAGTTGATGCCGATGCGGATTCCCAGCGCGGAGAAGCGCTCGTCATACTGGGGGTTGTCGGCGTGCTCCCAGGAATCGCCCAGGTCCATGTTGTGGCAGATGGCCACCATCAGGCGGCCGCGATCGTCAAAGATGCCGCGCCATGTATCCTTGTAGCCGTCGGCTTCGTAAGTTCGCCCGCTGCGAATATACTGCGCCCCAGGTACCTGATATTTGTCGTCGAGATCGTAGATGGTGTGGAAGATCGCGCTGTCGCCAGGCAGGTCGACGATCTCGCGGTCCGGGAACACGCGCCTCATGCTGGCCTCGAAAACGCGCCACTCCTGGGTGCCGTGGAAATCGTCGCACATAAAGAATCCGCCGCGCAGGAGAAACTCGCGCATCGATTTCGCCTGGGCATCGGTCAGGTCCCAGTGCCCCACCTCGACCGCGTAAAGAAACGGCCAGTCGTACTGATCGCCTTCGTCCAGGTTGACCGGCTGCTCGACGCTGCGCGAGTGTACCCGCGTAAGCCTTCGCATGGCGGCGGAGAAGTGCCGGTCGGAGCGCGGGTAGTCGGTGGTCCAGCTCGAGCGCCCGAAGCGCCAGTCGCCGCGGAAGCGCCAGCCGTAGCCGTAGCCGTATCGCCCCACGTTGGCCGGAGGGTACATCAAGCGCGCGAACACCCACTCGGCTTTATCCTGATAGTCCGGCGGCAGGGGAAACTCTTCGTACTCGTTCCCGGGAAACTCGCGGAACGGGCGTTGTGCGAGCAAAGCAGTCAAAAAAACGGCCGTTCCGACCGCCGCGCGCCAGGCTGCCTTCCGCAACTGCATGTTTCAAGCCCCTCACCGGGACGGCTAGTTCCCGTCCTACTTTTCCGGCGGCGGAGCAGCAGCAGTCACGGTCTCCCGCTTCGGCCCCAGCCCCAACGCAATCAACGACAGCGAGTTGATTCTTCCGGTAGACTCCAGGTTCTGCTCGGATTGGAACCGCCTCAGGGCATCGATCGAATTCTGGTTCCAGGTTCCGTTGGCGTCCTCTTTCTGCAAATAGCCCTTCGATACCAGTGCGCCCTGGATCTCGCGATACCGTTCCGGTGTCGGCGCGATCTGCCGGTTCCGCCAGGTCGCCTGCTTTTTGGCGGGCGCCTTCTTGCGTGCCGGCGCGGTGGCCGCCGCCTTCTTCGCCGGAGCTTTCGAGGCCGGCACCTTGGCGGCAGTTGCGCTGGCCGGATGTTTCTTCACCGGCGCCTTCTTTTTGGCGGGGGTGGTTGTCTCGGCGCCCCACAGGAGCAACCCCATAGCGGCCATCACGACTAGTCCTAACAACCTTTTCATGGGTCTACGGCTTATTTTACCCTACGACCAAAAGAGCGGCCGGATTCTCATCCGGCCGCTCCCGCCTGCAACCTTCGCGATTGCCTTTATGCGTTTACTGGTTCATCGGCAGCGTTCCCGCGATATAGGTGGTGTTCCAGTCGGCGCTCCGGCTTCCCGGCGGACGGCGAAGGACCTTGAACTGCACCGCATCGCCCGCCTTCAGCGTGGCGCGCACGCGCTGCAAATCGTCCACGTTATTGACCGGCTGCCGGTTAATCCCCACGATCACGTCGTTCGGCGCGAGGCCGATATCCTCGGCGAATGAGTTGGCCTCAACCGAGTCCACCTGGACACCGCCCTTGATCTTCAGCCCCAGGTTGTCCATCTGCCGCTCCGTAAGCGGGATGACTTTCATCCCGAAGCTGACTGCCGTCGAATCCTCGTTCTTCGGCAAGTCTCCCTTGCCGCCACCGAACTGCTCGGGGAAGATCTGCGCCAGGTCTCCGACGACGACCTTCAGGTCGTGCTTCTTCTGTTCGCGGTCCACCGTCAGATCGAGCGTCGATCCCACCGGAGTGGTGCTCACGATTCCAACCAGTTGGTTGCCGTCGTGAATCGGCTTGCCATTGATGGCGGTGATCACGTCGCCTTCCTTCATGCCACCCCTGGCGCTCGGCCCGCCAGGCGTCACTTCCTCCACGAACACGCCTTCCTTTACACCTGCCACCTTGAGGTTGGCCTGCGCGCGAGTCGTGTCCGAGGGCGTGAACTTTATGCCGATAGACCCGCGGGTGACCCTGCCGCTCTTGATGATCTCGTTGTAAACTCGCGCGGCCTCGTTGATGGGCAGCGCGAACCCGATGCCCTGGAATCCGCCCGAGTGGGATGCGATCGCGGTGTTTATCCCGATCACTTCGCCGCGGATATTCAGCAGCGGTCCGCCGCTGTTGCCCGGGTTGATGGCGGCGTCGGTCTGCAGAAAATGCTGGAACTGCGCGCGCGGATCAACTTCGCGCCCCTTGGCGCTGATGATCCCGGCGGTCACCGTGGCTTCGTAGTTGAACGGGGAACCGATCGCCACCGCCCAGTCGCCCACCTGCACCGAGTCCGAATTTCCGATTTTGGCCGGCACCAGGTCGTGCTTGCCTTCCACGTGAATCACCGCCAGGTCCGTGGGACCGTCCACGCCGATCACCTTGGCAGGGTATTCCTCCGGATCGTCATGGAACTTCACCTGAATCCGGTCGGCCTTGTCTACCACATGGTTGTTCGTCAGGATGTAACCGGCCCTGTCCACCACCACACCGGAGCCGGTGGCGCTGCCGCGGCGCTGCATCTCGGGCATGTTGCCGAAAGGCCCGCCGAAGAAGCGCTGGATGAAGTCGTCCATCCCGCCGCCGTTGTCGCCCTGGTCGTCATCCGGGGCCGGAACCACCTGCCGCCGCCCTCGGGTCCGCGAGGTGCTCTTCGGCAGGTACGTAGTGGAGATGTTTACCACACTGGGACCCACTTGTTTTGCAATCTGGCTGAAGGAATTCGACAACTCCACCGGGTTGGGAATCACCAGCGGGGTTGCGCCCGGCGCAACCGTCTTGTCGTCTTTGGCCGCCTTTACCCCCTGGTTGATCAGCGTGCCGATCACGATACCCAGGCAGAGCGTGAATACCACTAAAGTGAACGAAAGAACTTTCTGTGCTCGCATCCTGTCGAAGAAACTCATGTACCATCTACCTCCGCTGCGCTAAGGGACATTATCCTTCAGCGCGCACTAACCTTTGGATGTGCCGTGGAATCCAGCCGTTTCAACTCAACCAGCAAGACGCCGGCCAGAATGAGGACGGCACCCACCGCAGCATGCCCTGCCAGGCCTTCGCCGGCCACCAGAAATGAAGTCACCCAGGCGACGACGGGCTCCAGCGCGTAAATCAGAGCGGTTCGCGTCGAAGTCGTGTAGCGTTGTGCCCACGCCTGAATTGTGAACGCCAAAGCCGTTGACAGCAGGCCTGATACCAGTATCGCCCAGATGACGGCGGGTTGCCACGCCATCCGCGGTATCCCCGCTGCCGGAAGGAGCGCGATCGAGGCCGCGGCAGCCGCCCCAACCTGCCCCACGCTCAGCACCGGATAGCTCACCAGCGCCGAAAAATGCCCCAGCGTCACGATATGGCCGGCGAAGGCCACCGCACACACCAGCGTGAGGACGTCGCCCCGGCCGATGGAACCGACAGGCCACTCCAGCGTCATCAGCCCCATACCCAGCGTTGCCGTCAGCACGCCCACAACCTCGAACGCGCGCGGCCTCACCTTATAGACGCAGGCTGCCACCAAAGGTACCAGCACCGTAGTCAGGCCCGTGAGGAATGCCGACTTGGCGGGCGTGGTGAAACGTAAACCTTGAGTCTGGAAGAAGAAGCCGGCGAAGAGCAGCAGTCCGGTCAAGACTCCGCCGCGCCTCGCGGCCGGTGAGCGCAAGCCTTCCGTCGCTCCGGCCAGGCTCCGCCGGAACACTACCCCCAACACGAGGGTTGCCAGCCCGAACCGCAAGGCAAGAAACAGTACGGCCGAAACGTCGCGAAGCGCAGCCTTGACCAGCACGAACGTCGCGCCCCAGAGCACCGTATTGAAGGCCAGTCCGGCTTCGGCATACCGCCGGCTCACCGCCCATTGCCCTCGCGCATCAGCAGCAATAGCGTCAGAAAGATCCGTTTCAGCCCCAGGTCCCGCCCCTCGGGGCTGAACCATTCGCCGGTGGTATGCGCGCCTCCGCCCACACCCCCTGCCCCGATAGCCAGTGCCGGAATTCCCATGGATAGCGGAATGTTGGCATCGGTCGACGAGCAGTCCACGTGTGAGCGGATGCCGAGATGCGCGTCCACCGCGCGCACGTACTGCAGGATCGGGGCCTGGTCCGGCAGCGAGGCGGCGGGACGCGATCCGATCTCGCGCACCTTGACCGCCACCCGCGGCCCGATCGCCCGCCGGTTTTCCTGTTCGCGCGCGCTGTCTACCGCCGACATCAGCAGCTCCACCAGGTCGTCCATCCGCTCATTGCTTTCGGAGCGGATATCGATCTTGGCTCGCGCCGATTGTGCAATCGCGTTCACGCCGCTTCCGCCTTCGATCAGACCTACGTTCAGCGAGGACTTCGGACCGCCATCGAGCTTCGCCTCGGCGAAGGTGGCGACGGCCCGGCACAGAGCGTGGACCGGATTGCCCGCTCCGTAGTCGCTCCAACTGTGGCCGCCCGGACCGCTGAAGGCTACCTCGAAGCGCCGGCTGCCCAGCGCCCGGGTCGTTATGTGATCGGTGTTGGCGCCGTCCACGATCAGGAAACCGGCGATCTTCCGCGCCTGTTTGCAGATCTGGCGCATGCCCAGAAGGTTACCCTCACCCTCTTCGCCGACGTTGGCCACCAGCATGAGCCCGCGGCGCGCCTCCGGCGGCTTCGGGGTGCTCTTCCAGGCCCGCGCGATGGCCAGCAGCGCGGCCAGTCCAGCGCCGTTGTCGCTGACGCCAGGTCCGTGAAAACGCCCGTCGGCGCCGGTCGAGATATCGTCCTTCGTGCGCGGCGCCAGCACCGTATCCAGGTGGGCTGTCAGGGCAACGAACGGTTCCCCTCCGGAGACGGCGATTACATTCCCGGAGCGATCAATCGAGGTTTCCCAGCCGAATCCGCGGAATTGCTCCAGGAACCAGGCGGCCCTCTCCTGTTCCATGAACGTCGGGGCCGGCACACGGCAGAGTTGGAGCTGGATCTCGTTGATCCACTGCTTTTCGCGCGTGAAGAACTGCAAGCAGTCCTTTACACCGGCTAACTCCGCGATCTCATTGACGTTGACCCCCATCGAGGCCGTGTTGGCTGGCATGCCTGTTGCCAGTGTATCAGCCCCGGCAGGACAGGCCCGGGTCCTCCGTGTTTCCGCGGTGTGAGCTATTTTCCTCCCGGACACTGCGTAAACAGATAGGCGCGGACCGAAGGGCCCTTCGCCTATCGGATAGCAAAGTGCGAAACATATTTGTTTTGGGCGCGCTGCTTCTGGCTGCACTGCAGGCGCCCGCCGAAGCGCAGACGGTCTTCGGCAAGAACCTGGTTGTGAACGGCGATGCGGAGTCGGGCACCGGTACAAACGCGGCGACTCCCGCATCCTCGATTTCCGGATGGACAATTGGCGGCTCCCCGGCGGTGATCCTCTATACGTCGGGAGACCGGTTGAACCTGAAGAGCCTGGGACCGGCAAACCGGGGAAAGAACTACTTCTCGGGGACCACCACAGCAAAGGCAACGCTGACGCAGAAGATCGATATTTCTTCCGCGGCGGCGGGCATCGACGCCGGGACCGTGGCTTACGATGCGTCCGGCTACCTGGGCGGATCGAACGGCGATACCTCGCAGATGATCGTCACGTTCCAGAACACGTCGGGCGGATCGGTCGGCACGTTCACGCTGGGGCCGGTAACGGACACCGACAAGGACCAGAGCGACGCCCTGTACTACCGGCGCAAGCTCGGGCAGGTTCCCTCGGGGACGCGCTCGGTGACTATCGAAATCGACATGTTGCGATCCGGGGGCACCAACAACGACGGGTGCGCGGACAACATTTCCTTCCAGTTAAACAACGATGCGGCGGCGCCGTCGGGATTCTTCGGTTCGAACCTGATCGTCAACGGCAACGCCGAGGCGCCAAGCGGAACGCAGTTGCCCGTGCCCTTGACATCGCTCGCCGATTCCACGCTGATCGAGGTGCCGTTCTGGGTACGAAGCGCCAGCTTCTCACTCGACACTTACTCGCCCGATTCGGATCTTGCGGCAACCGACCCGGGTCCGGCAGATCGCGGCAGCTGGTACTTCTATGGCGGCCCCAGCAATCCGTCGTCGACGGCATATCAGGATATCGACCTGGCGGGCGCGGCCTCGCAAATCGATGGCGGTAAGGTGACGTTCTCGTTTTCAGGCTGGATCGGCGGTTATAGCAGTCAGGGCGATTCGATGAAAGTCACCGCGCTGTTCATGAACTGGTCGGGACAGGCGCTTGGCAGTTCCACGCTCGGTCCCGTAACGGCGGCAGATCGCGGGAGCAACAGCAAGCTGCTTCAGAAATCGCAGACGGGTTCGGTACCGGCCGGCACTCGGATGGTGCGGGTTACCATGGCATCGACACGCACCGATGGTTCCGATAACGACGGGCTCGCGGACAGTCTGGCGCTGGTGCTGACCACTCCCGGGGCAGGCGGAAACGTGCCGTCGATTCAGTCGGGCGGCGTGGTGAGCGCGTCGGCTTTTGGCGGTTTCACCAGCATCGCGCCGGGAACATGGGTGGAGATCTACGGCTCGAACCTGGCCGGCTCGTCGCGAGAATGGGCGGGGTCGGATTTCAAAGGCTCCACGGCGCCGAATTCCCTGGACGGCACGTCGGTGACCATCGCCGGACAACAGGCGTTCATTCGTTACATTTCGTCGGGGCAGGTAAATGCGCAGATCCCCTCGAACGTCGCGCCTGGATCGCAGCAGCTTACGGTAACAACCGCCAATGGCACCAGCGCACCCTTCACGGTACCCGTGAACGCGGCGCAACCCGGCCTGCTCGCGCCTGCGCCGACGTTTGTCATCGGCGGCAAGCAGTATGTCGTGGCGCAGCACGCGGACGGATCGTTTGTCCTGCCGCCGAACTCCATCACCGGCGTAGCCACCCGGCAGGCGCAGCCGGGCGAAGCGATCGTGATGTACGGAATTGGTTTCGGCAGCGTGACGCCCGCTACCAGCGCAGGCCAGATTGTCGGCGGAGCAAATCAACTCGCGCAGCCGTTGACGATCCAGTTCGGATCGGTGACGGCCACCGTGCAGTACGATGGACTGGCGCCGGGCTTCATCGGGCTCTACCAGTTCAACGTGGTGGTTCCGAACATCTCGGATAACGACGCCGTTCCGCTGACGTTCAACCTGGGAGGCGCGCAAGGGTCGCAGACGCTGTACATCGCGGTGAAACGCGGGACGTAGGCGAGACAATTCGGAGTGTCCCGGCCGTTGTCCCCACGCGACAAGCGCGAGAGTTACCGCCCCGGAATATCCTGGGTCCTGCCGGCTACTTAGTCAGGCCCCGCACATAAATCGCGCGGTAGCCGCCGACGCTCGCCTCGGTGCCGTTGACCTCGACGATATGGCCCATGTGGTCCGACATCGAAGCCTTTGCGTCCACGCCGCCGTCGCGCCGCGGATCGTGCTCTTCCGGCATCAGCATGTAGAGAGCCCCGGTCTGCGTCAGAAGTCCGCCCGGCTGCCCGGTGGCGATGCACTTCTGCCCGCACGAGCGGTGTTTGTCGCCGTGCTTCCCGAGTTGCAGGTAGCACGAGAAATCGACCACCTCGCCCACCACCGTGATGGGTTTTCCGGGCTGCGGCTTATTATCGACGCCCGCCGCAACTGTGGTTGCCGTCCACGGCTCGGCGGGTTTGGTACCGATCGTCGCCATGGGCTTGTCCCAGGTGCCGGCTCCCGGCGTCATCTCCGGATGAAGAATTGCGCTCTTCATCGGAGCCTTCTTGTTTTCCTGTCCCGTTAACGAAACCGCGGCCAGCGCCGCGACGGCCAGAGTGAGAATCTTCGATCTCAAGTGTGCCTCCGTTCTGAGAGCGTATCACAGGTGGAGCAGGCTCCCGCCTGCTTTGCCCAGGTGCCTATCTATGAAACTGTTCTCCTGGTTTCCAATCCGGCAGCCTGTCTTGATTGGCGATGTCTTTTCCCAGCAGAAACCCGTACTCCGCCGCTTGGCCCAGTGCCGTGAAATCCCAGCTCTCCTGGAACTCGTCCGACGGCCGATGGTAGTGCTTGCTGTTGTACTCCTCGTAAGCCTGCCGGCCGAAGCCCGCCGGCTTGCCCGCGAACTCCGTGGCGTGGCCGATACTGAACGCCGGTACCCCGGCCTTCGACAGCGAAAAATGATCCGAGCGGAAATAATGTCCGGCCTCGGGCTGCGCATCCTCGGCGATCGCCAGGTTTAGCCGTTTCGCGATTTGCTGCGCCATCGGGTAGACCGTGGTCCGCTCGGCTCCCGTGATCACCACGTCGGCCGCGCGGCCGAACGGGTAGAGCGCGTCGTAGTTCAGATCGATCGCCGTCCGCGCCACCGGCACCAGCGGATGCGCGCCGTAATACTCGCTGCCTTTGAGACCCGCCTCCTCCGCGGTCACAAACAGGAACAACGCGCTGCGCCGCGGCTTCTGCGGCAGGCTGGCCCAAATCCGCGCCAGCTCCAACACGATCGCGCAGCCAGTCGCGTTGTCGATCGCGCCGTTATAGATCGCGTCGCCGTTCACCGGCTCGCCAATCCCGAAATGATCCCAGTGCGCGCTGTAGATCACCACTTCGTCCTTCAGCCTCGGATCGCTGCCGGCCACCAGACCTGCCACGTTGCGCGTTTCGAGCGAGCGGATCTTGGACTGCACCCGCATCTGCATCCGGATCCCGAGATCGATGGCCCGGAACCCTGGCTTCTCGCTCGCGTCCAGCAACTCCTCGACGTGCTTTCCGGCGAGACCCAGCAGCTTCTCACCCGCCTCTCCTGAAATCCAGCCTTGGAACGCCAGCGCCTTCGCCCCCGGTTCGATCCGGACGAACGGCGACTCATGTCCCCACGAGTGCTGCACCACGTCCCACCCGTAGCTTGCTGTCGGTGTCGTGTGGATGATAAGGCACGCCCGCGCGCCGTGCCGCAGCGCCTCCTCATACTTGTAGGTCCAGCGTCCGTAGTAAGTGAGTGCACGACCCGCGAAAAACTTCGGGTCCGTGGACGGCGGCTCGTTGGTGAACACCAGCACCACCTTGCCGGTGACATCGACGCCCTTGTAGTCGTCCCAGCC
>Ga0335080_10003096_pt1 | contig 16736 bp, 9 predicted proteins | sample Lox_Sample_34_FD_206720 | JGI IMG/M metagenome (GOLD analysis project Ga0335080, IMG submission 206720) | Soil microbial communities from Loxahatchee National Wildlife Refuge, Florida, United States - Lox_Sample_3.4 | ecosystem: Environmental > Terrestrial > Soil > Wetlands | place: USA: Florida...
GATGGCGCAGGCAAGGCACTCGTGTGGGACCAGACTTCAGTCGGGTCCGATCTTTCGATGTTCGGTGCGCCCGATGAGAAAGCGCTGGCCGATCCACGCCATTACTTCAAAGATGGCAGCCCGTGGGGATCATTCGACAACCCATACAACTTTCCGCATTTGAAGGCGGAATTCGTGCGCAGAAATTCTCCTGTGCCTACCGGGCCGTGGCGGGCGGTTGAATATCCGGCGCAGGTCTTTGCGAGGGAGTCTTTCATCGATGAAATGGCTTTTGCCGCGCATCGCGACCCGCTCGACTACCGGCTCGAACTACTGCGACCGGGCGACGTGCTAGCGGTTGGGGATCAGAAGATTGACCGCTCGCGCTTGATTGGCGTGTTGAAAGTTGCCGCCGAGAAAGCGAACTGGCGATCGGCGCGCGCCGACATGACCGGGCGCGACTGGGGGCGCGGCATTGCGTGCAACGTTTACGACGAGGACTGCTTTATTGCGCAAGTCGCCGAAGTTTCAGTGGGAAAGACGGCTCATGATATCCGCGTGCATCGAATCGTCTGCGCGGTGGATGTCGGTCTGGCGATCAATCCGCTGGGTATCGAAGGTCAAACCGAGAGCGGCATCACGTGGGGACTGACCGCGGCGCTGCACGGGCGGATCGACTTCAAGAACGGCGGGGCAATCCAGGAGAACTTCACCGACTACGAGGTGATTCGTATGAACGAAGCACCGGCGGTGGAGACCTATATCGTGCCGTCGGAGCACTCTCCCGGAGGCTTTGGGGAGACCGCGGTACCGGCGGTTGCGCCAGCGGTTGCGAACGCGATCTTTGCCGCCACTGGCAAGCGGCTACGGCGGCTGCCGATCACGGCAGAGAAGTTGGCGGCCGCCACTCGCGCGTCGTAGCTTTCCATCGACAGCTTACTGTCGTCAGAGCCATGGTCTATCTCATCGTGACAATTAAGGCAGTGAAAGACCGCGAGGCCTTCCGACAATATGCCGACCGGGTGAAGGTACTGATCGCAAAATACCAGGGGAGGTATCTGGTGAGCGAGCGCAAGCCCGAGGTGCGCGAAGGGGAGTTCCCTTACGCGCGAGTGGTGATTGTGGAATTCCCTTCGGCGGAGGCGGTCCGCGAGTGGTATGACTCAGCCGAGTACCAGGCGATTATTCCGCTCCGCAGGCGGGCATTCGAAGCGAACATTGTTGTGGCGAGGGAATTTTCTTCTACCTCGGCAAGAGCGCTATCCTGACTGCCCAAGCGGCTAATGGGCCGTCAAACCGCAGCGCGCGAGTTGCTCGCGGATTTCTTTCATCGTTTCCGAGGCTCCCGACGACTTCGGGTCGCGCCGGATCAGTAGCTCGTATTGGGAAAGAGAAAGATCGAACCACAACTTCGCTTTGCGGCACTGCGCGGCGTCCAGAGAGGAGGAATGCTTCCCGGCGGCAGCGAGCTTCATGTGAGCCATCCCCAGCCAGAAGCGGTCCAGCATCACAGCGTACCCGGACAGAGTAACGGGATTGTTGCCGTCCGCCGTCTTGCCGAGCAGGGCGAGCGATTGCTGCAACTCGGGGATGGCCTTTTGCACGTCTCCCGATTTTGTGAGGAGTTCGCCGATGTCGCCATGCACTCGCCCAAGATCCTGCGATAATTGCGCGTTGGCGGGATCGGCGGCAGCCAACTCTTCGAACGAAGCGAGGGCCTCGCGCTCTTGAGCGAGGGCGGCGACGGTCTGATTCATGCCTGCTTGAAGTTGACCGATGACGAACTGGTCATAGGCAATGAGCCGGCGGATTTCCGCGTTATGAAGATCGGCGGCCAGGAGCGGCTGCAAGGTCGATACCGCTTTTTGGAAAGAAGGCAGGGCGGCGGCGTAATTCTGCGAGCCAAACCTCTGGATCTCGCCCATCCGTCCGTAACTCAGACCGAGGCGGCGGCGCAGCGATAAGTCTTCGGGCTTCTCGGCGAGCATCTGCTCGAGCATGGCTGTCCCCTGGCCGAGCGTCGCGACGCCTCTGCTTCGGTCTTCCCCCAGCATGCCTTCTTTATAGCCCTGATCGACGTGGCACATGGCCAGCAGCAGCCGATTCTGCCAATTGGATGGATCGGTGCGGAACAACTTCTGGCCGGCGGGAATTTCCTTTCGGGCATTTTCCAATGATTGAGTTCGGTCGCCCCGAGACCACAACAGATCGCTGAGGCGAATGTAGCTGGTTACGAGCTCGCGCAGTAATCGTGCGTCTTCGGGATTTTCCGACGCCAGCGACTCGCGCATCGCCAGGGCCTTCAGGTAGCTGGCGGTAGCGGCCGCAGGGTCGCCGAGGTTGGCTTCGTTCGGCTGGCCCTGCACGTCCCCAATCTTGTCGTAGGCAGTGGCCAGCTCCATTTCCAGAGATCGATCGCCTTTCGCCTCTTTGGAGAGGCTATCGAGATACTTCAATGCCCGCTCCACCAGTCGTTTGCGAACGGGCGTCGATCCCGGCAGGTTCACGATGCCGTCGTGGACCTCGAACATGAGCGAGTTCGCGAGTTCACGCACATCCTGAAAGCGCCGGTCGGCTTTTGCCTGCTGTGCGCGCGCAATTCTGGCTTCATGCAGGGTTGCAACCAGTCCCGCGGACAGCGACAGCAGCAAAAGAGCGATCACGCCCACCGCCAGCTTATTTCGGGTGACAAATCTCTGCGTGCGATACCCCAAGGTCTCCTGGCGGGCGCGCACCGGCAGCCCTTCGAGATGGCGACGGATGTCTTCCGAAAACTGTTCGACCGAGGCGTAGCGCCGCTGCGGATCCTTGCGCAGCGCCATCAGCGCAATGTTGTCGAGATCGCCACGAAGTTGGCGGTGGAGTCTTTCCGGCTTTGTGCCGCGAGCAGAGCTGACGCCTTCGGGGTTGACGGCGACACTCGTGCCATCGCCCTTCGCGACCTGTTCCGTCTCACGGATCTTGAGGCTGGGTCGTTGGGGCTCGACCTCGCAGATGGTCCGGGCCATCTCCTCCGGCCGGCGAACATCGACCTGATAAGGGCGATGCCCTGTGAGCAGAATATAGAGCACCACGCCGAGGGAGTAGACATCGGTCGAAGTGCTGACGTCACCGCTCGTGATCTGCTCGGGGCTTGCGTACTCCGGTGTCAGGATGCGGAGAAAAGCGATGGATAGCTCGTTAGCGCGAGAGCTGGGTTCCGGATTCAGCATCTTCGCGATCCCGAAGTCGAGCAGCTTCGGCGTGCCTTGCTTCGTGATCAGGATGTTGGCGGGCTTCAGGTCGCGATGCACCACCAGGTTCTGGTGCGCATATTCGACCGCCGAGCACACACTGCGGAATAACCCGAGACGATCTGCAATAGAGAGCTTGTGCGAGTTGCAATATTCGTCGATCGGCAGGCCTTGCACCAGCTCCATCACGAGATAGGGGAGGCCGTGATCGGTTGTGCCGCCGTCGAGCAAACGCGCAATGTTAGGGTGCTCGAGGTTCGCGAGAATTTGCCTCTCCGCGCGGAAGCGGGCCTGGGCTAGCGCGGTTTCCAATCCCTCCTTGATGACTTTGATCGCGACCTGCTTCTGGTATTGGTCATCGGCCCGGACGGCGCGATAGACCTTGCCCATGCCGCCTTCGCCGATCTCCTCGATCAGTTCATAAGCGCCCAGCCGCCGTCCCACCCATGATTCATCCGCCTCGCCCGCGGGAGCCAACGGATCTGGCAAGGCGCCAAGCGCAGGCGATTCCAGAAAACTCCCGGCGCGGTCATAGGCCAAAATCAGCGACTCGACATAATTGCGAAGTTGAGGTTGGGGGCACGCCCGGTCCAGATAGGACGCGCGCTGCTCGCAAGGCAACTCGAGTACCTCGTCCACAACATCGCGAACCTGATTCCAGGTGAACGTCATCGCCAGGCTTCCTGAGCGGTGATCTGGCGGTAGAGCCAGGCGCGGGCGCCTGCCCATTGGCGCTGCACGGTGGCGGGGGAAATGCCCAGCACTTCCGCGCTTTCTTCATTGGAAAGCCCTCCGAAAAACCGCAATTCCACGATCTGGCTGCGTTGCGGGTCGATCTTCTCGAGCTCGCTGAGTGCGTCATTCAACGCCACCAGGTCGATGGGCTGCGACTCCGACACCGTCAGCGCTTCATCCAGCGACGCTTTCGGCAAGCCGCCGCCGCGTTTCGACGCTCGATTTTCCTTGGCATGGTCGACCAGAATACGGCGCATCATGCTGGCCGCAATCGCAAAAAAGTGGGAACGGCTCTTCCAGCCAGCGCGCTGATCCACCAACCGCAGGTATGCCTCATGGACCAAGGCGGTCGCCTGCAAAGTATGATCCGGGCGTTCGCGCCGCATGTACGCGCGCGCCAATTGAAGGAGCTCCCGGTAGACCGCCCTGGCCACCGCCTCCCGGGCATGAGCGTCGCCACTGCTCCAGTCGCGCAGCAGTCGAGTGATGTCCTCATTGGGCGCTTCCGGCAAGGGTACCTCCCGTACTCGCGCTGGCGTTCGAAAAAACGCTATCCGGCAGAGCGGGCCTTGTCAACTGTCTGCATGTCAAATGAATGTCAACGGCAATGTTGATCAGATTCGACTGCCATTCTCGCGTTATTAGACGAGGAGCAGAAACTGCGCGATCGGTCCTCTATTTCCCTTCCCCGGGAAGGAATATCCATCATGCGCACCAGATTACTAGCGGGAATCTTTGCTCGCGCCATTTTCCTGTTCGGGACGGCCGCTGGGATACTCGGTCAGAACATTCAGGGAGTTCTGGCGCCAGCGGTTAATGCGAACTTTGATGCACGGGTAGCGGCGCTGGAAAAACAGATCGGCGATCAGGAAAAGCAACTTCAGTCTCTAAAAGACGAGATTGAGCTCCTGAAGACGGCGAATTCGGCGCCCGACAAGCCAGCGGCAGGGTTATCCCAGGCAGCGATCTCATCCCGGCCCACGTTATCCGGAGAGGAAGCGCCTGTGTTGGCGTTAACGACGCCGCGCTCGACGCCGCAAGTGTCCGCAACCCGCTCCTCCCTTGATGCCGCGCTCGCATCGACTCACTTCATCGGATTAATGGACGTCTACTACTCCTACAACGTCCATCAACCAGTAAGCGGAGTCTCAACCCTCCGCCTGTTTGACAGCCAGACCAACCAATTCGCGCTCAACCTGCTGGAGCTCGGGGTGGTGCGCGCGCCCGACTCCGACAACCGCATCGGTTACGACTTCACCCTCGGTTTTGGCGATGCGGTCAACTTCGTAAATCAGCGCGATCCGGGCGGACTGGGTTTCGCCCAGTATTTGAAAGACGCTTACGTGTCGTATCTCGCGCCGGTGGGGAGCGGTTTGCAGATCGACGTCGGCAAGTTTTCCCCGAATGTGGGAGCGGAGGTGATGGAGAGTTCCGGCAATTGGAACTATTCGCGCGGCCTGCTCTACGACAACGGTCTTCCCTTTTACCTGTTTGGGGCGCGATCTCGCTATTCGTTCAGTCCGAAATATCAGGTGACAGGTTATCTCGTGAACGGATGGGACAACGTAGTCGACACCTACAGCAGCGGCAAAACCGTGGGACTCGGTTTCCGCTGGGCGCCAGCGCGAACGTTCTCTGTGACGGAAAGCGTTCTCGGCGGCCGCGGAGCCACTCCGCAGGACATCGGATGGCGCAAGTTGACAAGCACGGTCGTTCAGTATTCACCAAAAGGCAACGTATCGCTGATGGCGAATGCCATCTATGGACTGAGCGACAACTATGCCGGCTTTCAGAAACCTGTTCAGTGGTCAGGGCTGGCGGGCTATGTGCAATACCGGCTTACTCCCCTCTATTCGTTTGCTACGCGATATGAGTATTACAGCGATCCCGATGGAGTTACGACCTGCGGGCCGTGCTCCGCTCCGACGCCGCAACACCTGCATGAGAGCACGGTCACGATGGAGCGGCGTTTTCCCTCCCATCTCATCGCCCGCTTTGAAACGCGTTATGACCGTTCCGATCAACCGGTATTCTTCCGCGCCAATACGCCGATTCACACGCAGCTCACGGCCACCGCCAGCCTGATGTTTACGTTTGGCAGCGAAGTTTCGCCTGTCCAGGGCGGCAATGACGGTAAGTAGTCATCCACAAACCGCAGTCTTCTAAAGGAGGAACTTATGCAGCTACATATGCTTTGGAAATTCGTTTCGCAATGCGCTCTATTTCTCTTCGCACTGGCCATGGCTCCCGCCATGCTGGCATCAAACCAGGCCGCCGGAACGAGAATATTCATCAATGGACGCGAGTTGACCAAGAAGCAGGTCGTCGCGCTGGCGCTCGCTTATCATCACTTTCCACCGCCAGGCCACTACTGGTATGACGCGATGAGCGGCGCGTGGGGCCTGCAGGGCCGCGAGGCCGCGGGCTTCATCCTGCCCGGACATGACTTCGGTCCGATGCCGGCCAATGCTTCAAATGGCAATACGGGCGTCTACATCAACGGGCGCGAGATCAATATGATTGAGGCGATGCGCATTCAGCAGACCTTCGGCGTGGTCTACCGCGGACGCTGGTGGCTGAACGGCCGAACCGGTTACTACGGACTGGAAGGCAATCCCATGCCGATCGGAAACATAATGACCGCGCTGCGCTCCCAACGCAATGGCAGCGGCGACAACTTCTGGTGCAGCGCCACGGCCTGCGGCAACGACAACGGGAAATCGGGATACGTCGACGTGGGCGGAACGATCGTCGGCTATGACCACTGATCCGCGGGCGGGGAAAGCTGGTAGCGCTACCGGGAATCGAACCCGGGTTTGAAGATTGAGAATCTTCCGTCCTAACCCCTAGACGATAGCGCCACGCGAGGCAAGCGGGAAATTCCGCGAGCAGCAGAGGTTGATTATAACAAACGAGGACTGAGGGCTAAGGGCAGCCGGCCGGAGGCTGACAGCTCAGGGCTCATCGCTAACTATAGGCGAGTTTGCGCGTGTTGTGGCGCAAGGAGCGGCCTTCGGCCAGGCCGTAGACTTCTTCGGCGAGGTTTTTGGCGTGATCGCCGATGCGTTCGAGGGCCTGCGCCGCCAGCAGAATGTCAAAGTTCTGCGCGCTGGAAGTGGTGGCCGCGAGATGGCGCTGGAATAATCCGTGGCATAGGGCGTCGACGCGCGAGTCCGATTGCAGCACGGTCTGGGCAAAAGAGGGCTCGCGCGTCGAAAATCCGCGATGCACCTGCTCCAGCATTTCGCAGAGGAGCGAAGCCATTTCGACGAGCTGCCGCGAATCGGCGGCCGGCAACTTTTCCCGGCGCGACTCGAGTTGCTTCACGGCGCTGTAAGCGAGGTCCCCAATACGCTCGAGGTCGGTGATGAACTTGAGGCAGGCGAGCAGTTCGCGGGCCTTCGCTTCGCCGACGCGGGTGATCGCTCCGGGGAGCTGCTCGTCGATCTTGCGCTCGATCTGGTCGAGCTCTTTTTCGCAATCCTTGATGGCCAGGTTGGCGAGGCGCGATCCGGAGGCAATGGAGTCGCGCACGTTGAAGACCGCGTCACGCGCGATCAGGCAGGCGCGCAGCACCATGGCGGAAAGTTCGTCTTCGGGAAGTTGCTCGGCGGGGGAAGCGGGATGTGGCTGCTTTGCTCGCGTTTTGGTTCTCGGGGCCATCGTAGTTGAGTCCAGCATAGAACGCCGGACGTGAACAGCGCGTGAAAATCAGAATAGCAGGTGCCCTGTTTCTTTCCAGCCACCGGCCCAGAGCTTTCCGCGGACAGCCCTCTACCTTTGGGAACGGTTAATTTTGGAGAAAAGCCCGGTAGTGTGCGAGGGTCAAATACGAATGGACTATGGCAGCGGCCTTAAACCAACCCACAGGATGGCAGCGGCAGTAACGAGCACGACCACGACTAAGGTTACATCCAACGGCATATGAGCCTTCACTAAGATCGGGAATAAAAAGCCCAACTCCGCAGTACGAGGCGGGGCGTCGGGCCGAGGGGGAAGACTGATGTTGTGGAGCGTAGACCGATCTGAGGAGCGGGACAATACCCTATTCTCTGTATCCGAAGGTCACTAAGGTACCCTAAGGGAATAGAAGACCCGTGGGCTCGTCACTTGCCCACGGGCCTTTTCGCATACTGCCTGAGCTAATCCACGGTCACGGAGATCTTGGCCGACGGAATTCCGTTGGTTACGACTTCCAGGACGCCGGGGCCGGTTTCAATGTTGGCCGGGACGGCGAAGTGAGTCGTTTGAAGATCGGGCGACTGGACGGCGTAGCTGCTCGGCTTCGTGGTTCTGCAATAAAAGACGTGCTGGGTGGAGTTATTGGTGATCCGCACCAGGGCGTAGTTCGTGTAAGGCTGGTAGTCGTCGCCATAAGCTCCGCCCTGGGAGACGCCGGCAAGGCGATATCCGGTCACCTTATAGGATTTGCCGTGGACCAGAGCTGTCTTAACCTTGGTCACCATGGGCGCCCATCCCGGATCGGGGGATCCGGTTGGGTTAAAGAGTTCGACATCGGAGCTGTAGTCGGTAAACAGAATCTGGCCCGAGGGCAGGGCGAGGAGGTGGCCATAGAAGGAGCCATCGTTTCCCGCGTTGGGAGGATTGACGGTCGCGGTCAGATTGGTTCCATCCCACTCGTAAAAGCTGGAGGGAGAGCCTTCGTTGACGCTTCCCATGATGAGGACTTTGCCGTTGGTTTCGATGGAGGCGGGGCCATCGGCCACGCTGACGTTGCCGGGGAAGTTGGGACCAGCCGTCCAGGTGCCGTTCGCGGTGTTGTAGATAGCGGTGTGGCCGGGACCGCAGGTGTTGGCTCCGGTCGCGAAGACGGTGCCGTCGGGACGCAGGACTGCGGGACCGACTTCATAGGTGGCATTGTTTGGATTTCCGCAAGCGTCATCCCACAATTGAACCTTGGTGCTGCCGGCACTCGACCAGGTCTGGGTGGAAGGATCATAGAGTTCCGAGTTCATGCCCGAGGGATCGTACTGGAATACGTAGGCGTCAACGGTAAGGACTTTGCCATTGGGCAGAAGATTGAATCCTTCCTCATCAAAAACGTCGAACTTGCCGTTGCCACTGAATGGCGTCCAGGTCAAGCCCTTGGGGTTGAAGTAGGCGAATTGGGTGGTGCAGCAATTGGACTGCATGTAGGTGCCGTCATTGAGAATGACGCCCTGAGCATCGCCGATACTGCTCCAGCCGGTTGGGGGATTGACTCGTTTCCACTTGTTGGTTTTCGGGTTATAGATTGCGCCCTGATTGGTCCAGACGGCTTGTAGCTTGTTGTATTCGCCGCCTTCCACGATGAGACGACCATCGGGCAGGACGGCTGAGCCGAAAAAGAGGGGAGAGTAAAAGGGAATGGAGGCGGCTTGCGACCATGTTCCATTGGCATAGCTGCCGTGGTTGTCGGGGGTGAGTTTGTACCAGAAATCCGAGCTGTACTGCTCCTCATGCACCATGACGGTGCCATCGGTGAGCAGAAAGGCGGCGCCGGCGCCGGCGCTGACGCCGGGAAATTTCTTGGCGACCGGCGTCCACGATTGAGCGCTGAGCAGGTACGTCAACAGAGAGATTGAGACGGCAATTCCCGCGAGCCGGCGGGAAACGGATACTTTCCGCATGAATTCCTCCTCTTGTGCAAATGTCGCTTGGTTCAATGTCGCTTTCGATAGTTTGTTTGGCCAGTTTGCCGATGGCCGACTGACAGAACGGCGCCCCTGGGACTCGGGTCGCAAACGCAGACAATAGAAATTACGCCCGCTGCGAATTCCCAGCACGATATCACAGCGCACGGCGGATGCAAGATGCAACGATTTGCGACAGGGGGGCATCTCGGGGTCGGAAATTGTTGTTCCGGCGACTATGGCGCGTAGTATGTGCGAACGATCCTTGATCCGGGACAGCACGAGGATCCGGGACAGCACGAGGCCGTCCGTACAGCATCGAACTCAGAGCCGGACATTTGCAGACTTTACTCTGTGCGCGCTCGCCCTGCTCCGATTTGCGGGAATATTTAATGACGCAGTCGCCCCTTAAATGCCCAACTGCGGCAGGAGAACTTCATGCCGGTTGACTCTGCCCGCGCCATTGGCGCCGTCTCTCACGCGGCTCCCCGGCCTGTTCCGGCCATTCTTGCCGGTGGCGCGATCACGGGAGTCCTCGATCTTCTGTATGCAATGGCCGTCTACAGTCCGCACCGCCCGCTTTTGATTCCACAGGCAATTGCGACGGGAATCCTTGGCGCGAGTTCTTATAAGGGCGGGGTTCCGACCATCATCCTGGGAGTTGTGCTGCACTTCGTGATCGCGTTGGGCGCGGCCACGGTTTACTATCTGGCGAGCCGCCGGATTCCGCTTCTGGTCGAGCGTCCGGTGCTTTGCGGAATGATCTTCGGAGGCCTCGTGTACTGCTTTATGCACGGAGTGGTGATTCCGCTCTCGGCGGTCCCGCACCATCCTACGCGGTTCAACTATCAGGCAGCCGAATTCGTTGAACACTGGTTCATGGTAGGACTGCCCATTTCTTTTTCGGTCCGACGCTACACGCGGGGATAGGAGAGGCAAATGCCTACTTCTTATCCAGAGTGGCGGCCTTGCCATCCGCTTTGGCGGCATCGGCGTCGCGGTGGAGACCTTTGTAGGCCTTAGCTAACAGGCGCCAAGCTTGAGCATTTTTGGGATCTGACTTAGTAAGTTGCTCGAGGTCGGGGCGGGCAGCGGAGAAGTCTCCCTTCATGATTTGAGCTTCGGCGAGACCGAGGCGGCCTTCGGTGTTATCGGAGTCGACCAGCAGGGCAGCTTCGAATTGATCGTCGGCGCTGCGCGCGTCCTTGAGCTGGAGATAGACGCGGCCAAGCAGCAGGCGGGCGGCGGTTTGAGAGGCATTCAGTTTGAGGCTGGCTTCGAGTGCGGCGCGGGCCGCGGGATAGTCACCGGTTTTTGCCAGCGCCTGACCGGCTTCGAAAGCGGCGGTTGAATCGTTGGGCTGGAGTTCGATGGCGCGCTTGAGATGCGCGGCGGCATTCGGGTAGTCCTGCGCCGCCAGTTCTAATTCTCCTAACTGTTTGAGCGCGGTGGCAGAGCTGGGATCGATCGCAACGGCTTTCTCCAGATACTTGCGCGAGTCTTCGGCGCGGCCGTCGTCGGTGGCGAGCATGGAGTTGTGGAGGAGATTCTGGACTTCGACCTTGTCCTTGGGGTCCGGGAGATTGGCGGCAGCCGGCGTGGGCACGGCCGGGAGCCTGGCTTTCCACTTGGCCATCGCGGCCTGGAGTTCGGCTTGCGAGCCGCGGGCGGGCGGCGATCCCACGGCCGGCGCTTGAGCAGAATAGAGATTTTTCAGCTCGCGCGGATCCGCCTGAAGATCGTAGAACTCGGGCCGGGGCGCTTCGATGAGCTTGGCATTTTGTTCGCGCAGGGCCTTGATCGGCGCCCATCCCCAGCGCAGCGGGTAGTCGGTTTCGCCGAGGAGTTCGCGGGCGGAATCGGTTTGGCTGTCGATGAGCGGGAGCAGAGATGCGCCGCTCAGTTCGGAGGGCGCGGGCGTATTTGTGAGCGAGAGGACGGTGGGAAGAATATCGGTAGTACGAACGAGTTTGTCGATCACCTCGCCGTGATGGTTGGCGCCGGGCAGCTTGACGATCAACGGGACGTGCAGCGTGGAGTCGTAGAGGAAGAGGCCGTGAGTGTCTTCTCCATGCTCGCCGAGGCCTTCCCCGTGGTCGCCGACAATAATAAGGATGGCGTTCTGGTAGGCGCTGGATTGTTTCAGCGTGGCGATGAAGTGGCCGAGTTGGGAGTCGGCGTAGGCGATCTCTCCGTCGTAAAGGTGTTTGGCATATTTTTCGGAGAAGGGCGGCGGTGGCTCGTAGGGATCGTGGGGGTCGAAGAGGTGAAGCCACATGAAGCGCGGTGCGCCGGATTGAGCATTGCGGGGATGCTGGGCGAGCCAGGACTCGGCGTCGGCGATTACGGCCTGGGCGCGGCGCTCGACGCGGCCGAAGCGGTCTTTGCTGTCGGTTTTCGCGGGAAAGTTATCGTAGAAATCGAAGCCGCGATCGAGGCCGGGCGCGAGCTGGTTGCTGTCGAGAATTACGGCGCCGATGAAGGCAGCGGTCTGGTAGCCCTGTTTTTTCAGGAGCTCGGCCCAGGTAACGTGCTGGGGAGCGAGCGGGACGCCAAAGTCGGTCACGCCGTGCAGGCTCGGCAGGAGGCCGGTGAGGATAGTGGTGTGCGAGGTATTAGTGATCGGGCTGTGGGTAAAGGCATCGGAGAAGCGGACGCCATCGGCGGCGACAGCGTCGATGGTGGGAGTTTCAACGTCCTTGTATCCGTAGCAGCCGAGGTGGTCGGCGCGAAGAGTATCGATAGTGATGAGGAAGACGTCAGGATTTTCGGCGGAAGCGGTTGGGACGATGAGTGCGGAGAGAGCGAGAAGAAGGGCCGCGAATTTCATATGGAGCAGGCTAACACAGGAGGGAGATGGCAAGGGCGCACGGGCTTGCGGATGCCGAGCGCGGAAATCCCGCGACCGTGTCCAGACGCGGCTTGTGACAGGCCATTTGAGCTACGGTCGAACTCCGCCAATGGCACAGTGAACGCAAATCTACAACGACAGAGAACCTATAACAAAAAAGATGCCGCGATTTGAAAGTGAGTTGCCCGCGGTCTATGTGGCGCGCGGCGTTGCCAGCGCTTCCGCCGAACTCTTCCAGCCAACCGCAATCAGACAGAACAATTGGGAAATGTCTGGCATCCGGAATTGTGGAGCGGTTGTCGCGTAGAGATATGACCAGTCATAGCCGCGCTGCCGGGAGCGTAGCCTTTCGTACTGTAGACGCTGTATGTACAGAGCTAACACTTGTTTTGTGCTGCTGGTTTGTAAGTCTATATATGGTGTTAGTAATCCTGTGGGACATGCTTCTAACTATTGGTAATCACTCGATGTAACCCTTGTGGGGCCGGGATGTTGAGCAGTTATCGTGACGAAGCGCGGGTAAATGTTTGTCAACGCCGACCTTTTTGGTACATGGCTTGCTTGGTTTCAGAACAGAGTCCGTTTTCCTGTGTAGTGGCGCAGTCCCTTCCAGGGTCGCATCTGATAGCGGTTTGCTCCTGCCTACAAGACGCTGATTAGTTGCGGGTCCGAGCGTGTACGTCGATCGCGCTGACAGGACACGTGTGCCCAGCAGGGTTCCGGCTCAAATTCGAGAAGGAGGCTCTATGAGACGTTTGTTGAGGCAGAAGTTGTGGCCAACGGTGGGCATTCTGGCTGCTGTTCTGTTGACAAGCACATTGGTGTTCGGACAAGCGGAACTCGGCACGATTGCCGGCTCTGTCAAGGACAGCACGGGAGCGGTGGTGGAGGGCGCGGCGGTCACGATCAAGAACGTGGCAACCAACGCTACGCGAAGCACCACGACGGACAACCTGGGCGAGTACCACGTACCGCAGTTGACGCCGGGCACATACCTGGTGACGGTATCCAAGGCCAACTTCCAAACCTACGCGGCAACGATCGAGGTTGCGGTGGGCGGGCACTCGACGGTCGATGCGCAGCTTAGCGTGGGCACCGGGAGCACGGTTGTGGAAGTAACGGCGGGAACTGCCGGGACTGAGGTGAACACGCAGACGCAGGAACTCTCGCAACTTGTGGATACGCAGCAGATGGCGCAGTTGCCCAGCCTGACGCGGAACCCCTACGACTTTATCGCGATTTCCGGCAATGTCAGCAACGGGGACTCAACGACCAACGGCCAAAGTGAGATGAGTGGCCAGGAAACGTCGCTCCATGGGGTTGGCTACAGCATCAACGGGCAGCGCAATACCGGGACTGAGATCCTGCTCGATGGTGTAGAGAATGTCGCGGTGTTTGCAGACATATTCGGCCAGGACATTCCGCTGGACGCGGTGCAGGAATATAGCGTTGTGACCAACAACTTCACGGCGGAGTATGGCCGAGCATCCGGCGGGGTAGTCAATGTAACGACGAAGGCGGGGTCGAACAGCTGGCACGGGTCGGGATGGGAGTTCAACCGGCTCTCGGCCTATACCGCGAACACATTTAACAATGTGGCAAATGACTTGCCGAAAGGAACCTATACGCGCAATCAATTCGGGTTCCAGGTGGGCGGGCCGCTGATCAAGAACAAGCTGTTTGTTTCGGGCAGCAACGAGTGGTTGCGGGTACGGAGCAGTTCGGTGCAAACGGAAGAGATATTCGACCCGGCGTTCATTGCCGGGAACTCGGCGCTCTCCTGGCCGGGACTTCCAGCCAACGCCCAAGCGTACTTTACGGCGTTCGCGACGAATCCAGCGCCGGCCACGGGTACACAAGTGACGGCGGGGCAACTGGCAGCGGCGGGCCTGAACGTATATGTTCCAGGAGGCCTAGCCACGGCGACACTGGCGAACCCGGCACTGCCGGTTTTCGATCAAGTAGTTTTTAACGTTCCCTTCGATGCGGGAGGGAGTGCGCCGCAGAATCGTTATGACTGGATCGCGCGAGCCGACTACAACCTCAGCGAGAAAACGCAGATGTTTTTCCGGCTGGGGACCGAAAGGCAGGATCTGTTCAATGGCACGGTAAGCTTTTCGGCGTATCCGCAATACGACACCGGCGGACTGACGAAGAATCAGAGTTATTTGTATTCGATCAGTCACACCTTCAATTCCAATCTGCTGAACAACACGAAAGTCAGTTTCACTCGATTCAACAATCTGACGTCGTTCGATCAGTCACTGACTTTCACTCCGAATCTGATGTTTGTCTCGCCGGTGGATCCGGTGGACGGGGCGACGATCCAGATGCCGGGACTGCAGAATTTCTCGGAGCCCGGAGTTGGCGGGTTGCCGGTGGGCGGACCGCAGAACACGCTGCAGCTCGAACATGACCTGTCCTGGACGAAGGGACGGCACAACATGAAGTTCGGGGGGCAGTTCACCTACATTCAACTCAACTACACGTATGGCGCTTACAACCAGGCGGTGGAACAGCTGGGCACCGCGCCGCAGAGCAGCATGGATGACCTGGTCAACGCGGTGGGCAATCCCGGGGGCAGCCAGCTCGCTGGCAACGGCGGGTTTTCAGCGCGAGTGAATGGGGAAGGCGCGTTGCCTTGCCCGCTGGATCAGTTTGGCAACCCGGTGAATCCGTGTCCGGCGAACAGTTTTGTGACGCCTCCGCTGCCGGCGGCAGTGGCGGCGCGCAGCTATCGCTACAAGGATTGGGCGCTGTACGCGCAGGACAGTTTCCGATTCACACCACGACTGACGCTCAACTACGGGCTGCGCTACGAGCACTATGGGGTGCAGCACAACAATCACCAGGGCCTGGACTCGAACTTCTATTACGGTGCGGGATCGGGGCTCGAAGAGCAGGTAGCGACGGGGCAAGTACAACAAACGACGCAGAGCTCGGTGGGCCAGTTCTGGGCTCCATCGTGGGGAACGCTGGCGCCGAGAGTCGGATTTGCCTATGACATATTTGGCGACGGCAAATCGAGCCTGCGGGGCGGATTCGGCATCAGTTACGAGCGCAACTTCGGCAATGTAACTTACAACGCGAGCTTCAACCCGCCGGCGAGCGACGTAATCAGCCAGACTTGCGCGCCGGACACCGCGGGGTGCACCGTGCTGGTGACCAACAACGACCTCGGACCGCTGGGCTTGCCGGGGCCACCGCAGAGCCTGCCTCCGGTCGAGCTGCGCATGCCCGATCCGCGGATCAACACGGCGCAGACGCAGTTCTGGAGCCTGGATCTACAACGCGAAGTGGCACGGAACACAATCGTCGAAATCGGTTACAGCGGCGCGCATGGCGTGCACCTGTATGACATCAACAACATCAACCAGCTGGGAGCGGCACAGGTGTACCTGGGCGCCGATCCTAATATCGGCAATCCGGAGTGCAATCCGAGCAACCTGACGCCGAGCGGCGCTTGCGTAATGACGCCGAACGCGCAGTATGCGGCGATCAACGACCGGGGCAGCCGGGGCAGCAGCGCCTACCACGCGTTGAATGTTCGATTCCAGTCTCAGAACCTGCACAACACCGGTCTGAGCATGGTGGCGAACTATACCTGGTCGCACTCGCTCGACGACGAGAGTTCGACTTTCTCGGACAGCTTGCAAGGGGGATCGGGAGACATCGGGAGCCTGGGATACACGGACCTGATGAATCCGAAGCTGGATTGGGGAAATTCGGATTTCGACATCACGCACCGCATCGTAGTCTCGCCGATCTGGGAGACACCGTGGTACAAGAGCGGGCGGGGCGCGGCTTCGGAGGCTCTCGGAGGATGGTCTCTGGTGGGCATCTTTACGGCGCGCAGCGGCATTCCGTTCAACGTCTACGATTACTCGAACGTGCTAGTGGGGTACACGGTGCCGAGGCTTACGCCGGCGACGATGCCCGATTTTCACGTGAGTTCGAATCCGTCGGCGATCGCCGGTGCGCCGAATAATTGGGGGTTGCTGAGCGTGCCGGTTCCGGCGAGCTTCGATCCGCTGAATCCAACGTTGGGCATTTCGGACTTCGGACCGTTTCCGGCAAACATGACCGCCCGGAATGCGTTCCGGGGGCCGGGGGCGTGGAACCTGGATGCGGCGGTGGGCAAGAAGTTCAAGATCACCGAACGCTACGGGCTGGAGTTCCGGGCGGAGGGGTTCAACGTCTTCAACCACCACAACATGTACGTATTGACGCCGTCGCTGCTGTATGACGGACCGACCACAAGTCCACTTGAGGTGGTGGGGCTGAAGGGCGGTTTGAATACGAGCG
>Ga0335080_10003097_pt1 | contig 16736 bp, 15 predicted proteins | sample Lox_Sample_34_FD_206720 | JGI IMG/M metagenome (GOLD analysis project Ga0335080, IMG submission 206720) | Soil microbial communities from Loxahatchee National Wildlife Refuge, Florida, United States - Lox_Sample_3.4 | ecosystem: Environmental > Terrestrial > Soil > Wetlands | place: USA...
ACCTCGAAATCAGCGAGACTTTGCGCGGGGAGGCTGCGCCAACCCTGCTCTCGTTGCTCGACACGTGCACGAGCAGCATGGGCAGCCGCCTCCTGCGCCATGTCCTGCATCATCCATTGCGGGATCGACCTTCGGTGGATGCGAGACTCGACGCAGTGCAGGTACTGGCTGGACCGAGCGGAGCGGGTCCGTTCGAAACGGTGCGCACCCTGTTGAAGCGAGCAGCCGACGTGGAACGCATCACAGCACGCATCGCACTGCGAAGCGCCCGTCCCCGCGACCTCACCGGATTGCACGCCACGCTGCAGCTGCTACCCGAGCTCCAGGCAAGCTTCTCGGAGCCCTCGAGCCCGCGCCTGACCGAACTGTCGCGGCATGCCGCGCCGCATCCCGAGCTGGCAGATTTGCTCGCCCGCGCCATCCGCCCCGAGCCGAGCGCAACGGTGCGCGAAGGCGGCGTCATCGCCGACGGCTACGATGCCGAGCTCGATGAGCTGCGCGCGATCCAGAACAACTGCGGCGCGTTTCTTCTGGAGCTGGAACGCCGGGAACGGGCGCGCACCGGTATCCCCAACTTGAGAGTCGAGTACAACCGCGTGCACGGGTTTTACATCGAGCTCACGCGATCCAATGCCGACAAAGCTCCGCACGACTATCGGCGCCGCCAGACGCTCAAGAACGCAGAGCGCTTCATCACGCCGGAGTTGAAGGCCTTCGAAGACAAAGCCTTGTCAGCGCAGGAGCGCGCCGTCGCGCGCGAGAAACTGCTTTACGAGCGCCTGCTCGACCAGCTCGCGCAGGCCATACCGGTTCTGCTGCCGCTTGCGGCAGCGCTGGCTGAGCTCGATCTGTTAGCGACCTTCGCTGAGCGCGCCCTGGCGCTGGGCTACACGCGGCCCTCTTTTGCCGACGAGGACACGATCGAGATCGAGGCGGGCCGCCACCCAGTGGTGGAGCAGCAGGTCGCGAGCTTCGTCCCCAACGATCTGCGGCTGTCGCTGTCTCGCAAGCTGCTGCTCATCACCGGTCCCAACATGGGCGGCAAGAGCACGTACATGCGTCAGACCGCGCTGATCGTGCTGCTCGCCTACTGCGGCTGCTTCGTGCCCGCCAAAGCGGCGCGGCTGGGGCCGATCGACGCCATCTTCACTCGCATCGGCGCAGCGGACGAATTGGCGCTGGGGCGCTCTACGTTCATGGTGGAGATGACCGAAACGGCTAACATTCTGCACAACGCCAGCCGCAGCAGTCTGGTGCTGATGGACGAGGTAGGTCGGGGTACTTCGACTTTCGACGGGCTGGCGCTCGCCTGGGCTATCGCACGTCACCTCACCGAAAAAACTCAGGCGTACACGCTGTTCGCCACGCACTATTTCGAGTTGACGCAGCTAGCCCAGGAGTATCGCGAGATCGCGAACGTGCATCTCGATGCCGTCGAGCACAAGGACCACATCGTGTTCTTGCACAGCGTCGAAGCCGGGCCGGCATCGCAAAGCTATGGTCTGCAGGTTGCGCAACTTGCAGGTGTGCCTCCTGTGGTGATACGCGCAGCGAGGAAGCGTCTATCGGAGCTCGAGACGCGCGACGAAACGCACGGTCCGCAGGCGGACTTGTTCCAGCGGCCCCCGGCGCCGGCGGACGCCTCCACAGCAGCGTTGCAAACGGCATTGTACGAGCTGCGCCAGGCCGATCCCGACGCGATTACTCCGCGACAGGCGCTCGAGCTCATCTACCGGTTGCGCAAGTTGCTCGACTGAAACGCGACGGCACGCACAAACAATCTTGAGCGCAGCTCTCGAGTCGCCGCGTGCCTGCGAGTCACGGCGGGCCGTGCTGCGCGCAGGCACACACGCGGCGCCGCATTCAATTGCTGCGAAAATGTCAATGTGCGGCGCGCGGGCAAAGCCCTTGCTTAGCTCCGACAGAACGCTGAGCAATGGAGCATGAGATGAGCATCACTGTCACGAGCGTAACGGTGCGCATGGCCCTCAGGAAGCTGGCGGAGATCACGTGCGGCATCGCCCCCACGTCGGTTCGAGTCAGCGTCGTGCCCTCGGGTGCGCATCGCGTGTACGTCACGTCGATACCGTTCGAGTTCCGCTCGGAGGTCTACCAGTACTTGGCGCAGCACACCGCGATCCGCGTGCCGCTGAACGGCGACCCGCTGGTGCTCACCGGTGATGAAGCCAGCGTTCTGGTCGACCTGGCCTATCGCGCGGAGCAGGAACTGGTTGATTCGCCCGCCCTGGACCAGCTCGTCCCGGGAAACTGAGAACATCGCGTACCGCTGCGCGGTCTGCGCCTCCCGGGCGGCTGCACCGGGCGCTGCTGATCCAAACCGCAGGTCGGAGCTCACACAAAAACATGTCCAGGCGTGACCTCATCTCTCTCGGCATCGTCCCCGCGATACTGTTTGCGATCTCGATCGCACTGCTGTGGCTGTCGATTCAGCTCCAGCACGGCTCCGAGCGCATGCAAGCGGACTACGCAGCGCTGCAGCAGCGCGTTGCGATGTTGAGTCAAGGCAACAACGCAGCGCAGACCGGTGTCAGGTCGGCGCAGACGCTGTCGAGCTTGGCTTTGGCGGACACTGAGTCGGCTGCGCTCACCGTCAGCATAGCGCAGGCGCTCGCGTCGCTCGTCTGCGTGGTCGCGCTGTTTAACGTCATTTCCCTGATGCGCATCGCGCGCCGAGGATGGCTGCCCGCCGGAACGCCCCGCGTGCACGCCTGGGCAAGCGCGTCGCACGAGATGAAACTGGGCGCGCAGCGGGTGCCGCACGTACAACGAAGCGTCGGTTCCTAGGTAGCGGGCGGCCCCCCGCGCGCCAGATCGCCGCCTGGTCCCGCAAGGATCGAGGCCGCGCATCTCAGAATTCGACCGCGATGCCCCGCCTCACGCCGACCTGCGCATGCCGCTGATCGGCCAAGTGTCACCTCCGTTTACAGGGGCAGCTCCCGAATCTCCAGACGCCGCCCTGACCCGCCCGGCGGCACCGCCTGCAGCTGCCGAAGACGTCGGTTGCGCCAAGCATGGCGTGGGCGAGCTCAAAGCGTCTATATTCAATCGGTTAGCCGGTTCCACCTGCGTCGAGCTGACTGTGGAAACTGCCGCTCGCGACGAAACACTCTACCGTCGCGATGCAATCCCGGGCCCCCGCTTGGGTACGCCAGGGCGCACCGTGCGTTAGGCACGACAGTTGCCTGGGGACGAAATCAGGCGCCATGGGGCCGTGTGCCCCCCTGAAAAATTCAAACAGGGCGCCGCGGGCACGGATGCCCGGCGACAAACATGGAGACCAATGGGAGGAGCCTCGATGCATCCCCGTCGTTCCCTTCGTCCTTCAGCCAATCACGGACTCACCCTGGTGGAGGCGGCGGTCGTCCTGGTCATGCTCGGACTGCTCGTCCAGGTCGTTCTCCAAGGGCGCGAGCTTGTGCAGAACGCGCGCGTTCGCGACATCATCGCGCAGCAGGGCGCCGCCGAGTCTGCGTTCCTGGCCTTTCAAGACCGCTTCCGGGGGCTCCCGGGCGACTACCCCAACGCCAGCACGAACATCGACTGCGGGCCTTCCCCCTGTTTGAACGGGAACGGTAACGGCCGCATCGAGCGGGGCACCGGCGGCGCGCTGCACGAGGAAATTCTGGCCTGGCAGCACCTGAGCAGCGCCGGCTTCATCAACGGTCAGTACCGGATGGCGAGCCCCGCTACGACAACGCCCGCCCCCGACAACACGCCAAGCAGCGTGTTCGGAGGCTATATGGAGGTGGTGACGGACAACATCTGGGGTTACAGCGGGAACGCCGTCTCGCGCAACAACATCAAGACTGGAAACTACGTGCCGGCGGTGGTGCTCGCGGAGGTCGACCGCAAGACCGACGACGGTCTGCCGGGCAGCGGCAAGGTGCGATTTTCGACCTACGCGGCCGCCGGAGCGGCTCCGCCGATCGGCGGGACGCCGAACGGCTGCACCGACTCGGATTCCGCCGCAGCGGCCTGGATCGAAGCCAACGGCTCGGACAACTGCGGCGCCGCCAGCCTGATGAACTGAGCTGCGCACGCTGCTGGGCGCGACGCTCGGCGTACCGCCAACGTTCACTCTACATGCGGCACCGCAGCCCGCGCCAGCCTGTCGCGCTCTAGGGCGATCTCGCGCGCCAGCTCGACGATCGCCATGGCGTAATTGCGGCTGCGGTTGTATTGCAGCAGCGCGTAAAAGTTGTCGAATCCGAACCAGAACTCGGCTCCGCCCGCCAGATCGATGGAAAACAGGCAGGCCGACAACGCGGTCGGCAGCTCCTGCAAGCTGTCCACGCCGCGCACCTTCCACTGCTCGAGCGTGAGCGAGGGCTTGAGCCCGAGGTCGAGCAGCGCCTGCCACTCGGGTGTGGCGACCCGGGCTGGCGCCACGACGGGTTCCCCGTCCTTCCAGCCGAACTCCTTGAGGTAGCTTGCTACGCTCCCGATCACGTCCGCTGGGTTGCGCCACAGATCGATACGTCCGTCGCGATCGTAGTCGATCGCGTACTTGCGGTAGCTTCCGGGCAGAAATTGCGGCATGCCCAACGCCCCCGCGAACGATCCCTTGATCGCGAGCGGATCCCAGCCTTGCTCGCGCGCGAGCAGCAGGAACTGCTCGAGCTGGCCACGAAAAAAATCGCGCCGCGAAGGCCAGTCGAACGCCAGCGTGGAGAGCGTGTCCAGCACGCGGAAGCCGCCGGCGTTGCGGCCATAGCGCGTCTCGACGCCGAGCAACGCGACCACGATCGCTTCCGGCACCCCGAACTCCATCCGCGCCTGAGTCAGTACCTCTGCGTTCTCGTTCCAGAACTTGACGCCACCGTTGATGCGCGCCTGATCCACGAACAGGGGCTTGAACTCGTACCACGGCTTTGCCGTGGACGGTGAGCTCATCGCCCGCGTCACGTCCTGGCTGGGCTGCACCTTGGCGAACAGCACACGCAGCTCACGCGGGTTGAAGGCGTGCGTCTGCGCCATGTAGGCGATGAACTTCTCGATCTCGGGCCGAAGCCGGGCGCCGTCCTCGGCGGTCTGGGCGCCAGCGCTGACAACCCAACACAGCGCCAGGGCCAGGCACACCGCAAAGCGTGAAGCGGCTCGGATCATCCGCGGCGTCATGGACTGGCGCTGTCGATCGTGACGAGCACGCCTTTCGCGCCGGGCGCGACCACCTGACTCTGGCCCTGCAGGTCACCCGCCTGCGCTAGCGCGCTGCCGGATTTGGAGATGCGGGCGCCGACGACCACGCGAGGGAAGGAAGAGAGCTCGAGGCCTGGCGTCATCGCCATGCTGTCGTTCAGCTCGAAGGCGAGCGGCAAATCCTTCACCCGTCGTTTGAGCACCGCGAGCGGCATCTTTGGGCCTTCGGCCGCGCGCGCAAAGACGAACAGCGCGTCTTCAGGGGAAACTCGTGTGGCAAGGGCAGGCGACAGCCGTACGGTCCCACGCACGGTTCTAGATGCGCCGGCCTCGCGCTGCGCCGTGCTCGGTGCCGCCGGCGCTCTTCCCGCGGAGCGCGCTTTGGCTTCCGCGATTCCAGTGGACAGCGCGTGCGCCAGCTCGGAGTCCGCCGGCAGCTTGGCTACCAGCCGCTGCCAATAGCGTACAGCGCCTGCGTAATCGTTGCGCCCGAAAGCGGCGGCACCGGCCAAGGTCAGTGCCTTCTCGTTATCGGGCGCAATCTGCAACGCACGCTCCAGCAAGCGCGTGGGTTCGCCTTCGAGAGTACGGCCACGCTCCAGCGCCAGAGCCTCGGCGTACTCCACGAGAATATCGGCGTTGCGCGGTTCCAGCTTCTCCGCCTGCTGCAGCGCGTGGACAGCGTCTGTGTAGCGCTCCAACGCTTTGTAGGCGCGCCCGAGCATCATCCAGCCCACAGGGTCGTTGGGCTGCTTTTCCAGCCGTGATGCGAGCTTCTCCGTCATGTCGCGGAACTGCTCGGCCGTGATCGATGGCGCTTCGGGCGCGCCGCGCTTGGGCGCCGTAAGCGCCGCCGGGTTGCCCAGATACAGATACAGCAGAGCGGCGCAGACGGGCAGACCGACGGCGACCATCCATGCCGCACGGCGCGCAGTGCGCACGTCGGTGGGAACGGTCTGTGCAGTGCCTGGCAGTTCGTCGAGCAAGCGCTGCTCCAACTCGGCTCGCGCTTGAGAGAACTGTGCGGCACCGAGCGCGCCGCTGTGAAGGTCGCGCTCCAGCTCCCCGGCCTGGTCCCGGAAAATCGAAATGTTCGCCCCGCGCTGTGACGCCGCAGAAACACGCCGGGGCCGCAGCAACGGAACCACCAGGAACAGCACGGCAGCGCCCGCCAGGGCGATTGCGACGAGTGCAAACCAGGTCATGATCGGCTGCCCACGTGGCGAGGCAGCTTGCGTTGCTCGAAAATGGCACGAAAAAGGCGCGAATTATAGCGCAGCGCGGCTGGCGCCCCGGCTCGCGGCACCACGCCTCAGGCGGGGCCCGGAGGCTCGTCGGCCTGGAGCAAGGCCTGGGCCCGCGCGTGTTCCGACGCTGTCAGCGTGCGCGCGGTGACGCGCCCACGCCGGCGGGTCAGGTACACCACCAGACCACCCAACCCGCCAATGAGCAGCACGGCAGGCCCAAACCACAACACCGCGGTGGTGGCCTTGAGTGGCGTGCGGTAGAGCACGAAGTCGCCATAGCGCTCGGTGAGCCATGCCTTGATCTGCTCATCGCTCCGGCCGGCCCGCATCTGTTCGCGCATCTGGTTGCGCAGATCGGCAGCGAGATCGGCGTGAGAGTCCGCCAGGCTCTCGTTCTGGCACACCAGACAGCGCAGCTCCTGCGTAAGGCGCGCGAGGCGTTGCTCGAGCACCGGGTCCTCCGCCGCCGGCGGCGCTTCGTTGGCGGCCGCCAGCGCTGGAACCAAACACAGCAGAGCAGCGAGCAGTCCCCGGATCACGACGCCTGCAGCCGTTTCACCAGCGGGAGAATGCGCTGGCCGAGCACCTTGAGCGTGACCGGTCCGATCTGCTTGAAGCGGATGACGCCGCTCTTGTCGATGACGTAGGTTTCGGGCACGCCGTACACACCATAGTCGATGCCGACCTTGCCGTCGGGATCGCTCACCGAAAGCGTGTACGGGTTGCCGTTGCGCGCGAGCCACGCCTGCGCCGCCGGCCGATTGTCCTTGTAGTTGAGGCCATAGATCGGTACGAGGCCTTGCTTGGACAACTCCACCAGCACCGGGTGCTCTTCGACACATGACACACACCAGGACGCCCACACGTTGAGCAGCCACACCTGACCGCGCAGATCGCCGTCCGCCACGGACTTCGCAGGGTCGTCCAGGCGCGCCAGGCGGAAAGCCGGGGCCGCCTTCCCGACCAGCGGCGACGGGACCTCGCGCGGATCGAGCGAGAGGCCGACCCAGAGAAATACCAGGAGGACCAGGAACAGAAGCAGCGGGAGTATGAAGCGCAGGCTTTTCATCGCGCGCCTTGCGCCGCAGGCTCTGCGCCGGCGCCCACCGACACATTCCGTTCGCGGCGAGCCAACCGGTAGCGACGGTCCGTAACGGCGATCAACCCGCCCAGCGCCATCAAGAAGGCCCCGCCCCAGATCCAGTCGACGAACGGCTTGTACTGCACGCGCACGGTCCACGCCCCGTCCTGCAGCGGCTCGCCGAGCGAGACGTACAGGTCGCGCGTGACACCGCTATCGATCGCCGCATCGGTGACGGGCATCTGCTGCACCGTGAAGAAGCGCTTCTCCGGATACAGCGTTGCGACCGGCCGGCCGCCTCTGGTCACGTTGAAAATGCCACGCGTCGCTTCGTAATTAGGTCCGTGCACATCCCTGAGTCCCTCGAGACGAAACTGATAACCGCCGACCGCGACCGTATCGCCCGGCGTCATGCGAACATCCTTCTGCGCCTCGTAACCACGCACCAGCGTCACGCCGACGATGAAGACGCACACGCCGAGGTGAGCGGCCAGCATGCCCCAGTAGCCGCGCGGGAGCCGTCGGATAGCCGCGCTCGGAGACTCCACGCCGGAAGCGCGCGCTTGCGCGACACGGTGGGCGAGATTCACGCAGCTTGTCGCGGCCACCCAGGCCGCGAGGAAGACGCCGACCGCGACCCAGTTCGACCACCCGCCCATCGCCACCGGCACCAGGACCGCGATCACTATCGACGCGGCAAAGGCCCATCTAAGGCGCCTCGCCAGCGCGCTCGGTTGATCTTCCTTCCAGCGTAGAAGCGGGCCGATTCCCATCACCAGCACCGCGGGCACCATCGCGATAGGGAAAGTGACCTCGAACCACGGCAGGCCGACCGAGAGCTTGCCGTAACCGAGGACCTCGTGGAACAGCGGGTACAGCGTCCCGAGCAGCACGGCCGCCGCCGCAACCACGAGCAGCACGTTGTTGACCAACAGCGCCGACTCGCGCGACAGCAGGCCGAAGGCACCGCCCAGGCCGACCCTCGGCGCGCGCCACGCAAACAGCAGCAGCGAGGCCCCGATCACCAGCGCCAGAAACGCCAGAATGAAGATGCCACGCTTGGGGTCGGTGGCAAAAGCGTGCACCGAGGTGAGTACCCCCGAGCGCACGAGAAATGTGCCGAGCAGGCTCAGCGAGAACGCAACGATCGCGAGCAGCACCGTCCACAGCTTGAAGCCGCCGCGCTTTTCGGTCACCGCGAGCGAGTGCATCAGAGCCGTCCCCACCAGCCATGGCATGAACGACGCGTTCTCGACGGGATCCCAGAACCACCAGCCGCCCCAGCCGAGTACGTAGTAGGCCCAGCCGCTGCCCAACGCAATGCCCACCGTGAGGAAGGCCCACGCCAGCGTGGTCCAGGGGCGCGACCAGCGGGCCCAGGCAGCATCCAGCTGTCCGCCGATGAGCGCGGCAATGGCAAAGGCAAACGCCACCGAGAAGCCCACGTATCCCATGTAGAGCATGGGCGGGTGAATGACCATGCCCGGATCCTGCAGCAGCGGGTTCAAGTCGCGCCCGTCGGGAGCCGGCGGCAGCAAGCGCTCAAAGGGATTCGAAGTGAACAGCAAGAACAGCAGGAAGCCGACGCTGATCGCAGCCATTACAGAAAGTATCCTGGCCGTCATCGCGTCGGGCAGATGCCGGCTGAACACGCTGACCGCTGTCATCCACAGGTTCAGCATGAGCACCCAAAGCAGCAGCGAGCCCTCGTGGCTGCCCCACGTGGCGGCGAAACGGTAGCGCAGGGGCAGGTGAGAATTCGAGTTCGACGCGACGTTGAGCACCGAGAAGTCGTTGCTGACGAACGACCACGCCAAGCACGCAAAGGCGATCACGACGAACACGAGCTGACCCTGCGCCGCTGGCCGCGCCAGGGCCATCCAGGCGGCGTCGCCGCGCTGTGCGCCAAGCAGCGGGATCGATGCCTGCACGCACGCGATGCACAGCGCCACGATGAGGGCGAAGTGTCCGAGCTCCGGGATCATGGGTGTTTCATCTCTATGTGCGTGTTTACTTCCTTGACGGAACGATCAAGGTCTTCTGCGAGGTGAGGGCTGCGCGCCGGGCCTTCTCCACCGCATCCGCTGCCTCCGGCGGCATGTAGTTCTCGTCGTGCTTAGCCAACACCTCCTGCGCGCGGAACACGCCGTCGCCACCGAGCTGCCCCAGCGCCACCACGCCCTTTCCCTCCTTGAACAAGTCGGGCAGCATCCCGCTGTAGACGACAGCAATGTCATGCGCGGTGTCGGTGACGACGAAGCGCACGCCGACCCCGTTAACCTCACGCTGCACGCTGCCCGGTTGCACCAGGCCACCGATGCGAAAGCTGCGCCCCTGTGGCGCCTCGTGGGCCGCCACCTGCGAAGGGCTGAAAAAAAACACGAGATTGCTCTGAAACGCGTTGAGGATCAAGGCGGCGGCGGCGCCGAGGGCCGCCAGCCCAACACCGATCAATGCCAGTCGTTTGTGCCTCGGCCTCATGCGGGTCCGTCCCTCCTCCCGCCCGTACGACCGAGAGCCCGGAGCAGAGTTCGTCGACGTCGACGTAGGAGCCACAACTCCACGGCGATGCACACGGCGGCGAGCCCGTACGACCCCCAGACATACGCGGCGTACCCGCCCATCGCGAAGAAAGCCTGGGGGCTGTCCCAGCTCATGCGTTCGCCTCGGGCAGTTGCCGCACCCAGTCCGCATGCGCCTCACGCTCGAGGATGATGCTGCGCACCCGATAGAGGCTCGCAGCGATCGCGTACATCCACGCGGCGAGCGCCATGATCAGCATTCCAACGAGCATGGTCGCAGCCATGGAGGGTGCGCGTGTCAGGCTCACCGAGGCGCCCTGATGAAGCGTGTTCCACCACTTCACCGAGAAATAGATGATGGGCACGTTGACCACCCCGACCAGGGCGAGCAGCGCCGCAGCGCGGTCGGCGCGCCGCACGTCGTCGATCGCGGCATGCAACGCCATGAAGCCGATGTACAGGAACAGCAGAATCAGCTCCGAAGTGAGGCGCGCGTCCCACACCCACCAGGTGCCCCAAGTCGGCTTACCCCACAGCGAGCCGCTCCACAGTGCGATGAAGGTGAACATCGCGCCGGTGGGCGCGATCGCGAGCGCCATGATGAATGACAGACGGGTGCCCAGCGCCAACCCGACTGCACACCATGACGCCATCACCACATACATGAACATGGACATCCAGGCCGCGGGCACATGCACGAAGATGATCCGGTACGACTCGCCTTGCTGGAAGTCGGTCGGAGCCGCGAACAAACCGATGTAAAGGCCCGCCGCAGCCAGCGCTGCAGCGAGCGCAAGGAACCACGGCGCAAGTCGGCCGGCCAGCGGATAAAACGTTTGCGGCGCGGCGTATTTCCACCAGTTGAGCGCCATGTCGGGCCTATCCCAGAGCGATGCGCACCGCAGCCGCCGATGCGACTGGACCGAACACGATGGCGAGCAGCAGCAACGCTCCCAGCACGGACAGATGCCCGCCTGCCGGCATGCCCTCGGTGCTGGCCGAAACCGCCGCCGCCCCGAAGATCAGCACCGGGATATACAGCGGCAGCACCAGGAGTGCCAGCAGTGCGCCGGCACCGCGCACCCCCAACGTCAGCGCTGCGCCGATCGCACCAATCAAGCTCAAGCAAGGGGTGCCGAGAAGCAGGGACAGCGTCATGTTGCCAAGCGCGCTCGCGGGAAGCTGGAACTGCAGGCCGAGCAGAGGCGCGATCAATACCAGCGGCAGGCCAGTCACCAGCCAATGCGCCAGCACCTTCGCGCTCACCAGCAGAACCAAGGGCTGCGGGCTAAGCGCGAGCTGCTCCAGCGTGCCGTCGTCGAAGTCCGGCGCGAACAGGCGCAGTAGCGCCAACATTGAGGCGAGCAGCGCCGCAACCCAGACTACGCCGGGGGCGATGACCCGCAGGATACTTGGCTCTGGGCTGATGCCAAGGGGAAACAAGCTGACCACGATGACGAAAAAGAAGAATGTCGTGAGCGCATCCGAGCGCCGCCTCAGTGCCAGCGTGAGATCGCGCCGAACCACCGACGCGAGCATCGGCGCCAAAGCGAGCGGTTTCATGCGCCGAGCTGCAGCCGCTGCACCGGGGTTCCTGCAAAACCGATGTCGTGATGGCTCGCCAGCACGACAGTCCCGCCGCCCATCACGTGCCGCGTCAGATGGGACTGAACCAGCTCCACGGCCTGGGAGTCGAGCGCCGTGAACGGCTCGTCCAGGATCCACAACGGCTTTGACCTCCCGAGCGCTAAGCGGCTCAGGCCGACGCGCCGCTGCTGCCCGGCCGACAGGAAGCGGGCGAGCAGCCGTTCGCGTCCCGCCAGACCGAACTCGTTCAGCGCCGCCTCGGCTTCGTGCGCATCGGCGCCAAGCCCGGTTTGCGCCAGCCCGAAACGCACGTTCTCGAGGCTGGTGAGATCGCCCTTCACCGCCGGCGCGTGACCCAGATAGAGCAGGTCCGCATGGAAGCTGTCGCCCGAGGCCCGTACCTCCTCGCCCCTCCAGCGCACCTCACCCGCATCCGGCCGCAGCAATCCGCACAACATCCGGATGAGGCTGGTCTTGCCGCTTCCGTTAGGCCCCAGCACCCACAGCACGTGGCCGGAAGGAAGATTGAACGACAGGCGATGAAACAGGCGGCGTTGGCCTCGCACGCATTCCAGAGACGCCGCGTCGAGCATCACGCCCCGCAAAAAGTGGCAAATTATACCGGAGGCAGGCGCCTCAGGGACCGGCGAAATCCTTCGCCACCGCGAAGCGCTTCCGCTCGAGCGCGCCCAGCAGATCGTCCCAGGATGCCTGGAAGCTCTTCACGCCCTCGCCTTCCAGCTCCCGCGTAATGGCGTGCAGATCGATGCCGAGCGTTTCGAGCGCGTGCAGCTCGCGCTGGGCGACATCGGTGTCGTTTTCCAGCGAATAGCTTGCTTCACCGTGGTAGAGAAAAGCGTCGAGCGTCTCCGGCGGCAGCGTGTTGACGGTGTCGGGGCCGATCAAAGATTCCACGTACAGCACATCGCTGTAACTCGGGTCCTTGGTGCTGGTGCTGGCCCACAGCGGTCTCTGGGGCCGGGCGCCGCGTTTTAGTTGTGCGGCGATGTCGGGCTCGTTCAGCAGGGCCTTGAAACGCTGGTAGGCCGCCTTGGCGTTGCCCACAGCGATGTGCCCGCGCAGGCGTGCGGCCTCGGCACCGCCGATTGCGTCGAGGCGTCGGTCCACCTTGGTGTCCACGCGGCTCACGAAAAATGAGGCAACCGACGCGATGTCGCGCGGCCGAGCGCTTTGCGACAGGCCGCGAGCCCACGCGCGCACCACCTCCTCATAGCGCGCCACGCCGAACAGCAGGGTGACGTTGACGTTGATCCCGGAGGCGATCAGGCGCTCGAATGCCTGCACGCCTTGCGTCGTTCCCGGCACTTTGATCATCGCGTTCGGGCGTCCCACAGATGCCCACAACCGCCCGGCGCTGGCCACCGTACGCTCGACGTCGTAGGCCAGATCCGGAGGCACCTCGAGGCTCACGTAACCGTCGCGCCCCTGCGTGCGGTCGTAGACCGGCCGCAGCACGTCCGCGGCCGCCTGCACGTCCGCCACCATCAAGGCTTCGCACAGCTGCGCGGGCTCGATCTCAGGGTTGCGCTCGATCTGCTCTCGTATGCCTTCGTCATAGTCGGAACCGCCGCCGATCGCTTTGTTGAAGATCGACGGATTGGTGGTTACGCCGGTGATGCCGCTGTCCACCAGGCGCTGCAAGCCGCCGCGGGCCACCAGATTGCGGTCGATGAAGTCGAGCCACACTGATTGGCCATGGCGAGCAAGATCGAGAAGAGAAGCCATGAAATCACCTCCGTCGATGCTTGAGGCCTGTTGGGTATGGACGGGGCCTCGCGCAGCGGCCACCTCGTTGTCCTCCGAAATCGCCTCAGGTGCAGTTGACCTGCTCTCACTATTGTTCTCAAACGGCGCCGCGAGTTCAACAATGCTGAGCGGAGGGTGACTGCAAATGCTGCTGCTTCAAGCAGCTGCATACGAGTGTCGAAGCGAAACGTCAATGGATGCGCTTAACTCCGGCTTAAGTTTTTTCCGCCAAACTGGATTGCAATGTCGAAAGCGGCCCCAATCCAGTGTAGGCTAGCGTTGACACACTGGACGGCGCGCGACTCAGGCAGCCGACACGGACAACCAAGCCGCAGCAGGCAGCTGCGCTTGGCGGAGAGGGTGGGATTCGAACCCACGGTCCCCCGCAAGAGGGACAACAGATTTCGAGTCTGCCCCGATCGACCACTCCGGCACCTCTCCTGTCGCGCGCTATTTTACATGCAAGTGAACCCATCTCCGGTGAGCACGATCCAACGTCGGTCAAAGTGCGGAAAAACATGAAATTGCGGCGGCCTTCTTCTTGCTTCTCAGTAAGCTCTTGAGCGACGCGGCTACGGTGTAAGCATGCGCAATGTCTACTCCGCGCTGGTGATGTTGCCGGTACTGTGCGACCCCGGGGTCGTGGCACAGCATCCCGTGCCGCCGCTCGACCAGACCGGCGAGCTGGTGGTGCTCACGCGCAATTCCGCCACCACCCGATACATCGATGCGCAAGGCCGCTACGCCGGACTCGAGTACGACCTGGTCGAGATGTTCGCGCGCGAGCTCGGCGTGAAGGTACGCTACCTCGACCGTCAGCCGTTCTATCAGCTGCTGCCGGCGCTGAGCGAGCAGCGCGCGCACTTCGCCGCCGCCGGCGTCGCCATCACGCCAGTTAGACTTAATGATTTTCGCTTTGGGCCCGCTTACCAGCTCGTGCAGCCCGTGCTCGCCTACAACACCGACAACCCAGCGCCGCGCGATCTGCGTGATGTCGTTGGCAAGCGCATCGAAGTGGTGAGAGGCTCCGGCGTGTCGGAGCGTCTGAAACAGCTTAGAAAGCACAGCCCGGGACTCACCTGGACCGAGGTGGCCGAGAATGACAGCGAGGGGCTGCTCAGTCGGCTGTCGGAGGGCAAAGTGGACTATGTGATCACCGATTCCACGGTGCTCGATGTGGGGCGAAACTTCTACCCCAACCTCGGGCGCGCTTTCTCCGTCGGCGATCAGCAGCCCCTGGCCTGGGCCTTCCCCCGGGAAGGCGATCCCGAGCTGTACAAGCGCGCGCAGGAATTCTTCATGCGCATCAGCTACGACGGTACGCTCAAGCAAGTCCTGGAGCGCTATTACGGTCACGTCAATCGCCTGAACCGGCTGGATATCGCGAACTTCCTGGAGCTTCGACAGAGCCTGTTACCGCACTTCCGCAGCATGTTCAAACAGGCACAGGAGCAGACCGGCATCGACTGGCGGCTGATCGCAGCGCTCGGCTTCCAGGAGTCGCATTGGGACCCGCTCGCGACCTCGCCCACGGGCGTACGCGGCCTGATGATGCTCACCTCCGATACCGCTGATCGCATGCAGCTCACCGATCGGCTCGATCCGAGTCAGAGCATCGTCGCCGGGGCACTGTATTTACAGGAGCTGAAGGAGTCGCTGCCGAGCCGCATCACCGAGCCTGACCGCACCTGGCTCGCGCTCGCCGCGTACAACATCGGCCTTGGACATCTGGAAGATGCGCGCATTCTCACTCAGCGGCGTGGCGGCAACCCGGACCTGTGGCTGGACGTCAAGAAAGTGCTGCCGCTGCTGGCGCGGTACGAGTACTACAGCACGGTGAAGCGCGGCTTCTGCCGCGGCGGAGAGGCGCTGTCGCTGACGGAGAACATCCGCAACTACTTCGACATCCTCGCGCGTTTCGAGGAGCCGCATTCCCCGAGCCTGTACACGGCGCTGGCAGGCAACGGGGGCGCGCGCGCAGACGCCGACGAGCCGCGGCCGGCAGACCAGGGCGGCCTGCGCGGTCCCGGCGCCAACGTTCGCGCGCTCAAATAGCGCGCCGCCGAGCTTCAGCCCCGGGCGAGCCGTTCCGCGCCGCCCATGTATGGGCGCAGGGCAGCGGGCACCGTAACGCTGCCGTCCTCCTGCTGATAGTTCTCCAGGACCGCGATCAGGGTCCGCCCGACCGCGAGTCCCGAGCCGTTCAAGGTGTGCACCAGTTCCGGTTTGCCTTTTTCGTTGCGGAAGCGCGCCTGCATGCGCCGTGCTTGGAACGCCTCGAAGTTGCTGCAGGAGGAAATCTCGCGGTAGCCGTTCTGTCCTGGCAGCCACACCTCGATGTCATAGGTCTTGGCTGCAGAGAAGCCCATATCCCCGCTGCACAATGCCACGACCCGGTACGGCAGCTCGAGACGCTTCAGGATTTCCTCGGCATGCGAAGTGAGCTGCTCGAGCAGCTCATAGGACTGCAGTGGATGGGCGATCTGCACCAGCTCCACCTTGTCGAACTGATGCTGACGGATCATGCCGCGTGTGTCCTTCCCGTAGGCGCCGGCCTCGCTGCGGAAGCAGGGCGAATGACAGACGAACTTGAGCGGCAGCTTCTCCAGCGCCACGATGTCGTCGCGCACGATGTTCGACACCGGCACCTCGGCGGTAGGAATGAGATACAGCTTTTCGGCATCGCCACGCGGCACGCCGAACAGATCGTCTTCGAACTTGGGCAGGTTGCCCGTGCCACGCATACTGGCCGCGTTCACCAGGTAGGGCACGTAGACCTCGGTGTAGCCGTGCTCATTCGAATGCACCTCGAGCATGAACTGGCTCAGCGCGCGATGCATCCGCGCCAGCGGCCCGCTGATCAACGCAAAGCGCGCGCTCGCGATCTTGGTTGCAGTCTCGAAGTCCAGCATGCCCAGGCCAGCACCGAGGTCCGCGTGGTCCTTCGGTGTGAAATCGAAGCGGCGCGGCTCACCTACGCGCCGGAGTTCGACGTTGTTCTCTGATGATGTTCCAGTCGGGACCGATTCATGCGGTAGATTGGGGACTGACAGAAGAAAATCGGACAGACTCTTCTGTACACTCTGTAACTCAAATTCCTGCTGCTTTAGGCGGTCACCAAATTCATCGACTTCCTGCATGATCTCGGCGGCAAGCTTCGCGTCACCCTTGGCCTTCGCCTGACCGATTTGCTTCGATTTCAGGTTGCGCTCGGATTGCAGGTACTCCGTGGAAGTCTGAAGGTCTTTGCGTCTGGCCTCGAGCTCAATGAACTCATCCCAGTTGACGTTGATTCCGCGCGAGGCAATGCGTGCCTGGACCGAAGCCAGGTCCTTTCGCAGCAGCTGAATGTCTAGCATTTGGTGGTTTGTT
>Ga0335080_10003098_pt1 | contig 16735 bp, 18 predicted proteins | sample Lox_Sample_34_FD_206720 | JGI IMG/M metagenome (GOLD analysis project Ga0335080, IMG submission 206720) | Soil microbial communities from Loxahatchee National Wildlife Refuge, Florida, United States - Lox_Sample_3.4 | ecosystem: Environmental > Terrestrial > Soil > Wetlands | place: USA...
CCGTCGCCTTCGGTGATCTGTGCCCAGAATTCGCCAGTGATCTTGACCAGTGGCTTCACCCGAGTTCGATCCACTTCGATCGAGTTCATGGTTTCTCGGGCATCACCGAGCGCGTTCAGATAATCCTTGCCCCACATGTGTTCGTGCCATTTGCCGAAAACATTGAACGTATTGCGCAGGATCTTGTTGCCCTTGAACTTGGGTTTGGCCCAGTCGGGGGCACACCGTTCGATCTCAAACGACTTGCGCATGCGTAGATCGTGGCAGAGTTCGCTGACCATCTCCCGAAAAACGCGATCTGTTTCGCCCTTCTTCGCCTCGTAGGGACGGATCTGGTAAAGAAGGTCGTTGATTACATCGCCGAGGTGCATGGCATTGAGCATGCCGAATCCGAAATCGACTGTGAACTTAAGCCCAGGTTCGCCCGAGGCAGCTTTGATGCCGTCACTATCCTTAAAAAGAAGGACGCGGAAGCCGTCGAAACCGGCATTCTTCAGCGCAAAACGATATTCGGCCTCATACATGCCGAAGCGGCAAGGTCCGCAGGAACCGGCGGTGAAGAAAACATAGTTGTCGAGAATTTGCTGCCGCGTGAGCCCTTCTTTTTCGAGGAACTGGAGGTACTGCACCAGGTTGCCGACCGTGAAGTACGTGGGATTGCACTGGCCGTTATTCCCAAATTCCTTGCCAGTCTGGAAACCGGCGACATTGGGCACAGGAAGCTTCTCGCAACGATATCCGCAGCCCTGAAACACCGCCCGGATCAAATCCTCATGCTTCCACGTGAAGCCGCCGAAGAGAATTGTGGTATGCGGGCGCTGCTCGGCCGTGAACGCGCGCTCCACCGGACGGTGAAAGTGTTTGGGCGAATCAAGCCCGGCAATTTTGCGTAGACGCCTGCGCTCGGCCTCCAGACGCTGCTTGATTTCAGAGTCCTTCTCGATTTGCACAAGATTTGTCGTCATAGGCGTCCCTGTTCGATGTAGTCGAGTCTTGTGAATCTGGTTTCTCGGGCAGACCAGTTCACACTTACGGGCGTTTCCACCCCACTTACAAATAGTGTGAATCAGGCTGTCTGTTTGGGAATGGTCACGCTCTGTTGCAACGTGAACTCAAGTAGCGTTTCACTCGGAATCTTCACTTCGTCTCCCTTGGTAATGATCTCAGAACCCGCGCCCACGCCCGCTCCGGTTCCCGCTCCGATGGCCGCCCCCTTGCCGCCACCGGCGAGCGCCCCGATGATGCCCCCAATCGCGGCTCCCCCAACGGTTCTTTTCGCCGTGCTTTCCCCCTTCGATTTTCCGGTGAGTTCATATTCTCCGGTGACCACCGGCACTGTCTGCCCATGGACGACGATTCCCGTCAGTTCGAGTTTCAGTTCCGACCTTCCCGTGAAGGTTCCGGTCTGTTTGGACTCGTCCAGCCGCCCATAGACGTCCGCGCCCTTGGGAACCACCACATGACCATCCACGGTCAGAGGTTCTTCGAGCGAAGCCCCAAAGCGATAACCCACGTGATCCTTGGTCGAGTCAATGGAATCGATCGTGCGAATCGAGATCCGTGTGCCCGCAGGGAGGGTTACGGACGGCGAAGTTGTGGCGACTTCCTCTTCTCCCATGTCAGGCGCGCTCGGCTGCCTCGAGGGATTGGGGGGCGGGACGGCATGCGCATCGGGACCGAATTGCAGCGAACGAATATCGGCGACATCATAGTTCTGCACGGACGATCCCACCTGAAAGTTGATGCTCGTCTGGGACCCGCCCATGAATTTCCCGTTGATCAAACTTCCATTCTTCAATTCCAAAGAATCTGCATGGGCAGCAAGTGCTGCCAGGACTACAGCGAAGATCAGCCCACAAATCTGCTTGGTATCCATCACGATTCCTCCTGCACATTCGGTGTGCACTTTTGTTGCCTATGTACGGCACTAAGGCCGATATCAACCCGCCCCTGGCCGCGCTCCCAGCGGTTTTCTAAGCGTGGTTACGTTTTCCCCGGCATAGCCACGATAAAGATCTCCCCACGACCAGAGCGCTCGCGTTCTTTCGCCGGTCTGTGATTGAGCATCACTGGCTCGCACTGTAGTATCCGGTTCTGGCTTGAACGTGAAGTTCGGGAGCACCTCGTGGAAGGCGGAGACGGATTTTGATCTTCCGCCACTTGCCATCACGTTTTGGTTCTTGCGGCGAGTAGCCGAGAATGTACTGATTGCGCAACTCCAAAGCGATGTGACTTGTGATCCTGGGCAGATCGTTCGGATTCTCGAGCACGTACGCGCTGGCTCCTGACAGACTGCTGATGTTGCCGAGGAGTTCCGGCCCAAGACGCTCTTCCAGCGTTCGAAATTCTCGGTCGAAGACCCCGATGGAATAGACCAGGATATCGGCCTCGCGAATCAGTGACTTGATGTCTTTCTCGGTATACCGGCTCCGATTGTCGCCCCCATCGGAGATGATGAGCAGCGCTTTCCTCCGATAGCGCGCCTTTTTCATGTTATTTGCGGCGAGGACAATGGCATCGAGCAACGACGTCGCGCCCTTCGATCGGACGAACGGCAACCATTGCTGGATTTCGCTGGCATTTTGCGTGAAGTCCTGGACCAGGCTTGGTTGATCGGCAAACGTAAGCAAAAAGAATTCATCGTCGGGGTTCGAGTGATCGAGCAACGCTTTCACTGCGTCTTGTGCCCGCTCGAGCTTATCCTTCATGCTGCCACTTACATCCAGAACGACACCGACAGAGACGGGCTCGTCTTCTTTCCAGAAATTCTTGATTGGCTGCGGGTGCTTATCCTCGTACAGGTGAAAATTATCTTCCTGAAGTCCGGTAACAAGTCGGTTGGCCTGGTCCATCACAGTCACGGGTACGAGCACAAGTTCCACACTCTTGCGGATCAGGCCTGCATTCTCTTTTGACAATGACCGAAAACCAGCGGCGTAGACCGGCGCCTCATTGGAGGCAACGTGAACCTCATCAACCGTGTTTTGCGCCCGGGCATAAGAAAAACTGAGCACCATCACTGCGGCGTCGAAACATATGTAACCAAGCCACTGCTTACCCGTTTGCATCATGGCGTTGCTCCCCAAAATTCCCTTAACTTCGCCCGGTAGGGTGACAATGGGTATGCAAACCTTGTGCCAGACGGTTCGGTTTGTCGGCTTCGATTCTCGGCAGCCGGGAAGCAATACGAGTGGCGGACCGCTTCAACCCCTGACCGAAGTGCCCAACATGGGTCACTTCATGGCAAAAAAAGGTCGCATCGTCACAAACGAATCGAATTCGTTGAACGCCGACGGATAAGGTCAGAGATCACCATTTGTCGCTCAAAAGGCCCCCGGCTTGCTCCTCTGGTCTCGTCAGGATTGCAGCGCTCATTTTTGTCCCGGAGGGAAGTTCTTCAAGAGTTTTTGCGCTCCCTTATTTAGCTTTTCTTGATTCTTTTCTGGCTTCTTGCTGGGCTCGATCGCATGTTGGGCAGCCCCGATCCACACGAGCTTCTTGATGGCGGGGTCATACATACCGACCACGAAAGTCCCGATGTAATTGCTTGAAGTATTCGCCGAGAATGTGCCGAAGGTGTTGCCTCCCGGCCCCCACGGACCCCAACCGCCCCAACCGCCCCAGCTGTCTCCGAACCCGTTGATTTGCTTTTCCTGATCGATCGCGAGTTGATAGCCAAGAAGCAAATCAGCTTTGCCGGCGTCTTGTACCTCGGTAAAACCCTTGGCCGCCATTTGTGAATCGATGGCCTGCTTGACTTGGGCGTCCAGGATCTGGTCGGGACGGACGCCTACGGTGGGTACGCCCTGTACCTGGCTGACCCACGCATAGGTGTGGTATTTTGAAAAATCAGTTCCCGGCATATAGTTGGTTCTCACATCCTGCGCGTATGCCGCAGCGCAGGCGACAAGCGCCAGCAGAAGTACAGGCGCAAACCTTGACACCCTGTTCTGACATCCCTGCCACATCGTAGTTTTCCTTTCAATCAGTGCCTTAAATTTCAGTGCCCTGTTCTTGCGTGCCCTGTCCTCTCCGAAAGGACTCTGGAATTGGACAGGACTCTGCGTTCCAGATTCGTGCTGCCGATTTGGCGATGCTGCGGTCGACCAAAAACTTTCCCGAGGGCCCCCGTATGTTCAAAACGGGCTTGTGCGTTTACTGCTTGGCCTTGGCATATTCATCAGAGTCGGGGGCCTATTTCCTGCGTCCCGGAGGGAAGTCCTTTAGCAGTTTCCGCGCTCCCTTGTTGAGCTTCTTCTGGTGTTTTTCCTGTTTCTCGCTGGGTTCAATTGCATGTTGGGCAGTACCCATCCAAACCACCTTCTTTAGCGCAGGGTCATACATACCAACAACGAACGTGCCTATATCGTTGTAGGAAGTACTGGTCGAATTTCTAGCGAAGCAGCCCCACCACGGCCCCCAACCCCAGCCCGCCCAGCCTCCCCAGCCTCCCAAGTTGTCTCCCGAGTCATTGGTTTGCTTTTCCCGATCGATTGCGAACTGGTAGCCCAGAAGCAAATCAGCTGTACTGCTGTCGTTCACCTTGGTGAAGCCTTTGGCTGCCATTTGCAAATCGATCGCTTGTTTGACGTCGGCGTCCAGGATCTGATCGGGGTGGCCACCTGCAGCGGGGAGGCCTTGAATATCGCTTACCCATGCGTAAGCGTGGTATTTGGAGAAGTCAGTTCCTGGCATGTAATGGGTTCGCACCTTTTGCGCATATGTCACAGTGCAGGCGAGAAGCGCCAGCAGCAATCGAGGTGCAAGCTTTGAAACCCAGTTCTGACATTCCCGCCACATCGTAATTTTCCTTCTCATCATTACTTTTGCATTTCACTGCATCCGTTTTCTTGCCCGTTTTCGTCTAAGGGTTCTCCGGGATTGGACAGGGCTTTACATTCCAGATTTCTGCTGCGTATTCGGCGATGGTGCGGTCGCTCGAGAACTTTCCCGAGGCCGCTACATTCAAAATGGCCTTGTGCGCCCACTCCGTGGGATTGGCGTAGGTTGCGCAGAGCCGCTGGTCGGCCTCGAGATAGGACGACAGGTCTGCCAGGTGCATGTAATGGTCGCCATGGGTCAGCAACATGTCCCGCAAGGGCTCAAACACTCCCGGCTCATATCGGCTGAAATAGTCCGAGAAGATCAAGTCCAGGGCCTGGCGAGTCTCGGGCTCGTGTTCGTAGTGCCAGCGCGGGTTGTACCACCCGCGACTGCTGATTACCTGTTCCGCGGTCAGACCGAAAAGAAAGAAGTTTTCTCCCCCGGCTTCGGCGGCCATCTCGATCGTGGCCCCGTCGCGCGTGCCGATGGTCAATGCGCCGTTCATCATGAATTTCATGTTGCTTGTGCCGCTGGCTTCGTACCCAGCAGTCGAGATCTGGTTGGAGACGTCGCTGGCGGGGATAAGGTGTTCTGCAAGCGACACACAGTACTCGGGCAGAAAGACCACTTTGAGCCGTCCACGTACTGAGGAGTCCCCGTCGATTGTTGCTGCCAGATTGTTAATGAACTTGATAATCACCTTCGCTAGCCGGTAAGCCGGTGCGGCTTTGCCGGCGAAGAAGAACGTCCGTGGCTGCATATTGAGCCAGGGGTCTTGGCGCAGGCGGTTGTACAGCACCACGATCCGGAGTGCATTCAGGAACTGGCGCTTGTACTCATGGATACGTTTGACCTGGCAGTCAAAGATCGAGTCCGGATTGAGGATCTGCCCAGTCGACCAGCGGAGCCAGTCGCAGAATTCTTCCTTAGCAGCGCGTTTGGCGTTGAGAAACGCTCCGAGAAGGCCGCTATCGCCCGCCAATTCTTTCAACCTGCTTAACTGAGCGAGGTCTCTGATCCATCCATCTCCAATCGCATCGGTGATCAGTCTGGAAAGCTTGGGATTGCACAATTGCAACCAGCGCCGGGGTGTCACTCCATTGGTCTTATTGTTAAAACGCTCGGGAAAGACATCCGCCAGGTCCTTGAGTGTCGTCTCGCGCAACAAGTTCGAGTGAATCTCTGCCACTCCGTTTGTGCTGTGGGAGCCGACGACTGCAAGGTTGGCCATGCGAATTTTCTTAGAGGTGCCATCTTCGACGAGGCTGACGCGCTCGATCCGGTTTGGGTCGCCTGGGAACCGGCCGCGGACGTCCCCCAGAAAACGGCGATTGATCTCGTAGATGATCTCGAGCTGTCGGGGCAACATCTCTTCAAACCACTTGACGGGCCATTTTTCTAGCGCTTCGGGCAACAACGTGTGATTCGTATAGGCGAGCGTGTTCTGCGTAATACGCCACGCATCCTCCCAACTGAGGTGGACCTGGTCGACCAGGATTCGCATGAGTTCCGGAACCGACAGAGCCGGGTGCGTGTCGTTCATCTGAATTGCGACTTTGTCGGAAAACGAACTCCAATCCGAGTTGGACCGTTGGAATCGGCGTACGGCATCTGCCAGCGAGCAGGCGACCAGAAAATATTCCTGTATTAGGCGCAGCGCCTGGCCCATGACTCTTGAATCGTCCGGATAGAGCACGCGAGTCAGAGTTTCGGCCGAGAGCGTCTGTGTGAACGCTTCTACGAAATCACCATGAGAAAACTCTTCGAAGTTGAAGTAGTCGGGTGCGACTGCGGACCAGAGGCGCAGAGTGTTGATGGTGGAGCCCCCATAACCGATCACAGGTCGGTCGAAGGGGATGCCAATCAGAGTCGATGGACGTCCAGGCACCGGACGCAGGCTGCCACCGCTGAGCTCGAATGAGCAGCCCAGGCGGACTTCCACTTTTTCGTTCGGACGCGCGATCTCCCAGGGATCAGGGGACCGGAGCCAGTTGTCGGGCATCTCCTGTTGCCACCCCTTCTTGATCGTTTGTTTGAAGATGCCGTATTCATATCGCAGTCCGTATCCCATGGCCGGCAGCTGCAAGGTCGCGGTGGACTCAATGAAGCAGGCGGCCAGACGCCCAAGACCACCGTTGCCGAGGCCAGCGTCGGGTTCCTGCTCCAGGATCTCGATCAGGTGCAGTTTCTTGTCCTCGATAAACTGGTCTGTGAGCGGCGCGAGCAGAAGATTCGTAACGTTGTTCGCCAGTGAGCGCCCAATGAGGAATTCCATCGACAGATAGTAGAGCCGCTTGGGATTCTGTTCTTGGTAGGTTTTCTCGGTCAGTAGCCAACGCTGCGAGAGAATGTCGCGCACCGACCTCGCGAGGGCTTCAAACCGGTCTCTCGCCGTCGCCACCGCTGGATCGACGCCGCTATCAAACAGCAGGTGCCGTTCGTAGAGGGCTTCATCGGTTCCCGAGAACTGTACGGGCCCACATCCGTATTTGGTGACAAGGTTCTTTGTGTCCGGCCTATCCGGCAACGCCTGACGCATTTGGGCGCTAGTGATCATGGTCCTTCCTCTCGACTCCCGCTCTCAGTTAACGGTGGTACTCCAGCCCTCCGCCCCACCTCTGCGTTGCAGCTCGCGTTGAATTCGTTCGATTTCCGCAGCATCGCTTGCGGTAATCGCCATGTCACCAGCGAGCATGATGTACAGCATGTCAATGAGTGCGTCCGTCGGGACTTTCGTCAGCTCTCCCTGCATGGCCAACTCCGTGATGCAAATTTGAAGATCGTGATCTGTCGTCGCAATCAGGCTGCCAGACGCGAGCGCGCCGTGCTGCTAAAAAACCGCAGAACATCAGGCAGATGGGAATCGCTGGCGGAAGCGTTCTGTGACATGCCAAGGGCAGTGACCGAATTCGGGCAGCAAAAGCGAGACTCATTTGCCGTCCTGGGGATACATTGCTGGCAATAGACATCGATCAGGCTTGACTCATTTTGGCTGCTCGGGCGACGGCTGCTGAATCTCTATGGTGGGACTGGGATCGGACTTTGTCGTATCAACATAAACGGTATCAAAGCGCCCGTTCAGGTCGCGTGCTTGGATGGTTACGGTGGACTGCTTGCCTGGCGGCACCGGCACCAGCTTGCCGTTGACCACAATGGATATGCGAAGACCTGCGTCAGGGTCGCCGGGATTGAGCTGTTCCACTCTCTGCTCTTCGGCTCGTCCCCCATGTTCATCGCTCTGGCTCGAGGTGCTTGCACGCTGTATCAGGTGAAGCTTCCCATCCCGGGTAGTTCCAGGCACATCGACGGAGTAGGTTTCCTCTGTGGAGAGCTTTTCTCCCGTAGGGCTCGCGGCTTCGTGGCTCACCACACGAGAAATTTGACTCATCTTCCCCTCTGCGTCGGGTCGGAAGACTTTTTCTTCAATCCTGCGCCCGTCTGCTTCTGGCCTTGCAACGCTTTGCCGTATCTCACTCAGTTGCCACTTTCCGTTAAGGTCAGGAAGCAGTGTGGTTTTTTCAGTTTCCACCGTGTCGTTCGCGGCTTGCCTGCGCAGCTCTCGCGTCTTGAAGGCCGGAGCTAAGCCGCCATTGATGTTTGTGAGCATCACCGTCGTCTTCGTTTCTCTCAGATCCTCTCCGATCTTTTTGCTCTCCACGATTTCGCGTTGTACTGGCTGAAGCTTTCCATTCACATCGGGGTTATAGGTCATGCGCACGATGTTCGAGTCGTCGCCTGGCAGGATCTGTTTCTCTTCCTCCGTTACCTGCACGAGGGATCTCTTCTCATTCACGTCCCGGCTGAACGTACGCGTTACGGTTCGAACCGTGGTAGCGTCTACCTGCAGCGTTTCTTTTTCTATGTCCTGGTAAGGCTCGAAATGCTTATCTGTCCCGTATATCTCGACGGATCGCTTGTCCAGTGTCCGTTCTCCATTCTGGCTATGACTTTCGCTGATACGCACGGGAAGGCGTGTGGGAAATGGATTGTCGCTTTTCGACTCAGTGGTGGCTGTCCACGAGCTACGCTGATCTGTCGTTGTGGAATCCGAGGTCTGTGCAAACGAGCTCAGAGCGCAGCAACAGATCCCGCCTATCACGAGGAGCGTCCGCCCGAAGCGAATAGCACCGCCGTCCCCAGAAACGCGTGGAGCGGAAGGAGGAGCCGGTCTTCCAGATTGCGCATGAACCTTGGGCATTGGCATCTCCTTACTCCACCAACCACTGCGCGCGAGGTCTCAGAATTCCATTTCCGTCTGCGGCCAATGCCCAGGCCATGTGTACGCATCGCAAGGCTGCTTCTTGCCTGTCCCGAGAGCAGATTTCAGACGTAGTGACCGGGAGAAATGAGTTCGTCTTGGTTGCGGCTTGTCTGCCTTCGATGGAAGCGCGCATGAGCGTTCCTCCTGCTTCGGGATCGCCTTTCAGGAGTCTTCTTTCTGCTAGTTCAACCGTCGGCGGAGGCGAAGAAGTCGTCTTCATGGTTGGTCCCGTTTCACGACGGGCGAATTCGAGGACGCCTCCAGCGCTGGGATGCGTTGGACCAACTCAGATTCGATCATCGCTGCAATCTGTTCCCAGACTCGAGGATCATTCTCGATTTCGTGATGAGGCCGGTTCAGGTGGCGGGCAATCCAGGGATAGTTATCACAATTAATGTGACGACCCTGATAAGACATGCGAAAGTTGCCGATAATATTGGTGCGTTCCGGATCCGCGGCGCGAATACGCGAACGCCCATGGATCAGGCCTTTCGCCTGATAAAAGTTGACGGCCTTGTGAACGTTCGGCGGAATGACCGCATCCTCGTGACCTGGTTTATGAACGCTATCCATCTGGATGGTGAGCGACACCGGAATTCCCATCCGGCCCAGGTCACGGGCCAAGGTCACAGCCTGGGACGCGCCCCAACTATGGCCATAAATAATGATGCATGCCTGTTCTTTCTCGCTGGTTGTGAGTACGCCGTCGCGGTCGGTATCCAACAAATCCAGCACTCGCCGAAGAGCATTCTTACCGTCGTGGTTGGCAAAGACTTCGGCATAAACAATTGAGGGATAAGTACGACGAAGCAAGGCCGCGAATTGCACCTCAGGATGCGTAAAGTCATCGCTACTCACAAACCCTCCAACGAAGCCGATCACAATAGCGTTCCTGATAGCTGTTTTTTCGTTCCGAGTCGGTATCGAAAGGAGACCAAACGGAGTGCGGCCTCGGCGGCTTGGTCCGCCCTAGGTTCTTGGCACGCCATTCCGTGAGAAGGCTTGACGAAACAGATGCTGCCCCCTTCGCTCAAAGCATTTTCCTGCGCTCGAGCAGGGCAGGGCTGAGATAGAGCTATGACAGCCAAAATCAGAAATAAAGTTACAAGTTTCGTGCATCCGTACACGTAATCCCGCCTCTCCTGTACCCGCTGTTCATGAGACAGCTTCGCGGTTCCTACAGAAGTGCACGTGACGGGCCAGAGAAGGTTCGTCTGCAATTCGCCTTGCCAGAGGGGGATTCACAGGAGGGTGGCTTTTGTAATGTGCCCGTATTCGGGCGTTGACCTGAGCTGGGCACCGCATGTGCCCCAAAGATGGTCTTGGCATTAACGGGCTGAGGGCATTTACGAGAAATGCAGATTGGCATGCGAGCTGCAATGTTGCGTGTGAAGCACGATGGCGCCGGTCATGTTCAAGATCACGCAAAAGACGTTGCGCGACTTCACGTTTGCCGAAGTTCTGCTAATGGCGGCGATGAATCAACTCGAAGCCACGCGGAAGGTTGGCAGAAATGAGGGACGCCAGCCTTACCGTTGCCCTTACCGTGCCGAGGCAGCTTAGCGTATCGCGTCGCGCTCGCTGGGCACATTCCGCGCGCGGTCCGGTAGAAGGTGGGGAATAGGAGTTAGCCATGATTATCGACGAAGAAGACAATGTTCGGGCAGACATGATGCCACTGGAAATTGTGTGGCGGAATCCACTACGTAAGGTGCGGGCAAAGCTGAAGCTTAGAGAAGCAAGCAACCTCTACTACGGATGGGCAGAACAAGCCAAAAGGATTCGCGCCCGTCGCGCGACTTGGGACGCCAAGCACAACTGAGCGGCATGAACACTACCGACCGTCAATTAACCTTTATTTTTTCACAGAGCTAGTTCGCCTCCAACATCCGGTTGGCGTGATATTGATCACGCACATCTGTCCTCCCCGTCACAGACTTTGAACGAAATCTTGATCAAAACATTTAGGGGATCTTTTGGCGCGACATTCCTCGCAGGATGCCTTTCTGGAGCAACACTATGGACAAGCGGCGCAGAGTACTTCTTCTTGACACAGACCCGGACACTCTTATCACGCTGCAGCATGCACTCGAAGAGGCGAACATTGATGCTACCGTTACCTGGGACGAAAACGAAGCCTGTCAATTGATCGGGACCGCACGTTTTGACCTAATACTTGTCGGTGATCATCCGCCTGAACTCAATGGAACAGCGATTATCAATGATCTGAGCCTGCGAGGTACCTGCCCGCCTGTTTTGATTTTGAGGGGAGCCCTCGGCGAAAAGGATGGCGAGTACTTTCGCCAGCTCGGCGCAATTGGCGCAGTTCCAAAACGCGACCCTCGAGCGGTTGTCGAACAGGTCACAAACGCACTCGTTCCCGTCCAAATTGAAGGTAAACGCAACGATGGCTGGCAGAACCGCTGGCCGGGCATGGCAAGCCGCCCCGTAAACCCTTGGACCCTGCGATGCTCGACAAATGCGCCAATCCCGCATGCTCCGCAACATTTCTTCGCCTTCGCGACGGCAAGCTGTTTGTGGCAGATGTAGAAGTTGACGATAACGGCTGCGTCGGTAAACACAGGCGCCAGATCGAGTATTTCTGGCTGTGCAACTACTGCTGCCGGAGTATGACCATTGCCGTCAAGAAAGGAAAAAGGGCTCAAGTTGTGTCACTGCCTGAGTCAGTCACTGCAACTCCGGCAGCGTCGTGAGGTTGCTTTTCGGATCGGGTGGATCCAGATAAGCAGTCGACCCCCTTAATAAACCTCTAGTAACAGCGTGCTGGAGTTCCCGTTCGTACAGCCCACTGCCGAGCCGGTTCCGGGCGACGATACTGAAATCAGCACCGTTGTTCCAGCGGAGCCGCCGTACGTCCCATACGTCTCCTGAGTGATCGTAGTTTGCAGATGTCGGGAATCGATAAACGTGGTCGGCAAGGGGTATTTGTTCCACAGGATCTCAGATTGCGGACCAAAGCCCATTCCATCCACGCTCAACACCTCTGAAACCACGTTCGCAGAGATCGGATTGGGCGATAGGGCGCCAATCTGCGGGTGCGACGTGGCGTCGGGGCAACCGTTCAGATTGACCACTGCGGAACAGGTCCAAGCGGTCGATAGACCTGCGAGCAGGAGGATCAAGGCAATGCGGTACGGTTTGAAAAGAAGATTCGCGGCGCAATGCATACTCCATATCCTCCGTGCGCCAACTCACTTCATAGAGTTTCAGCAATTTGATCGCGTGCCGGTGTTGCTTCTGCACCCCAGTCCTCAAAGCTGCGTGCGCCACCCTTCAGGCGATTCTTTACGAGCTGCGTCCAGACGAACTTGATGACCCGCGCATCGTCATAGCAATACGCCAGATTATGATTCAGGGTCGAGAAACAATGCCGCTGGCAGGACTTCTTCATGTCGTTCAGCTGGTCATTGTCAAACTTCGGCTTGTCGATGTTTCCCCAATCGCAGGTTGAAGCATACATGGGAAAACATGGCGCAAGCGTTCCATCGGTGCGGATGATCACGTTGTTTTGTCCCGCTCGACAATTCCATTCGGCAAAATGCAACTCACCGGAAGGATCCTGGACGATGCCTGGCATGGAGGCGAGATGTTCAGCCGTGCCGTTCGCGCCTTTCCCATCGCCATTCCATCCCAGCGTTTTCAGATCGGAGGCATTACCGCCCATCCTCATGAAAGCCTTGATCTCTTCGAGCCGCTGCACCGAGTTCACCATCTGATAGCCGGACTTGTTCTTCTCGATCAGCCAGTCGATCAGTTCATCGGTGCGCCGCCAGTCTTCCGGACGGATGTAGGTCGGATTATCAGATAAATGCTTGAAGTGATCGTCCTGTTCAAGCATCGGCGTCTCATTGATGTGGTAGTCGGTGGCAATCCGGTGAGTGTGCGCATACTCGGTAAGCTGTCGGACATCGTCCGTGTTGTTGCGGCAAATATTAACGTTCAGGAACACCATATAGCCGTACGTGTACTGTTTTCGCATAAGGCGTTCCAGATTTGGCTGGATCGGAACGAGAGCTTTGGGAAGACCCGGTTTTACGTCCCAGGCATCGACTGCTACGTTGAAGACCGACACGCCCGCGTCCGCCAGGCGATCGGCAAGGTCGGGCCGTAGAAGGCGGGCGTTCGTGCCGATGTAGATCCAGAAGCCCTTCTTCGCCGCATAGTCAACGACCTTGTGCGCGAACTGTGGCCGCAGTAACGGTTCGCCTCCCATCAGTGCCAATACGCGGCATCCGCGATCGTGAAGCCAATCGATGCTGCGGCGAGCTGTGTCTTCGGTCATCCCTTTCACCTTATTGTTGAAGGCCCAGCAGTACCAGCAATCGAGGTTGCACTTATACTCCGCAAACAAATAAGCGATGATCGGGTGGAACTCGCCTGGTAGGACTCGAGAGCGGACGTAGGGGAAGAGCCATCCCTTCATCTTGTGATAGGCCTGGGCCAGCGTCCAGTCGCGGTGATCGGGCGCAGTCTCGGGTCCGGGATCATACACTTTCTCTGGGAATCGCGGATAAACCGGTTCTGGCAAGGCTAATCCCTTGTGGGCCGGCAACTCCGGGCCATGCGCCGCCGAATTCATCAACAGGCTGTGGACATTTACGTCAATGCGAAATTTCGGGACGGTAGACATGACGCTCCTCAAGGGAAGACAGAATAAGTCGGACAAATTCCCAATGACGCCTTATCGAATGCACATGAACTTCCAAATGGATGAGGCGTGGATCGGCCACATCGCGTGCAATTCGCGTGTCTTTGTGAGGTGCGGCTTTGACCTCGGACGAGCACTGACCAAATGGGGGCGCGGAAACAATCCCGTGACCCAGTGAGGTCATCCACTTACGGCCAACCACAGTGGCCGGTGACTTGCATTCTTTCAGCGTGGAGAAACAAGTGATGAATGCAAGTGAAGTGGAGCCGAAGATGGTCACAAGGGGTACTGGCGTTGAAAGACACAACCTGGCGCGTTATCTGCTTCTGATTCTCGGGACAGGTTACGTGATCGTTTCGTTGTACTTGATTTTCGAGACGCGCAGTCGTCTGTCTGCGGTCACAACCTCGGAGGATGCGGCAATCCTGAAACTCGAGCAGCGCCAGATTGCCACCGAGGACGAACTCAAAACATCAAATCAGGCCTTGAAACAACAGCTGGGAGTTACCGAAAGGGGACTCCACGCTGCCTATGCGGGCACGACCGCTGAGTTGCGTCAGAGCCAAAAGGCTTTTGAGCGACGGATGCAGGATGAGCAGAACCAGGCCGCCGAACAGGTCACGGTCGAGGTGGCAAGCGTGCGAACTGAACTGAATGGGGCGAAAAACGATATCGCCGCAACCCGTTCGGACCTCGATTCCACAAAACTGAAACTCGATCGTGCGGTTGGCGATTTGACGGGGCAAAGCAGCCTGATTGCCCGCACACGCGAAGAACTGGACGAACTGAGGCATCGCGGTGATCGCAACTACTACGAATTCTCCTTGTACAAAGGCGAGCACCCCAGCCACCTCTCAACCGTTGCTCTACAGCTTAAGAAGGTCGATGTGAAGAAAGGAAAGTTCACACTCAGTCTGGTGGCCGACGACCGTGTGGTCGAAAAGAAAGACCGCGGTGTCGCCGAACCTCTGCAGTTTTACACCGGACGCAACCGGCAACTCTATGAAGTAGTCATCTTCACCGTGGAGAAGAACAAGGTGACGGGCTACTTGAGCACGCCCAAGTCGCCGGGCCTGACGGCGTCGAGGTAATCATGTCGCACCGTCACCTTTGGGAGCACTGCAATCCTGCGGACACGCAAAAGACCAAAGCCTCTCTATCGGTTCCATCAGCGGAGGAAGACAGATCAAGGATGTTGCATGGCGCAAGGAATGCACTCCTGCTCGCGTTGCCGTTCTGGCTCGGCCTGATCTATTGGCTGACAAGGTAGAGCTCCTCGTCTTTAGCAATGTCTGTGCGGCGGCGCAGAGTTCAGGATAACGGAAGGTAGGAGATCACCGGATCGCTCCGCTAGGCCTTGTTTGTAAACGTCTGTGTGGCTTCTCGCCCATGGTGTGCACCGCGTGAATGTATACAGCACGGCGACACTTCAATTTCGTTCTTCATTTTGCATTCCTCGACAGGCTGGATCGTGTGCTTGGGTAGCCGTGGGTAGTAGGGGTATGAGGAATCGGTTAGGGCACACTATAAAAAATCGTTGCTAAGCGGTGCGTGGGAGTTCAATTCGTCTCGAAAAGATGCATGGCTCCATGCCACCCGGGCAATTGCAGATTGCGGCGCAGCATGAATAAGCTCGCCCGTCGGACCGTGTGCTTCGGTTTACTTGGCGCGATGCCTTGACCTTCGCTCTGCCTTAGGCCGTCCGGTTTTCGCCCGCAAGCCTGGCAGACTCATCGGCTGCAAACATCGCAAAGCCATGCGCGAGTTCGTCCAATGCGTTTGCCAGATCCGCTGCCCATTCGGCAGCCACGAACACCGCGAGGGAAGGCTGCAGGTGTTGCACCATGGCGGTGAAACTCAGGATATCCAGCGCATCCCGTTCACAATCCACCACCAGAGCATCAAAGACTTGCCAGTGCAAGAGTGCGAGTGCCTCGCCTGGGCTGATCGCAGTCACCACCGCATGGCCTCGATGAAGCATCATGTCGAAGCATTTGTCATGAAAGGGTTCCGGATTGAAGTAGAGAATCTTCGTAAGATCGTCTCCAGAGGTTTTGGTTCGTAATCAAGTTCGCTCTAGGTCCGTTGGAAGGGCAATTGCCCTTGTCACCGCTTCCAACGGGCCGGCGTAAATTTGTTCAGCTCCGCCAATGGCTTATTGCCCGATCATGCTTTTTCGGCCACCTCCGATTGGGGCTTGAGCCCATTGTCCGAATTCCCATCATCTTTCCCGCCAACGTGTTGCGCGGCCTTTTCATGTACCTCAACTTCACAGACAGTTGGAGACAGATGCATCCGTTCCTGTATCCTGCGCGCAAAGGTTCCTTCGCCCTGGAATCTGGCGCCCCGATCTCTCAGCCAAGCCAAGGCGCGCTCGCCATCTTGGTCGACGGCAGTCACGCGAGTGAGGTCGATGTCCAGCGCGCTTGGCGGGCATACCGCCGTTCTCAAGTCTTCGGCGGATGAACCTTCGATGCGCCCAGTTAATTTAAGGGTGATCCGCGTGCCGTGACGAATTATCGAAAGCATGAGCACAATCTTTATCGTGCAAATTCACTGCCACCATGAGAGCCGCTACTCCTGAGAACACAAGGAGTTGGCGAGGTCAGAACGAGGGACGCAAGACCCAATTGCCCGCGCGCGGACATTCGACTCCATGTGGGCATTGGCATTACAGCGGTGAACATTTTCCGGATTGACATGTCAAGGCAGAAACAGATCTGAACCAGTCGGCAGCATTGCCACTTCCGTAAGTGCTGTCTGACTTCGGCGTGAGTTTGCCATTGTGGCCAGGCATATTGCTCCGATGGCGGCCCAAAATAGAATTCTCGCTCGCCGACAGAGAGCAACTGTCAATCCCGCGGCTGCGGGAATATGGATGAGCCGGGCGACAATCATATTTCCGCCCTCAAAGGTTCCTACATTCCCGGGATTGAGTGCGCCCACAATATTGATCAGCTTTGTAAGCGCTTCGACGACAA
>Ga0335080_10003099_pt1 | contig 16732 bp, 11 predicted proteins | sample Lox_Sample_34_FD_206720 | JGI IMG/M metagenome (GOLD analysis project Ga0335080, IMG submission 206720) | Soil microbial communities from Loxahatchee National Wildlife Refuge, Florida, United States - Lox_Sample_3.4 | ecosystem: Environmental > Terrestrial > Soil > Wetlands | place: USA...
CCCTCCGTCGGGGTTCTGCACCGAGACCAGCCAGTCCACCGCTTTTCGGACCATGGGATCCTGATGGCTGATGCCGGCCGCGTTCAGGGCGCAGAGCGCCGACCAGGTGCCGTAGATGTAGTTGAGGCCCCAGCGACCGTACCAGGAGCCGTCGGCAAGCTGGGTCCGGCGCAGGAAATCGACCCCGGCGGCGACCTGCGGGTTACGCTCCGCGCTCTCGCCAAGCTGGGCCAGCATCGAAACGCAGCGACCGGCGACGTCCTCGGTCGGCGGGTCGAGCAGCGCCCCATGGTCCGAGAACGGGATGTTGTTGAGATAATATTCGAGGTTGTCGACGTCGAACGCGGCCCAGCCGCCATTGCGACTCTGCATGCCCTCGATCCATTCGCGGCCGCGTGCGATCGCGTTGTCATACTGGTGGCCGCCGCTCGCACGCTGCATCCGGTCCATCGCCATCACCACGACCGCGGTGTCGTCAAGATCGGGGTAATGCGCATTGTTGTACTGAAAGGCCCAGCCACCGGGGCGTACGTCCGGCCGCTTCACGGCCCAGTCGCCCTTGACCTCAAGCTCCTGCCGCGGAAGCAGCCAATCGAGCGCCTGCCTGGCCGACGAGGTCGCCGCCGCATCGCCCACATCCATCATCGCATGGCACGCCAGCGCCGTGTCCCACACCGGCGAGACGCAAGGCTGGCAATAAGCCTCCTCCTCGCCGACCACCAGAAGCTTGTCGATGCCGCGTCGCGTGACGGCACGCGGCGGATAATCTTCGCCCTTGCCGAGCGCGTCATACATCATGACGATGTTGGCCATCGGCGGATAGATCGCGCCCATGCCGTCCTCGCCGTTCAGCCGCTCCTCGGTGAAGGCCAGCGCGCTCGCAATGGCGCGTTCGCGCATGCGTTTCGGGAACAGCGGCTCAGCCACGCGCAAGACGCTGTCGAGCGCGCGGAACAGCAGGAACCAGCCCCAGCTTTGATGCGGTGCTTTTGCCGTCATGCCAATCGAGCGCGGATCCTGCAGAAACAATTCTTCGATGCCGACGCCTTTCGGATTTCTGGCGCGCGGCTTCAGTGCCGCCAGCACCATCAAGGGGACCATCGTGGTGCGCGCCCAGTAGGAGATCCTGTTGAGGTGGAAGGGCGACCACATCGGCAGCAGCATGATCTCGACCGGCAGCACCGGCACGCTCTTCCAGGTCAGCACGCCGAACATCGCAAGGGTGAAGCGTGTAAAGACGTTGGAGTGGATGGCGCCGCCGCGTGCGAGGATCGCTTCGCGCGCGCGAGCCATGTGCGGCGCATCGATGGAATCGCCGATCATCTTCAGCGCGAAATAGGCTTTCACGCTGGCGCTCATGTCGAAGTCGCCATCGGCAACCAGCGCCCAGCCACCGTGCACGCCCTGGGTCCGGCGCAGATATCTTGCGATCTTCTGCTCCAACACCGCATCGACGGGCTCGGCGAGATAATGGCGCAGCAGAATGTATTCGGAGGGAATGGTGCCGTCGGCCTCAAGCTCGAACACCCAATGTCCGTCGGCGCGCTGAAATCCGCGCAGCGCCTCCGTGGCGCGGCCGATGCTCGCCTCGAGCGCATCGCCCGTACTCTCGATGTCCAGAGTCTTGTTGCCGGAAAGCATGCTCTCCACGTCTCCCGTACTCGAACTATCCCGTACTCATCATTTTTTGGCCGGCGGAAGCCGGCCGCAGCGCGCGAACATCAACCCTGAGACAGGGCCAGAACGTGATCTGCCGCACGGTCTCCCGAGCGTACCGATCCTTCGATGGTCGCCGGCAATCCCGTATCAGTCCAGTCCCCGGCGAGAAACAGGTTTTTCAGGCGCGTGTCTGTTCCCGGTCGCAGGGCGTTCTGCTCTGGCGTCGCCTCAAATGTGGCACGCCGCTCGCGCACGACCTGCCAAGGCGGCAATTCGCCCGAAACCCCGGCGGCCTTGCAGACATCTTGCCAGATCGCCTGTGCCAGCTCTTCGCGCGGCATATCAACCAGACGATCGCCATTGCTGATGGTGACCGACAGGCGCTGCGGAAACGCGAACAGCCACTCGACCAATCCGCCGACCACACCGAGAATCGGCGGCGCATCGCGCGGTGGCGTGATGCGGAAATGTGCGTTCACGATGGCGCGGAATTTGGTCGGCGTCTTCACGCCGGGCAGAAGCGAAGCCGCCGCACGCGGCGGCACGGCCATCACGACGCTATCGTCGAGGTCGAGAGCGATGGTGTCGTCGCCGAAATCGAGTCCGGTGACGCGCTCTCCGGCGGTCGCGAGCGCGCGCAGCTCGTGGCCGAGGCGAACCTTGGCACCCCTCTCCTGCAAAAGCTTGACCGCAGGCTCGACCAGCACTGCGCTGAGACCGTCACGGGCAATCAACGGCCGGCAGGCCTCGCCGCCCGCGAGCAGCGTCTCGCGCACGATTGCGCCGGCAAGCCCCGCCGATCCCTCCGGCGGATCGAGGTTGAGCGCCGCGAGCAAGAGCGGCTGCACCAGCCGCTGGTACAGCGTTCCCTCGCAGCGGATCGTCTCGCCGATCAGGCGGTTCCTGCCGGCCCAGATCAGCGGCATCAATCCGAGATAGTCGAGCAGGCCGGTGTCTGGGACGCGGCGGCTCTCGTCGAGCACCCAGAGCGGCAGCTTGCCGTCGCCGAGGTCGAGCAGCCAGCGCTGGCCGGTCGTCAGATCGACGAACGGAAACTGCGCGACTTTCGGGCCGACCAAGCCCGCTTCGGTGCCGATCGATCTGGCATAGGCCAGCGCATGGCGGTTGCCGGAGAGAAGCAAATGATTGCCGTTGTCGATGGTGAGATTGGTCGCCGCGTCGAAATAGGAGCGGCATCGCCCGCCTGCCTGCTGCGTGGCTTCATGCACCTCGACGCGACAGCCTGCATTGGTGAGCCGCACGGCTGCGGAGAGCCCGGAGAGGCCGGCGCCGATGATATGTACTGTTTTCTGCATCAGATGAAAGCGTAGCGGAGCACGATGACGAGTTTTGCAAACTTGCCGACGCGGACCGGCGCGCGCGGCGCCGCAAAACCCCGGGCGACAAGCAATTCAAGGATCGCGTGATAATATTTGCCCATGATGCGCGGGGCGCGCACTGCGCGGCGCGAATTGCGCGCCATCACCTCGTCGGCCTTTTCGAAATGCGTGCGGGCCCGTGCCACGATTCCCGCGCAGACCTTGGGCAGCGCGCGATCGGCGGCGACCTTGAGCGGATCGTCGCTGGTGATTCCGGCAAGCAACAATCCCTCGCGCGGCAGATAGAGCCGGCCGAGCGCCGCGTCCTCGTCGATGTCGCGCAGGATATTGGTCAATTGCAGCGCGCGCCCGAGATGATGTGCAAGCAGGATACCGTCCTCCTGCGGCAGGCCGAACACCCGCACCGACAGACGCCCCACCGCACTCGCAACGCGGTCGCAATAAAGATCGAGCGTCGCAAGATCTGGCGCGCGGATATCCTGCGGCACGTCCATCTCCATGCCATCGACGATGGCGAGGAAATCGGCGCGCTGCAGGTCGAACCGCTTGACCGAAGCGACGTAGTCGGCAAGCCGCGCCGGCGGCTGTCCGCGATAGAGCGCATCGATGTCATCGCGCCATTGCTGCAGCGCCTTCAACCGCTCCGGGCGCGGCCCGTCGGAATCGGCGATGTCATCGACCTGGCGACAGAAGCTGTAGATCTGGAACATCGCCTCGCGCTGCTCGTGCGGCAGGATGCGCATCGCCGCGTAGAACGAGCTGCCGGACGCGGCGGTCCCGTAATTGGTGCTGGCGACCGCGTCCAACGTCATGCGCCGGCCGTGGAGCTGGACACGCCTCGCCGCCCGGCGGCGCGCCGCAAGGTCTCGCTTGCGATGCCGCCGAAGCTGCGCAAGATCAGCTCGAGCGGGTTCAGATGCACGCGTTCGCTCAAGGGGTCGCGCAGTTTCAGCATCCGGACGATGCGGTGGGCAAAGGCCTGTATCACCGAAATCTCGAGACCGAGACGAAAATCCCTGACCTCGCCCGCAAACGGCTTGCTTTCTGCCAGCAGCTGTTCATTGCGCGCGGCAAGGATCTGCAAACAACGCAGAAGGTTTGGCGGCGCCTTCGAGTGGCCGAGTTGCTCGACCGAGGCGCCCGCTTCCTTCAAGGCATCGAGCGGCACGTAGACGCGATTGAGATTTCTGAAATCCTTGCCGCAGTCCTGCAGATGGTTGTTGATCTGCAAGGCGGCACACAGCGCATCGTTCGCCGCCCAGCTCGACGTGCTCTCGCCGTGCACATCGAGCACGAACCGTCCGACCGGCATCGCCGAATAGCGGCAATAGTGGATGAGCTCGTCCCAGTTTTCGTAGCGGAGTTTCGTCACGTCCATCCGAAACGCGGTGAGGAGATCGAGCGCGTGACGCGGCGGCATCGCTCGCTCGGCCAGCGCCTCACGAAGATTGACGGCCTCCTTCTGGCTGTCGCCATTGCCTGTCAGCTCCGCCTCGAGCAGGTCGAGATAGGCAAGCTTCTCCTCAGGGCGAAGCGTCGCGTGATCGGCAATGTCGTCGGCGGTCCGGACAAAATTGTAGAAAGAAAGGATCAGCGCCCGGTGGCGCGGATGGATAAGCCACGACGCCACCGGAAAGTTCTCGTCGCGGTGGCCCTTGCCGGATCGAAATTGGCTCGCGGTGGTCATCGGAAATTGGCTGTCTTCAGGTCAATTCGGCGCTGGTGCTGGCGTTCCCCATATAGGGGAATGGGCCGCCAAAACCAATGCCGTCTCCTTGTCCCGGCCCGTCCCCGATCGCGTATTTGCCGCGCTTATTGGCCGTGAGACTTCAGCACCTGATCGCAGGCTTCGCTGATCTTGGCGCGGTTTTCCTTCAGGCAGGCCAGAATGGTGAAGTCGCCCTGGTCGATCACATGACGGCAGTGACGCTGCACGTCGCGCGTGCAGGCCTTCTGTTCCTCGGGGGTGCCGCTGCGCTGCGCCTGAGCGAAGGCCATCGTGGAGAGCGACAACAGGGTGAGAGCGAGGAGAAATTTACGCATCGTGTTCCTTCATTTCCGAATTCTGACAAAGAATTCTCGCTCCGGATTGCGCAAGGCACCGGCACGGATCTTTCTGATTGCAAGCGCAGCCGCGCCGCGAGCGGTGGACGACAAAAGCACAAGCGCCGGTAAATGCGGCCAAATTTACGACGGCCCAACCAATTTGCGCCCCAGCCTCGGGCGGCCGCTTCATTGGCACATATAAGAGGCTGATACTAGGCCGTAATTTGCCGCATATTGCTTTTCACCGGCGCCTGTTGCAAGCAAGCACAAGCGGCTGTTTGGGTTCCTTGCCGAAGCGGCGGATTCCCCAAAATTTTCCGGCGCACCGCCCGGTGAGTCGGAGTTGCGCGTTCGACCAAACCGGCGCGATTCGTCATTTGAACCTAACAGTTGACGGCGACACTAACCCTTCGATGCGGCGAGATGCGTCTTCACCGAGAGCGTCATTTTCACATGGGAAACTCAAGATGAAACGGTTTGGCTTGTTTGGACAGGCAATCGCGGCGGCCTCTGTCGGCGCTGCGCTGATGTTGTCGGTAGCGGCTGGTCATGCTCAGTCCGGCGCCCCGTTTGCCGGATTCGACGGCGCCTGGTCGGGCAACGGCACCGTCGCGCTGTCCGACGGTTCGACGGAACGCATCCATTGCAAGGCCGCCTACAAGGTCAACAGCACCGGCATGGGGTTGAAGCAGGAGCTGCAGTGCGCGAGCGACAGCTACAAGTTCGATCTCACGAGCGACGTCACGTCCAATGGCGAGCGCATCTCCGGCAACTGGAGCGAGAAGAGCCGCAACATCTTCGGCAATCTCCAGGGCACCGCCGGCGGCGGCCGGATCGAGGTGTTCGTCGAAGCCAACGGTTTTGCCGCCAACCTGACGCTGCTCACCAATGGCAACAAGCAGACGGTGCAGATTTCGTCCAAGGGCGAAATCCGCGGCGTGAACATCACGATGGTGAAGAGCTAGGCCCAGCGCAATCTGTCAAAGCAAGAAGCCCCGGCTCCGCATCGATCGGAGCTGGGGCTTTTCATTTTGCACCATCGCGCCTTAGCCGACCGCGCGGCCGCTGCCGCCGTGAATGCGCTCCCACACATTGATCAGGAACATCGCGGTCGGACGCAGGATGAAGAGGTCGGCCACGAGCGCCGCCACCATCGAGAAGGCGCTGAGCCAGCCGAACAGCCGCAGCGACGGCAGGTCGGAGAACACGGTAACGATAAGGCCGCAGGCGAGCACGACGGTTGTGAGGATCAGCGCTGGACCAACCAGCACGGTGGCGCGCTCGACTGCGATCGCCGAGCTGACGCCCGGCTTGCTCTCCAGGCGCAAGCGGTTGAGAAAGTGGATGGTGGCGCTCAAGCCGAGCCCGAACGACACCGTGAGCGCGACCACGCTTGCGAACTGAAGCCCCTGGCCCATCGCCCACAACAGGGTGCCGGACATCACCACAGGGAAGATGCCGGGCAGGATGCAGGCGAGCATCACGACCCATGAGCGGAAGGCGAGCCCGATGAAGATCGCGACCAATGCGAACTCGACCGTGAGCCCGCGATTGAGCTTCTCGATCATGCTGGCGGAGTTGCGCGCGGCGATGGCAGCGAGCCCGGTGACGGCGATCTCATAACCGGGATGCTTCTGGCGCACGGCATCAAGCTCATGATCGAGCTTGTCGACGACGGGCAGGAGTTGGCTGGAATCGAGGTCGGGCACCCTGCCCGCGACGACGACCGAATCCTGTTCGGCGTCGATGAAGCGCCGCACCAGATGCTCGGGGATCAGGTTGACGTATTCCTTGAGGGTTGCGACATCGCCAGAGCCGGCTTTTTCCGCAAGCCAACGCCGCAACGTCTCGAGCGACCACACATTGCCGACGCCGGCGGCCTTCTCGACAGTCGAATGCACGTCCGCGATGGTCTGCAGCGTCTCCGGCGAATAGAGCGCTTCGCCCTTCGGGAAGGTGATCAGCACGTTGACCGGATTGGCGCCGGTCAATTTCTTGTCGAGCCGGTTGCTCGCGTCCACCGCCTGACGCTTGTCGGGCACCTGGTCGGCAAGCCGGTAGCGCGGCTCGAGATTGGCGTAGATCGCCCCGAGGCCGGCGACGAACAGCACGGCAATCAGGCTGAACAGGCCGGGCCGGCTGACCATGCGCACCGCGATCCAGTAGCAGAAATTGCGCAAGGCCTGCACGCCCGCGTCCGTGCTCTGGAACTTGACCGCAAAGATCCTCTCGTTGCGGACGAACAGCACGCCGAACACCGGCACCAGCGAGAGCACCGCGACCAGCGCGATGATGGTGGCTGCAAGTCCCGCCTCGCCGAATTTCCGGATCAGATCGGAATTGGAGAACTGCAGCGCGATGAAGGAAATGCCGGCCGTGCCGTGGGTCAGCACGCAGGCCGGGCCCACCACCAGCACCGCGTTCTTGAACGCGGTGAATTTATCCTGTCCCGCGATAAGCCGGTCGCGCGCGGCAAAGGTCAGCTGCATCGAGTCGGAGAAGCTGATCACCATGATGAGCGGCGTCATCACGTTGAGGAACATGTTGAGATTGAAATTGGCCCAGCCAAGCACGCCGAGCGCCAGCAGGATCGCGATAAAGGGCGGAAACGCAGCGACCACCATGAACGATATCTTGCGGAAGAAGATGATCGCGATGATGCAGCCGGCGAGAATGCCGAGGACGTTGTAGGTCAGACCGTCCCGCTCGACGGCGTTGCGGATTTCGAGCTGCATTACCGGAACGCCCGATAATTCGACGTTCAAGCCGGCGTCGCCGAGATCCTGCTTCATGAGCGCGCGAATATCGCCGACCACCTTGCCGAGCTTCGAGGACGCGACCACCTCGGGCTCGAGCGACAGCACGATCAGCGCGAGCGTGCCGTCCTCCGACAACAGCTTGCCGCGGATGATCTCGTTCGCCTTCACCGTCTCGATGAACTTGTCGTAGTCCGCGCCCTCCGGCAGCTCGGCAGGAAACAGCGCCGCCGGCAGCTTGCCGGGCGCCGGCGCCTGTCGCGCCGAGAACAGCGACACCAGTCCGCGCGTGCCCTCCACGAGCTGCAAATCGGTGACGAAGTCGCGCAGCTTCTCGAGGTTCTCGCGCGCGAGAAGCGTCTTGCCCTCGACCACGACCAGCACGTCGAATTCCTCGGCCGGGAACTTCTTCGTGACCTCCTCGTACTGCTTGAACTCCTTGGTGTTGGAGCGGAACAGTTGCGAGAGCGAATCGTCGATCTTGATCCGGTCGATGCCGAAGATCGCGCCGATGATCAGCGCGACCAGAATGATGCAGGACAGGATCGGCGCCTTCATCGGAATGAGGCCGAGCCGCTCCAGCCCGAACGCGATGCTCTTGGCGGGCGGTTCCTCGATCAACTCGACATGGATTTCATTGTCGCGGGTTTTTTCGAGCATGCCGTGTCCAGTTCTCCAAGATCGGCTCCGGGATTCCGTTTGAATCCGTTTCGCTCAGGCTTCGAAGGGAGCGAGCTCGGCCGCGATCGGCCCATTTTGAATAGCGCTAACCCTTGAAAACATACGGAAAATTCTCGGCTGACGTTTAGCAGGTCTCAACGGAGACTCCAAGGCGAGCGGCTCGTGCAATCGGCGCCAATGAGGCATTTCCGTGGAGAAGTTGCGGATTCGTCACGCTTGGCCATTGTCGCCGGCGATACGCCGCGGTGCTCCATCGCCGCTTTCGTCCTTCAATGCCACTCCGGTGACCTTTCGTTCCAGTGCCTGGCGAACAAGCCACGCAATCTTGAAGGCGGCCTCGTCATATCCGAGCCCCCCGCGATGGATATTGGACACGCAGTTTCGCTCGGCATCGGTGCGGCCGATCCGGGGGGCAAAGGTGAGGTATGCCCCGAGACTGTCAGGCGCCGACAGGCCGGGACGCTCGCCGATCAGGACCACGACGATTGCCGCCTTCAGGATTGCGCCGATCTCGTCGCCGAGCGCAACCCGCGCGCCCCTGGCCACGACAACCTCGCCGATTTCGATGTTTGCGGCAGCCAAGTGCGACACCAGGCTCCGCATCACGTCGAGCGCATGGGCCTGCACCGCCGCGGGCGACAGGCCGTCGCCGATGACGACGGCAACCTTGTCCGCCGTGTCCGCCGTCCGCGCGCAGCCGGCAAGCCGTTGCGCGGAGGCAGGTTCGAGCCTGCGCCCGAGATCGGGGCGGCGGAGATAGTCGGCGCGGTCGCCGACGCAGCTTGCGACCTCGGCCGTGCGCAGGCCGAGAGCGCTCAAGTCCGCGAGGAGGCCCGGCACGTCGAAGGCGGCATGAACCGCATCGCGGGCGCGTGCATGGTCAAGGGTGAAATCGAGCAGCGCTCGCGTCGGCAGGCCCGGGCCGGAACGGCCGAGCGCGACGCGAGCCGGCGTCAGCGACGATAAATCCGTAATCGCGGGCGGCGCCGGCTGACTGGTCACTCGGCCGGGACCTGGGCTTCGCGCAAGCGGAGCGAATAATTCGACATGTTCTGCACGCCGCTGGAAGCGTCGCGCGCGAACGTGATGAGATGATGCGACATCAGGGCGGACTGGATCAGGCCTTCGATGTCGCCGCGCCGCAGCCGGCGCAGCGCAAACTTCCAGAACACGCCTCGGTAGCTGCCGAACACGCCGACCTTCCAGAAGATCTTGCGCAGCATCACAAGGCCGCGCTTGATGTTGGCCCAGCTCCTGACCTCGGGGCTGACCGGCACCTTCAGCCGCTTGGTGTAGACATTGTCGCAGACATATTCGTAGCGCGCGAAAACCTTTTCGGGCGCGTAGGCGATCGACATGCATCGCCGGTACGAGGCGACCACCTCGTCATAGGGCAAGAGAAACTCGACGTTGGAATCGCGGCTCTCGTCGTGGTTGAGCCGGTTCTCGCGCTCGAGCCTGTCCCATAGCGGCGTCTTGGGCAGCGCCTGCAGGAGATTGAAGGTCAGCATCGGAATCTGCGATTCCTCGACGAAGTCGAGCAGCGCATCGCCGGTGCCGGGCTTGTCGGTGTCGAGCCCCATGATGATGCCGGACACCACCTCCATGCCGTAGGAATTGATGGTGCGCACGCCTTCGAGGATCGGCACCATCATGTTGTGGTCCTTCTGCATCGCATGCAGCGCGTCGTGGTCGGGCGTCTCGATGCCGCAGAAGATGGTGATGAAATAGGCTTCCCGCATCTTCTCCAGGATTTCCGGACGCTTTGCGATGTTGAGCGTCGCCTCGCAGGCGAGCCTCATGACATAGCCGGTCCGCTTCTGCCATTCGATCAGATGCGGCAACAGGTCGAGCGCCGCCTTGCGATTGCCGATGAAATTGTCGTCGACGAAATAGACGGTGTCGGTCATGCCGCAGGCGCGCAGCTTGTCGAGCTCGGCTATGATCTGCTGCGGCGCCTTGATGCGCGGGTTGCGGCCGTAGAGTCCGGGAATGTCGCAGAACTCGCACTGATAGGGGCAGCCGCTCGAATACTGGATGGTGCCGAGCAGGTACTTCTTGACCTCCACCAGCTCGTAGGCGGGAATCGGGAAATCGGTCATCGGCAGGCGTTCGGCCGTCTTCAGCACGATCTGTTGCTGCGGACGGGAGACGTCACGCGCCAGTCGCGCGATCAGCTCGTCGGTGGCGTCTCCGAGCTCGCCGACATGCAGGTAGTCGAAGGTCGGATAATGCTCCGGGCACGCGCTGACCGATGGTCCGCCGATCGCAACCGGCAGATCGAACGCGTGCGCGCGGTGACAGATGTCGTTCATCTGCCGGCGCTGAATGTGCATGCCGCTGACCATCACGGCATCGGCCCATTCAAAATCCGCTTTCGAGACCGGGCGTATGTTCTCGTCGACGAAGCGCACCAGCCAGTTTTCCGGCAAGTAGGCTGCGATCAGCAAGAGGCCCTGCGGCGGCATGAAGCCCTGAACGCCGTCGGTCAGGGGAAATGCATGTTCCCAGGTGCCGAACGCAGACGTATAGCGCGGAAACACACAGAGAATGTTGCGGCTGTTCTCTGTAACTCTAGCTCTCATGAAACATCCTCAAGCCCGAACCCGGCAAACTCGATCCGCACCAGATAAGCACGCAGCACAACGTTGGGCCAGCAATTCCGCAACATTGTGACGGCGGCCGTCTGCCCATGAGACGCCCGATCCGCTGCCGCAATTCACACCTTGGGAACATCTTCTGAAATCAGCCGCGACGCAAAATCGGGCAACAGGCCCGTGTTCCCGGCAAGGCGCAACGCCGAATCGGCAAGGCCGGCGCGGATCAGCCAATCGTCGAACTCCGGCGCCCGCCGCAAACCGAAGAGATCGCGGACATAGAGGGCATCGTGGAACGAGGTGGATTGATAGTTCAGCATCACGTCGTCGGCGCCCGGCACCCCCATGATGAAGGTGACGCCGGCCGCCGCCAGAAGCGTCAGCAGATTGTCCATATCGTCCTGGTCGGCCTCGGCGTGATTGGTGTAGCAGACGTCGACGCCAAGCGGCAGGCCGAGCAGCTTGCCGCAGAAATGGTCCTCGAGGCCGGCGCGAATGATCTCCTTGCCGTCGTAGAGATATTCCGGGCCGATGAAGCCGACCACGCTGTTGACCAGCAACGGATCGAAGGCGCGTGCCACCGCGTAGGCGCGCGCCTCGCAGGTCTGCTGGTCGACGCCGTGATGGGCGCCTGCCGACAGCGCCGAGCCCTGCCCGGTCTCGAAATACATCACATTGTCACCCACGGTTCCGCGTTTCAGCGAGCGCCCGGCTGCCTGAGCCTCGCGCAGCAGAGCAAGGTCAATGCCGAAACTGCGGTTGGCGGCTTCGGTGCCTGCGATCGATTGAAACACCAGGTCGACCGGAAAACCCTGGCCGATCAGTTTCAGCGTCGTGGTCACATGGGTCAGCACGCAGCCCTGGGTCGGGATCTTCAGGCGGGCGATGATGTGGTCGAGCAGGCGCAGTAGCTCGCCGATCGTGGCCGGATCGTCGCTGGCCGGATTGATGCCGATGCACGCGTCTCCCGAGCCAAGCAGAATGCCGTCGAGGATCGAGGCGGTGATGCCTTTGGCGTCGTCGAAGGGATGATTGGGCTGCAGCCGCGCGCTCATGGTGCCGCGAAGCCCGATCGTGTTGCGGAAACAGCTGGTCACCTGGCATTTCTTCGCAATCAGGATGAGGTCCTGGTTGCGCATCAGTTTTGAGACGGCCGCAGCTATCTCGGCAGTGATGCCTCCTGCCAGCGTCCTCAGCACGTCCGTGGTCGCCGCATCCGACAGGAGAAAATCGCGGAAGCCACCGACGGTGAGCGAGGCGATCGGGGCAAAGGCCTTTGCATCGTGGCCGTCGATGACAAGGCGGGTGATCTCGTCGTCCTCATAGGGGACAACGGTTTCCTGCAGAAATTGCTTGAGCGGGACATTGGCGAGCGCCATCCGCGCCGCGATCATCTCCTCCGCGCTGGCGGCGGCGATCCCTGCCAGGCGATCGCCGGAGCGCGGCGGCGTCGCTTTGGCGAGCAGATCGCGCAAATCGCCGAACACATAGGTTGTGGCGTCAATGACGTGACGATAGGCCATCGTCCCCTCGTTGGCCCGACAACGGGCGCTTGCCGTTCCAAAAAGCATAGCATCGGGGCATGTCAGGACGTGGCCGCCTCACTCTCTATCCTCTCTTTGCCATGAAAACGCGGCACAAGTTGGCATGCCAGAACTTGGCATTCCAGCACGGCAAGCGGTCGTATTCAGTGTAAGGCACTGAATATCAATCATAATTATTTTCCGCACCACGGCACAGCAGGGTTCCCGAATTAAGACTTTAATCATGAAAATTTTGCATGATTTTGGGAGGTCGCGCTGCCCGGCCCTTGCCCGGAGAGCCCGTGTCCCCAGGAATCCCTCACACGCAGTTCCCATCAATGGCTTTCTTCTCCCGGCTATCACTTGCGGCAAGGCTCTACGCGATCTTTGCGCTGTTTGCGGTCCTGACAGCCGCAATCACCGTGCTCTCCGACTACAACAGCCGCCACAGCGCCGAACTGATCGAATCCATCGAGCGCGCCAACCTGGCGGCCCTCAATGTCGAGCGCGTCAATTCGCTTGTTTATGCCGTGGTGATGGAATCCCGCGGCGTCTACATGTCGGCCGACCCCGCCACCGTGAAGAAGTTTGGCGAGGGCCTGCTCAAGTTCAACGACCACATCCTCGATGTGGTGAAGAAATGGGAAGGCATCGTCCAGGCAGACGACGCCGAGCAGTTTGCAACCTTCAAGAAGCGCATCGAGCAATTCGTCGAATTCCGCAAGGAGCTGGTGCGGCGAGCCAATGAGATCGGTCCTGCGGCCGGCCGCGAGTGGGGCGACAACGACGCCAATCGCGCCGTGCGCTCGTCGCTCAACAAGGATCTCGAGGCGCTGTCCAAGGTCTATGTCGAGCGCGGCAGGCAGATCGCCGAGCGTACCGAGTCCAACCGAAAGCTTTCCCTTGTGCTGACCTGCCTCGGCGGCCTTGCGCTCGTGCTGGTCGTGGTCGGTATCGTGATCATCGCCCGGTCGATCGCGCGACCGCTCTCCGTCATCACCACGACCATCAAGCACGTCGCCGACGGCGCCGAGCATGTCGAGGTCCCGCACACCGGCCGCGCCGACGAGATCGGCGCGCTGGCACGTGCGATCAAGATCTTCCAGGAGGCGATGGAGCGGAACCGCAAGCTGAATTCGCAGGTCACGGCGGATTCGCAGGCGCGCGAGGAGCGCAGCCGACACATCGAGGCGTCGGTCGAGGGATTCCGGCAGGCGATCGGCTCGGTCCTGCGCAACGTCAATGACAACGCATCGGCGATGCGCAACGTCGCCGAGACCATCACCCGCGTGACGGCCCATGCCAACGAGCGCGCGGTCGCCGCGACCGGTGCGACCACGCAGGCCTCCAGCAACGTCTCGGCGGTCGCCAGCGCCACCGAGGAGTTGTCGGCCTCGGTGCAGGAGATCGGCCGGCAGGTGAAGCAATCCGCGGGCGCGGTCGAGCAGACCGGACAGCGGACCGAGAAATCGATTTCCGAGATCGAGAGCCTCGCTGCCGCGACCCAGCGCATCGACGGCGTGCTGCAGCTGATCCAGGCAATCGCCGAGCAGACCAATTTGCTCGCGCTCAACGCCACCATCGAGGCGGCGCGGGCGGGCGATGCCGGCCGCGGCTTCGCGGTGGTCGCCCATGAGGTCAAGGCGCTCGCCGGACAGACGGCGAAGGCGACGGAAGAGATCGGTCAGAATGTCGGCATGATCCAGTCGTCGACCAGGAATGCGGTCGATGCCGTGCGCGAAATCGGCGGCGCGGTGCACGAGATCAACGACATCACCTCGGCGATTGCAGGCGCGATCGGCCAGCAGGATGCCGCGACCCGCGAAATCTCGGCGAACGCGCAGTCGGCCGCCGAAGGCAACCAGACCCTGGTCACCAACATCGCTTCGCTGCGCGACGCGATCGGCGAGACCAGCACGGCCGCCTCATCCGTGATGACGGCCTCGAGCGAACTGACCTCGACCGCCCAGACGCTGTCACGCGAGGTGGAGAAATTTTTCCAGAACCTCCGCTCGGCGGGTGGACAGAAGGTCGCGTAAGGGGCTCGCGCTTCCGACGAAAGCGTTGACGATCTCAAAGCATCGTGTGTATAAATACACACGATGAACCAGCCGAGATATTATCTCTGCTCTGCAAAGGGATGGATGGGTGCAGGTGGCACAGAAGGGTAGCCACGTTCAGTTCAAGCACCCGACCAAAAAGGGCCGGGTTACAGTCCCCCACCCCAAACGGGATATCCCGATCGGGACTGTAAAGGGCATCGAGAGGCAGTCCGGGCGCTGAGGTGAAAGCGATGCGCAACTATATTGGTCTTATCCATAAGGACGTCGACAGCGACTTCGGCGTTTCTTTCCCCGACTTTCCGGGCGTAATTACCGCAGGCACCACACTTGATGACGCGCGCGCGATGGCCGAGGAAGCGCTGCTGTTCCATATCGAGGGTATCGTGGAAGATGGCCAGACCATCCCCGAGCCTTCGACGCTTGAACAGATCATGTCCGATCCGGAAAACCGGACCGGGGTCGCCATGCTTGTTTCAGTCAAAACGGAGCAGCCCAAAGCGGTTCGCGTCAATGTCACGCTGCCCGAGGACGTGCTGGAGCAGATCGACAAATACGCGGAAGCGCACGGGTTTACGCGCTCAGGGTTGCTGATGCAGGCAGCCAAAAAACTGATCGCGCAAGACGCATAGGCATCTTGCAGATTCGATCTCCTCGTGACGCTGCTCTCCTGGGCGCTTGGGCTCGTCGTCGGGCGCACGCAGATCGCGGGCATGTTTGATCTCGCTTGCGGGTGCTGCGCCGATCGGCACCAAGGGGCATGCTGGCATCCGCACGAGCGCGCGCGCAAGTCCGCAAGCTGGATCTTGCTACTTGTTGGGATCGCCGAGGTCCCCCGGCTCGGGGATCCTGATCATCTCCTGCAGCTTCCTGTTGTATTCCTCATCCGACATCGCCGCCGCAGGCGCGCGCGTGCTGCTCTCCGCCGACTGCCCGACATGGGTCAGCTCCGGGAGCCACAGCACCACGAGCAGCAACAGCCATTGCGCCGCAAGATATGGCGCGAGCGCACGCAGGAACGGGCCGAACGCGACCTGCTCCTTCAACACGCCGCGCACCATCATCAGCGCATAGCCGAACGGCGGCAGCAGAAAGCTCGACTGCAACGTCAGCAGCGTCAGCACCGCGACCCAGCGTGCATCCGCTACCCGGATCAAGAGCGGCGGGATCACGATCGGCACGATCACGAAAATGATCTCGAAGGCATCGAGCACGAAGGCGCAGAGGCCTATCACGGCGAGCACGGTCGCAACCGCCGCGATCTCGCCGCCGGGGATGGCCGACACCAGTTGGCCCACGAAGTCGGCGGTGCCGAGCAGCCGCAGCACCATGGTGAAGGTCGTCGCCGCCAGCAGCAGCGAGAACAGCGCGCCAGTGAGCGCGATCGCATCGTTCAAGAGCTTGCCCAGCACCGCGCCGCGCAGGCGCCCGGTCAAGAGCCCCGCGACCAGCAGCGCGAAAGCGCCCATGGCGGCGGCTTCGACCGCATAGAAATAACCGAGGCTGACGCCGCCGAGCAGCGCTACAAGCGAGACCAGCGCGACGCCGGCGAGCCAGCCTTCGCCTTTCGTCAGCGGCTCGCGATCCGGCAATCTCGTGGCAGCGCGTGCGCTGAACCAGGACAATGCCAGGCACAGCACCAGAAAGATCGCGCCGGGCGCCAGCGCCGCGTGAAAAATGTCCTGCGTGTTGACGACGCGGTCGTTGCGCCCCGTCGCCGTCACCGCCATGGTGTGCGCCGACAGCATCGCGTCGCTCAACAAAATGAGCACCAGCGACGGCGGCACCAGCACGCCGAGCGTGCTCGCGACCGCGACCAGCGCATGCCGGTTCGGCGCCGGGATTCCTTCCGCCGCAAGGCGCGGTGCAACGACGCGCGAAAGGCCCAGCACGCTGGCGCCCACCGAGCCGTTCATCGGCCCGAGCAGTGCGCCCAGCACCATGCCCGAAACCAGCGGCGCCGACGGCCCTCGCGGCAGCACCGCGTTGCTCGCCCGATAGAGCGCGTCCGCAACCGGCAGGCGGTCGAGCAACAACCCCATGGTCACGAAGAGTGGCAGAGCCTGCAGA
>Ga0335080_10003100_pt1 | contig 16732 bp, 8 predicted proteins | sample Lox_Sample_34_FD_206720 | JGI IMG/M metagenome (GOLD analysis project Ga0335080, IMG submission 206720) | Soil microbial communities from Loxahatchee National Wildlife Refuge, Florida, United States - Lox_Sample_3.4 | ecosystem: Environmental > Terrestrial > Soil > Wetlands | place: USA: Florida...
CTGCTCGAAACCTCTACCAAGTATAACGGAAGCGGACTTCCATCTGGTCGCGGTTCAGGACCGGCGCGTCGCCGCGTCCCAGCACCGCGCCGCTGTACTGCTCGATCGAACCGTATTGCGCGATCGGGAAGTACGCACCCTGCTGGTTGTGCACGTGCCCGAAGAAGCTCGTGTAGCCGATGCTCGTCGAGAACGCGTCGTTCCAGCGGTACGAGAGACCGGTCAGCGCCGCGTACTGTGTCTCCATCGGCCAGTAGACCAGCGACACGCGCGGGGCGAGCCGGTCCTGGAAGTAGCCGGTGAAGAACGTCAGCACCATCTGCGTCGAGAACGGACCCGCGGCGTAGGCGAAGTTCCCGTCGTTGTTGCGCGAGCCGCCCTGGAAGTTGGGCAGGTAGCGCACGAACGCCTGGAAGTTCAGGAAGAAGCTGCGGTTGGGGTTCAGGAAGTTGAAGAAGGTGGGGCGGTCGACCGAGACCGAGAGCACCATCTCGTCGGACTGCGACAGACCCGAGTAAGTCGTGGAGTTCGGCAGGAGCTTGCGCGCCATCCACGAGAACTCGATGCCCCAGCTGGTCTTGCTGACGTCTTCGGCGAAGTCGAGGCCGAAGCCGAACACGTTGCGCTTCTGGTAGCGCAGGTCGACCTCGCGGCCGCCCTGCCACAGGAAGTCACGGCGTCCGAAGCGGCCGTCGCCGCCCGCCTTCTTCACGGGCAGCGTCTGCGTGGTCGCACCCAGGATGCCCGCGACCGAGCGGCAGAACACCGGCGAACGCGGCGGCAGACCGCGCGGGAAGGCGGCCTTGAACTTGGCGCTGCCCGGTGCCTCGTCGAGGCGATACGGGTCGTACTGCGCCGCTTCCTCCAGCGGGTCACCGCGCACACCGCTGCCGCAGAAGATGTTGTCGTCGGTGACCGGGCCCGGAGTGTAATCGTCCTGGCCGTCCCAGATGCCGTCGCGGTCCTGGTCGAGGTCGTTGATGATGTCGTTGTTGGCGTCGCGGATGCCCGACGTGCTGGCAACGCTCTGACCGAACAAGAGCTCGCGCTGACTCTTGTTCATCTGCACCGAGACACCGTTCACGGAGATGATCTGGCCCGCGAACAGCTGGCGCAGGCTGGTCAGGTCGGTGCGCTCGAGCAGCGCCAAATTGATCTTCCTGAATCCGGTGACTTGTGACCCGGCCGGGCGATTCGGATCGACTACGGTGACGGTGTCACCGATCGGCATGTCGATGATCAGCTGCCCCGGCTGCTTCGAGTCGTTCGCGTCGACCAGGATCGGCTTCACGTTCAGGAAGCAGAGCTGGGCCTGGCATTGCCGTTGGGGGTCGAAGTTCTTCAGGAACGTGAGCGCCGCGGTGTGATTCGGATCTGGCGCGGCATCGGCCGGCGCGTTGAAGATCTGACCGTAGTCGGACGTGTTCAGAAGCAGCACCTGGTAGTCGTCCTGCTGGCGGTCGAACACCATCTGGTTGCGCGCGTAGATGCCGTCGGGGCCCGAGATCGGGTCACCCAGCGCCTGCTTTCCGGTGTTGCCGCCGGCCAGGATCTTGAGCTCCGCCAAGCTCTCCGGCGGATCGAAGATGTGGTCGAAACCGACGATCTCGGTTGCGACCAGCAGCCGCTCGAAGTTCGCCGACGCGACCTCCAGCCCCGTGCAACCTTGGTTGAAGGGCGTGTTGAAGTCGTTGAAATTCTGGTTGTTCATCCAACGCGCGCAGTACTCGCCGTCGACGTTGTTGTAGTTGGTGCCCGGCCCCTTGATGTTCTTGTCGATCAGGTTCCACTTGTTGAGCGGGCTGTTCGGGTCGAACGGGTTGTTCGGATCGTTCAGGAATACGATCGCGCCGAACTTCTTCTCGAGTGACTTGTCGACCTGCCACGGCATCGGCTCGATCCAGCCGTCGGCCTGGCGCGGGTTGTTCGGGTCGATCTGGTAGCGCGCGCGACCCTCGCGGCCCATCTTCAGCACCTGGTCGGGAGTCAGTCCGAGATACTGGCCCTGCTCGATCTGCACCGGAGCGCCCACGCCCGGAACGGTCACGAATTTGAACGTGCCGTTGCGGCTGTAGTTGATGCCGGGGAGATAGGCGAGATCGCCGTTGGGCAAGCGTCGCGTGCCGACCAGCGCACCGGGCTCGAGCGCCTTCAAGCCGACGAACTCCTGAGTCACGACGCTGGGGTCGGCGTTCAACAGGTCGATGCCGCCGAACAGCGACGGGTTGAGCGAGGCGACGATCGCCGGGTCGGCCTGCCAGACCAACCCCTGCTGCTTGCTGCAGGGATTGGCATAGGCGGTGCCGCAGCCCAGGAGCGCCGCCTGCTCGGGCTGCAGGTTCAGGCCGAGGTCCTGACCTTGAAGGCTCTGCGGGCCCTTCGGGTTGATCGCCTGGAACTGGTACTGGAGCACGCTCTCGGTCTGGACGCCGATGCTGATCAGGCCGTTGGGCTGCGTGCGGATGGTATCCACGCCGTCCGTCACGACCTGGCCCAGGAGACCCAGGCCGCCGATGATCGCCGACACGAAGTCGAAGGTGTCGGGGTTGTTCAGGCGGTCGAACGCGCAGTAGCCCTCGTCCTGGTCGAACGTGAACGCGCAGATCGAGTGGAACAGCGTCTGGTTCACGTTGTTCAGCGAGGCGATCGCCTCGGGCGAGCGCAGGTGCTGCGTGGCCGGAGCGCCGGGGTTGTTCGGATCGACCTCCGGCTTGCTCCAGAGCAGACAGTTGCCTCCGCTCGCGAAGATGTCGTCGCCGTCGCCGGGGATGCCGTTCGGACCGACCACCTGACCTGCGGCATTCTTGCGAATGGTGCAGTGACCACCGGTGTGCGAGCCGACCGAGAGCGGCGCGCCGGACACGCTGTCCGACGTGCGTTCGTATTGCTGGACCAGGTCGAGATACGCGTTGTCGTCCCAGCCCCAGAAGTCCGAGATCGCGAACGTGAAGCGGTCCATGCGCCCCTCGATGCGGGCGCCGTAGTCCCAGGTGGCCAGGCCGTTGTAGTCCTTGTTGGGCCGGCGCTCACCCGCCAGGCCGATGCCCGCGAGCCCGGACGCCATGGCGCCGAAGCTCTTGAGACAGATCAGCTCGACCGAGCCGCCTTCGCCGCACTTGCCCAGATCGGTCGGCTCGAAGGGGTTGAAGAGCCAGAGCAGCTCGAGGCGCAGGTCCTCGACCGGGCCCACGCGCATGAACATCTCGGGCGAGATCGTCACGTCGGCGCCCCACTGACCCACGCGCTGCTCGTCGAGCGGCCCGAACAGGCCGTTGCCGATGTCGAGCGGGTTGTTGCGGTCCTGGTTGCGGAAGAGCTCGGTCTTGCCCCAGATCACGATCAGCTTGCCGACGCGCGCGAAGATCTGGCTGTCGGCCATCTCGAACTCGAGATAGCCCTCGGCGAACTCGTGCTCGTTCTGGCTCGCGCCGTGGTTCCACTGCAGCTCGTCTTCGTTGAAGCCGAGGTCGAGGTTCGAGACCACCGACTTGTGAGTCTGGTAGAAGTTGGCCACCCCCGGCGCCTGGAAGTTGATGCCGTTGCCCTTGGCCCGCGGGCGGGCGGGGATGTTGACGCCGTTGGTGTTGCCGTAGAGCCGCAGGTCCGTGGCATCGAACGGGGCGGTGTCTGCGCCCTTCGGCCGCGCACGCGGATCGGCCAGCAGCGGAAGGACCTCGTACTGGAGCTGCTTGCCAATCTGGCCGCCGTTCGAGGTATTGACCTCGATGCAGTCGCCGTCGGCGTTCGTGCCGATGTCGGTGGCGGCCGAGGCGCCGGTGTTCGCGAAAGCGAGACAGCCCTTCGACTGCGCCTGCGCTGTCACGTCTTTGCCGCCCTGCGAGCAGCTGTTCGTCGCCTGGTTGTAGGTCGCCCCGAGGCCGCCCTGGCTCTTGGCCGTCAGGCAGCCATAGCGGATCAGAACCCCCGGGTTGAACACACCGTAGAGCTCGACCAGCTTGTTCTGGCTCGGATCGGCGGCCTCCGGAACCAAGAGCTGTGCTGTCTTGGTGTAGACCGGCAAGCCGGTCGTGCCGTCGGTGATGTCGAAGTGGTCCGTGGGGCCGTTGAGCGGGTTGGCGAGCGCGTATCCCGCCTGACGCGCAATCTGGTTGTTGGTGACGTAGGGCAGATCGTCGGCCGTGTCTCGGATGCCGTCGGGACCGACGAGGAACGGAACCGCCTTCAGCCCGGAGGTCCCGGGCTGGATGATCGAGTTGCCGTCCTTGTCGACGCTGAACGGCGCGCCGCCGATGTCGCCGTTGATGTCGTCGGCGAGGCCGGCTTCGAACGCACCGAACCACTTCACCGACTTCGTGTTCGCGAAGTAGCCCTGCGGCTTGATCGGCGTGTTGATCGTGGCCAGGAACGGCAGCGGCACCGCGCTGCCGATCTTGTTCGAGCCCCACTTCGCGGTGAGCAGCTCCGGCGCGACTGCCTTCGCGAAGATCTTGAAGCGGTTCGGGTCCGGGCGCGTGCCCAGGAGCTCGGGGATGTTCGCATCGAAGGTGGTGGCCGGAGTGCCGAGGATCGCCGCCGCTTGCTCACGCAGGCCCTCCGCAATCGCCGGGTTGTTCGGGTTGCCGTTGGTCGAGCGCTCCACTTCCGCGGCTTCGGCCAGCAGCGCCCGGCGCTCGGACTCCTGCGTGATCGAGAGCGTGTCGCCGCTGATCAGCAAGTTGCGGAGCCGGTTGAACTCGGTGTCTCCCAGCGTCGGGCGCGCGGCGTCGAGCAGCTGCTCGCGCGACAGGTTCGTGAAGTCGCCCGCGCGGATCGAGATCGTCGACTGGGTGATGCCGGGCTTCAGCGGACCGTCGAGCGGCGAGCGCTGATTCAGGTTGCAGAACACCGCCAGCGGGAACGGGTTGTCGAACTGGTAGGGCGCGTTCTCGCACTGCCGGTAGCGCCGGCTCGGATTCAGGATCTGCCGCGGGTCGACCATCGTGCCGGGCACGAAGTCCTGCTTCAGCAGCCCGCCGAAGAACGGGCTCTTGGGCCGCGCATCTTCCTGCAAGCTCGCGGGCTGACGGACGGCGTTGCGGGCCGCGTCGCCGTAGGAGTCCGCGCTCGCGAATAGACCGCAGGCGCGCGAGTAGATGCAATCGAAGCTCGCCAGCACGCGCGTGTACATGAACATCGAGTCGAACGGACCGAAGCCGTCCGGGAACAGCGACAGCTCGAACTCCAGGTTCAGGACGTGCCGGAACTGCGAGAAGGTGACCGAGTGCGCCGGCAGGTCCTCGCCGACGAACAGGAGTCGCGCCTCGTAGAAGCCGTGGATCGAGAACTTCCGTTCACCCGGTAGGTCCCATTCGAACGCCCGAGCCGTGTTCGCGATGCCGACTACCGTGATCAGGATGCCGAGGACAACAGCAGCAAATCTGCCCGCAGCCAGCCTTCCCCTCATCGCATTTCCCTTCCCTCTTGCTTCCCTTGCAACGCGACCGCGGCGACTCCCTCAGCGCCGCGGTCGTGATTCATAAGCCTGCCCGTGCCACGGCCGGCGCCGGCGCGGAGTCACCCAAGTGATGTTGCTGCGTCGCCTCGCTAAGTGACGCGGCGAAGAAGCGCGGCCGGAAGATCGAGAAGCACGCCGGCACGAGATAGATCGCGCCGAGCATGTTCACGAACATGAGGATCGACAGGAGCTGCGCCATCTCGGCCTGGAAGCGCAGCCCGCTGAACGCCCAGGCGACGATGCCGCCGATCACCGTGGTCGCAGTGAACGAGACCGCCATGCCGGTGGTGCAGATCGCGCGCCGGATCGCCTCGTCCAGGTCACCCAGCCACGAGTACTCCTGGCGGATCCGGTCGGTGGTGTAGAAGGCGTAGTCGACGCCGACGCCCACCCCCACCGATTGCACGGGAAGCGTCTGGATCGTGAGTCCGGTCTCGCGCCAAGCCATCCAGGCCAGTGACCCGATCGTGGCCGTGGCCAGGCTGAACACGATCACCAGCCCCGCGATGTTGGAGCGGTAGCTGACGGCCACGAACAGGTAGCAGATCAGGAAGATCAGCAGGATGTTGGCGACGTGACCGCGCTCGACCTCTTCGTTCACCGCGGCGTACACGCCCATGATTCCGCCGGCCAGCACGAACTCGGCGCCGCGCGTGTAGGTGTTGGTGCGCTGCGGGTTGAACGACGTGTCCTTGAACTTCGTGTTCTGGGTCCAGAGCTCGTAGCCGCAGTAAGTCCGGCAGTAGCGCAACGTCTGGGCGGTGATATTGCCCTCGTCGTTCTTCCACTCCTCGACCACGTAGAACTTGCTGCGGTCGACGATGTAGCGGACGAGCTCCCCCACCGTGGCGAAGCCGGCGATCACCTCGGCCGCCGAGTGATCGACGGTCTCGATCCGGTAGTCGTCGTCGGCGGAGAGCTTGTCGGCGACGCGCTCCATGTGCTCGGCGTCGAGCGAGAGGTCTTCCTTGAAGCGGTCACTCGCGCCCACCGTGCCGAGCTTCTGCCGTGACTGTGACTGGAGCGCGGCCACCACGCGCGTCAGCACCTCGTCCGCGCGCGCGGGCTCCGACCAGCGACCGACGGGCGTCGGCTTCTTCTCGCGGTAGCCGGTGATCCGTTGGTCGTCGTTGATGTCGGCGACCTGGACCTTCATCGCGGCGTGACGGGGGAAGAGTACGGGGCCGACGAGATAGTAGGCGGCGTCGAGCGGCTGGCCGCGGTCGGGATCGAGCCGCACGTTGATGCGGCCCATCGGGTTCGCCTCGATGAACTCCTCCGCGTAGTGGACCGCGCGCTTGATCGTCTGGCCTTTGTGGTCGGGGAACAGGAACGTGATGTTGGCGTCCTCGGCGTCGTCGGTGAGATACGGGCGGAGAAAGCCCGGGGTGCTGTTCTGCTGCAGCTGGAAGATGATCCCGCCGATCGTCTGCGCCGAGTCGGGAACGAAGCCCCATTTGGGGTCGTTGTAGTGATTCACGAGCCAATATTGCTTGATCACGTCGACCAGCGAGATCGTCTGGCCCACGGCCATGTGACTGCGCATGTAGCGCTGCATCGCTTCCATGCGCTGCAGCACCAGGCCGTCGGAGCTCGCGCTCTTGCCGTCGCCGTCGACGAAGACGGTGAACTGGTCGACGCCGCCGAAGGTCTCACCGATCTTGCCGGTGGCGACGTTGTACGGGTGATCGGGCCAGAACACCGGTGAGCCGGGGCGACTCTCTCCGATCGTCGTGTGATACAGCACGTACCAGGTCGCGAGCGCCAGCCCGAAGGCGGTGCCGCCCGTGAGCACCCACTTGCTGGTCGGCCCGGTCGCCAGCCGGCCGGTCGCGGCGAGGAAGCGCTGCATCCAGGCCGGTGTGAAGTGATGGAAATCGTGGGGCGGCGGGAGATACGAGATCATGATCGGGTGGAGCATGATCACGTTGAAGATGATCGCGACCACCCAGAACGAGCCGAAGATCGACAGGTCGCGCATGGTCTGAATCGTGGTGAGGAAACAAACGGCCAGACCCGCGGCGTCCGCCAGGATGCCGAGCATGCCGGGGAGCATCAGCTTGGCCATGGCGGTGGTCGCCGTCTCGACCTTGGCGTCGTCGAGCTCCTCGCGAGTGAGTGCCCGACCGAGCCGGCGCTCGGCGGCGTTGCACTCCATCTCGTAGTCCTCGAAGAAGCGCTCGGCCATCTGGATGGTGTGCGAGATCGAGCGCGCGGTGATCAGGAGCGGAATCACCAGCACCAGCGGGTCGAGCGTGATTCCCACCCAGGCGCAGAAGCCCATGCCCCAGATCGAGGTCGCCAGGCCCGCGACCATCGGGATCGCCACGCCGTGCAGCCGGCGGAAGTAGGCCAGCAGCAGGAAGAACAGCGCGACGATCGTGACCAGCAGGTAGTAGACGATCTGGAACTGTGAGTCGATCACGTATCCCGTCGCCATCGGCGCGCCCGAGATGTAGATCTCCGCTGTCCCGTCGGCCTCTTCCTCGGTCTTTAGGTTCCGCAGGTAGTTGAAGAGCTCGGTGTAGGCCTCGCGGTTGTCGAGGTTCTTGGTGATGAAGCCCGCGCTGATGAAGCAGGCGCGGTGGTCGCGAGAAACCAGCTGCCCGTAGATCGGGCCGGGGTTCTCGAGCACCTTGTCCTTTAGCGCGGCCAGCAACTTGGGATCGTCGGGGACGTCGTCGATCAGCGGGGTGGCTTCGATCGCGCCGTCGGGCTGGATCGTCATCACCCGCGTGTTGATGTGGGTGAGGCTCCGGACCTGGTAGTGATTGACGTTGGGCGCCTGATCGAGCTTGTCGGTGATGCGAGAGACTTTCTCGAGAAAGTCGTAGTCGTAGATCTCGCCGTTCTTGCGCACGACCGCGATCGCGATCGCCGACGGCGAGCCGAACTTGCCCGCGAACTTGTCCTGGGCGTGGATGTACGGGTGCTCGGGGAAGGTCTTGCGCACGTTGGCGTCCATGCGGAAGCGCGCGGGGACGCCGAACAGCAGCCTGCCCTCACCCGTCGGGCTGCGACTCGCGGTGAAGTTGAACCAGGCAGCGTTGACCAGCGGGAAGGCGAAGAACAGCGAGAGACTGACCAGGGTCATCAGCGTCGCGAAGCGGTACTTCATGATGAGCCTGCCGAAGCGCATCGAGAATGCGCTCTCTGGCAGGTGCTCCTCCATGAAGCTCCGCGACCGCTGATCTTCGGGCACGCTTACTCACCGGCACCCGTCGCCGGAGCTGGCGTCTCCGGATAGGGGAGCATCTCGTACCAGCTCTGCCCCGCGTCGGTCGAGCGCAGCACGTGACCGCCCTGGCCCACCATCCAGCACACCGTGGGCGTGCCGCAGGTCAGGTCGCGGAAGTAGCCGTGCTTGTCCTTGGGGAAGCGGCCCCAGCCGCCTTCGTCACCGAGCTTCTGCCACGACTGACCGCCGTCGAGGCTGACCCGCCGCAGGCCCTTCTCGCCCACCGCGATCAGCTTCTGGTCCGCGAACGCCCCCGCGAACAGGGCCTGCTTCGATCCCGTCTGCAGATACTCCCAGTTGCGCCCGCCGTCGCTGCTGGTGAGTGCCACGCCGCCCAGGCCCGTGATCATGCCGTGGTCGCTGTCGCGGAACTTCACGTCGAACAGGAACGGAGTCTCGATCACCGCGATCTTCACGATGCCCTCGGGCACGATCTTGCTCTGCGCGAACGCCTTCATGTCGACGCCTTCCTGGTCGAGCGGCGTCTGGCGCTTGATCTTTATCCGGTCCTGGTTGATGCCCTCGTTCTCGAGGAACTTCTGCACCTCGCTCGCGCGGTCGTCGGCGAGGAAGGTGTCTTTCTTCACTTTGTACTCGTCGGCGGTGAGATAGCCCTCGATCTCGATCTTCAGGTAGGGGCGCTCGGCGAGCACCTCGGCGGCCTTGAAGATCTGGTCCCAGCGGTCCTTGGGGATCTTCTTCTCGCCCTTGGGGAAGGTCACCGGGTCGAAGTGCACGGTGCCCTTGATCTGTCCGCGGTCCCAGGTCTGTCCGCCGTCCTCGGTGCGGAAGATGTAGCCGTACTCGCCCGCCATCCAGCCGTGCTGCTTGTCGCTGAAGAAGACGTCGTTCAGGAAGATGTCGTCGTAGATCTTCTCGCCGCGCGCGGCGGCCGCGAGCTCGTCCTCGGAGAGATACTTCCAGCTCGGGCTGTCGGGAGTCAGCGTGAACGAGCGGTCCTCCCAGGTCTTGCCGCCGTCGCCCGTGTAGTAGCGACCGCCCCAGTCACCCACCGCCCAGGCGGTGCTCGCGTCGACCGCGCGCACCGCGAACAAGTGCTGCGCCGGCTTGCGCGGGATGGTCTGCAGCTCCCAGTTGTCGCCGCCGTCCGTCGTGTGGATCACGAAGCCGCGCCGTCCGACCGCCCAGCCGTTGCGCTCGTCGGCGAACGAGATGTCGTAGATCGACTGATCCGTGAGCCCGTTCAGCTTTTGCCAGTTCTTCCCGCCGTCGATCGTGCGGTAGATGGCGCCGAAGTAGCCGGCGGCCCACAGGTGGTCGGGGCCGATGGCGGTGACGGCGTAGAGGTCGTCGGGAAGGTCGATCTTGTCTGCGGCGACTTTCTCTTCGTACTTCTCTTGGCTGCACGCGCTCGCGACGAACGCGAGCGCAAAGACGAGAACCCAGGCGCGCCGCGCGCGCATTCGTCCGAGCGTGCTCAATGGCCCTCCCCGTCGGGCTTGTCAGCACTCTGCAACAAGCCCATGAGCCAGCAGAAAACGTTTTGCCCGCTCGAGCGACGCGCATGAAATACAAAGGCGGAGGTTCCACGCCCGCGCCGACCGGTGGCCGGTTTTATTACGGGGGCGGACTTGGTGTCAACCTTGCGCGGAATTTCGCGCACGGATGTGCAGCTCGTGCGCAATTTCGCCCCTATTTCGGGTATCTGGTCGGGCCTCCGAGATAGAATCTGCGCCGATGTCGACGGGAAAATTCCGCACGCGTCAACCAAAATCTGCGGCCCGCACCCTGGTCTGGGCGGCCTGCTGGGTCGCGCTGCGTGACTTGGGGCCTTTCGCCGGGCGGCGCACGCGCGCCGAGCGCGACACCGCCGCGGGTCAGCGGATCGCCGACACGCTCGGGGCACTGCGCGGGCTCTACACCAAGCTGGGCCAGCACCTGGCGACCCGGGTCGACGCACTTTCGGACGAGTTTCGGGCGCCGCTCGAGGCGCTCCACGAATCGGCACCGGCCGTGCCGTTTCCGGCGATCCGGGCGCAGATCGAGCGCGGGCTCGGCTCGGCCGCCCGTTTCGCCTGGATCGACCCCGAGCCGCTCGGCACCGCCTCGGTGGCACAGGTGCACCGCGCGCGCCTGCGCAGCGGAGCCGAGGTGGCGGTCAAGGTGCGCCACCCCGAGCTCACGCCCGAGCGCGTGGCCCGCGACCTGCGGGGGCTGCGGCGCGCGCTGCCGCTCTTGCGGCCCTGGCTGCGACCCGAGGACGCGCGCGAGCTGCTCGACGAGGTCGGCCGCGCGCTGCTGCGCGAGCTCGACTTCGAGGCCGAGGGGCACGCCGCGGAGCAGATCGCCGCGACCTTCCGGGACGACCCGCGCGTGCTGGTGCCCCGCGTGCACTGGGAGGCCAGCGGCTCGAGCGTGCTCACGCTCGACTACGTGCCGCGCGTGCGCCTCGACGACCGCGCCGCACTCGCCGCCCGCAACGTCTCGCCCGAGGCCTGTCTCGCGATCGTGGTCGACGCCTACGGCCGGCAGGTGTTCGGCGACGGCCTGTTCCACGCCGACCCGCACGTGGGCAACCTGTATCTCGCCGATCTGCCCGGCCCCGCGCCGCGCGTGCTCTTCCTCGACTTCGGGCTCGTCGAACGACTCACCCCCGAAGTGCGCGAGGAGCTCCGGCTCGGCCTCCAGTCACTCCTGAAGCGCGACGCCGACGGCCTGCTCGCCGGACTCAGCCGCCTGCAAGCCGTGATTCCCGGTCGCGAAGCCGAAGCCCGCGCCGCCCTCGAAGCCGCCCTCGCCGCCGGCGCCGCCGGTGCCCTGGGCGAAGGCGTCGCCGGCATCCAGTCACTGAAGCAGCTCGGGAAACGCCTCGTGCGCGAATCCGGCGCCTTCCGAATTCCCCGCGATCTGTTGCTGTGGGCGAGGACCCTGGCGTACGTCTACAACCTGGCCGAACGCATCGCGCCAGGCGCGGACCCGATGCGTCGTTTGCTGCCGCATTTACTGAGATTTGTGACTGCGGCGAGATAAGAGCTCCGTTGCGCTTGCGCTCCACCACTCGCTTACTGGCGCAGCTTGAGTCTCAACGCATTCAGCTTGATGAAGCCCGTCGCATCGCGCTGGTCGTAGGTTCCGCCCGCTTCGAACGTGGCGATGTCTTCGCGGTAGAGCGAGTGCGGCGACCGGCGGCCGCGCACCGTGACGTTGCCCTTGAACAGGCGGAGTCGCACCTCGCCCGAAACCGGCTCCTGACTCTTGTCGACGGCCGCGCGCAGGAACTCCATCTCCGGCGAGAACCAGAAGCCGGCGTAGATCAGCTGGGCGAGGCGCGGGATCAGCCGATCGCGCTCGAGCATCACTTCGCGATCGAGCGTGATCGACTCGAGCGCCCGGTGCGCCGCGTGCAGCACGGTGCCACCCGGCGTCTCATAGACGCCGCGCGACTTCATGCCCACCGCGCGGTCCTCGACCAGATCGACGCGGCCCACGCCGTGCTCGGCCGCGAGCTCGTTCAGGCGAGTCAGTAGCTCCACCGGGCCGAGCCGTCGGCCGTCCACCTTGGTGGGGATGCCGCGCTCGAACTCGAGCTCGAGCTCGGTCGGCTCGTCGGGCGCGTCCATGATCGAGTTCGTCCACTCGAACATCTGCTCGTCCGGCGCGAGCCACGGGTTCTCGAGAATCCCGCCCTCGTAGCTGATGTGGTAGATGTTGCGGTCGAGTGAGTACGGCTTGCGCAGCGTGGCATCGACCGGGATGTCGTGCTTGCGCGCGTAGGCCATGAGCTCGGTGCGCCCGCCCATGTCCCAGGTGCGCCAGGGCGCGATGATCGCGAGATCGGGCGCGAGCGCGTGGAAGGCGAGCTCGAAGCGCATCTGGTCGTTGCCCTTACCCGTGCAGCCGTGCGCCAGCGCGTCCGCGCCGAACTGGCGCGCGACCCGTACCTGCTCCTTGGCGAGCACCGGCCGCGCCAGCGACGTGCCGAGCAAGTAACTCCCCTCGTACACCGCGTTCGCGCTGATCGCCGGGAAGACGAAGTCGCGCACGAACTCCTCGCGCAGGTCCGAGATCACGCAGTCTTTGGCGCCCGTCGCCAGCGCCTTCTTGTGCACGGCGTCGAGGTCCTCGCCCTGCCCCACGTTGCCGACGTAGCAGATGACTTCGGCCGAGTAGGTCTCGATCAGCCAGCGCAGAATCACCGACGTATCGAGGCCGCCGGAGTACGCGAGAACGATCCGCTTGATCTCTTTGGGGGTTGCCATGGGCCCGCATCATAGCGGGCGCTCCACGACGAGAAAGAGCTCGCGCAAGCGGAGCGCGCAGGAGGCCTGGCCGAGCGGAGTATGGGTGGCGCGGCTTCGCCGCGCCGGGGCCCATCTACTCCACGATTCCTTCGCGGATGAGCTTCGCGATGATCTCGAGGGTCCGGACGCGGTCGGCGGTCGAGAGCGAGATCAGGTCCGCGATCGACATGCGGCCGTCGATCTGCGAGAGCATGAAGCCTTCATCCGGCTGGAGGCGCAGCTTCATGATCTGCGCGGTGGTGACCTTGAGCCGCAGCACGCGGCCTTGGTCGCCGATCTCCTTGGCCCAGGTCTGCGCGCGCTCGGTGCGCACCAGCTGCAGATAGCCCTGTACGTCCAACCGGTTGGGCTGGTCCTTGGCGAGCTGGCGCAGCGCGCTCCAGGCCTCCTCGTAGCGCCCGTCCTTGTAGGCGGCGAGCGCGGACTGGATCTGGGTGTCCGGGTCGTCGTCGGCCTCGAACTCGACCACCGGCCCGCTCTTGGGCGTGTCGTCCTCGTCGGTGACCGGCTTCTGTGGGCTGCGCGCCGGCGCAGCCTTGGGCGCGGGCCGGGGCGGCGCGGGCTTGGCCGGGGCCGGCTTGGCTGCCGCCGCAGCACTGGGCTTCACGCCCTTGGGCCCGGCCTTCTTGCGGCTGCCGCCCTGCTCCTCGTAGGCGGTCTCGAGATAGTCGTGGACCGCCTGATTCTCGGGGTCGAGCGCGCGCGCCTGCTCCCAGCAGGCGATCGCCGACTCCAGGTCGCCCAACCCGTAGTGGTTGAGCCCCCGTTTGAGGAGTCGAGTGACTTCAGCGTGCCTGGCGTCGTCCACGGCGGATCAGCCTCTGACGGCCACCTCGTCGCCCTGCTGGTACGCGCCGGCGAGTCTCTCGATCTCCTCCGGAGTGAGCGTGCCCCGCGGGTTGACCTGGATGGACTGGGCGCGACCGGTCGCGAGGTCGCGAGCCGAGACCGACACGATGCCGTTCGCGTCGATGTCGAACGTGACCTCGATCTCGGGCTGGCCCTTGGGTCCGGGCGGGATGCCGGCCAGCACGAATTCGCCGAGCAGATCGTTGTCGTCGGCGCGGTCCGACTCACCTTGCAGCACGCGGATCTTGACCGCGGTCTGGTTGTCGCGCGTGGTGGTGAAGATCTCCTGGCGCGAGGTCGGCACCGTGGTGTTGCGCTCGATCAGCTTGGCGAAGTGACCGCCGAAGGTCGCGATGCCCAGCGACAGCGGAGTCACGTCGACGAGCAGCGGGCCTTCCTTCTCCTCCGAAAGCATCGCCGCCTGGATCGCCGCGCCCACGGCCACGACCTCGTCGGGGTTCACGCCCTTGTGCGGCGTCTTGCCGAAGAAGGCCGCGACCGTCTTCTGCACCAGCGGCATGCGCGTCTGGCCGCCGACCAGCAGCACCTGGTCGATCTGCTTCACGGTGACCTTCGCGTCGTCGAGCGCGCGCTGCACGATCGGCTGGGTGCGCTCGACCAGGTCGCCGACCAGCTCCTCGAGCTTCTCGCGCGTGAGCAGCACGCTCATGTGCAGCGCGTTCTCCTCCGCGTCCGCGGCGATGAACGGCAGGTTGATCTCGGTCGAGCCGAGCTGCGAGAGATCGCACTTGGCCTTCTCCGCGGCGTCCTTCAGCCGCTGCAGCGCCATCGTGTCGCCGCGCAGCTGCACGTTCTCCTTCTCCTGGAACGTGGCCAGCAGATACTCGACGATGCGCCGGTCGAAGTCCTCGCCGCCGAGTTGGGTGTCTCCCGAGGTCGCCAGCACCTCGATCACGCCCTTGCCCATCTGCAGGATCGAGATGTCGAAGGTGCCGCCGCCCAGGTCGTAGACCGCGATGTTCTCGGTCTTGTCGCGGCCGAAGCCGTAGGCGAGCGCCGCGGCGGTGGGCTCGTTGATGATGCGCAGCAGCTCGAGGCCGGCGATCCGGCCCGCGTCGCGCGTGGTCTGGCGCTGCGCGTCGTTGAAGTAGGCGGGCACGGTGATGACCGCCTGCTGCACCGTGTCGCCGAGATACTCCTCGGCCACGCGCTTCATCTCGCGCAGTACGATGCCCGAGATCTCGGGGATGGTGTAGACGCGGCCGGCCACGCGCACGCGCACGTCGTTGTTGGGCCCCTGCACCAGCTCGTAGGGCAGGAGCTCCTTGAACTTGGTCACGTCGGGTGAGTCGAAGCTGCGGCCGATCAGCCGCTTCGCGGCGTAGACCGTGTTCTTCGCGTTGGTGACCGCCTGTCGCTTCGCCAGGTGACCGACCAGGCGCTTGCCCTCCTCGGTCACCGCGAAGATCGACGGCGTGGTCTTGTAGCCCCCGGTGTTGGGAATCACGACCGGCTGGCCATCTTCGAGAATGGCGACGCAGGAGTTCGTGGTGCCCAGATCGATACCAATCACTCGGCTCATGGCGTTCCCTTTGCGGCGTCAGCTGCGGGCAGGGTGTGCAGCGCCTGGCGGATTTCCTTGTCCATCGGGTCGAGCTCCCACGCGCGCTGCAGGTGCTTGCGCGCCTTGCTCGAGTCACCGGCCTTGCGATAGATCTCGCCGGCGCTCTTGCGGTAGCGGAGGTTGTCTTCGTCGAGCGAGACCGCGCGCTCGATGTAGAGCACGGCCTTCTCGGCACCGCCCTCGAGCCCGGCGCACAGCTCGGCCAGCTTGTGCGCGAGCTCGGCGTCGGTCGGCGAGAGCTGGGCAGCCTCTTCGAGCAGCTCGGCGGCGCCCGCGCGGTCGCCGTTCAACAGGATCTCGGCCTTGCGCCGCACCTCGGCGGCGCGCTCGCTGTTGGCGCGCGGCAGGATCTCCGCCAGCTCGTCGTGGTAGCGCTTCTCGCGTGGATCGAAGGCCAACGCGAGCTCGACCAGCTGCGCTGCGCGCGCCCAGTCGCCGTTCTTCTTCTGCAGCATGGCGGCTTCGAACTGCTTGGTGGCGCGCGCGCGGCTCTGCTCGAGCTGTCGCTGCAGCGACACCAGCATCAGCCCGGGTGACTGCAGGCCCAGCCGGCTGCGCAGCGAGGCGCCGCGGCCCGAGGTGGGCGCGCGCGACAGCGCCGGAGTGGGCGGCGGCAAGAACGGCGCCCGCTGCTCGCGCTCCACCGGCGTGAGTGAGCGGTCGTACGCGCCGCGCAGCTTCGAGTCACGCAGCACGTCGTGGGCGGCCACGATGCGTTTGTACACCTCGTGCAGGATCTCGCCGTACGGTCCGAGCTCCTTCTTGAAGTAGCGGTCAGGGTGGTAGCTCTTCGAGCGCTCGAAGAAGGCGTCGCGGATCTCGGCCGGGTCGGCCTGACGCGAGACACCGAGCACCTGATAGTAGTCCAGGCCCGGCAGTGCCTTGGCGAACTCGCGGATCTCGCGCTGGAACGCGTCGGGTAAGTCGACGCGAGCGCCCGCTTTGGCCGCCTCGTTCGAGGCCGCTTCGCCGTCGGTGCCCGAGCTCATTCCACCTCCACGCGAACGCGCAATTCGCCTCACAAGCTATCGGGGTGGCTCGGGGGAAAATTGAGGGCGAGGCTGGCGCGCCTGGGCGCCAGTGACTCGTGTGTCGCGCTAGGGCGCGACCAGGAGTTCGAGAATCGCCTTCTGCGCGTGCAGGCGATTTTCAGCCTGATCGAACACGAGCGAGCGCTCGGACTCGACCACCTCGGCGCTGATCTCCTCACCGCGGTGCGCGGGCAGGCAGTGCAGGATGCGCGCTTCGGGCGCGAGCGCGCACAGCTCGGCGTTGACCTGGTACGGGCGGAAGATGCGCCGGCGTGACTCGGCCTCGCTCTCCTGTCCCATGCTGGCCCACAC